>Ga0247736_10000020_pt1 | contig 196190 bp, 179 predicted proteins | sample UWRJL193509B2_FD_180935 | JGI IMG/M metagenome (GOLD analysis project Ga0247736, IMG submission 180935) | Plant litter microbial communities from Arlington Agricultural Research Station in Wisconsin, United States - UWRJ-L193-509B-2 | ecosystem: Environmental > Terrestrial > Plant litter >...
TCGGCAGCGCCTAATACAACTTTTAATCCTTCAGCTTTTAACTTATGTGCCAGTTTCCCAATGGTTGTAGTTTTTCCTACTCCATTCACACCCACCACCATAATTACATAAGGTTTATGATTGCCATACTCAAAGCTGCGGAAGTCATTGCTGTTGTTTTCTGAAAGCAACAACTGGATTTCATCGCGAAGCAGGAGATTCAATTCGGAGGTCGACAAATACTTGTCTTTTGCCACCCTGTCCTGGATCCGATCAATAATCTTCAGCGTTGTAGTTACGCCCACGTCAGAAGTAACCAGTACTTCCTCCAGATTATCCAGCACATCATCATCCACTGTTGATTTTCCTGCAACAGCTTTAGTGATCTTACTTAAGAATCCTTCTTTAGTTTTCTCTAAACCTTTATTCAGTGCCTCCTGAGCTTCAGGTGCAGTCTCCTTTTTCTTGAAGAAATCAAATAGTCCCATAGAAATGTAGATGAAAACAAAAAAAGCCATCCATCAGAAAGAGGGACGGCTTTAATATCATTAATATTAAAATTACTTGCTTACGCCAGCAATAGCATCTTTAACGTGATCGTTGTGAACGATAACTTCTTTGAAAGAATATGCACCAGTTTTTGGTGATTTAGTCATCGTAACAACTTTTGAATATTCTTTACCTTTACCCGTTTTAAGGGTTGCAACTACCTTTTTTGCCATGATCTAAATAGATTGGATTTAGTTAAATACTAAATATTACTTAATTTCTTTATGTACAGTTACTTTCTTCAATACAGGGTTGAATTTTTTCAATTCTAATCTCTCTGTAGTGTTTTTACGGTTTTTTGTAGAGATATATCTAGACATACCAGGCATGCCGCTAGTTTTATGTTCTGTACACTCTAGAATAACTTGTACTCTGTTACCTTTTTTTGCCATTGTTATTAATAATTTAGTTGATTCACATCAACAATGTTTTTACAAAAATCCTTTTTTAACGAAACGGTTAATCGCTTCAGTAATACCAATCTTATTGATGGTTTTGATAGCTGAAGTAGAAACTTTCAGTGTTATCCAACGGTCTTCATCAGGAATATAAAATTTCTGAAGTTGTAAGTTGGGATAAAACTTACGTTTAGTTTTAACGTTTGAGTGAGAAACATTAAAACCACTCATTGCCTTTTTTCCGGTTAAATCACAAACTCTAGACATGCCTTTAATATATATAAATTAATTGTTCTTCGCTTAATTTTTTAAGAGTGTGCAAATATCACAAAAATAATTGTAACCATCAAGACTACATGCGATTATTTTTGAAAATAATGATGGATCTTTCTTGCTGCTCCTTCCGCAAATGTAGGTAAATGCATTGGAAATACAAACAACGCAGTATTTAAACTGTTTTAGCATTAAATCCAATGGATCAGCCGATTGATAATATTTATTAGGGGAGTGTTTATAAAACCAAATAAATATATATTTGAGTAATATAGTACCAAATTAAAACACGTATGCAAATTAAGTCGTTAGAAGAATATAAGGAAACTTACCAGTTGAGTGTGGACCAGCCAGAGCAGTTTTGGGCTGGTATAGCTGAAAACTTTCTGTGGAAAAAGAAGTGGGATAAAGTGCTCTCATGGAATTTTACTGAACCAAATATCAAATGGTTTGAAGGGGCAAAGCTGAACATTACTGAAAATTGCCTGGACCGCCATCTTGAAAAAAATGGGGATAAACCTGCAATTATCTGGGAGTCTAACGATCCGGAAAAGCCTAGCGTTACTTTAACTTATAAGATCCTTCATGAGCAGGTTTGCCGTTTTGCCAACGTCCTTAAAAAGAATGGCGTGGTTAAAGGCGACAGGATCTGTATTTACATGCCGATGGTGCCGGAACTGGCTGTGGCAGTGCTTGCCTGTGCAAGGATTGGTGCTGTTCATTCCGTGATTTTTGGTGGTTTTTCTGCCAAATCTATCGCAGACAGGATCAATGATTCTGCCTGTAAACTGGTAATCACAGCTGATGGTTCTTTCCGTGGCAGCAAGCAGATCCAGCTTAAAGAGGTGATCGATGATGCGCTGATTGGCTGCCCGACTGTAGAAAAGGTGATCGTTCTTACCCATACACGGACTCCCGTTTCGATGTTAAAAGGCCGCGATCTGTGGTTCGAAGATGAAATCAAGCTGGTGGATACAGATTGTCCTGCCGAAGAAATGGATGCGGAAGATATGCTGTTTATCTTATATACTTCAGGCTCTACCGGTAAACCGAAAGGCGTTGTACATACTGTTGGCGGTTATATGGTTTATGCTGGTTATACCTTCTCTAATGTATTTAATTATCAGCCGGAAGAGGTGTATTTCTGTACGGCAGATATCGGCTGGATTACGGGGCACTCCTACATCGTTTACGGTCCGTTATCCCAGGGGGCTACTACGCTGATGTTCGAAGGTGTACCTACCTATCCTACACCATCCAGATTGTGGGAAGTGATAGAAAAACATAAAGTGAATATTTTATATACCGCACCTACAGCAATACGTTCTTTGATGAGTTTTGGCGAAGAACCTTTAGAGGGGATAGACCTAAGCAGCCTGAGGGTTTTGGGTTCCGTAGGAGAGCCCATCAACGAAGAGGCATGGCACTGGTTCGACGAAAAGGTAGGGCATAAAAATTGCCCGATTGTAGATACCTGGTGGCAAACGGAAACAGGTGGATTGATGATCTCACCGATTGCGTTTGTTACGCCGTTAAAACCTGCTTTTGCCACTTTGCCATTGCCGGGTGTACAGCCGATCCTGGTAGATGAACAGGGCAAAGAAATTGAAGGTAATGGTGTAAATGGAAATTTATGTATCAAGTTCCCCTGGCCCGGGATGCTGCGTACTACCTATGGAGATCATGAACGCTGTAAACAGACTTATTTCTCTGCTTATCCAAATCTGTATTTTACGGGTGACGGGTGTATGCGCGACGAGGATGGGTATTACAAAATAACCGGGAGGGTAGACGATGTAATCAATGTGAGCGGTCACCGTATCGGTACTGCCGAAGTTGAAAATGCGATCAATATGCATGCAGGGGTAATAGAAAGCGCTGTTGTGGGATATCCGCATGAGGTGAAGGGACAGGGTATTTTTGCTTTTGTAATTTATCCTAAACTGCATAGTGAAGAGGAGCTGACTAAAAAAGATATCCTTCAAACTGTAACGCGGGTAATTGGTGCGATCGCAAAGCCGGATAAGGTGTTATTTGTGAGCGGACTCCCTAAAACGCGTTCAGGAAAGATCATGAGGAGGATTTTAAGGAAGATTGCGGAAGGCGATTTCGAAAATCTGGGAGATACCAGTACATTATTGGATCCGGCAGTGGTAGACGAGATTATTAGTGCTGCGAAAAAACTGGGCAAGTAAGTATTATAACCAGATAAACATACATTACATAAAAGGGATCGACATTAATGATGGTCCCTTTTATTTTAAGTTAATTTAAATAGATCGAAATACATAAATCTTGTTTTGCTATGCTCATCTGATAACATTAAAAATTTGAAGCTATTGCGATCATAATATTTGATCTGTTTTGTTTGATTCACAGCATCTAATATTAACAGCCTGCATCCGGGTTTATGATCTTTTGTTACCCACCCTTTTATGAAATCCATAAGCTGATAAGCAAGGCCTGTTCCGTGGTGATTTTTGTGCACGCCCAATTGACCAATTTTAACAGAAGGATAATGTCTTATACGTTTGGAATTAGGTAGTTTAATCTCCCGGTGAAGTTTATTCCATATCAGGTTACTAAAGCCCTTTTCTGCTCCCTCATCATTTAGGCAATCATTAGAAATACTGAAAAAGGCTGCAATATTTTCGCTTTTGTCCTCGAATACGTAAGTGTTCGAGATTTGTTGAATTTGATAATTCAATGCATCTTCCCGTAAAAACGAGGTTATGTTTTCAGAATCACAATCAAAGTGATCGACCTTAGATGCCTTAGATAACTGTGAAAAAACCAGATTGTTCAGATTCATCTATTTAAAATTTGAATTAGCTAATACAGTTTTAACTAAATTTTCGATTCTCTCCTTTTCTTCAGGAGAGACTTTTATGTATTGTTCAGCCTTAAGAATTTTATTAAATCTTCTGGAATCAGCACCAGTTAACGTTGGGGTGAGTTTTATTAGAGTTGACATAATTCATTGATTTATTTAACAAATATAATTAAATTTCCTTAAACAATAAAAATTAATTTATTCAACAGTGTTTGTAACCGGTCAATACGAATGGTGCCGTATTCTTAGAATCTGTTTTTGAAACCAAGAATTAAAATGTTGGAAGATTCAATTTACCCTTTGCCCAAAACAATTTTAATCCCCACGTGTTTTTTATACAATCAATACTACTAAAAACATATACCATGGATAAGTTAGAATTAAAAGGAAAATGGAACGAGTTAAAGGGTAAAGTGAAACAAGCTTACGGAGATTTAACCGATGATGATTTAAAACATGAAGAAGGTAAAGACGATGAATTGTACGGAAGATTACAACAAAAAACGGGTAAAACCCGTGATGAAGTAATCGACTGGTTAAGATCATTATAAATGAAAACAAAAAAGGGCGTTTCAAATTCGGAAACGCCTTTTTTGTTGTCTGTTTTCAGCAAATAGTAACAGCCGAAATTTAAAGGTTTACAAACCCACGTTACTATGACTGCCGGAGATACTGCCTGATAACTTACCTACCGGAGGCTTCTTTCCATAATGCAGCTCATACCATGCTACAAGTTTAGGATCTTTAAAGCGCACATTACTATTGATGCCACTGATCAGTTTTTTAGCTGATTTCGTACCATTTACTCCGGATCTCGCCTGGTAAAGCACATAATCTACCGTAAGTTTATCTGTAGGCTTCGGCCCCTGGAAACTAAGCACTGTACCATCTTTACCGATAATCTGCGGTGAAGTAGATGGCCCCATTAAATCGCGAAATTCTTTGTTTACTTCGTTATCAGCTAACTGATAAGATCTTACCCCTTTATTTTTCTGTTCAAGAACCTGTTGCCAGTCGCCCGCTACATTACCATTATACAGGTTGATAAAAACAACGTCATCATATTTCATAAAACGTCTCTTCAATGCTACATACATAGAATCCTTGTCCGCAGGAGGAAGGACCGGCGTTAGTTTCCATACGTACATATAAACTGTTTTACCGGCAAAAAGATCTCCGAACGTTTGTGTTGCGCCGTCTTTATCCCTTAATACTAAACCAGACAAATTCATGTCCTTATGGTCATCATAGTTTTTAGCTACGGATTTTGCCAGACTTTTGACTACCATAGTGCAGGAACCGTGGAATAGACACACAGGTAAAAGAAATAAGTAAAGTAATTTTTTCATCAGAATATATTTGTTTTATCAGTACTAATTATTGTTTTTTATTGTCTTATAGCTGCCTTCGGCGGTTTTAAAGCTACCATGATCTTTATTACTATTTGTACTCTGTAAGGTCATGATGGTCTCATCATCAAAAATATGAGTTGGTTTCTGTTTTATATTGGTGATGACGACATAAGCCTGCGAAAGGTTGCAAACGATTTAAGAATAATTTTCATGATTTCAAAACGTAAGTCTGAATGTATGATAGGAAAGCGGCGGTGCTGTAAATAGAAAAAACCGCCTCACAATTGCTTATGAGACGGTTTTTATCAATAATAAACTGATCAGTAAAAAGAATTCTAATAGCCGAAGATCTGCTCTAGTGTCAGTGTGTTCAGTTTTCCGAACTTCTGCAGGTCTTCTGTTTTTACTTTTTTATCAGAAGCTACAATACAGTAGTTATATGGCTTATTCGCCACATTTGCTGTATGGAAGCCTTTGATGTCAGCAAATGTTAATGGTTTCAATCCCTGGTATTCTTCAATTCTTGAATCATGGTCCAGCCCCAGTTTCTGATCCGAATAATAGTGTGAAATGATATCGTCCTTTGTGATACGCGAGGTCTCAATTGAATTCAACGCATTGTATTTAGACGACTCAAAGTTTTTATCAGATTCTGGTAACACGTTCAGCAGTTCGTTCATGGCGCCAACAGCATCATTCATTTTATCTGCCTGGCTACCTACATAAGCCACCATTGCGTAATCTTTTTCTTTTCTATCAGGAGAAGAATAAATCGCAAAGGTAGAATAGGCCAATGCCTTAGACTCCCTGATGGTCTGGAAAACAATAGAACCCATACCACCACCAAAATAACTATTGAACAAAGTGATTTTCGCTGCTTCTGATGGATTGTAAACACCGTTGTTTCTTACCCAGCGAATTTCTGACTGTACCATGTCGTAGTTCGCGAAGTAAACCTGGTTGTCGGTATTCTCAGTATAGGTAAATTTCTGTGCAGGTGCCAGCGCTGTAAATGAAGCAGGAAGCACATGTACTTTTTCGATGTTTTTGGTGAAAACATCCAGTGACTGCGGACCGTAATAGTTGATGGAGTGTTTGAATTTGTTGATGTTGTGCAGGATATCCAGCAATTGTGCCGAAGTCATCTGTTTAACTTCTTCGTTAGTAAGCACAAAATTAGTCGGGTTTTTAGGACCATACTGCGCGTAGCTCATTAATCCGGAAAGGATAGCGCTTTTGTTCAGTTTTGTGTTCTCTCTCGATTTAAGGATACTATTCTTTAACTCTGCGAGTGCTGCTTCATTAGGTTTACAGTTTGCAAAAACGTGCTCTACCAAATTTACCGCCTGGTCAAAGTTTTCCTGTAAACCACTGATGTTTATTGTGGTCACTTCGTTGGTTACCGAAAAAGTATAGGTACAGGCAATGTTGTAGAACTGCTTGCTGATCTCTTCCGCACTGTATTTATCTGTAGCTAAAAACGTCAGGTACCTTGCCGCATAGGGAGTCAGTTTATTGTTATAAGCACCCATATCAAAACGATAGGTAAGGTCGAAAATACTGTTCTCCTTATTCGGCACCGTAACTACGTCAGCAATACCTACTTTGCCTAAAATCAAATCCTTTTTATAATCCAGAAATTTAGCCTCAATAGCTTTAGATGGTTCTGCCAGCAGGGTTTTTGTAAAAGCAGAGATTTCATTTGTATTTGTTTTAACCGGGGTAATTGCCGGTTTTTCTACTTTTTGAATACTTTTATCTTCCGCTTTATGTTTTAAGACAGCCACGTAGTTCGTACCGAAAAACTGGTTGGCAAAATCTACGATCTCCTTTTTAGTGACCTTTGCCATTGCATCCGGTGCATTTAAAGTCTTGTCCCATTTAGCGCCGCGGTTTAAAATAAATTCATTCGTTGCCGCTTCAACACGGAAGCCATTGTTATCAAATGATTGTAACAAGCTCAGTTTGCTGTTTGCTACAGTGGCTTTGATCAGGCTCTCATCAAAATCACCTTTTTTAAGCAGTTCAATCTGATCCAGTACTAATTTTTTTGCTTCTTCTAAGGTCTGTCCCTGTTTAGGTTGTGCAACCAGAATAAAAGTACCGTAATCTTTCATTTGCTGATAACCGGCACCAGAACTCAATACCAACTGTTTTTTATTTAAGTTGATATCCAGTAAACCAGCTTTGCCATTTGATAGGATACTTGAAATCAGGTCTAACATTAAACTCTGTTTTGTACCCTCGGCATAACCGCGGTAACCAATTCTCACTGCCTCGGCACTCGGACCGTTAATATCAGCAACCTGAATTTTAGTTAGTGGTTTCTCTGCAGCAGGATTATACAATTCCAGAGGTTTTGCCTTCATAAAGCTGAAATCCTGATCTACCTTTTTAATCATTTCATCTGCTTTGAAATCGCCAGATAAAACAATGGCCATATTATTAGGTACATAATACTTGTTGTAATACTTTCTGATCTCTACCAATGAAGGGTTTTTGAGGTGTTCCACTGTTCCAATAGTGGTCTGCTGACCGTAATTGTGGGTAGGGTATAACAACTGGTTAAGCTTTTCGCTCACCTTAGAACCATCATTGTCGAGTCCGCGGTTCTTCTCTTCATAAACAGCTTCCAGTTCTGTGTGGAAAATACGGAAAACCGGTGCACGGAAACGTTCCGCCTGCAAGGCTAAAAACTTGTCCGTTGCATTAGAAGGGAAATCTTCATTGTAAACAGTTTCTTCATACCATGTATGCGCATTGGTGGACTGTCCGCCCAAAGATTTCATCATTTTATCGTACTCATTGGCGATAGAATAATTTGAAGCTTCGCTTGATGTTTTATCGATCAGCGCATAGATCTCTTTACGTTTTGCGGGATCTGTAGTTGCATGGTATTTTTCGTAAAGCGCCTCAATTTTATCCAGCAGTGGCTTTTCTTTTGCATAATCCATTGTACCAAAACGGTCGGTACCCTTAAATAAAAGGTGTTCAAGGTAATGCGCCAGACCCGTTGAGGTACGCGGATCGGTATTGCTGCCAGCTCTCACCGCCATACGGTATTCAATGCTCGGTTCCTTAGCATTTTCCGACAGGATGACAGTCAGCCCATTTTTAAGTGTATAAAAACGGGATTTTGTTGGGTCGTTGGTTACATACTTGTAAGTATATCCGCCAGATGAAGCGGTTTTCCATTGGTATCCCGTTTGCGCTAGTAAGCCCGACCCGGTAAGGAGGAAGCATGAGAGCAGGAATAGATTTTTCTTCATATTGAATAAGTTATATTCAAATATAGTTTTGAAAATGAATTTATCACGTAAATATGCGATAATCTTGTACTTTTACCTCATGTTACTCCCATAGCCATACCGCTTGCAAACAGCAATAGGAATGGTTGTGATCCTTTCATAACCAATAAAACTCAAATCAATTCTAATGAAGAAAGAGCAGTCCAGACCCAATATACTTGTAGTAAATGATGACGGTATCACTGCGCCGGGTATCAGGAACCTGATCGAAGCAGTTAAAGAAATAGGAAACGTTGTAGTTGTAGCACCGGATGGACCCCAATCAGGAATGGGTCATGCGATCACGATAGGCAAACCACTAAGGTTTACAAAAGTAGAACTCTACGAAGGTGTGGAGATGTATAAATGTTCGGGCACGCCAGTAGATTGCGTAAAGCTTGCTGTGAACAATATCTTTAAAGGTAAAAAACCGGATCTGTGTGTGTCTGGCATCAATCACGGATTAAACAACTCCATTAATGTGATTTATTCAGGTACCATGTCGGCTGCCGTAGAAGGAGCAATTGAAGGTATTCCCTCTATCGGTTTCTCGCTGGATGATTTCGCTGAAGAGGCTGATTTTAGCCACTGCCTTAAGTACGTGAAAATCATTTCCCGCCAGGTTCTGGCCAATGGTTTGCCACAGGCAACTTTGCTGAATGTAAACTTCCCTAAAGGGGCAGACCTGAAAGGGATTAAAATATGCCGTCAGGCCAATGCAAAATGGGCAGAAGAATTTGACGAACGTAAAGATCCTTACGGACGGCCATATTATTGGTTAACTGGCGAATTTCAGAATAACGATAAAGGAGAAGATACCGACGTATGGGCATTGGACCATGGTTTTGTGTCGGTTGTGCCTGTTCAATTCGACTTGACTGCGCACCATGCTATCCCAGTATTAAATTCATGGACATTTGATGATTAACCGCATTCAGAATAGTGTATGGGCAGGCTTTGGGCTCGGTGTTTTCGTTCCGGGAATATTGGTGGCCATTGTATGGTTTGTGATGCACCGTGTGGCATTTCTGGCTAAGGCCGATTTGCTATTGATCGGCTGTATTGGCGTAAATGCGTTATTGCTTAAATACTTTTTTAAAGTAAACAAAGAAAATACGGGAAGAGGGATTTTGAGCGCAACGTTCATCTGGGCTTTCCTTTTCTTCTTTTATAAAATCAGACAGTAATGAAATATTACCTAGTAGCAGGTGAGGCATCGGGCGACCTTCATGGGGCCAATTTAATGAAAGCGCTGAAGGATGCGGATACCTCACCTGAATTCAGGTATTTTGGTGGTGACAAAATGAAGGCCGAGGGTGGTGAACTGGTGAAGCATTACTCGGATATGGCGTTTATGGGTTTTACAGAAGTGTTGCTTAACCTGCAGACTATCCTCAGGAACATGAAAACGTGTAAGCAGGATATCAAAGCTTATGCGCCTGATGTATTGATCCTGATCGATTTCCCCGGTTTTAACTTAAAGATCGCGGAGTTCGCGAAAGAAAACGGCATTAAAGTGTGTTACTATATTTCTCCGAAAGTATGGGCATGGAACCAGAAACGGGTACTTAAAATTAAGAGAGTGGTAGACAAAATGTTTTGTATCCTGCCTTTTGAAGTATCGTTCTATAAAAAATGGGGAATGGATGTTGATTATGTCGGCAACCCGTTATTAGACGAAAAATCTGCTTTTGTGCCCGATCCGGAATTTCGCCACAAAAATAATTTGGATGACAAAGAAATTATCGCCTTTCTTCCCGGCAGCAGGAAACAGGAAATTGAACGCCTTTTGCCGGATATGTTGAGTGTTACCGAAGATTTTCCAGATCATCAATTTGTGGTTGCAGCTGCACCGGGCTTTTTATCAGCGTACTATCAGCAGTTTATCGGTGGCAAAAATGTGAAACTGGTATTCGGGCAAACCTACGATTTACTGAATGTTGCACATGCGGCGGTGGTTGCTTCGGGTACGGCTACGCTGGAGACTGCTTTATTTAAAGTGCCGCAGGTAGTTGTTTACAGGGGAGGGGCGATTTCTATCGCAATCGCGAGGATGCTGGTAAAAATCAGGTTTATTTCTTTAGTTAACCTGATCATGGACAGACTCGTAGTTACAGAACTGATCCAGGAAGATTGTAATCAGGCTAATATTACTGAATACCTTGTTGACTTAACCAGCGGGACAAAAAGAGAGGAAATGCTGGCTGACTATAATGATTTAGCAGTGATTATGGGCGATCCCGGCGCTTCTGCCAGGACTGCAAAACTTATACTCGCTTTTTTACAAGCAGGTTATTGATCCGGGTTACCACATCATCCAAATCAAACGGTTTGCTGATATAATCATCGGCACAAGCTTGCGTACTCATCTGTTTACTTCTTGGATTCGCAGACATGACAATCACGGGAATATGTTTAGTGAAAATATCATTCTTCAGATCGTCACAGATTTCAATGCCATTTCCATCCGGCAGCATGACATCAATAATAAACAGGTCAGGTAAAGAATCACGAAGTTTGTTTTTTAGTTCACTTACTGACGAAGAAAGCTGGAGTTCGTAGCCCTCATCTTTTAATAAATACTCGATAATAAATCTGATATCGCTGTCATCCTCAAGTACATGGATTCTTTTGGTCATAATCTGGCTGGTTAATCAATTATATAATTTTTTATTCTACAAACATTGTTCCAATCAGAGAATAATTAATTGCTATATAATAAAAAAACGGCGCTGATCAATATTTTGACCAGCACCGCTTTTTATTTATAGATCAGCTAATTATGCAGCATCAATTGCTTCGCGTAATGCTTTTGCAGCAGCAGCAGGATCTTCTGCGCCATAGATAGCAGCACCCGCAACAGCAACGATTGCACCTGCCTTAATTACAGCGGCAACATTATCGATGTTTACACCACCAGCGATAGAAACCGGTACACCCGCACGTGCAGCTTCGTCAATTAAAACCTGGATAGAATATCCCGCAGTCCACTGCTCATCTAAACCAGCATGAAGTTCAACAAACTCAGCACCTAAAGCAGTAACCTCTTGCGCACGTTTAACACGGTCAGCCACTCCAATAGTATCTACTACCACACCTTTACCGTGTGCTTTACCAGCTTTAATTGCACCAGCGATAGTTGCATCACCAGCAGCACCTAAAACTGTTACTAAATCAGCACCAGCTTTAAAAGCGATATCAGCTTCTAATTCGCCGGCATCCATAGTTTTTAAATCAGCGAAAACCAATTTATCAGGATGTGCTTGTTTCATTGCAGTAACAACAGCGATCCCTTCGTTTTTGATTAAAGGAGTACCTAATTCAATGATGTCAATATAAGGAGCGATTTTCGCTGCTAATTCTAATGCGTCTTTTGTTGTTAATAAATCGATTGCGACTTGTAATTTTGCCATGATATTTGTTTTTATATAATTATATTCTTGTACTCGTTTTTAGGGGTAAAAGGATTTCTGTTTTTAAGTTACCCGTCTTACTTATTTCTTCCTGCATGATTATATTCAGCTGGATATTTTACTCCAGGTTGGCATGTCTCTTCCAAAGTTCTTCTGCAGGTGTTCCATCTTGTGCCCACATGGTCTGGAAGATCGCATCGGTTAACAGCAATAGCCCCTGTTCGAATAAGCTGCCAGCATATTGTGCCGAAATGGTTTTGCCGTGATCTTCTTTCTGTGCAGCGGGAAGAATAACAACTAATGAAGAAAGTTTTGCCAGAGGGGAGTCTGTTGTGGTAGAGAAGGCAACAACATCTGCACCTGCTGCTACAGTTTTCTCTGCGGCTTTAACGATGGTACTCGTGGTACCAGAACCCGAGGCAGCAATTAGTAAATCTCCTTTCCGAATCGCTGGTGTAGTAGTTTCTCCTGCTACGAACACCGTAAATCCGAAATGCATCAAACGCATTGCGGCAGATTTAAGTGACAGTCCTGAACGGCCAGCGCCAGTTAGGAAAATACGCTCTGCTTTTTGCAGGAATGGGATTATTAAAGCTACTTGTTCGAAATCTATCCGGTCGGTCATTTTTAGGTTCTCTTCTAAGATCAAACCCAGGTTTTCTTTCAAACTTGCTGCGGTTGCCTGATTAAAGCCAACTGTTTCCTCATTTTCTAACGCGCTGTGCTGATGCTCTGCCATATCTTTTTCGTATAGTACAAATGTACCTTGGGTGTCTGGGCAGAACGTTATACTATATGCGCATTATGTGGGACTATCAGGAAACTATCATTGTATAAGATCATAATAATGCCATAAAAAAATGCCTGTTGGCAATAAATACACATCGATTTCCAAATAGTCCAATGTGCTTGTTCAGGATAAAGTATATTTGAGTGATGGAATTGAACACAACCCTTGGCTTAGAAAAATCATTGATTTATATCAGGAAACTAGAGAATTGTCCGCCAAGCTACCTGAACGATCCATGGCGCAAAGATTTCTTTGAGATCGTATGGCTGCAAAATGAGTTCCCCTTGCATGCAATTAAAGATGGCGGAGAACCGGAGCGGGGCGATTGGATCTACCTGATTCCACCTTATCGTGTTCATCAGTTGAACAAGGCCGGTAAAAACGGGATCATTTTATCTTTCAAAAGAGACTTTCTTGATGAAGAGGACAAAGAATTTTACCTCGATATATTCAAGATTTTTAACATTCAGGGTGAATTCTCTTGTCTTCCATTAACCCCGGAAAATGCAAAAGAACTAGGAAAAGTATATCCGTTATTGGAAGAAGAATACCTGGAACAGCATAATAGCTTCCTGATCCTGAAAGCCATGCTGAAAGTGTTTCTGCTGAAACTGATCCGTATCAAAGAGCATGTTTTTACTACCCAGGATGTGAACCAGAAACGGGTATATGAATTTATGATGCTGCTGGAAGAAAACTATCAGGAAGAACGGACAGCAGATTTTTATGCTGCTGAATTGGGCATCAGTTCGAAACGGCTAAACCAGATCCTAAAAGAGAAACTTGATAAAACAGGGATGCAGCTGATCCACGATAGGATTATCCTGGAAGCTAAGCGCAAAATTATCCATAGTGAGAATACGTTAAAAGAGATTGCATACGACCTGGGTTTTACCGACCGTCCATATTTTAGCCGGTTTTTTAAAAAGCAGACAGGCTCTTCGCCGGAAGATTTTCAAAAACAAGCCAGGGATCATATTGAATCGAAATTCAACACTTTAGTTGAGTAACAGTTACAACAAAAACCCGGATTGCATTTCCAATCACATCCTAATCATACAGTTTTATGCAGGATATTTCACAAAAATAGCCGGATTTTAGCAATTATTCCCCTGAGCGCAGAATTTCAGAATAATGATTAACTTTAGTATACAAAAGTCATAAATATGGGCCTTTTGGGTTTAAAATCAGTATACAATGCACAGCATAATAATTGATTTTGATCATCAAAGGCTTTAGCTGACAATTGCATAAAAAAAGATAAACAGATGAAATCAATAGTGCTCTCTTTCTTGCTGATCAGTGTTCTCTTTGGATGTAAACAAAGCAGTAAATCAGTAGATTCCAATGAAAACAGTCAGTTCAGTAAGTTATGTGAACACTATTATGATCAGTCTCTGAAATTAAACCCGATCGGTGCAACTTATATCGGAGACGAGCGGTATAATGATTTGCTGCCCAACGATGGTTCAGTTGATTATATCAAACATATAAAGAATTTCAACCAGCAATTTCTCGATAGTGTAAGTAAGTATGACCGCTCCCAACTGGATGAGAACAATAAGTTATCTTATGATGTATTAAAAGATCAGTTGGAGACTACCCTCGAAGGGTATAAATATCATTTTGAATATCTTCCTTTTAACCAGATGGGGGCATTGCCTTTAACCATCGGACAATTAGGGTCGGGCACCGGTGCACAGCCCTTTAAGACTGTTAAGGACTACGATAACTGGCTTAAGCGTGTAACTGCATTTACAGTGTGGGCAGATACAGCAATCGGAAATTTCAAAAAAGGGATGGCTGCCGGTATTGTATTTCCAAAATCACTGGTAGTGAAAATGTACCCGCAGATGCTGGGGATGATAGTTGCTGATCCGAAAAAGAGCCTTTTTTACGGTCCGATAGAAAAAATGCCAGCCAGTTTTTCTGCCGCGGATAAAAACAGGATTACAAAAGCTTATGAAAAAGCCATCACAGAGCAGATCATACCCACATATAAAAAGCTGGGCGATTTCCTGAAAAACGAATACCTGCCAAAAGGAAGGTCTACTTCCGGCTTCTCCTCGTTGCCACAGGGAACGGAGATGTATAACTACCTGGTTAAACAGCAAACCACAACTAAAAAAACACCCGAAGAGATTTATCAGACAGGAATAAAAGAAGTAGCCAGAATTTACTTCCTGATGGATAGTATTAAAACTTCAACAGGATTTAAAGGAGACCTGAAAGCGTTTTTCGAGTACATGAAAACGGATCGTAAGTTCATGCCATACAAAACACCGGCTGAAGTACTGGCGGCTTTTGATAACATCCATAAGCGGATGGAACCAAACTTGAAGAAAATGTTTAACAATGCACCCAAAACACCATTTGAGATCCGGCAAACTGAAGCTTTCCGTGCTGCATCTGCAAGTGCAGAATACAACCAGGGCTCGGCAGATGGTAAACGCCCGGGGATCTTCTATGTACCGATCCTCGATGCCAGAACATTTAACACTACCTCAGGTATGGAGTCTTTATTTCTGCATGAAGCCATACCCGGCCATCATTACCAGATTTCACTCACCCAGGAAAACACCAGTTTACCTAAATTCCGCAGGTTTGGCTTTCATAATGCTTACGTAGAAGGTTGGGCACTATATTGCGAATCTTTAGGAAAAGAACTTGGATTATATACAGACCCTTATCAATATATGGGTGCCCTGGGCGATGAGATGCACCGGGCAATCCGCCTTGTGGTCGATGTTGCGATACACACCAAAAACATGAGCAGGGAAGAGGCTATCAAATATATGATGGACAATGAAGCGATCAGCGAACAGGGCGCAACAGCAGAGATAGAAAGATATATGGGGATGCCTGCACAGGCCCTTGGATATAAAATGGGGGCAATGAAAATCCGTGAGTTACGCAGCAGATATGAAGTAAAGCTGGGTGTCAGATTCAATCTTGCGGAATTTCATAACCAGTTGCTAAAAGACGGGTCATTACCTTTAAGCGTACTGGAGACCAAAATGGATACCTGGGCAGCTAGTTTGAAGTAGCGGAGTGGTCCTGGTAAAAAGCTTCGATACTAGGGCCTAATAACCAGGCCGAATGACTTTCTGACGGGTTTGAATGGGAAAAAATTGACCATTCGCCTGTTTGAGGATGTTTATAGATTTCCATTGAGCCATTTTGATGTACTATTTTGAAAAGGCCTACTGTGAGGGACAGGCGTTTCACTGTTATAATCTCGAAGCCTACAGGAATTTTATAGTAAATCATAATGGCGGTTATTAGTCTGTCATTTTTAAGCTAATTGTTTCTCGATCAATTTTAAAAGCACATTCAGATCAAATGGTTTTGCAATAAAATCATCTGCAAAAGCCTCTTTACTGCTCTCTTCGGCATGTGCGTGAGCAGACATAATAATCACAGGGATATGCCTGGTATCTATGCTTTGTTTTAGTTTTCTGCAAAGCTGGATCCCATTACCATCCGGCAGACGTACGTCCATCAGTATTAAATCCGGCAGGGTATTGAATAAGTTTATTTTAAATTCCCTTGCATTTGAAGCGACAGTAACATCGTAATCTGACTGCTGCAGGATATATTCTATGACATCCCTTATGGCTTCATCATCTTCTATAATCTGTATTAATTTTGACATATGAACTGTAATTGTTGTTCAATAAATAATAAAAAAGTTTAAACAATATAAAAGTAGATTTTTTAATAAAATGTTTTATTAAAACCTGAAATATAACTTTTTTCCTTGTTGGATTTATAATTGTTATTGCAATAAACGAGTCTGTAATCTACGATAAAATACTGAATATAAGTATTTTAGTTTTGTATGTTACCCGTTTAACTGGAATTGTTTTTTAATACAATCAGCCAGGTCCATTAGATCAAAAGGCTTACTGATAAAATCATTCGCATCAGATTCTTTTTTTACTTCCTGCTCATTTGCATTGGCAGACATAATAATAACCGGGATGTGTTTTGTATGCGCATTTGTTTTTATATATCTGCATATTTCCAGTCCGTTCCCATCAGGTAACATTACATCCAGCAAATAGAGGTCGGGCAGCGGCCTGTCCAAACTGCTCACAAAATCTTTTGCCGTTGCTGAAACCTGCACTTCATAATCGAAATCTGAAAGAAAAAATTCTACGATATACCTGATATCTTCATTGTCCTCAACTACATGTATATATTTTTTCATTAGTAAACATTTGTTTTTAAAGGTGATGAAGCTCTTACAAGATTATAATCTTATGCAGATTTCATCAGTAAATATTTGTTTGATCAGTAGTACGTATTGTTTTTTTATTGTCTTCTGGCTGCCTCCGGCGGTTTTAATTGTTATGAAGCTATCATGGTCTTGTATTCATTTCGTCATGTGATCTGAAAGATCATGATGGTTTCATTAGCTTATTTTATCTGTTGCTGGTACAACCGAAAGAAAAAAGAATAGTTTTGTGTTTTTGGTAAATCGTTAACTGTCATGTTCTTATTTAAGAAATGCTGTTTTTTTTGACTATTAAATCTTATGGATAGTTGTATTCATCATACTGTATTTATAATCAATTAACTTCTGTTTATTAGTTTTGTGAAATTTACCCTGCCAATTACACCAAGTCATTTTAAAATGAAGAATACCTTTTTTCTATTGCTGCTCCTTCTTTTGGGCAACCGTGGCTTTGCACAAAACACTGCTGCAGATCCTGAATACAAGCTTCTTAGTGGGAATAATTATGTGCAATCAAAAAATTACTACCTGCTCACGTTGCTGAACGAAATTCCTGCGGTGAAGAAAGTGCTGGAGGGCGACCAGGTATTCTCAAAATTGAACAGTGCCAAACGTAGCCAGTTAGCCGCATCAATAAAGAATTGTCGAAAAAGTCTGGCTTGTTATATCAGTGCGGTGCAGTTGAGCGAAGAAGAGATTGCAGCGGCAGGAAACAGGTTGGGTCAAATCTATCAATCAGACAATGCACTTGGATTATTGGTGAAACAGCACTTACTGCCTTCTGGCTGCTACAACCAATATGAAAAAAGTGATGGCCGCCAGCTGTTGATCAAAGCATGGGAGCAGGATGCCAAAGCAGTGAACCACACTATTAATGTATATGCTCAAGGTTTGCCGGCAAATTCGCCTAAAATTGATTCTATTTCATTTAACGTTAAACGACCAGAATATATTGAACTGATCACTTTAAACGCAGGTCTTGCCTTGGCAGAAACTGAACAAAGCGGGCTCTTTTATGCTGCTGCTTTACAGTTTGCGTTGCACAGTCTGGAGATCAACGAACGTAACCAGGCAGGCGATTATGAGCCTATGGAAGAAACCGTAAATAAAGCTGCGGTCCGATATGCCGCAAAACTTAACTGGGATAAATATAAATATACACTGATACTGGTACCGGGAGAAGGACCGGAAGAGGAAGATGTAGCCTTAAGTGCAGGCGGAATGTTACGTTGCAGGCTCGCTGCAGTACAATATCAAAAAGGTTTAGCACCTTTCATTATGGTATCCGGGGGATGTGTACATCCTTATAAAACAAAATATAATGAAGCTGTAGAAATGAAAAAGTTCCTGATCGGTACACTGCATATTCCCGAAAAAGCAATTCTGGTAGAGCCCCATGCAAGGCATACCACTACTAACCTGCGGAACTGTGCCCGGTTGATTTTCAGATATGGGTTCCCAATGGACAAGCCGTGTATTACCTCTACGGCTAAAAGCCAGAGTTATTATATTACAAATATCATGCAGAGCAGGTGTACTGCAGATTTTGGTTATGTACCGTATAAAAACGGAAACCGCCTTTCTGATACAGAGGCTGAATTTTATCCGCTTCCGGCAGCTTTACAATTGGACGTTGACGAACCAATGGATCCTTAATCGGATTCCTTAACATTGACTTAACATCAGGAATATACCGTTAACCTACTTTTGTAATCAAATTGAGGCTGACGAATAATCACGATGGAGACAAATTTACCAGAGCAGTTATTATTATTGAGGAGTAGTGAAGGTGATGCCGCTGCGTTTCATGAGCTTTATCAGTTACACAAAAGGGATGTTTTTACATTGGTAAACATGCGTTTGCCTGATACTGAAGATGCCAAAGATGTAGTCCAGGATATCTTTGTCGAATTATGGCTTAAGAAGGAAATGCTGTCAGCCATCCGCGATTTTAAGCCCTATCTCTACGTCCTGGCCAGAAACCAGGTAATTACTGCCTACCGCAGAAAAAATGTGCAGCTTAAAAACGAAGGGCTCCTGTTTGAAGGATTGAATACACTCGATCATTCCGCAGAAGATAATGCGATTGCCAAAGAACTTTATGACCAGATTAACCTGATCGTAGAAACATTACCAGAGACCACCCGTAAATGTTACCACCTGAGTAAAAACGAAGGTAAAAGAAACGGAGAGATAGCCGACTTGCTCAATATCTCCGAAAAAACGGTACGTAATAATCTTTCAGAAGCACTGAAGCGATTAAAATCGGCCTTGAGCCATACCCATCCCGAATTGCTTGCTTTATTGGTTTTGTTAGTTAAATAACCAGTCTGTTCTAAAAGAGTTGTATTCTTAATACCCTTTCCATACTGACCCACCTGATTATCTGTCTTGTGGATTTCTTAGCGCGTCTATGTTTTACCATTTTACAACCTCCTATAGCTTTGGCCAACCCGATATACCTACTTTTTAAGCTTGTCCCGCCTAAGATTAAGCCTTCATCAAAACCTAATGTAAAGTTAACAATTCCTTAAAGGACATTCTGTGTTTGAGTGCGAGCTGTAATAAAGCGCACACATTGAACAGTAAGATTAAACAATTATTTGAAAGGTATCAGTCAGGAACTGCCACTCCGCAAGAACGGAAATTGGTAGAAAGCTGGTTTGATAGCCAAAGCCATGAGCCGGCAATAAAAAACGAAACAGACCCTTCAGTTTTTGAAGACCTGGATGCACGTATGGATGCATTATTAAACCCGGTTAAAGTCCGCCGCCTTAATTTCCGTTGGCTGCAGGTCGCTGCGGTGTTCCTCGTGATGGGAGTAGCAGGTATTTTTATGAGACGTAACTATACAGCTAAAAACCAAATAACGGCAAGCTTTACCGAAATCACTGCCGTTAAAGGCATGAAAAAAGAAATTACCCTGAAAGACGGTACTACGGTATTTCTTAATTCAGGTTCGAGCGTATTTGTCTCGTCCGACTTCGGCGTGAATAACAGAACGGTGAAATTAACAGGAGAGGCTTTCTTCCACGTTCACCGGGACGTAACCAAACCCTTTATCATCCACACGGGAAAAATAGCCACAACGGTATTAGGAACTTCATTCGATATCAACGCTTACCCGGAAGACGATCATGTAAAAGTGACCGTTGCAACAGGAAAAGTAAAAGTCGTGGGTACAGACAAATCCGGGCAGCCCCATCTTTTCGCAAAAAGCCTTGTTCATAATCAGGCATTGGTATACAACAAAATCAAAGACACCCATATCATTAAAATATCTAACGCAGACTCGATCAGTTCATGGCGCAGTAACCACCTGATATTTGATAACGCATCCTATCCGGAAATCGCGAGGACACTATCACGCTGGTACGGGATGGATGTAGAACTGGGCGCACCTGCAGAAGATTTCAAAAGATATACGCTTAGTTTTTACAATGAGCGTGTAGACAAAGTCCTGGATGTCTTTTCTAACCTGACCGGTATGACTTACACCATGCAGGGCAAAAAAGTAATTATCAATCCACAAAATCATAAATAACCCATTAAACACACACAAACACATCAACTAATTATTTAATTCAATCACAGATGCAAAAATTTTATCTAATCCCTGTTTTAAACTTTGCCAGATCGGGCCTCAAATCCGGAATGACAAAGCTGATGTTGGTTCTCCTTGTTTTTATGCAATTAAGTCTTCCGGGATTTGCTGCAGAAGCACAGACGATCAACAACACCAACATTTCATTTACAGCAGAAAACCTGACATTAAAAGAGGTTTTTAAAATTATCGAGCAAAAATCCAACTTCCTTATCGGATATGATAATGTAATCGATACAAAGAAAAAAGTTTCCTTAACTGTTAAAACTAAATCGGTTTACGCTATTCTTAAACAGCTTTTAAAAGATTATAAAGGAAATGTAACACAGGTGGATGAACACCATGTACTGATCAAAGTAGAAAAACAGGAAGTAGTTGCCCAGCCTGCGGTTATCGTTAAAAAAGCAGCTGCTCAAGTTCAAGTAAGCGGTATCGTTACCGATTTGCAAGGCGAAGCTTTACCGGGTGTTACCGTAATTGACCTTACTTCTGGCAGAAAAACAGGAACTGATGGTTCTGGTAAATATGCCATCAATGCTACTGAAGGCGGAAAATTAAGTTTCAACTATATAGGTTATGATAAGGTGGAGCTTACAGTTTCCGGACAGACCGTTCTTAATGTAAAACTGAAAGAATCAAGCAACTCACTGCAGGAAGTAGTGGCTATTGGTTACCAGAAGATAAGGAAAGCTGATGTAACGGGAGCAATCAGCAGCGTAAAAGCTTCAGAATTAAACCTAACAGCACCAACAATCGGTCAGGCTTTAGTCGGCAAAGTTGCGGGTGTACAGGTTTCACAGACCAGTGGTGCACCGTATAAAGGAGTAAAAGTGCGTATCCGCGGTACCAGTTCGATCAACGCAAGTTCAGATCCTTTATATGTAATTGACGGGTATCCATCAGGAAACAACGTTTTCATCAATCCGGAAGATATCGAAACTATTGACATTTTAAAGGATGCTGCATCTGCTGCCATTTATGGATCAAGAGGTGCTGGTGGTGTAGTGATCATTACTACTAAAAAAGGAAAAGACGGTGTAGGTAAATTTGAATACGATGTACAGATGGGTGTTTCCCAGCTGGCTAAGAAAATCAACCTGTTGAACTCTACGCAATTTGCAGAACTCGTTATCGACGGACGTAACAATGCATACCATGACCTTGTGATTGCTGCCGGCAAACCATGGAACGACTCGATGTATGGAGATAATAACGCTACCCGTGTAGCTGTTTTGGGTGGTAGTGCAGGATCGGTAAGTATTCCAACCGACATTTACAATGCCTCTACACAATCGTTAATTGCACCATCAGTAAATACCGACTGGCAAGATGAGTTGTATAGAAACGCATTCTTTCAGCGCCATAACCTGTCATTTTCAGGTGGTGCTAAAGACATCAAATATTATATCAGCAGCGGTTACCAGGATCAGGATGGTATTGTAAGCAATACTTCTACGAAATCTGTAAACTTCAGGGCCAACATCGAAGCAAACGTAAGCAAACGTATGAAAGTCGGTGCGGTATTGGCGTACACACAAACGGATAACAAAGAAGTTGGCGAAGGACGTTTCAGCCCTATGATGTCAGCTTTATTATATATTCCTTATTTGCCTGCAAGAGATGCAAATGGTTCTCCGATCAAATACGGTCAGAATGCTTTGGCAAACCAATTTGGTTTCCAGGGAATCGAAAACCCTTTGGCTACAGTTGCAGAAGTGAAGAACAACAGAAAAGGATATAGAAGCAGCTACAATGCGTATGCAACTTACGATATCCTAAAAGACCTTGTGTTTAAAGCTAACTTAGGGACACAAACTTACAACGAAAAATACGATTACTACCTGCCTACAAGTTTAAGTAACGGTGGTGGTAATCCTCCGGGATCGGTTTCTTCACAGACTGCCGCTAATGCGATTGCAAAAAGCGTAAACGAGCTGGACAGATTAGCTGAATTCACGTTAAACTATAATAAAGTTGTTGGAAAACATAACTTCAATGTACTGGGTGGTTATTCCGCACAGTTAACCAAAACTGACGTTTTGGAAGTTGGAGCAAGTGGTTTTACTAATGATAACGTTACCGAGGTTACGGGTAAGGGTGCTGACGCAGCAAATTTCTATATAAGAAGTGGTGCTGGACAGACGGCTAACCAGTCTTACTCTTTACTATCTTACTTTGGCCGTTTCAGCTATAACTACGATGGAAAATATTTCCTGACCGGTTCATGGCGTACAGACGGATCATCAAGATTTGGTCCGCAAAACAAATGGGGAACTTTCCCTTCTGTTGCTGCAGGATGGTCGCTATCACAAGAAGACTGGTATAATGACTTCCTAGGTGATCAGTCCACTGTTAAAATCAGGGCAAGTTGGGGTAAAACCGGAAATAATAACATCGGTAACTATAACGCTATACAAGTACAGGGTTCTCCGACAGGTGTAGTATTTGGTTCTGGTACGGTATCATCCGGAGTTTCTGCCGGAGGTTTAAAAGACGGAAGAATCGGATGGGAATCTACTTCGCAGTATAACGTAGGTACAGACGTAAGCGTGTTAAAAAACCGTTTGTCGTTCACCTTCAACTACTACCTGAGCAGAACATATGACTTGTTATTTAGTCAGCCAATCTCCGCTATCTCTGGTTCAACTTCTGTGTTAACCAACTTAAAGAACAGTAAAGTTCAGAATAAAGGGTTCGACTTCCAGGTAGACGGAACAATGGTAAGAAGTGACGACTTCACCCTTAGTGCAAGCGGAAACATTTCTGTTAACAAAAACGAAGTACTAAATCTTGGTGGCAATAACATCATTTACAGTACAGGTGGTGAGCGTGGATATTTAACACACGTTACACAGGAAGGCCAGCCAGTAGGTATGTTTTATGGTTTCAAAGTATTAGGCCGGCTGACCGAAGATAACGTAGGGAAAGTTCCTGCATCAGCAGCTTCAACCAATCCTCAGCATGTAGGAGATCTTTATTTTGAAGATACAAACGGAGATGGGGTAATTAACGATGCAGATAAATCGGTTATTGGTACGCCTTATGCGAAATTTACTTATGGATTTGCCTTAACAGCAACTTATAAAGCATTTGATTTCCGTGCATCATTTAATGGTTCTTACGGAAACAAAGTATTGGATGCGCAGGATTATTACCTGTACAACTTTGAAGGTTCAGGAAATCAGTATGCTGATGTTGCCGACAGATACAGATCAGCAGCACAGCCAGGAAGTGGTTTAAACTATCGTGCAAACCGTTCTGGAACTCAAAGTAACAATACCAGGCTTTCTTCTTTCTATTTACAGGACGGCTCTTATTTCAGAATGACCAATGCGATGTTAGGTTTTAACTTCCCTAAATCTGTTGCTCAAAGCTTAAAAGTGCAGGCTATAAGGGTATTTACTTCAGTAGATAATGCATTTACTATTACCAAATACAAAGGTTACAACCCTGAGGTAGATTATAACAATGGAAACAACTTAACACCAGGTGTGGATTACGGTAACTATCCATTAGCGAGAACTTATAACCTTGGTTTAAAAGTAACTTTCTAAAATAAGCTCAATTAAGCTTCATAACCTATAAATAATAATATAATGAAACCTACATGAGCTTACAGTTCGCATAACAAAGTAAGAATAAGCTCATGTAAGCTTCATAACCTATAAATAACAATATAATCTAATGAAAAAATATACAATCATATACCTGCTTCTACTGGTAACGATCACTTCCTGTAAAAAGGACTTCATCAACCTAAATGATCCAAATGCCATTACTGTAGAAAATTCCTTCAAGACTGAAAACGATGTATTGCTATATCTGAACGGTGCTTACCAGGCTTTAAGATCTACCGATAATATTGGCGAGAACAGTGGTCTGTACACAGATGAGCGTTCTGATGATACCGGTAGAAATGATGCACAATCTAATTCAGGGATTCCTTTCCAGTTTAACGACTTTAGCCTATTGCCAAGTAATGGTAACTTAAAATCTCACTGGTCAAGTTTATACGGTGCAATTTCGAGATGTAACATTATCGCCTCTAACATTGACAGGGTAACTTTTGGCAGCGATGCAACAAAAGTGAACTACCTTGCAGAGACTAAATTCATCAGGGCTCTAATGTATTTTCAGTTAGTTAGAAAATGGGGTGCTGTACCGATTGTAACTAAACAATTATACACACCTGCAGAGGTTACAGAAGCCACCTACAGGCAACCGGAAGCTGCGGTTTATGCGCAGATCGTTGCAGACCTTAAAGATGGTTTAAGCAGTACATTGCCAAACCTGCAAACAGGAAACAATGCTGGCCATGCTTCTAAAGCTGCAATTAATGGTTTACTTGGTCAGGTTTATTTAACTATGGCATCTACACTTGCTGATAACAAATCGGAAAACCTGGTTAATGCCAACACCTATCTTACTGCTGCTTACGGCATGAGACCTTTTACTACTTTATCTGCTGTTCCTTATGCTGATGTGTTTGATGTAGCAAAAAAAGGTACTAATCCGGAAGCTATATTTGAGATTGTTAATAAACAGGGTGACGTAAATTATTCATCTTCTATTGCCGCAAACAACCAGGCTCTGGGCGAAACTATCAACTCACCAAAAATCGCTTTAGGTGCTGGTGGTAATGTAACGAGAGACCTTGTACTGGATTATGAAGCCGGAGATATCCGTAAAGATTTTTCAGTAAAATTTGCTGCGAACAATACCATTCAGGATTACTTTGTTACTAAATACCGTGACTTGAGTTCTGCGGCCGGTGCTAATGGTTACGGAGGTAACAACACACCGATTATACGTTATGCAGATATTATCTTAATGCTTGCAGAAGTAAATATGAACCAGGGTAACGAAGCTGCTGCTATCGGATATCTTGATATGGTACGTACAAGAGCTGGATTACCTACTTATGCCGTTTCTAGAGCCAACGCTGCTTATAATACAAAATATCCAACTTTGAAACTGGCAATTTTACACGAACGAAGAGTAGAACTTGCATTTGAACACATTCGCTGGTTCGATTTGTTGAGGTTCTTTACAACTGATGAATTGGTTGCTTACTTCCGTGCTAAATCACAAAGTGATTTTGGACAAGCGAAACTTTCCAACTTCACTACTAAAGACAGATACTATCCGATTCCGTTGGATGAGTATAAACTTGATCCGGCAAAAATGTACCAGAACCCTGGATATTAATTTATAGGAGTTAATTAACTGTTCTCAAATGGAGAAGGAACCTCGTTTCTTCTCCATTTTATTTAAATTCGAAGTTTAATTCCCATTATTTCCCACAAGATGAAATATTACTTATTTGCCGCTCTGCTCTTACCATTTTTTTCTCAAGCTCAACATACTGGTTTTACCATTGCTCAGGAAAGCCCTGCTACCAAGGTTAATGTTTTCTTAGGCTCATCAGGCGACCATGGCCAGTTAAGTCCGGCAGCAACCTACCCGTTCAGTATGCTCAGCATCGGTCCGCAGACCTATCCTAAACTACATGCCGGATATGAATACCGCGCAAAACTGTTCCTGGGATTTACCCATAACCGTTTTGAAGGTGTAGGCTGTCAGGGCAGCGGTGGTAATATTTTAATCAAGCCTTTTTTAGGCGATAACCCGGCAAACACTAAACTGATAAAATCTACTGAATCTGCAGCTCCGGGTAATTATAACGTAGGTTTTACCAACCAGATCAAAGCCTCCTTTGCTGTAGTAGAAAAGCAAGGCCTGGAACACTATGACTTTCCTGCAGGTGCGAAGGGTTTTTACTTCGACCTTAGCCATACACTGGCAAACCGTTTCCTAAGCGAAGAACATACCGTAGACGGTCAGGATATCAGTGGTTACGTACAGGCAAAAACAACCTGCAGCGTAGGTGCCTATAAAATTTATTACACTATCCATTTGGATAAACCTGTAAAATGGACAGATAGTGGAAACCATAAACTGATCGCCACATTAGATGCAGGAGAAACCAGTGCAGAAGTACGTATTGCTTTCTCTTCCGTAGATGTAGCGCACGCAAAAGCTAACCTGAACAGTCAGACTTTTCCTGAATTAAAAAATGCTGGTACGAATGGCTGGGACGATGTATTGGGACGCATTAAAGTAACCGGAGATCCTGAACGTGAAAAACTATTTTACTCCCTGCTTTACCGCACTATGCAATCGCCTTACCAGATCACAGAGAAAGACGGAAGTTTCCGCGCAACAAATGGCAGTTTGCAGCATTCTAAGGAACCATTGTACAATGGCTGGGCAATATGGGACAACTACCGTACACAGTTACCTTTGTTATCCATCATACAACCAGAAAAATATAAAGGGATGACTACTTCGCTGGCTAACCTTTACGCTTTTGGAAAAAAAGATTATGCAACGCAGAACGAACCTACCAATACCGTAAGAACAGAACATGCGATTGTAGTTTTGCTTGATGCTTACCGCAAAGGCTATAAACTGAATTTTGCAGCGATCTGCGATTCGTTAATTAAAGACGTAGACCTTTTAGACTATTCCAAACCAGATAAAGCATTAGAGTCGAGCTATGACGCCTGGGCCTTATCACAAATCCTGAAAGTGCTTAAAAAAGATGAGTTAAGTGCAAAATACCTTAAAAAGGCTGCCGAGTATAAAACCTATTGGAAAAAAGACTTCGAAGATATCACCAAAAGAGATGTAGACCAGGTTTCTGCAAGAGGGATGTACCAGGGAACGATATTGCAATACCGCTGGTTTGCACCTTTTGATTTGAAAGGATTAGTAGAACTGATGGGGGGCGATGCTGCTTATATTAAACAACTGGATCATTTTTTTGGAAACGATGAGTACAACCACGCGAATGAACCGGATATCCAGGCTCCGTTTATGTACAATGCATCTACCGAACCTTACAAGTCGCAATTATTGGTGCACCGGCTTGCAGTGGATACTGTAGTACAATATTACTTTAATGATAATAGCAGGGGCATAGATCCTTTTGTAGACCGTATTTATCAGAACAAACCCGAAGCTTATATCCGTACCATGGACGACGATGCGGGTGCCTTATCTGCCTGGTATGTATTTGTAGCCTGCGGGTTTTCTCCTGCTAATGTTGGTTCTCCTGTTTATTACCTTAACGTGCCATTGTTTAAAACTGTCGCATTCAGCTGGCCAAAAGGTAAAACTTTCCAGATCACTGTAGAGAACTTTGACGATAAGAGACCTTACCTTGAAAAGGTGGTTTTAAATGGAAAAGTGCTGGACAGGACCTGGCTTACACACGAGGAAATTATGAAAGGCGGGGAGCTGGTAATTACTGCTTCGGAAGTGCCTAATAAGACGCTGGGCATGGAAAATAGATGGGTGAGTGATATGAATAAATAAGAACTGACCACATCAAACTATCAATATACCGGGCCGGGATAATTTCGTTAAGGAGTTATCCCGGCTTTTTTATCTTTTTATTCACGCATAAATCAGTCATCACCGCTATTCTTGATTTTACTGATCACGCACTCGTCGATAAAGGATTCTATGATTTTAAGCATGGATTGTACCTGTTCCAGATTGGCAACGTGTTTTAATATGTTTATCGTATCCGAGAACTCTGAGACGAAGTTACCGTACAATCCTTTAGTCAGCTTTTTATTGTCCCCGCCAGAAAATGCAATTTTTCTTTTCATGCCTTCGCCGTAGGAAATCCAGGCAAGTGTAAGCTGCTGATTTTTGATATTGTTTAAATCCTGTGGTGATTCAGAACCATCACTTAACCAAACAATGATCATACTAAAAGTTGGCCGGTGCAGTTTTTTCACCTTAACCACGTAGTTATCCATACCGTTATATTTGGATAGCCCGGCTTTAGACACCTGAGCTAATTTTATCCAATTATAATAAATATTAATCCTACTTTAAAATCCTGAACCACTATTTATTTACCTGTTGTGTGTTGGTTTATAGCTATTTACGTTTTGTCCTGGCTTGTTTTGTGTGTCGGTTATTCGCTAAATCGATTATTTATCAGTAATTGCCGGCAGCAGTTTGTGTTTTGTTTTGACACTTTGGAGGGAACATTTCTTATAATAAAAGCTCTTTTAGTAGCTGACTTGGGAATATAATCTGATCGCCATTACTACTTCTTAAAACAATTGATTTGTTAACATTAGCTTAATTCTTAAGCCTGTATTTTTATTGCCGGGCAGTAAACGGCCTCGTTAAAAGATATGGAAAGAAGATCAGTACTTAAAGGTTTGGGAGGCTTGCTTTTAGCTCCTTCTTTAACATTTGCCAATACTCAGACAGAAAAAAAACCAACCCTAAGAATTGCGCATTTAACAGACATCCATTTAAAAAATAAATTTGATGCACCTGCAAGATTTGTAAAATGTCTTCATCATATGCAACAGCAAAGCCCGAAAGTAGATTTTATATTAAACGGGGGAGATGTTGTATTTGACATGAATAAAGAAAACATAGGCACCATTAACGATCAATGGAGTTTAATGAAGTCGTTAATGAAATCTGAGTGTAATATACCAGTGCGCTATTGCCTGGGCAACCATGATATCTGGTGGAATGAAAATAGTAAGGGACAAACCTTTTACGGAAAACATTATTCAATGAACCAGCTGGAGCTTGCTAAACCTTATTACAGTTTTAAACAAGGCGGGTGGAAGCTTATCATTTTGGATAGTGTCCATTTAGATATTGATGATACCTGGTATATCGGTAAACTAGGCGACGAACAATTTGCCTGGCTGGAAAATGAACTTAAAACTACTGATCCATCTACTCCTGTACTGGTTCTTTCTCACATCCCTATACTTACAGCGGTATTAATGATAGAAGATAATATTATCAATAAATGGGAAATGCTGGGCGGTGATATGCATACGGATACTTCTAAAATTATCAGTCTCTTTTACAAACACCCGAATGTGAAACTATGCTTAAGCGGACATATACACTTACGGGATAAGGTAGTTTACAACAATGTAACTTATATCTGCAACGGGGCCGTTAGCGGTGCCTGGTGGGAAGGGAACAGAAGAGAAACTGCCCCTGGATATGGTGTACTGGATTTGTACGAAGACGGCACTTTCGATGAAAAGTACATCAACTATTAACTGTCGGACGGTGTTGCCGGCTAATTTACTGGTTGATCTTTTCTAGTTCTAATACAAGGCCGTCTCTAACCTGTTCGTATTTGTGTTTTGCCTCATTTATTAATGCCCTGTCCCTTGGCTCAAGGCTCAGTGTCTGCTGATAAGCTGCCGCGGTCTGTCCGGCAGATTTTAATAGGGCATGCAGGTTGGAAAGCACTTCATTGCGCTCTGGATTTTCTTTTAGCGCTGATCTTGCAGGGTCCAGGTTCTGGATTACTGGAATCATCGGGAAACCGTTTTCTTCTGCGATGTTATTAAATGCTAATGCCGGTGCATTTAATGTGTTGATCAGGCGGTTTATTTCAGTAATGATATCTTGCATATTCTCTTAAAGTTATAGTCAAAAGTATGGAATAAAACCATGTTCGGCCATTTCAATTATAGTTATATTAATTGATATGGCACATCATGGGGCTTTATCATAAAAAAGGCGAAGAACAAATGCCCTTCGCCTTTTTTATGAAAATTTTCTATCAAACTGCAGGGACAGCTTCTTGTTTTGCAGCTACTTTTGCAGTTAAAGCTTCTTCTTTTGCTTTTAGTTCTGCATTAATCTGATCGAACATTTTTCTGCCATCAGGATGGACAGCTAAAATACCGTTTACCTGGTCTGTTTCACCGTTGGCAATTTTAGCGTTTAAGCTTACTACATCTTCTGTAGTAAGACGGTTTTTCTCAAATTTGTCTGACCAGAATTTAATGAAATTAGCAACCTGTTTGGTTTCAATTTCTGTGATAATTGGTTGGAGGCTTTTCTTAAGTTCATCAGCAGCCAGCATATCTTTCGTGTAGAAAGGGTTAAGGGCTTTTACAAAAGGAAAATCAGAAGATCTTTTGATTACGATAATTAAATATGAAACAGCTAAGATGGCTACTACAATAGCAGCGATAGTGGAAGGGGTAAAATTCATTTATCTATTTTATATATGGGTGTGTAATACGCTTGCTAAACTAGTAAAAAGTAATATCGCACAAATTTGGTTAAAAACTAAGAGAAATGCATGTTTAATTATTGCTAATTCGTATTACTCATATTATTTGTTTACTGATTACCAATCGAACGGATTCCCATTTATGTGCGTGATACATCGTCCATTACAGTTTCTTGACTGTCTTCCCCGTGCTGGTACCGGCTTCCTATTGATTTTATTACTAATTCTCGCGTATCGCCCTGGTAAATGTCAGGAACGTTTGCTTCTCCTGCACGAGTGTAAAACTGGTGGGCTATGGAAATTGCTTTAGAACTGGACTGTAATAGCTATGTATCGTCCTCATTACATTTAAATAACATCTTCTTAATTAACATAACATCAATAAATGGTTGCTTTGTGGATTCTCTTATCTGTGAGAACTCCTGATTATGAAAAAGAAAATTTTTAGTCTTGTGATGATAGCTATGGCCTTATCCGCATTTATATCTGATTATCCGAATATGAGTGTAATAAAGTCTTCTACAATAGATTCACTCGGTGCATGTCAGGGTATCTCTTATCAGGGTGGCCGTATTTTTCTATATGGCGACAGGGAAATAGGAATGATCAGGGAATACAAAATGAGTGGAGATAGCCTGCTTGATTTACAAAAAGAAACCAGCCTAACCATTGACGGGAAAGATGTGATCAACCACCCTACAGGTATTGCCCGCAATGCCGGGAGACCGACTTTTATAGGTAATTCTGTGAAACCTGATGTGCCGGGAGGTAAATGGAAAGCTGTCATTTATTGTGTGAACTGGGAAGGGCTGCTAAAAACAGGAACCCTCGATGGAAATTTAATCAGTACGATTGAAGATGATGCCTGCATCCAGGGTACAAGACCAGAATATGTGGAGTACAATAAAAAATGGTACGTTGCTACAGCTGATTACGGGGACAATGGTAACGAAGTCAGGTTATATGATCCGCAGGTCTTAAGCAAAGTTTCCAAAACGAGCGAGAAAGGGGTGCTATTTAAAAAGTTTACCTGTACACCATGGGTACAAAACTTACATTGGATAGCTGATAAAGGTATAATCGTACTTATTCAAAATCAGATTGAAGGTCGTAAGTGGCGTTTTACTTATGTTGATTTAAAGAAATCAATAGCGTCCGGTAAGCAGGAAGTAATTAAAGAAATTGATATAAACAAAGCAGATGAGCTGGAAGGTTTTGCTTTTACCGGAAACCCATCAACCGGTATTGCAGTAACTTCATCCAGGACAAGTAATGTTAATTATATGAAAGTTAATTGGTAGGGAAAGAAGCCGAGAAACAGACAGTAATCGCTATCTTTAAAGCAGTGACTATTTAATGTAATGAAAATTGCCAATCCTGAATACCTATAATCTCCCTGACGATTTGATCACTGGTCCGCCTGTTGATAAAAATGAAGTAATTATCCGGCACTACAAGTCCGAACACGATAGTGTAAAAAATAAAATCATCCTGAACCGTAATATGATCAATTTGCTGATTAGCGGTAGCAAAACAGTGGTTTACCCTGAAACTACTATAACAGTAATGGATGGAGAGCTTGTTGTGCTTTCAACCGGTAATATGCTCACTTCAGAAGTCATGAGCAATAATAAGGGCTTTGAAAGTATGCTGATTTACTTTAGTAATGATCTGCTTAATAATTTCTGGATAAAATATCAATCCATGCGGGCAGACAATGCTCCTGTACACAAGAAACAGCCGTACCTGGTCTATCACCAAGATGGCTTTATTCGTCAATATGTACAGTCGCTGCTTTTCTTATTACAAGGCAGATCTGGTTTATCTTCCGAGATCAAACAGATCAAATTAGAAGAGTTGCTGCTATATCTATTTCAGCGTGATCCTGCAAAACTTCAGTCATTACAAATCATTTCAAAAGACCATGCGGATCTTCAATTGAAAAAAGTAGTTGAAAGCCATATTGGATTGCCCATCACTATTGAGGAACTGGCTTTTTTGTGTAACATGAGCAGCTCAACTTTTAAAAGGAATTTTTACCGCTTATACAGTACCACCCCTCAGCAATGGTTGCTGGAACGAAAGTTGGAGAAAGCGGGTGAATTGCTGAAGTTTACGGATGAAAGCCCCTCTCGTGTGTACCTTAAAGTAGGTTATAAAAATCATTCCAGCTTTTCTTATGCATTTAGGCAGTACTTCGGTATAAACCCGAGCGAGTATCAAATACAACAATTGAACGTCCTTCGATAATAGCTGAACGCTCAGCCCTCACATCCCGCTTACTACACTCTGTACCTTTGTTTTATTATTCGTCTTAACCTTTTAACCAGGGCGAACAAAAGCAATTAGACAGATGGAAACACAAAACGAAATGAACAAAGCTGTAGTAGCGCGCTTTAACAACGAAGTTATTGGACAGGGTAACGTAGACAGTTTTAAGGAATTGATGGATGAGAACTTTATCAATCAATCTGCACCTGTGGGAATGGACAACGGAAGTGATGGTATGATATACTTTTTTAATGAACTTTTACGTCCGGCAATGCCAGACTTGAAAGTCACTATTTATCAGCAGGTGGCAGAAGGGGATCTGGTAACGACCAGGAAGACCCTGAGCGGTACCCAGACTGGTAACCTTATGGGCATAGCTGCCACAGGTAAAGAGATTAGCATTGAGGTGATTGACATCGTGAGAATTAAAAATGGTAGATATTTTGAACACTGGGGCATTAATACACTGCCTGTAATACTTGCAGAGTTACAAAAAACAGATAAATAGATTTTACATCATCATTATTGAATGAGCTTAGTCCCGATCGTTGATACTTCAATGGTTGGGACTTTTGCGGCTATTAATGGTTACAAAGAATCTGTTTTAGTCACAACAATTAGATGGATGTTTTGGTTAAACAGTGAGTAATTTTCACATATTTCATATTTAATTTGCTACCCATTCAAATTTAATTACTTTTGCCACCCACGGGGGATTAGCTCATTTGGCTAGAGCGCTTGCCTGGCAGGCAAGAGGTGACCGGTTCGAATCCGGTATTCTCCACGACTATAAACCCTTTCAATCAACATTGAAAGGGTTTTTTGCTACATAGAGGTTTTTATTTATAGGTCAGGCAGAGGATCATTGCTTAGAATATGTAACGAACTGTGCACTTGCAGGATAGCTAATTTAGACACAAAGCCTATAATCGCCTTTAAATCTTCTTAGATAAGCGAAAATTACAAAAAAGTGGAAACGTATTGGTATCTTCAGAATATACATTTTATATACCTTTGAGTTTATGCAGAGAACTGGTTTAGTTTTAATACTATTCTGTTTTACAATAACTTTGCCCAGTTGCAATTTTGGAATCTGTTCATGGGATATAGGTTACACACAAATTCATTCTAAACCAAAAGATGAAGAGGTTATCGGGGCTTATACATTGACACAAGAATCCAAAACGAATTTTGCTAATGAAAGTTTTGATTTACAATATACTAAGCTTGAACTAAAAGCTGATCACAATTACGTTTTGGTGGATGTTCCATCACTATTAATTGACAGGAATGGCAAAGAACAGACTTTCACTAAAGCTGGCAGATGGTTCGTGAGTTGTGAAGAGACCAATGCGTGTCTGATCGAATTGGAGGGAGTTTGCGTGGTACCGCTCTGTGAGAAAAATCATCGAATATCAATTCCTATAGATATTGGAGATCCTGATGAATGCAAAGGCATTGTATTTGAGAAAGCACAATAGTGAACATATGGTATAGTGGGTTTTGTGATTGTGAAGTTCTTGCCAATGTGGAAGAGCAATTTGAAACGTGATATTTTATGATCGAAGATGATAATATAATGAATTTAAACCACACACAAACTTAGTCTGTAAATTATGCAGCTGTCTTAAGCGGATGACGTGAAATAATAATCCCGAATATAATTGCGCAAATAATAAAAGATCCAGCCATAATTGATAAAATCACAGACAATTGGTGATTGCTGATTACTACTTTTGTTAATGCAAGTCCGCCTGTCAGGAAATGTGCTAAATTGGCAATCGCAATAGGACGGTTGTAAATTCCACCAATTATGGCGCCTTTAGCCATCCAGTTCAGCATCGCAAAAGCAAAGTAAGCGGCGCCGAGTAGCTGCAAGATGAGACTGATAATTACAGAACTATTGATACCTAAAAGGATCATCACCTTATCAGGCGCAAAAGTCAAGCTTAAGCCTATAGTACCTAACAGTATTGCGGTTGATGTCATTATCAATTTAGTGTTCATTGTGTCAATAATTATAGACGGTTAATATACATAGTTTTAATTATTTCTTATTGTTTTGAGGGGAAGAAATTGACACGTTAAGGAAATGAAATTATTCAGCCAAAAATGATATCTTGTATTTAACTTTTTAATCATAAAATTATGCGTTTCTCTTTCCTCTGCTTATGTTTTTTTGTTCTTTGCTCCTGTCAGCAAAAAACTTCTTCAACTGGTGTTGACAGCTATTTCAACTACGGTGATTCCCTCGAGTCGGGTGGAGTAAAAATGATTCCCATCAAAACTCCGGTAGGTGAGTTTAAGGTGTGGACGAAACGCTTCGGTAACAACCCTAAAATAAAGGTTTTATTACTCCATGGTGGCCCGGCAATGACGCATGAATATATGGAATGTTTTGAGACGTTTTTTCAGCGTGAAGGGTTTGAATTCTATGAGTATGACCAGTTGGGGTCTTATTACAGTGATCAACCCAAACAGAAAGAGCTATGGAACATCGAAAGGTTTGTAGACGAAGTAGAGCAGGTACGTAAAGCTATCGGAGCAGACAGTACAAATTTTTATGTATTGGGTAATTCATGGGGTGGGATCCTCGCAATGGAATATGCATTAAAGTACCAGAAAAACTTAAAGGGGGTTGTCGTTGCCAATATGATGGCCAGCGCTCCTGAATATGGAAAATATGCTAACGAGGTATTAGCTAAACAAATGAAACCGGAAGTACTGTCAGAAGTCCGGGCTTTAGAGGCTAATAAGGATTTTGCTAATCCTCGATACATGGAACTGTTAATCCCTAATTTTTACCAGGAGCATTTATGCCGTTTAAAGGAATGGCCGGATGCAGTAAACCGGGCCTTCAAACATGCAAATGGAGAAATTTATACTTTGATGCAAGGGCCTAGCGAGTTTGGAATTGGCGGGTTGCTTGTAAACTGGGATATCAAGAATAGATTGAAAGAAATTGCAGTGCCTACATTAATGGTGGGCGCTAAATATGATACCATGGATCCAAAAGCTATGGAGGAGCAAAGTAAACTTGTTCAAAAAGGTCAATATCTCTATTGCCCGAACGGAAGCCATCTCGCCATGTGGGATGACCAGAAAGTGTTTATGACTGGAGTCATTAAGTTTATTAAGGGTGGTGGCGACGGGAACTGATACAGCCTGTTCAATAAAGTAATGAATGCGTACGGGCAAAGATAGGGTGCTGACATTATCATGTGATCGCTAAAAGGCTTTTTACCCGTTAGTTAGTGTTATCTCAGGATTGATGTGCTATAAACTTGCGCCAGAGGTTTCATCACTCCACTCACTTTCTAACATGAAATATTGTACCTTAATACCCGTTTTAAGAGTTAAAGTAAAATATTATATTAGTTAATGCATCACAGAAGTCACTACAACCATGATCAAAGAGTAGATCACCTCAGGATACCTAAACAGCCAAGTGCAGCGGTATCTTACTGGAACGTTGGTGTATTGCTGCATTTTTCTGTAATTATATTCATCCTGGAGTCCTGGTTTTACTGGACTAAACTGAGAGATGCCTATCTCGATGAGGCTTTCTTTTTTATTGCCTTCTGGTTTGGCTGTGTTTTATTTGCGTTCAGTCATATCTTTTTAGTTATCATGGATGCATGGTCACGGTTCCAGAACTATAAAAGGATAAAAGATAATTTATATGTACATGGATTCAGTCCTAAAATAGCTGCTCCGTATACAGGCTCTAAATGTCAGCGTACTGCCTTTATGGTAGCGGCAAAGGAATTAGGGCTGCAACAGGAAGTAATCAATTATTATGATAGAATCGGGATCAGGTGGTACCATTTTGTACCTCGTTTTATGATCCAGGATCCGTTGTTCCTTTTCAGGAAATCCTTTATTTCAAAAACTTTCATCGAAAAATACTACAAGCCTAAATTTAACTTCCGGGAACGGGGTTTCAATTATAAAATAGCCGAATAAATGCTTGCAGGAAACAATTTAAGTAAGAGCTATTCTTCTGGAAAAGCATTGGACAACGTCACTATAAACATTTCTGCAGGACAAATCTGCGGTTTGCTAGGGAAAAATGGTGCGGGAAAAACTACGCTTTTTAAGATATTATGCGGACTGGTAAAACCTGATAAAGGTGAGGTGATTATTAATTCTAAACGTTCCAAACCGATTGGCGGGATTATCGAAAGACCAGGTTTGTACAATTTCCTGAATGCTTATGATAATATCAAAATCTTTGCAGGGATACAGGGCGCGCCAACGGATAAACTATCAATTGAGCAAACTTTACTGAAGGTAGGTTTGCCTTTAGATCGGAAAGATCCGGTAAGAAACTTCTCGCTGGGCATGAAACAGCGGCTGGGGATAGCAATTGCATTGATCAATGACCCGGAATGTCTGGTGCTGGATGAACCATTCTCCGGACTCGATCCGATAGGGGTGTCTTCTCTCATTACTTTAATCATGAAGCTGGCCGAAGTAGAGAATATCGCCATTTTACTATCCTCACACATGATGGGAGAGATCAGCAAGTGCTGTCATTTTCTGTATGTAATAGAAAAAGGGGAGATCGTAAATTCAGGGCCTACCAATGAGCTGATCAATCAGCATATCACAAGTTTCAGTATTACCGCAGCGAACCTTGCGACCTCTGCAACTTTAAAAACTTACGCAGTAGAAATGGGTACCAATGATGCAAAGGTATCCTGTACGGCTAAAGAAGTGCCGTTTTTACTAACTGAACTGCTAAAAGAAGGTATAGAAGTTACTGCCTGCACACCCGTGCTCGCTTTAGAACAACTAATTAAAAAGGCTATTTAATGAGATTATTGCTATCTGCCGAACTGCTGAAGCTTGTAAAACAAAGTAAAACATATTATGCATTGGGTTCTGTACTGGTTATTGAACTGCTAATATTCGTCACGGCCTATTTCCAGGGAAGTACGATACTCGATTTATTGCTGGACAATCTTAAGCAGTCTTTTTATTTTGAAGGAACGCTGTTAAATGGAAACCTGATTATGTATATCGTCCTCAATTCTTTGTGGTTCAATGTGCCATTGATACTGATGATCGTAACTTCAGGAATTGTGACGGATGAATATAAAGACGGGACAATGCAGACGGTAATGCTTCAGGCAGTTAAAAAGTGGAAGTTTATCCTCGCGAAATATATCGTTGCCGTTTTATTTACTGTGCTGGTTATTGGTTTTATGATGTTCAGCACCTTTATTTTGGCGTATTCGATTTTTGGCAATGGCGATTTGGTGGTGTATATCAATACGCTGAACTTTTTTGAGGCTGATGATGCGTTTCGGCGGATATGCTTTGCTTTCGCCTCTGGCGCGGTATCTATGGTGTTCTATTGTGTAGTAAGCCTTACGCTCGCTATTTTTATAAAGGAGGCAGCTAAGACATGGATCGCGGCTGCTCTGTTCCTGATTATAACTACACTGTTACTAAAGGTAGATTTTGTACTGCCCGCCCTCAACAGTTATTTCTTTCCAAAGCTTATTGATAACTGGCAGCAGATGTTCTATTATGAGCCCGACTGGACCCAGATTTTAATCAACAATGCTGTACTTCTGCTTTATGCGCTGGCATTCGGCGCTGCGGGTATTTATGTATTTCATAAAAAAGACATCGGATAATGAAAACCCTATTTATATTTCTTTTATTTACTACACAACTGGTTTGCGCACAGCAAATTGATCAGGATCTTTTACGGATCAAAAAACGGATGGATTCTGTAAAACAGTTTTCTGCTGCGCTGGTGCTGGATCTTGATGTTCCTTTTATAAAAATGCCAACTAAAACCGCTAAGATCAGCTATTCGATAGGTAAGAAGATGATGTTTTCATCGAAGGATTTTGTGATGCTGCCTAAACGGGGACTTGATTTTTCATTGTCTGAGATTTTTAAATACCCGTTTATCACGGTAGACAGGGGCGTTGAGAAGCGTAATGGAAGGATGTTAAAAGTGATCAATATTATTCCTACTACTAATCAATCTGAACTTGCGCTGGCTACATTGTATATGGATACAAAAGCGGTCCGCATTGTGCAGTCAGAAATTAATACCCGCAAAGAAGGATCGTATACGCTGCTAATGAACTATGCTCAATTAAAAGATATCTTACCAGCTTATGTGGAAGCTAACTTTGCCATAGAGAGGCTTAAAATACCACTTAATTTTATGGGAAAGGGCACTACGATAGACCGGAAGAAAATGCGGAGTATGGATACTAAGACGGGGAAAATCAAAATGCAGATTAAAGATTATATCATCAAATATTAGTTGATAAGGTGTACGATGTTATATGATACGAGGTTTTAAATTTTTAGACATTTTTTATTAAACGCTTGCTTCTTTATTATCAGTGTGTTAAATAGATTAATGGCTTTTTACGGTCAACTTCTTTCATATTTAATTTGGAACACATACAAATTTGGTTACTTTTGCCACCCACCTGACAGCTTCAGCAATAAATGAAGCCTTCATGTTAACTGCTTCAATAGAATCGTAAAGCTTCAATATTGAAAAGAAAGGGGGGATACCAGAGTGGCCAAATGGGACAGACTGTAACTCTGTTGTCGCGAGACTTCGAAGGTTCGAATCCTTCTCCCCCCACTCCATTGAGTCTTTCAGTGAAAACTGGAAGACTTTTTTCGTTTAAAAGACCCAAAACTCCACAGCTGAAAAAAATATGTCTAATATCAGGTTGTCTATTGATGTTTTGTTAAAATTGACTGATATGAATGTGACTATTGAGAAAAAACAATTTGTATTTTTTTTAGAAAGGTTAATCCTTTCGTATATTCAGCTTCAAATACGAAGGTTTTACGCTTTATAAAATGCTGTCTTATAATTTTTTATCATTTTATGTGGTCGGAAACTGTTAAAATTATTAATAACGTATTTTTTTTGTAAAGTTGGACACTTAAATGAGGTATTATGAAAGGAAAGTACATTTTTATTGCTGCGGTTCTCTGTCAGTTAATTCCTGGAAAAATAATGGCGCAGGTGAGAACGGGTGCAAATATGAGCAGGCCAAATCTTTTAACAGCAGACTACACTGATGTGAAAGGGTCTCCGTACCTCATAGCGGGATGGGCAAAAGGTGCCGTCAAAATGGCCAATGGTCAAATCCATAAAGATATGGACCTAAGGTACAACCAGCTTGATGACGAACTTACTTTTAAAAATACAGATGGAACGGAGTTGTCTTTTCAGGAAGCAATAAGCGAATTTAATATCATCACAATAGCAGATGATAAAAAAACAACCAGACTGTTCAGAAATAACTTTATACCTATTAAAGGAACAACTAACTTGGCTTTTTACGAAATCTTGTATGATGGGACAGTAAAATTGGTAAAAAAAGATTTCAAGTATATAGAAAGCTATCAGCCATATATCACAGAAGCCGTTGTTAAAACTGTAAAAGAAAGAGTGAAGTACTATTCTGTAATAGACAATAAACTGACAGAGTTTAAGAACAATAAAAAGTCTTTAGAGATATTTGGAAGCAAGGCATCCAAAGTTCAGGAATATATTGATCAAAATAAGCTGGATTTAAAGGTGGAAGCTGACCTGATTAAGGCTTTTGCATATAGTGATACGATATAAACTCTTCATATTCTTATTAACCATCAGAAATTCCTAATTTGCAGCTGCGAATTGGGAATTTACGTTTTATAGCAAATAATGACTGAGATTGAGTTTTTAGAATACTGTAAAAATCAAGTATCCGGATCTTTATCCGATGAAGATGTTGTGACGATGTTAACTGCCTGGGGAAGTATTAAATTCTCAGCAGGATACAATAAAGGTTTAGAAGATAGTACAGGAAAAGTGAGTGATTTACCTGTGGAATAATATTCAACAGTACTTTGCTTATTTACTGCCTGAAGTGTCTATCTGAATACTTTTATTTCCAAGTAAATTTTTGATAAAGCCATTTCGTGAGTTGATATACAGCGCTGTATAAAACAGGAGTATTCCTGCAACAATAATGATTAGTTTATTTCGGAAATGTTTGTTGCTAAATATACCGGGACGTTGATTTTCTTCTGGTTTACTGCCTTTCATACTGCAAATATGTATATAATTTGATCATACTAAAAATATCTGATCGATGTGGTGCTGCAGATGCCAAACATAGTCCTCTGCTAAGTATTGTAAAGTAACAGTTTCCCCATTTCTCATCATGCAGGTACTGGTTAAATGTTCTTCAGGGATATGGGATAATACATGGGCGAGATGCCGGTTGATTGATTCCCACAGCTTAATTAAGTCCTCCTTGTTATAGTACTGGTAACTTTGAATAGCTACCCATTGATCCTGATCATAATAAATTTGCGGATTGTCTTCGATCTGCCCTCTAACAAATCGTTGAAGATTGACAGTTGCTGAATCTATTAAATAACCTGCTATTTCTTTTTTTTGACCATTTACCTACTGGCTTCTCGGAAAATATGTCGACCGGGATAGCCCTCAATTGGTCGGGCAAAGATTTGCAGATCCCTAAAAGAGTATTTATTACGTTGTCAATCATAAGGTCTACAATATAAGAAGGATTACTTGGGTTTTAAACCACGATATTTACCAGCATGAAATCATTACCTGATGAACTTGTTAGCTTATTAAACTATAGTCAATCGCTTGCCAATCTATTGTTAGAAGACCAGGGAGAGTTTTATCCTTTTGGTGCCTATATAAATAGCAATAATGTGATTACTCAGCGATTGTTTCCTGATGGAGATGATTTTCCGCTCAGCACTGCATTGATTCAGATCATCAAGAATGATTTTGAACAGCAATTAGCTGCGGGGATTATTAATGCAACAGCAATTACTTACCACGCCAAGGTTACAAATGACCGTTTTACTGAACCGACCGATGTAATCATTGTCAGGCTCAATATGCCAGTTCTAAGTTCTGCTATATTGTATTATCTGCCTTATCAGTTAACAGAAACAGGTGTAGAGTATACAACGGGATGGATGGAGGTAGAATAGTTTACTTATCTGGCTTTAATTTTAGCCAGGTGATTCTCAATTTCAAAATCCAGGCTTTCTACATTTACGTCGCTTACCAAAATCTTGCCTTTTTTATCCGTTAACAACATATAAGGTATCCTTTGGTTGCTGAATGCTTTTGCATTTGGTGAGCTGGCACCTTTCAGATCTGTAAACTGCGGCCAGCTTAAGTGATCGTCCCTGATCACATCGGTCCACCATTTTTTGTTTTTATCATATGATATGCCTATGAATTCTACCCCTTTACTTTTATACTTTTTATACAATTTAACTAGCTGCGGATTTTCACGGCGCACTTTAGTATCGTAGGTGGTCCAGCAAATGATCACATTGATGTGCTGGAGGAATTTTTCAGGGTTCCATGATTCTCCTGTAAGGTTGGTACCCTCAATTGCTGGTATGGTACTACCTTCCATCATTAATTTGGCCACATTAATTTCTGCCAGCAGTTTTTTTCCTGCTTTGCTGTTTTTTACATCTTCGTTAAGACTGTTAAAAATAGCCGCATAATTTAGGGCTTCTGTATCCACTTGTCCAAATTGATTCAGCAAAAAAAGGGTATGCATGGAGTTAGGGAATTTCCTGGCAAAGGAACGGATAACTTCCAGATAAGAAGATTGGCTTTTGTTTGCCCACATGGCCATTATCTTTGCTTTTTCATTCACGTTCTCCCGTGTGGAGTGATCAAATTCTATTGTTGCTTTTTCAAGACTATCGGTTATACTTTTATTGATGGCTTTTTTAATCTGATAAAACTCAATAAATTCTTTCCCTTCTTTACCGGGGCTGCTTTTTATGGGATAGTCTGATGTGTTATTTGCATCAATAGCCACCTGGTAATTCCCCTTTTTTAGATAAACCCAATAATCATAATTTCTTAGTCCTCCCGGTACCCTCAGTATAGCATAGAGCGGGTCGGCCAGGTTTACTTGCAACTGCTGATTGCCGTTATTGATATTATCGAGCGTAAGCGGTTTGTCGTTTTTGGGATCAACTATGGCTACAACTGCATTCTGGCCATAGTTTTTGGAATGAATCGTGAATACAGCCTCGCCTTCGTTGCAGCCAAATAGAAATAATAACAAGATCAAGGTATAGTAATGGTGTTTCATACTAAAGGAATAGGGTAATGCAATATAACGAAAGATTTAGTTATAACTATTTTTCTATTTAATTTCTTGAAATAGCGGTTTAATGAACCAGTAGTTGGGATGTTTATAATTATGCTTTCAAGTATTTATTTACCTTTGAAACCGATAAAATTAAATGATTTAGAGAAGAATAATTGGTTTGAGCCCAGGTCGATTTGATTCGCTGTTATATGATTAAATGGCTAACCGATTTAAATACAATTGAGTGCTGATTTGATTATTATCAGTTGTTAGAGGAAGAATAAATAGAGAAACAGTAAAAGCTGTAAGGAAGAAGAGTAAATTAAGAATGAAAAATATTCAATATAGAGACGCAGTTAGGAGCGACTTAAATAGTATCGTGAGGATTTACAATTCTACGGTTGCATCACGAATGGTTACTGCAGATACAGAACCTGTAAGCGTAGAGAGTAAAGTGAAATGGTTCGAGGATCACAATCCGGCCAAACGTCCGATATGGGTGGTAGAAAATGAGGCAGACGGTGTGATAGGCTGGGTGAGTTTTAAATCATTTTATGGTCGTCCTGCTTATGATGGAACAGTAGAAATCAGTATTTACCTGGATGAAAACCAGCGGGGAAAAGGGCTGGGGAAAGCGGTTTTATCACATGCGATAGAGCAATGCCCGGCATTAGGTATTAAAACGGTGTTAGGGTTTATATTCACACACAATGAACCGAGCCTGAAGTTATTCCGCCATTTTGGATTTGAAGACTGGGCGAACCTGCCGGATATTGCATTGCTGGATGATCAGGAGAGAAGCCTGACCATTGTTGGTAAACGTGTGGTGTAGCTCTTCATAAAAAAGAAGGTGCCCTGATCTGGAGCACCTTCTTTTATTATCAATCTACCGTATTAATTATTGTTTGCCATCCTGCTGTTATTTGACTACACTGATATCTATAATCACGGTTCTGTTATAGAAACGCTCTTCAGGAAGTTTATTCTCAAAAGGTGAGCGGTTCAGATCTTCACCGTAACCAGAAGTATCAAATTTAACATTGCTTTTGCCTGCACGCGCTAAAGCACGTTCAATGATCTTTTGAGTTTCCTGCGCTCTGCTATCAGATAATTTCTGATTGTATTCTTCTTCACCAATAATATCTGTATGTCCGTGGATAATTACTGTCGACCCATCTGCGATCAATGGAGAAACAACATCGGTTAAGAACTTCTCATAAGAAGCGATAGTTTTAGCCTTATCAAAATTAAACAGAATGCTGTAGCGGAAACCATTTTCCGTAGTTTCAACTTCAGTCATTAAATGCACGGAAGCTTCTTTTTTAACCGTAAGCCCTTCCCTAGTTTCGCCTGTCATAGTGATTTTATAATCGCCCATTGGCTGGTTGCCTAAGATCGATTTTCCGGGAATGCTTTCTTTTTCTTGAGTATAAGGACCGTAATGCTGTACTGTTCCTTTATCGTCCGTAATGTCTGCCGACCATGATTTAAGTGCTTTTTTAGCACCTCCAACATTTAAAATCAGGTGACTGTCGGTCGGATCTGCTTGTACAGAAGTCATTTGAACGGGTTTCATCATTCCACCACCTACTTCTGCCAGTAATTCTGGTGAAGTACTGATGATATCAACCCTGCGGTCGCCTTCACGCAGCAGTGTCAATTCTTTTTTTGCATTAGGCTGCTCAGAAGGGATCAACGGTTTAGTACGGCCTTCAATAGTGATCCTTGAAGCCTCAATTCCAAATACACCCACAAGGTATTCTTTAATCCCCGATGCCATTACCTTACCCTCTTGCGGACCATTTGCCGATGCGCCACTCAGCGCAATCGTAGCCGTTGGGTTGCTCCGCATACGGTCACCTAATATATTCAGCACATTATGGTAAACATTCATTTGTCGTGTTGAACGGCCTGTACTATCTGCAGATTGCTCATTTTGCAATTGCGTTTCCCTAAAACCAGTCGCCTGATCTTTTGATAACACCACATAACGGGCAGGGACTACTGAAGACCCTTCATCAAAAAATACATAGTTAAGCAGTGGTAAAGCTTCACTTACCTGGCGTTTTACCAAAATGTTCTTTGGCGCACGTACAGAGAAAGTGATCTCTGGTAAGGCTGCGGTTCCGTCTGTGTTTACAGTAGCTTTTGCACCTTTTCCAAATTTCAGGGCGATACCTGTTCTCACTGTGGTCACCGACCAGCTTTCTATGTTTCTTGGATCCTGACCGAAGTAGGGATGAAACGAGATGAAAGGAGAAAGGCTCCATTTAGTTGTGCTGTTTGGAGATGAGATCGGGAATTCATAACCTACACCCACCTGACCAGATATCAGCGTTTTGCGCATTTCACTTAATTCTGAATTTTTATCAGTTTGTTTTAACTGCGTATAGTTAAAGTCTTTCTGAAAATTAAAAGCTACTCTCGGGCCAGCAAAGAAATAGAAATTAGAAGACTTGAACCCTAAACGTAAACTTGGCTCAACTGCGAAATAGCTCGTATTCGTTTTTAAAGTCGCAGGGCAGTTACATGGTGCAATAACATCATCAAACTTGGCACCGCGGCCATCATAAGCGAGGTTTAGCATAGCGCCCCAGATTCTTCCAGGACGATATTCTATCAGTGCAGAGCCATAAGCACGCACACCGTTTCCTTTGTGAAAAGCAGCCGGCACAATTACCGAATTGTTTAATCTTTGTGTAGTACCGTCATAGAAGTTGAAATTGGCACCGCCAGATACACCGAACCACCATTTGGGTTGCAGGTCTTGTCCTTTTACAGCAGTTTGGGCAACCATGAACATCAGCATAAAGATGATGAGTTTTTGCACTATTTTATTATTGAATAACATAAGTTCTTTTCTAAAATGAGGATGATGAATTAAGGTTGGATAACTGTGCTTGCATTTAAAGTAACTGCAGTTTGTGCAAGCAATCTGCCGGTAACTTTGGCGCCAGTGTTTAACGAGATCAGTGTTTTACTTAAAATGATCCCACTAAAATTACTGTTCGATCCAAGCGTAGCCTGTCCTGAGACTACCCAGAAGATGTTTTTAGCTTGTGCACCACCAGTTAAAGTAATAATTGCACTGTTGTTAACCGTAAGGTCCTGTGCAATCTGGAACACCCACACATCATTCGGCCCGCCGTTAAGCGTTACACCTGCATTGGTAATTAAAACACCGGTACTCCATTTATATAATCCTGCAGGTAATGTTCTGCCACTGATATCCCCCTGGTAAAGACCTACGATAGGTGCCGGAGTAACCAATGCATTTCCTGTGTTAAATGCAGTTTCCATATCACTAACTGCTGTTGTCATTTTCGCAGGTGTTGGTGCCGCATAGTTTGATGCATATACACTACCGGTAACGATTGGCGTATGTGATGACGTACCATTGGTATCCATGATCAGTCCGAAGCCGGTTATTGCAGTTGCTGCAGCGGGACTTACGCCGATGTCTCCTGTAACCGACGTGATGCCTGTTGTAGAGATGCCCGACTTAGTTAAGGTTGCAAAATCACCAGCAGTTCCAAGGTTGATACCTGTAGGGCCTGTAGCAGCAATCGGTGTATAATTCGCGGTAACACTCTTATTGGAAGTCATCAATACCGATATCGGTGTTGTTGTGCCGGTTGCGTCCCCGCTCCATGAAGTAAAAGTATAACCACTATTTGCCGTAACAGAAAGCTGTACTACTGTACCGTAGTTATAGCTTGCCTGGTTAGGGCTTCTTACTACCAGACCATTCACCGAGATTACGTTTAGCGTAAAAGTGTTGATCGCAAAATTTGCAACAAGGCTTTTGTTGGCGTTTAGAACCAGCGTATAACTTGGGCTTGTAGAAACAACTGCTCCGTTCTCTGTCCAGCTAACAAATGAGTAACCTGTATTTGCGGCGGCAGTTACCGTTACCGAAGAGGCTGCATTATATGAACCTGATCCGCGGGTTGTTCCGCCTGCGGGAGGGCTCGAAGATAATGTTACAGCGAACTGTGAAGCAGGAACGACACTGTAATTTGCTACTAATGTTCTATTTGCAGCGATAGCAAACTGGAAACTTGGACTCGTAGAAACAACAGTTCCGTTTTCTGTCCAGCTCATAAAGGTATATCCTGCGTTAGGTGTCGCCGTAATAGTTACTGCTGTACCCGTAGTATAAGCACCAGACCCTGTATTTGTGCCGCCTGCTACTGGGTTTGAAGAAAGCACTACTGCAAACTGACCGGCAGCTACAGCTGCGAAATTAGCCACTAAGCTACGGTTTCCAGCCATAGTAAAAGGGTAACTTGAACTGGTAGAAACGATTGTTCCGTTCTCTGTCCAGTTTACAAAAGTATAACCTGTATTCGGTGTTGCTGCAACAGTAGCAACAGCACCCTGAGCAAATGTTCCTGCTCCGGTTGTTGTTCCGCCTGCTGTTGGATTTGCGTTCAGTACAATTACCGGGATCGTAGTAAATGTCCAGCTGTACTCTTCTAACATTGCCGTATGGAAAGTATCCATCGCTCCGATGGTTACCTTACCCGCATAAGCCGCGAAAGGTAACAGGGCAACTGTTGGTGTGAAGGTGTAAGTTTTTGCACTAGCGGTAGTTGCAATCTTTCCTGCAATAACAGCTCCGTCTTGTGTAATGCTAAAAGTCTGATCATTAACTGTAGTGGAATCCATGTCTGTATTAAAAGTAATTGAGATCACTTTGTTAGTAACTACATCTACCGCTTTGTCCATCGGGTCTGTAGAGACTACAACCGGACATTCTCCTACAACTTCTCCTTCAAAATCATCCTTTTTACAAGCTGTTGTAAATACGAAGAGCAGGAGTGCTACGGCGCATAGGGTCTTAAAAAATCTTGAACAGGCAGTGCTTTTAAAGCTTGCTGCTCCGTTTTTCAGTAAAGTAAATTTTTTATTCATAATTAATTGTTAATGAACAGGTGCGGAAGGCTTATATGGGTTTTTGCCCATTCTTAGATTGCCGATTGCAATAAAGTAGCCTGAGCATATCCTGTTTACAAGGCGCCATTTGCAAAAGGAGTGCCTCCTCTGGTTAATTTTCTTTTTGTTAATTAAATTTACCTTCTGTTTGTCTGTTGTTGATGCTGTAAGCATGCTTAGTTAAACGTTTTTGCTGGTTATAGCCTCCTTGTTTAAACCGAATTATCATTTTATTTCTTTTTGTTTACCATGATTTAATATTGATTAATTTGTTTTATGATTAGTTTATAGGACTACGGTTGTAGTAATGCAACTAATAACTGTGGGATTTGGACTAATTGCCTGGTAAACTGTAACAAACAAGTTGGTCTGCAGTCAAAATCTCAACTAAAAACTCCAGGTTATGAAATGGATATTCAACTTTAAAAAGGAAACTGAAAACAACAGACCGAAAATTTCCAAGAAAAAAGAATGGCTTAACGCAGTGCTGTTTGCTGTAGTTGCGGCTACATTTATCCGCGGATTACTGTTCTCCGCCTATGCGATTCCTTCTGGTTCAATGGAAGGCACATTGCTGACTGGCGATTATTTATTTGTGAGTAAGATTAATTATGGCCCACGGATGCCTTTTACTCCCGTTCAAAATCCTTTCCTGGAATCAACTATCACAAAATATAATATCAAAACCTATTGGGATGGTATCAAATTACCTTATTTCCGATTACCTGGTTTATCGCAAATCAAGAAAGGGGATATTGTTGTTTTTAATAAACCAGAAGAAGCCGATCCGTCGTTTGACCGTCCGGTAGATGTGAGAACAAACTTAATCAAACGCTGCCAGGCTACGCCGGGAGACATACTGAAGATTGTTAACGGACAAGTGTTTGTGAATGGAAAAGCTGCAGTTAATCCGGAAAAATCGGAAACTTCCTATACTGTAATCACTGACGGCAATTCTATCAATCCCCAATTATTTGATGATTTGAATATTGAGGTACTACAACAGAATGATCTTTACTCTTATCAAATGAACATCCCTAATACTTCGTTATCAACTTTAAAGGGTTATTCTTTTATAAAAAGCGTAAATCCTGTTGTAACGGCTGCGGGTAGTTATGACGCGGAAATATTTCCCCACCATGACCGGTTCAAATGGAACCTGGATAATTTCGGGCCGCTGATGATACCTGCAAAGGGAATGACCATCGCCCTGAATGAATCTAACCTGATTTTGTACCGCAGGGCTATTGAATTGTATGAGGGGAATAAGGTGGTGCTACAAGGTAAAGATGTGCTGATCAATGGGAAAAAAGCAGATAAGTATACTTTTAAAATGGATTATTACTGGATGATGGGCGATAACCGTCATAACTCCCTGGATTCTCGTTTCTGGGGTTATGTGCCCGAAGACCATGTGATCGGAAAAGCAATGATTACCTGGATGAGCATCGATTCTACTGCAACTTTAGTAAATAAAGTTAGATGGAACCGTATTTTGAGAGCAATTAAATAAAGTATGATACAGGCCTGATATCTTGTCTTAAATGGGGTCTGCTTGTGCTGCCTGATGATGATGTTCGTTAGATTAGTTTTGTCGCGTGGTGTGGATAAGCTAATCTAACGAACAACTCAGGCTGAATTTGCCGGCTGTATTTTTAAAGTACAGTATTTTGCGGGTCAGTTGCCGCCATTATTTCGGCTTCTTCTTTTAGCAGTGTTTCTAATCTGATGACTAATGGCTGAAGGATAAGTTTTACAGCCATCTTGTTTAATATTTGACCGGACTACGATGTTGTCTATAGTCTTTTAGGATCCTGCCGGATTTTTTACGAGAAATCTTTAGTAGAATCCTTAGTCGGGAAGCAGAATGTTGCTTCTTACTTTGGAGGAAGTATGGGGAAGGGGTTTTGTCTGGTTAGCGGTAGCCGCAGAGAAAAATGGTATATGCCTCACGCCTGCAGGGACTGAAAGGATTCTTTCAGCCCTGCAGGCGTGACTTTAATAAAGAAATGTTATTAATTGTTAGCTGTGCTTTTGGCTTTGCCCGTAATTTTAACACCTGTTAAGGCTGGTTCCTTTACTTTAATTTGTGATGGGAGCGGAGTGAAAATTCTATACTGGGGAGTAGCCTTAAATGTAGTGCCATTTGATTTGGTTGATACAGCGTTCAGTGTTCCGTCTTTTGCCGGCTCAGTCAACGCAATCTTTATTTTGTTTATACTATTGCCGCCCTCGGAGTTGCGTTTGGCTATCATTGCTGAACCAGATCCGCTGGTATTTTCTGCAGGTACTCCTTCGATAATTTCAATCTCTTTTAATGGAGCAGGTTCTCCTTTAATGATGTCATTTTTTCCATTGGGCTCCGCTGGTGGGGGAGGAGGAGGAATTGACGGTTTGTTTGGTTGATTAGGCCTTACAATCGGTGGCGGGAATTTTATATTCCGGTTCCCGGTCTGATCGTTTTTAATAATTGGTGGTGGAAATCTCGGGTCCTGTTTTTTCGGCTTTGCAAATTTGATCATTTTAGGCTCGGCTGGAGGTGGCGGCGGACTAACCTTTTTCGTTTTATCTTGTTTTGATCCATCCTGAAGGATGTTTTGCACCACCAGGTTGTCTTGTGGCAACAGATCAAAAAGAACATATTCTTTTGAAAATGCCATCGTAGAGGTGAACAATAGACCTCCTGTTAGCGGTACCAGCAGCAAGAACCTGAGCTTGGCAAGTCCGCCTGATTTTTGTTTGTTTAACATTTTAATTCTCCTTTTAATTAGTGAATGATTAAATATTTGATTGGACAATTGGTTGGGAATTACCCCGAAAGAATTTTCAATGATAAAAAGTGCATAGTCATGCTTCTTTATACTCACCGAAGTGGTCAGTTCATCGGCTATATATTCATGTACAAGCTTGATATCTTCTTTGATGAAATAAGTAATCGGATTAAACCAGGAAATGATCTGTACAAATTCAAAGAACAATACATCCATCGTATGATGCTGATTAATATGTACCATTTCATGTTCCAGCACAGTGTCTTTGCGGCTTAAATTGGGATTGATAAACAAAATATTGAAAAATGAAAATGCGGTATGTGAACCTTCTAACTCCACATAGGTCACTTTAGCAACTTTTTTCCTTTTGGCTTTAAAGAAAATAGTGAAAATGCGGCTGAGGCTGAGCATCATTTTTACGAGAAAGCCACACGTTATCAGCAGGTACACTGCAAATAGTACTGTTGTAAGTTCAACGTTACTTGCTGGAATTGCAGGAGCCTGAGAAGTAACGCTTACCTGTATTTCTGGAGCAGGAAAAAAGCTATTGATATAACCTACCTGTAAAAAGGGTAATGTAAAGGAAATCAAAGTTGCGATAATCAGGTAGTACCTGTTAATCGAATAAAACGTTTCCTGATGTAAAAATAGTCTGTAGAAAGCATAGAATACAGCCAGGTACAGGTTAGCTTCAAGTAAATAATATAACCAGTTCATGATTTCCTGTTTTTAAGATCTTCGGCCATTCTTATTAATTCGTCCAGTTTCTCTATATCCATATTCTTTTCCTGAACTAAAAAAGAAACCAGGCTCTGATAAGAGTTTTCAAAGTAATTGGTCATTACCTTATCAAATGCAAAGTGTTTGTACTGCTCTTCCGTAATCAATGGAAAATAGATATAGGTATTGCCAATAGCTTTATGATCTATAAACCCTTTTCCTTCTAATACCCTGATTACAGTAGAGACTGTATTGTATGCCGGCTTTGGCGGTTGTATCTTATCTATTACATCTTTTACTAATCCTTCTTTTATCTCCCACAGAATCAGCATAATCTGCTCTTCGGCCTTTGTTAATTCTCTCATAGTTTTATCGCTTATTTAAAGGTACAACTATTTTTATAGTTTACAAACTATAAAAATAGTTAGTTTGTAAAACGCTGTATATCAGTGGTATATTTTTATAAAAAAATAAATTGTATGCTGGTAAATGAATGGTTTCAGAATAATCAGCCTTTCACACAAACCGGGCTTATATCCAAAGCGGCAAAGCCAGAGTACAATTGTGCAGAACAGGAGGGCTAAAACTGTTATCTCGTGCTGTTTGTATCAAATCTAAATAAATATATATTTGCAGGGAACAGTAATTACTTGTCTTTTTCTATTCCCCAGTTTAATCTATTCGATCCCAATGACTAAAAAATTTAAAAACGCGATAAGACAAATACATTTATGGCTTGGCCTTGCTACAGGGCTTATTGTAGTAATCATAAGTCTCACTGGTTGCGTTTACGTTTTTGAAAAAGAGATCAGGGAATTTGCTCAGAAAGACTACAAAGAGGTTCCGGTACAAAATAAAGGCTTTGTTGGCTTAAGCAGGATAATAACCAATTTTGAAAAGGCAGCTCCGAAAGAAACACTTACCGCAATCAGAATTTTAAATGACCAGCCCAATGCCACTGTAACGGTTACCACTAAAAAGAAACATGTATACTTCTTTAATCCTTATACTGCAAGCCTGGTTAAAAAGTCGAGTTTAGACTGGCTGGATACGGCAGAGCATATTCATACTTCACTGCTGTTAGAAGAACCGGGCAAATTTATCATCCGGTGGTCGGTCGCCATTTTCGTGATCATCCTGATAAGCGGGATCATCTTATGGTTTCCAAATCAAATGCGTTTACTAAAACAATCGGTCACCATTAAATGGAATGCATCTTTCAAACGTGTCAACTACGACCTGCACAATGTACTTGGATTTTATTCTTCGGGTATTTTATTAATCATTGCCTTATCCGGACTTTACTTTGCTTTTGATGAAGTTAAGGCTGCGGCTTCGTTTGTTTCCGCTTCCAAACTATCTAAAGCTACGAAAGCGGATCTGCTGCAGCTTCCTGTAGCTAAGGATATCGCTCTGCGCTATGACCAGGTATACAACCGTACAATGGCAAAATTCCCCGGCGCTAAAGAAAGCAGGATCTCCGTAAGGAAAACCGGGGAAATCCGCCTGCGTTTAATCTATCCCAATACCTGGGCAAAAAATCAGAATACCTTTTTCTTTGACCCGCTTACAGGGGCAATGTTAAATTATAAGCTGTATAAAGACAATACCCGTGCTGATATTTTAGAAGCTACAAACTATGACTTGCATACGGGCCAGTTGTTTGGCTTGTTCGGTAAGGTGGTTGCTTGTTTTGTGAGCCTGATCTCTGCAAGTTTGCCGATAACCGGTTTTATCATCTGGTGGAAGAAACAAAAGAAAGGCAAGAAGAAAAAGATCGTTAGAGCGTAATAACTAATATTCCTGCAAACTCTACATACAATCTTTCTTTCGTTCGAATATACCAATTAACCTCTCAATATCTTAAATGGTAAAACGAAGGGTTTAAAACGTAAGTTTTAAGCCCTCTTTGATTTGGTAGCACTCTATGCTACTAGTTTGCAGGAGTAGTTTCTGTAACCTCTGCAGGGCTGATTAACTCAGTCACTTCAATGATAGCAGCTTTGTCAATCTTAATATCTTTAGCAAGCTTTTTAGCCAGTTGTTTTGACCCCTTCTCTATTTCTTTGTTCAGTTTTTTTGAGTCCTGTCCCAGTTTTTCGGCAATGCCTTTTAATTCTGTAACTAGGCTTAATTTAATATCGTTTCTAACCGTTTTCCTGGCAGATTTAACCAGTGATTTGAGCTTCTTTTTTTTCATGAGAATAAAATTGTTTTATCAGTTGTCCTTGTTGTTTTTTTGATTGTCTTGTAGTAGTCGTGTGCGGTTTATCGATGATAAAGCTTGCATAAGATGGCCGGAACATGTACTGACAAGATTGTGTATAAAACACACATTGGGACAGCTTTCCTCAAAAGTAAGTTATCTGCATGTTAAAGTAATATTATATTTATGTTAACTCCTCCTGTGGATTTAACATATAACTGTATGTGGAAACAACATCAGCCGATGCGGAAATGCAATCGGCAATGATAACACAGCATTACGCTAATATTAAATGATGACTTTTAAAATGGTAAGCTCAATATGACTCGTATATTTGAGCAAAGTTAAGTAGTTAATTAACTAGGTAGGGAGCTGGCAGGCGGCACGCTGAGGGTTCGATTCCTTCCTCTACATCTAAATACTGAAGCTCATGAATATCAATTACACTGTTGTTGCTATTGTTTTGCTTGTAGTGCTCCTTTTAATCATCTTTCTGATTCGCAGGAATCAGATAGACAAGCGTAAGCTCGAAGAGGAGATGAACCAGGAAGAAATAAAACCTGAGAAACACGAAGACAGCCGCCCCGATTAATTCAATTTTCAATCCCTTACTCCGGTTTTAGTTTTGCAGAATTTCAATTTTAGGTGTGCGTCAATTGCTGAGTTTAAAAAAAACGACTTGATGATAGCTTACTTCGACTATTTTACCTTTTATACGTCCTGGTTCCCAAGGCGCTGATTTTTTCACTACGCTTATTGCTTCTTCAGCAAGACTCTTATCTATAGTTCCGGCTACATGAATATCTTCAAACGAGCCATCTTTACGCACAATAAATTCTACAGGAAATGTTCCCTGAGCTTGTCGAATCTGTGCTGCGACTGGATATTTTAAATTTTTTCTAAGATACTCATTGAAAACTTCCCTACCACCTTTGGGAGATGGATCCAAAAAATCTTGCGTGTATTGATTGATAGTTCCATCAGATTCTGTGCTTTCGCCTGAGATCAATTTACCTTTATTGTAGATCTCCGTAAATACAAGATGAGGTAGGATGAGCTCGCCAGTCCAAATTCCATCACGTATTCCATCTTTAAATTCCCCACTAGCCGTAATTGATGATAAGTCATCATTATACAGGATACCGTAACCTTTTCCGTCCCTTACCGTGGTTTTACCAGTGGTATCTCTCATTGTTTGAATATAATAATTTGGACCGTACCCCGCACCAGGTTGATCAGACCATGGAATTTCATATTTTACCGTATACAGTTGCCCATTTGGATAAAAGTTATAGACAGTATCACTTAAAGTGCCGTTGTGATAGCTAGAAACTTCTTTTTTACTCCCGTTTTCGTGAAATGAAATATATGATCCTTCGTAAGAAGGAACCATAGTAACTGAATGCGCAATACTTTTTTTTCTTCCATCAGGAAAGAATTCCTTTATGATAAAGAGACTAGAACCACTATCAGGTGATTGTACAATCCGCAAGAAGTCGGCACTATCTATATCGATAACCTCCTTTCCGTTATTTCTGTAAAGTTTTGTAGAAAGAATTGACTGTGCTGTCACAAATTGAGCAGCAAAAATAAAAAAGGCAAAAAAAAGTTTAAATCTGATCATGAAGGAGCGTGTTAGAGGAGAATATGTCCGTGGAATGAGAACGCAGTTATGGTGATCTTTGGGCTGAACAACTAAATAATATTCACATACTCCACAGGTACCGGTAATTGATTTCTATTAGTTTATATTTAATTTCTGTAAGCAGCATTTGCCGGGTTAGTGAGTGTAAACGAAATGGGTATATTATATACTTCTTTTATTTTTTTTCCCTTCCAAAGTCCAGGCTCCCATTTAGGTGAATATTCGATCACTCTTAAAGCTTCATAAGTCAAAGTTTTATTCGGGCTATAGACGGATCGGATATCTGATACTGTACCATCTTCAAGAACTGTAAATTTCACGAAAACTTTCCCCTGAATGTTCCGTCCAGCTGCCAATGGCGGGTACCTTAAGTTTTGTGAAACATATCTATAAAAGCGCTCCATGCCGCCTTTAAACTTTGCATGTAAAAGGTCTTGTGTATATCGTCTTACAGTTCCGTCCAGGTCAGTGCTTTCTCCGGAAATCAATTTACCGTTTTTGTAATTTTCTATGTATGTAAGAGTAAGCCTCTCATGTTTACCAGTCCATATGCCCTCACGTACTCCATTTTTAAGTTTTCCGCTTTCAATGATTGATTGGAAATCATCATTATAAATTATAGCTTCACCATTACCATCAACCACCATATCCTTTCCATTGGCATTCTTCATTAGTTTGATATAAAAGGATCGTTGAGGTTGTCCCTGATCAATTGCGTCTTTAACGGATGGGATCTCATATTTAGCAGTATACAGCTGTCCATTGGGATAGAAGTTGTAGGTAGTGTCGATAAGATCACCTTTATGGTAGCTGGAGATCTCTTTTCTTTTTCCATTTGGATGAAAGGAATGGTATGCGCCCTCGTATTGTATCGGCATCCAGCTGGTGGCGTTAGCAATACTTTTCCTGCTGCCGTCTGCATAAAATTCTCTGATGATCACTGTTTTTGCCGCACTGTCAGGTGCATCTACAATGCGTACATAATCCGCACTGTCGGCACTGTCCACTTGTCTCCCGTCATTTTTAAAAAGTTCCGTTAAAAGGATAACCTGTGCATTGGAGACTTGTGATGTACAAATCAGTAAGAAAAACAATAAGCGATATAATTTCATTAGAGAACATTAGGAGCTGCAAGATATCTAATATTTCCAAAAAGTATAAACCTTTTAGAGATATTATCTTCTTTATGCAGGGCCTCAGGTTATATATCTGTAGTATAAAAATGCTCCGTTTAACTAATCACTTTTATTTCTTTCGGTTTTGTAATCTCTGTTTTGATTTTGCCGTTGGCCAGTTTGGTATGTTTTACCCTGATCAGCCCATATGGTGTAGGGAAAGTTCCTTCTGCGAAGTTCAGATCGCCCAGGTGCGGCTGGATCTTCACAACCTTACAGCCCGGTGCAACAACCGTAATCCCCAAAACATGCTCAGTTAACCATGGAGTAGGGCCGGATGCCCAGCCATGGCAAAGGCTGTGCCTGAAACCGATATAACAGTAAGCGCCATAAGCACCATGGATATCTATTTTACCTTCTGGTACCAGTTCATCAATTGGCGCCGCATTTTTTAACCAGTCCATATTGAAATCTTCCCAGAATGTTGTAGCTCCCATTGTAATCATAGCACCCCAATATTCACGGATTACATCGATAGATCCCTGGTAATCGCCTGCTTTTGCTTTAGCTTCCAGCATATAATAACCGAAAAAGGTAGAGAAATTACGGGTGCCGCCAACTGCAATTACATCTGCATTTGCTTGTTTAGCCGGCATTAATCCAGACAAAGCTAATAATGCAGCCGCTTGTTTAGAGTTATTGTGGTCGGGCACATGAAGTTTTAATTTTTTAACTGCCGCCAGGCATTTCTGTGCCGTTGCATTGTCGCCCAATGTGGCGGATAAATCTGCACCGGCGGTAAGCGACATGATCATCATGGCTTGTAAACCCGCATGAACAGCTTTCGGGTCTTCGCTCGATGGCCAGTCGAGGAACCGCTGTCCATCTAAAGTTTCCATGTTATTTTCATCTACCTTAATACTTAGCAGGTCGAGCAGTTTCGCCAGATAATCTTTTTGTGCTTTCAGATATTTCAGGTCTCCGCTATGATAGTACCAGTCACGCTGGTTAATGATCCACCACATCGAGTAGGCACTGATGCCGTTCATCCATTCTGGTAGCGGGGTAATTTCTTTTGCGAAGTCAAGGCTTTTTGTAACTACGGGGTGACTGCCAAAAACGGCGTTTATAGTAGCGATTTCCGGATTCAAATCACCCACCCAAACTAATCGATCGCGCTTAACCCCATCCCACAGGTAATCCTGCATGTTCAATTGCACAGTGTAAGCACCCATTGCCCAGATCTTGTTCAGCAATGGGTCACTGCTGTTAAAAGATCCTTTGTAAGCAACATCTCTGTATTTGGAAATGGCACGTACTTCTTTAAGGATCAGTTTAGTGTTTTCTCCTAGTACATCAATACGGACAAACCTAAAACCTGTGTTGCCAACTTCTGCTTTACCAAGCCAGGGTAACAATGTTTCAAAATCCCTGATGGCATGATCGTTTGTTGCACCGCCTTTACCGCCAATATCAGACATTGTTTCGCTCACTGATTCGCCGAAACGGATGCGCGCTTTGATTGGTTTATTCCCGCCCCAAATTCCAGTGATGATTTGTAAACCTCCCTGTAACTCCTTTCCAAAATCGAGTACGATACTGGTTTGGCCGTCTTTTGTATTTTGTAAAACAACAAGCGGTTTTCCACTGAGTTCAGCCTGTCCGGTGCCGGGTTGCAGCAATAGCTGCTCATTTTTAATGGACCCGTTTTTCCAGACAATCCTTGTTGGGGTAATGTACGATGTTTTAAAATCTTCTGACTGGGCATTGAGTGCTAGCGCGCCAATCATGATCAGCGCAAAAGTTAACAGGGATTTCATCTGGTTATTTTTTAATTTTATGATGAGCATGGGAGCTTTAAAATAATCATTGCCAGTAGGCTTGGTATTATTGTAAAGCTCCCCGACTCCTACTTATTTCCATCTAAACTGGTAAGTGCCTGCGGCTAATTGTACGGTTTGATCCTGAGTAGTTTTTCCATCAAGCTTCAGCTGAAGATCAGTCATAACTGGTAATTTAACTGTCGCAGTTGAGTTTGCCGGAATTGTTACTGTATAACTCATGCCCTTGCCTTCTCTTTTCCATGAGGAAGTGATTTCTCCGTAAGGGCTGATATGTTTAGCTTCGAAATGATCCATACCGGTTACAAAATGTGGTTCCATAATTACATTTTTAAATCCCGGCTTTGCTGCATCAGGTCTGATACCGCCTAATCCTTTATAGATCCATGCACCAATTTCACCAAACATAATGTGGTTTAAAGAGATATCGCTTTCTGCCTGGATATTCCAGTTTTCATAAAGGGTTGTCGCTCCATTTTCGATCCACCAGCCCCAGGAAGGATAAGTTTTTTGAGCCGCCAATTTATACGCTACTTCTGCATAACCGTTCTCCGTTAAGGCATTCAGGATTGCTTTCTGGCCGAGTAAACCTACATCGAGATGAAATCCATCTGCCTCTACACGTTTGGCCAGGTTTTCGGCAACTTTACTTTTCATCTCCTCAGGTACTAATCCCCAGAATAATGGTACGCTTAATTCTGTTTGTACCCCTGAGCCGTAAATCCCAGTTGCGGCATTAAGGAATTTCGCGTTAAAGGCCTGCTTGATTTTTTCTGCCAATGCAGTGTATTTGTTAAAATCATCATCCTTGCCCAGTAGCTTGGCTGCTTTTGCGAGGATAACAGCATCTGCATAATAATAACAAGTAGAAGTTAACTCTACAGGTGATTTAGATTTAACAGGTACCCAATCGCCCAGGCCCCATGTGGTTGTTCCTGTAGGATAAAGCTCGTCAATATGGTCTACATAAAGTTTAATGTTTGGATAACAATCTGCCAGCAGTTTCTGATCGCCGTAGAAAAGGTAGATGTTCCATGGGATGATAGCGATTGTACTTGTCCAGTCTGGTCCGTTGCCCCACTCATATCCCCAGCCATCTGTTGGGATGATAGAAGGCAAGACCCCGTTTGGCTGTTGTTCGTCACGATGGTCAGCCATCCATTTTTCGTAAACCGTGATGCCGTCGAAACTATACAGGCCGGTTTCAATTGCGATTTGCGCATCGCCTGTCCACCCGTTTTTTTCCCGCTGCGGACAATCGGTAGGGTAGCCGAATAGATTGGACAGGTAGGAGTTGTTTGTGGCCGACCAGATTTTGTCTATTGTCGGGTTGGAAGAGGCAACAGATCCTGTTACCGGCACATCACTGTGCATAAAGTAACCAACAAGGTTTTCTTTTTGAAGTTTAACCGGTGCACTGCTCGTTACCTCAACATACTGGAAACCTTTGTAATTAAAATGAGGCATGAATGTCTGTTTTCCTTTTCCGCTCAGGATCAGGATATCCGTTTGAAAAGGATCCGTATTATCGGTCGGCCGATAATGTGCATCAATATTAGACATATCAATATGACCGGTAGGATATAAACGTTCGCCATGTTTTAACTTTACAATTGTCCCTGCAGGGCCGTCTATCGTAATCTGGCTTACCCCGGCTATGTTTCTGCCCAGGTCAAATACATAAGTGGTATCGTTAAATTTCTTAATAGCTTTACTGCTGATCTCTTCTACGTTCCTGATCGGGTGCATCGCTTGTGCCACGATATTCGCCGATGGGGCAGAGCGGTAATACACGTTTTTCCATTTTGTATCGTCGAAACCGGCCGTATTCCATCCCGGCTGTTCCAGCCTTGCATCATAATGCTCCGCAGTGTAAATACTGTTAAAAATAACCGGACTTAATGAAGTTTTCCATCCTTTTCCGGAAGTGATAGTTTCTACTGTACCATCTTCGTAAGTGATCCTCAGGTCAAGGCAGAAAGTCGGTCGTGCGCGCCAGTTAGCTTTGTGGAAATCCCATACAGCGGTCGACTGGTGATTGTACCATCCGTTACCCAGCAGTACGCCAATTGCATTTTTACCATCACGCAGATTACTGGTTACATCGTAAGTAACATATAACGTTCTGCGGTCGAAACGGGTGTACATCGGGTCCATGCGGTGATTACCGATCTTTTTCCCATTGATGGATAACTCATATAATCCTGCCGCAGCAATATATGCCCTTGCACTTTTTATTTTTTTATGCTGTTCAAACGTTTTTCTAAAATACGGAGCCGGTTTCAGGTTAACATCAGAAACATCCGATATCCATGAACCTTTCCAGTTTTTCATGGTCATCATTCCGGTTTCAAAGCTGGCGATGCTGCTGGCGGCCGACTTTTTATGTTGCTGATCTGCGATGGCTACCGTCCAGAAGTATTTTGTAAAAGGCTTTAATGGTTCTCCGCCATAGGTTACCAAACTGGCCGGAGATTGTTGCCAGCCGGTATTCCAAACCGTTGCCTGTTCTTTTACCAATGCAGCAGAGTCTGTTCCAACCAATATACGGTAGGCTGTTTGGGCAGCAGCCTGACGCTTATCTGACATTTGCCAGCTAAATCTTGGTTTTGGTGCATCAATACCGATCGGATTTGCAAGATATTCCGTTTCCATCTTTGCAGGGTGGAAGGCTTGCTGTGAATAACTCTTACTGGATAATAGGGTAAGTACAAGTACAAAAATGTGCTGGACTTTGGGGTTAAATTTGGTTTTAGACATTCAGATCTTAATTAAACAGGAAGCCAATATATAGTTTTTTAGTTAGCTATATCAATTTAGCAATGATAAAAATACAATTGCCAATACAATAAAAGAAGCTGAACTAATATAAATGATTTCTGATATAAAACAGGCGATAAACTGATACTGTATCGAGTCTGCTATTGACGGCATATGCCGGAGTGATGCCGGGCTATAGTTGCCGACAGATATGCCAGTATTATGACGTTTAAAAATTATATAACAAGGAAATTACTGTAATTTTGAGCATACCAGAGAATTAAAATCTCAATTTTTAACGCTTATGATCCGATACTTTACTCTTTTAATTTTTCTTGTTTTTATTGCCAGTTATACGCAGGCACAGGATTCGGTTAAATACCGCGTAATCTTTATCGGCGATGCCGGTGAAATGAATGGCGCACAGCGGGAATCACTAAAAAATGCGGCAAATCATGTAATTAAAGGTAAAACCACGGTAATGTATCTTGGAGATAACATTTATCCCAAAGGAATGGGCTTACCGGGCAGTAAAGAAGAAAAAGAAACGAAGGAGATTTTGCAATCGCAATTTCAGCCCATGCGTAAAGCAGGGGCTGCGGTTTATTTTATCCCGGGCAACCACGACTGGGATAAGATGGGGCCGCAGGGCTTGGCGAAGATCATCAGGCAGGGAGAATATCTGGCAGAACAGAACGACCCTTTGCTGAAAATGGTACCTGCTAACGGATGCCCTGACCCTGTAGTGATAAAACTGACTGATCAGTTAACTATCATAGCTTTTGATAGTGAATGGTGGTTATATCCTTATCAAAAACAAAATCCGGAGGCAGAGTGCGACTGTAAAACTAAAGACGATATTATTGGCAGGATGCAGGAATTACTGGATGCTAACCGCGGTAAAATTATCCTGTTTGCTGATCATCATCCTTTGCAGAGCTATGGCGTTCATGGTGGGTACTATCCGTTAAAAAGCCATATCTTTCCATTAACAGCTCTGAATAAAAACTTATATATCCCGCTGCCTGTAGTTGGTTCTTTATATCCGCTGCTGCGTTCTGCCTTTTTGAGTCCTGAAGACATGAAACATCCCTATTACCAGGACCTGATCAAAAGGGTAAATGGTGTTTTCGGGAGTTATCCAAATCTAACTTATGTTGCCGGGCATGAACATGGTTTGCAGCTGATCAAAAGTGAAGACCTCAGCTTGCAGATTGTAAGCGGCGGAGGGGCCAAACATTCTGCAAATAAAAAGGGTAAAAATTCAATATTCCAGGAATCTGAACAAGGTTATGTAACAGCTGACCAGTTGATCAATAATGATATGCGTTATGATTATTACGTATATACCGGGACGGGTGTTAAAAAGGTGTACACTTATACTAAACCCTTTCTACCCGTTTCCAATGAACCTTTACACCCTGTTAAGGCCATTGCCGCGGATAGTATTTCTATTAAACTCTATCCGAAATATGATAGCGTAAGTAAAGTCCACCGTTATTTTTTCGGAGAAAACTACCGTAAAGAATATGCCATGGAAACAAAAGTGCCGGTAATCAGGATCTCTGAAATAAAAGGAGGCTTAATACCTACACGCCGGGGAGGCGGTTTCCAGTCACACTCCCTTCGTCTGGTAGATAAAAATGGAAAAGAGTGGGTGTTAAGGAGCGTAGAAAAATATCCTGAATCCCTTTTGCCGGAAGATTTGCGAAAAACATTTGTAAATGAAATCCTCAAAGATAACATGTCGGCTGCCAACCCGTTTTCTGCTTTGATCGTCCCTGATATTGCTAAAGCAGTAGGTATTGCACATACAGAGCCAATTATTGGCTGGATTTCACCAGACGTAAACCTCGGTAAATATGCTGGCGTGTTTGCCAATACCCTGTGCCTGCTCGAAGAACGGGAACCTACCGGAAAGTCTGATAATACGATCAAGATGTTTAAAAAACTGGTTAAGAACAATGATAATACTTACGACGGACCAATGATGTTAAGGGCAAAAGCATTGGATGCGGTAATTGGCGACTGGGACAGGCATGATGACCAGTGGCGCTGGACACCTGACCAGGAAGGAAAAAAGACAGTTTACAGACCTGTACCGCGCGACCGTGATCAGGTTTTCTATCTTACAGAGGGCGTTATCCCTAAATATGTGCAGTCATCTTACCTGTTACCTTATATACAGGGGTATGAAAGAAATATCCACAATATCAACTGGTACTTCTGGGAAAGCAGGGGCATTAACAACCGTTTGTTAAGCCAGCTTTCAGAAGAAGAATGGACGGCGATTATCCGTGATTTCTGTGCCGATCTGACCGATGAGGTTTTTGAGCAGGCGCTGAAAAAACTCCCGGAGCCCGGATATTCTTTGCGTCATGACCGCCTGCTGGCCCAGTTAAAAGAAAGGCGGGCGAAGCTTCCCGAAATGATGAACGAATACTATCATTTCTTAAATCAGATTGTCGATATACAGACCAGCAACAAAGGCGAACTGGTCAATATTTCTGATGCAGGGAATAAGGGGCTGACGGTGACCATCCACAAAATATCAAAAGATAAAGGAGTTAAAGAGCAGCTGTTTAAAAAAACATTTGATCCTGCTGTAACCAAAGAGATCAGGTTATACATTAAAGATGGGAATGATAGTGTCGTTTTAGATAATAAAGCCGCTGACATCAAATTGCGCATAGTTGGCGGGAGTGGGATCAAAGCTTACGCGGTTAAAGATTCCTATCATAAAGTGCATATTTATGACAAGATTGATAGTGGCTTTTATACGGGTAAAGAAAATCGCCTGATCAAAACCTTATCTAACGATACAGCTAATCTTTCCTACCGGCAAACTGATCTGTATCACAAAACGATGTTACTCCCCGATGCAGGTTTTAATAGCGATGACGGATTTTTGCTCGGTTTTTCGGTAAAATTTATGAACCCGGGCTTCAGGAAGTTCCCATATGGCAATACACAGCAGTTCGCCTTTGTCCATTCTTTCAGTACTAAGGCTTTTAAATTTAATTACCGCGGAGAATGGATGCATACCATTGGTAATGCTGATTTTGTTTTGCAGGCCAGTGCATATGCACCCCATAATACCCAGAACTTTTTCGGTTTGGGTAACGAGACCACATTTGATAAATCGATAGATGGTATTAAATATTACCGCAGCAGGTTCAGTGTTTACCAGGCAGACCCTGCATTGCGCTGGAGCACACCGAAGTCGTCTTTTAGTGTTGGCCCTTCTTTTCAATATTATCATTATGACAGCGATGATAATACGGGAAGGTTTATCAGTAATACCGCTAACCTGCACTCTGCTGATAGTTTAACATTATCAAAAGACAAAATGTTCGCGGGGGTAACAGCCAGCTTCGTGAATGATACCCGGAACAATCCGGTACTCCCGTCTTTAGGAACTTTTATCAATCTAAAAATACAGGGATATACCGGTTTAAATAGTTATTCAAATACATTCGGACAGTTTACCGGAAGCGTAGCGCTATATAAAAACTTGGACAGCAGGTCCAGGATAGTTATTGCAGAGCGTTTTGGTGGTGGGGTGACGGTTGGTAAACACACGTTTTATCAGTCTGCATTCTTGGGTGGCGAAGGAACTTTGCTTGGCTTCAGGCAATTTAGGTTTGCGGGCGACCATAGCTTTTACAATAATCTGGAGATGAGGATTAAATTAGCTGATTTTGTCAGTTATATTTTCCCCGGTCAGTTTGGGATACTTGGTTTTCACGATATAGGCAGGGTGTGGAAAAAGGGAGAGGACTCTCAAAAATGGCACAACGGTGCAGGTGGCGGTTTGTATTTTGCACCGGCGTCAATGGCCGTCATCCGTTTAGTTGCCGGGCACTCAGACGAAGGCTGGTATCCATATATTGCTTTGAATTTCAGATTTTAATCCGTAATTACTGGTTGCTCCGGTAAAAAAGAAAAATGGATAAGCTAAAATAAATTCATTCATAACCATAAATAATCTTAAAGCATAACTGTCTCCCGGCAGTTATGCTTTTTCGTTTTAGTCTGTTTTTTCTGACTTTATTTATTTGATTTATAGCGTTTTGTTTTTTCTAAACAGCAGTAAATCAGTTCTTAGTGTATATGTTACGCTAACTTGTGAAAATGATGAAATGCGCTAAAACATTATTTTGTACGGATAGATATTTGCTGGATATCTGCAACTTTTTGTTCTGATAAAGGCCGGGTAATCAGTATAATTTTCTCTTATAGTCTGCTTGTGATGTTATCAAATAATCTGTGTTGAAATTTGCATTGTACAACAACCTGCTATATTCAAATTCTCTCATGGCGACAATCAGACCTTTCATGGCTTTAAGGCCACAAGAAGTATACGTAGATAAAATGCTATCACCGCGGCCTACGTCCCTTGCAGGAAATTACCGCGGCGTGATTGCACAAAAACTGGATAATGGGTACGATGGGAATCAGGATCTGACAAATGATAATATCCTGGGCAACCTGAGAAAAATGATCCATGAAGGTGATTTTTATCAGGAGGAAAACCCGTGTATCTTCATTTACGAAATTACTGAAGGAAATAATATCCAGACGGGTGTATGGGCGGTAACCGATCTGGACGATTTTGAGAACGGGCATATTAAAACACATGGTTCCATGATGGAGTGTTATGCAGCCGGACTAATGAATTACAGGGACGAAGTTGGCCTTGAAGGCGGCCCGCTGTTAATTACACACCGGCCTACTTCTGCAATCAGGTCATTGCTCCACCAGGTTAAACAAACAGAAACAAATTCAGTTTACTATTCAAATAAGGTTTTTCACCGGATCTGGTCCGTCTACGACATGAGGACCATCCGCCAGTTCAGGGAATGCTTCTCCGAACTGCAAAATGTTTACCTGGCCGATGGGCACCACAGGCTGGCTGCAGCGGTAAAATACAGGGAAATGAACAAAGAAAGCCTTCCGGAAGATTTTAACTACATTTCTTCTTTTTACCTGGCAAGCGATCAGCTGAAAATAAAAGAGTTCCACAGGGTAATAATCCCAACTGTTGATATCTGTGCAGATTATGTTTTCAGAGAACTTAAAAAATCTTTTTCCATCACTAAGTCGCCAAGAAACGAATTGGTAATGCCAAAGCGGAAACATGAATTCGGACTTTTTATAGAAGGGAAATGGTTTAACATGTCTTTCAAGCTAAAAGATATTACACCTTTACCTGATGCCTGTATGCTGCAGGAAATGGTATTTAAACCCTTTTTTAAGATTGAGAAGCCCGAAACCGATCAGCAGCTGATACCTGTTGGCGGTGCAGGCGCAATCGAGGAGGTCACAAAGCTCATTCTCGAAAACCCTAATGCGATTGCCTTTACCATGTCGCCTTTAAATGCCGATCAGCTGATCGATATTGCGCAGAAGGGCATCATCCTGCCGCCAAAATCTACCTGGATAGAACCAAAAATCCCTTTTGGCCTGCTGCTCCGAAAATTGCAAAACCCTGTTACTAATTATAAATTTCAAGTTTACTAAAATGACAACAAACCTTACCAATATGGTAGGGTTTGTTTGTTATTGGAGCCTGCCTTTAAGCTGATAACGGTCTATAGTATTCACCAAAGGCACTTTTCACGTTTATTTTCTACTTAGGCACCGCATTTGGATTTACCTTTTTTTAAAATTTAAAAAATGGAAAATCAACTAATATTTGTGCGGGTTGCTACGTTAAACGATATCAAATATGCCAGTGAGATTTGTAAAGAGACAGAAGACTCGGCGATAGCCAGGGGAACAGGTATTGCTAAACGTACCGTTGAAGCTGTTGCACAAAAAATGCGTGACGGAAAGGCTGTTATTGCACTTACAGGGGGCGGCGACTGGGTAGGGTTTGCTTATTTGCAATCGTGGGAACAAGGAAAATACATTTCTAATTCGGGCCTGATCGTATCACCGGCCTTCAGGAACTCCGGTGTTGCCAGAGCTATCAAAGAACGGATCTTCAAAATGTCAAGGCGGATGTACCCCGATGCAAAGATTTTCAGTATCACTTCTGGTGCTGCAATAATGAAAATGAATACGCAATTGGGCTTTGAGCCGGTAACCTACCAGGATATTACGCAAGACGAATCCTTTTGGGAAGGCTGTAAAGGCTGTGTCAATTACGATGTGCTTAATGGTAAAAAGAAATGCAACTGCTTGTGTACCGCAATGTTGTTCGACCCGGCAAAAGCAGAGCAGCAAATCATTGCTGCAGAGAAATCCAGGTACTTCCCAATGTACCTGTCTGAAGCCAACTAACCAATTTTCAATATGAAACCAGAATTTGAATACCAGGAAAATCATACGCTGATCGATCCATTGGTGATGGATGCTATCGGATTATTAGAAAAATTAATCGCCACACCTTCTTTTAGCGGGGAAGAGGGGAATACGGCAAATCTGATCGAATCATTTCTTCGCGACAGGAATGTGTTTATGTTCAGAAAGTTCAATAATGTGTTTTGTTACAACCTGCATTTTGATCATTCAAAACCAACGGTGCTGCTGAATTCCCATCATGATACTGTTAAACCATCGCCTGCTTATACCAGGGACCCCTTTGAAGCGCTGAGCAGCAATGGGAAGTTATATGGCCTGGGCAGCAATGATGCCGGGGGTGCGCTGGTGTCGCTGATAGCTACATTTCTTCACTTTTTTAAGCGCAAAGACCTGCCTTTTAATCTTTGCCTTGCGGTTACGGCCGAGGAAGAAACGTCCGGAGAAAGAGGGCTGAAATGTATTTTAAAAGATTTGCTGCCTATTTCTTTCGCGATAGTCGGCGAACCTACAAACATGCAGCTGGCCGTTGCCGAAAGAGGTTCTATGGTGCTCGACTGTAAGTCGTTCGGCCGCTCCGGCCATGCTGCAAGGGAGGAGGGCGACAACGCAATTTACAGGGCACTGAAGGATATGCAATGGTTCTCTGCTTATAAATTCCCTATAGAATCAAAGGTAATGGGCCCTGTAAAAATGACCGTGACCGAGGTTAATGCCGGCATCCAGCATAATATCATCCCGGCAGAATGTAGTTTTACCATCGATGTAAGGTTAACTGATGCTTACACTGCAAAGGAATTACTGCATATCATTCAGAACCATACTTTTTGTGAATTTACAGTGAGGCCCGGTGTGCTTAAACCTTCATGTATCGACAGTCTTCATCCTATTGTTAAAACCGGATTATCTATCGGGCGTTCAGCGTATATTTCTCCTACCAGTTCCGACCAGGGCTGGCTGGATATGCCTTCCGTAAAAATGGGTCCCGGCGAATCTGCCCGTTCGCATACTGCCGATGAATTTATTTATCTGGAAGAGATCAGGGAAGGCATAATGATTTATCGTCAGCTATTGGAATCGCTGATCCCTTACCTGTTAAACAGTCCTGATTTAACGGGGAAAGGCTTGCTGGTCTGAAGTTTTTATAGTTATTGGTGTGTGATTAAATATGCCCGGTGCCTTTGTTGGAGGTTACCGGGTTTTTCCGTTATATTGTTAGCTGAAGAACGGATGCCGGGTTAATTATGTTAAAATAGCTTAATAACTGGATAACCTGGTGTTGATTTTTTTAGTGAAAACATCCTTTCTTTAACTAACCAATATAAACACTAATTCTGTATACAAACGTAGTTCAAATGAGAAAAAATCATTTCGCTGTGGTGCTGATCATCTCCCTCTTTTTCTTGTGGGGATTCGCGCTTAATCTAAACCCTATACTTATTCCGCATCTTAAAAAAGCCTGTCAGCTTACGGATACACAATCTGCATTTATCGACTCCGCATCCTATATCGCTTATTTTTTGCTGGCCCTGCCCGCAGGAATGTTCATGAAAAGATTCGGGTATAAAGGAGGCATTGTCTTTGGGCTGCTGCTCTTTGCCTTAGGTGCGTTTTTATTTTATCCTGCAGCGCAGACCCGGTCGTATGTATTTTTTTTAGCGGCATTATTTATTATCGCCAGCGGCTTAACCTTCCTGGAAACTGCAGCTAATCCTTATATCACTGTACTGGGCGATGCAGAAGGGGCAACGCAGCGGCTTAATTTTGCGCAGTCTTTTAACGGGCTTGCGGCAACCCTGGCACCGCTGCTTGGAGGCATGTTTATTCTGTCGGGAGCGCAGCTCAGTGCCCCCGCACAAGCTGCGATGTCTCCGGAACAGCTTAGTCAATACCTGGATAAGGAGGCTTCATCGGTACAGGTCCCTTTCCTGATTATTGGTGCCGTAGTATTGTTAATCGCTGTATTCCTGATCAGGACACCTTTACCTGAAATACAGGATGAAGAAGGGCAGGCAGAAAATACAGGATCTTTATTAAAAGAGAAAAACCTGATGTTTGGCGTTACTGCACAGTTTTTTTATGTAGGGGCGCAGACCTGTGTGAGTAGTTTTTTTATCCGTTTTTCATCGCACGTTGCAGGGATAGAAGAAAAATCTGCCGCACTATTTTTATCCGGTGCATTACTCGGTTTTATGGCGGGACGTTTTATTGGTACTTTTTTAATGAAGTACATCTCTCCGTCAAAATTATTGGCGATCTACAGCCTGATCAACATTGTTCTGATCACTGCTGCGGTATTACTGGAAGGGAAATCTTCTGTGTATGCGCTGATGGGGGTAGAGTTTTTTATGTCTATTATGTTCCCTACCATATTTTCTTTGAGTATCCGCGGATTAGGGTCAAGGATGAAAGAAGGTTCTTCACTGGTGATCATGGCCATTGTAGGCGGTGCTGTTTTTCCTGTATTAATGGGCAGGGTATCAGACCAGACCAATATCCAGATCGCTTACCTTGTTCCCGCGATTTGCTTTTTAGTGATTTTCTGGTTCGCAATGACCAATCTTCGTGTTAAAAAATTAAAGTTAAGTACTGCACATTAAAATTAAAACAAATGTACACTATAGACTCACATCAGCATTTTTGGAAGTATGATCCTGTAAAACACAGCTGGATCAATGATGACATGGCCAAAATTCGTCAGGATTACCTGCCAGAGCAGCTCGAAGCTGTTTTAAAAGTAAACGGGGTGGATGGCTGCATCGCTGTACAGGCAGACCAAACGGCTATAGAAACAGATTTCCTGCTCCATTTAAGCAGCCAGTATCATTTCATTAAAGGGGTTGTAGGATGGGTAGATTTAAGATCACCTTTTTTGGCAGACCGGCTATCCTATTACCGCCAGTTTAATCAATTAAAAGGTTTCCGGCATATCCTGCAGGGGGAGCAGCAACGGGATTTTTGTCTGGAGCCGGCTTTTTTAAGTGGGATAGCGCTGTTGGAAGAGTTTGGGTTTACTTATGATATTTTGATTTTGCCCGACCAGCTAAGGTATATGGAAGAGTTTGTTTCCCAATTTCCTAACCAGCGTTTTGTGATTGACCATCTTGCCAAACCAGCTATTGCCTCAGGGGATATTGCAACCTGGAAAAAGGATATTGAAAAAATCGCTGCGTATCAGAATGTATCCTGTAAGATTTCTGGTATGGTTACAGAAGCAGATTTTAGTAATTGGAAGAAGGAGGATTTTACACCTTACATGGACGTTGCTGTAAATGCTTTTGGCATCAAAAGGGTGATGTACGGATCAGACTGGCCGGTTTGTTTGGCTGCGGCAGAGTATGGAGATGTGATCGGTCTGGTCAGATCATACTTCAGCACTTTTTCTGCGGAGGAACAGCAGCTGTTTTTTAGTCAGAATGCAGTTGATTTTTATCGTTTATAGCTTTTTTCTTTCTGGTTGACTGTGGAATGGCTGAATCATAGATTTTTTTAATACTTTAATAGACATGAACAAAACTATATTCTACCTGGCCGCTGCTTGTTGCTGTTTTACGGCCTGCAAGCAAAAAGAAAGCGGATCTGCAGCTGGTCCCGATTCTAATGCGATCAAAATGATCAATGATTCCAGTTTTGCTGAACATATCCGTGTTTTAGCTTCAGATGAGTTTCTTGGCCGTAAACCATTTACTGCGGGAGAAACAAAGTCTATCAATTACCTGAAAGAACAGTTCAGCAAGCTGGGCCTTAAGCCGGGTAACGGAGATAGTTATTTTCAGGAAGTGCCTATGGTAGAGATCAAATCCACACCAGAAAGCAAAATGGTATTTAAGAGTACTTCAGGTACTGTAACCGCAAATTATCTTACTGAATTTGTAGCGGGTACCAAAAGGGTACAGCCACAGGTAAATATTGATCATTCTCCCCTGGTTTTTGCAGGTTACGGAATTGTGGCGCCAGAGTACCAATGGAATGATTATGCGGGGCTGGATGTGAAAGGGAAAACGGTAGTGGTGATGATCAACGATCCGGGATTTGCTGATTCTACGCTTTTTAAGGGCAAAAACATGACCTATTACGGGCGTTGGACCTATAAGTTTGAGGAGGCTGCGAGGCAGGGGGCTGCGGGGATCCTGATTATCCATGATACTGAACCTGCCGCCTATCCATGGTCGGTTGTACGCAGCGGCTGGTCAAAATCTAAATTGCAGTCGGAAGAAAAAGATAATAACAGCTCAAGGGCTGTAGTTGAAGGATGGATTAGCATGGATATTGCCAAAAAGCTATTTAAGCTTGGAGGCCAGTCTGATGCTTTATTTGCGGCGGCACGCAAACCGGGTTTTAAGGCGGTCGACCTTAAACAGGCTACATCATTAACCATCAGCAACAAAATCAAAAAATCGGTTTCGTATAATGTCGTAGCAGTAATTCCGGGCACAAAAAGACCGGATGAAAATATCATATATTCTGCGCACTGGGATCATCTGGGTGTTGGAGAGCCCGTAAAAGGTGATTCAATTTATAACGGCGCTGTAGACAATGCAACGGGCGAAGCTGCTTTGTTATCCCTTGCCGCTGCCTTTCAAAAACTCCCTCAAAAGCCGGAACGTTCTATAGTATTTGTATCCTTTACTGCGGAAGAGCAGGGGTTATTAGGATCAGAATATTATGCTAAACACCCGGTATATCCGGTGAATAAAACAGTGGCCGATATTAATATGGATATGATGGGCCTTGCCGGAAAAACACGCGATATTGTTGTTTACGGATATGGCCAGTCAGAACTTGAAGATTACGCCAGGGTTTCTGCTGAAAAACAAGGACGGGTTATTGTACCGGACCCGGTGCCTTCGTCGGGATTATACTATCGTTCAGACCATTTCAATTTTGCAAAGGTTGGCATCCCTTCTTTATTTACTGGTTCTGGCGTCGATAATATTACGCATGGAAAGGAATGGGGATTAAAACAAGTAGCAGAATTTACCAAAGGCCGTTACCATTCTCCGCAGGATGACTTTAGTGCCATCACTGACCGCAGCGGAATGGTAGAAGATGTACGTTTATTATTTGATATGGGTTATCGTTTAAGCGATGAAACTACTTATCCGGAATGGAAAAAAGGATCTGAATTTAAGGCAGCCCGCGATAAAAGCCTGAAATAACAGCCTGTTCCTGCTGCAGCGGAAATGATATTCCCCGCTACAGCAGGAACAGGTCCATTAAACCCTCTATTTGTTATCACCGGTATCGTCCGACTGGTCGCCGCTGCCCGATTTTTCACTATATAGCCTTGCCTTTTCATCCGCTTCAGGATCTGCTGAGTTTTCGCCTTCCAGATTTTGATCCAGCCGGTCATTCCAATTATCAAGTCCTTCTGAATTGGATTTTACAGGTTCTTTATTAATTTTTTCTTCTTGATTTTCCATCCTATAATATGTTAGTTGATTTTAACTCTTCTTGCAAAAGGCGCTGTGGCCCTGTTTTTATACCCGTGTATAGACGCGTTAACGAATATTACAACAGATACCGCTAAAGCTACCCAGGCTACTGCAGGAGCTTCGTTCCAATGTTTTACCGCAATAGCTACGATTCCCCACACGCCTACATTGGCATACTCTCTCATATTCCGTGTCCATATCATAGTTATAAATATCACTGAGGCCAGCAGCAGCACGATTATTGCCCATAGCTCCGCGTTTAACGGTGCGCCATCCCAGCCCAGGAAAGTTAAATAGGCGGAGATATTAATCATTAGCGCCACATTGATCCATCCAAAATATAAACTGATCGGCCACCAGATAAACCCGATCACAGGTACAGGTGCATCCCATCTTTCCATATTGATGTTCAAAACAATCTTTAAAAGAGAGAAAAACAAGACCAGCATAATCAAAACCGATAAGCCGATCTGCTCCTGGGTAAAAGCAATTACCCATGCCGCATTGGCCAGGTTGGCAATGATGAACCACCAGCCAATTTCAGTTACAAAACCGGTGTCTGTTTTTTTATTGAAGAAATCCCATAATTGGTAAATTGTGAATATGATCAGCCCGATATAAACCAGGCCCCATATGCCGAAAGCATAACCCGCAGGTGTAAGCAGGTTTTCATATTTTGCAGATATATCGCTGATGGATGCGCTTCCCTGCTTTGCGTTAAAAAGGTAACTGATTACGATCGTGAAAATTAGTGTAGCAGGGTTTAAAATTTGAAGTATCCGTTTCATGACTACTAAACACCATCCTTAGCACAAGGTTTGCAAATCGTAAGAAATAGTGCTTATCCTATTGAAGAATGACCAGTATATTGTCGGTCATCTTGCTGGATACTGTTTTAGGTTCGCCATTATCGATGGTGATTACCATCGACTGATCAAATTCCATCCGTTCTATTACCTCTATTGCTGACCCCAAACCGACATGCAGTTGTTTCAGGTATTTAAGAAACGGGGTTGAGGTATCTCTTACACTGCCTACCTTACAGGTCTGTCCTGCCTCTATTTCACTCAAACGTTTGTTCGCGTAAACAGGCATTTTTCCATTTGGTGCAGGTATCGGGTCGCCGTGCGGATCGAATGCGGGATTGCCTAAAAAGTCGTCTAATTTCTTTGCCAGTTTATCATCGTGGATATGCTCCAGCTGTTCCGCGATATCATGTACCTCATCCCAGCCATAGTGTAATTTTTCTACCAGGAATACCTCCCATAATCTATGCTTACGGATAATGTCCAGTGCTGTAGCTTCTCCAGACGGAGTGAGTATAGCCCCCTGTACCTTCTCATAATTGATCAATTGTTTATCCTGAAGTTTTTTTAACATGTCGATTACAGATGCCGGGTTATTTTCCAGCGCATCTGCAATGGCTTTCGGGCTCACCTTATTTTCATTTTTACTGATATGATAAATCGCTTTCAGGTAGTTTTCTTCAGAATAGGTCTTCTTCATTTGCTCGGTGCTTCAAACAAAAGTAAATAAATATTTGTCTAATCATATAAATTAGGTAAGACTAATTATATATATTTGCCAAGCCATATTATTAAAAATACATAAGACTAAAAATAAATTGATGAAACAACTAATTACTATTTTCCTTCTTTTTCTCGGCTTTACCGCGCAGGCGCAACAGGGTATGCTTACCGGTACGGTCAGTTCTGGTGGCAAGCCAATCGTCTCTGCAACAGTGGTCATAAAAAAAACTGCTTTTAAAAGTACGACAGGGCCTGAGGGGGGGTATAGTTTTAAAAGGCTTACAGGAGGGCAATATGAAGTTGTGGTTAGTGCCGTAGGATATATCAGCCATAGAGAGCCAATTGTTATTATTGCTGATAGTACCCTTGTTCTGGATATAGAACTGAAAGATAAATCAGACGACCTGGACGAAGTGGTAGTTACCGGAACGATGAAAGCTGTCCGCAAGCTTGATAGTCCGGTTCCTGTAGAAGTCTATACGCCCGCATTTTTTCAGAAAAACCCCACGCCAAGCCTTTTTGAAGCAGTCGGACTGATCAATGGGGTGCGGCCGCAGTTAAATTGCAATATCTGTAATACCGGCGATATCCATATTAACGGTCTGGAAGGCGCTTATACGCTGATATTAATTGACGGAATGCCGATTATCAGCAGTTTATCAACTGTTTACGGATTAAGTGGGATCCCGAATAGCCTCGTAGATCATATTGAGGTGGTAAAGGGACCCGCTTCTTCCCTATACGGATCCGAAGCGATGGGAGGGGTAATCAATGTGATCACCAAAAACGCAGTGAAGGCGCCCTTGCTCAGTGTTGATGCCTTTGGTACTTCGTGGCAGGAATATAATATCGATGCCTCGGTTAAGTTTGGAGGGAAAAAATTTAAAAGTTTGCTGGGTGTAAATTATTGTAATTATCAGCATCCGCTGGATAAAAACGGGGATGGGTTTACGGATGTCACACTGCAGAACAGGGTTTCTGTGTTTAATAAATGGAATTTCACGAGAAAAGACAACCGTGAGGCCAGTTTGGCTGCCCGGTTTGTGAATGAAGACCGCTGGGGCGGTCAAATGAATTGGGATAAGAGTTTCAGGGGCTCGGATAGTATTTATGGCGAAAGTATTTATACGCGCAGATGGGAAATGATCGGCCTTTATCAGCTTCCTGTAAAAGAGAAAATCATGCTGCAGTTATCTTATAACTGGCATAACCAGAATTCATATTATGGGTTTACACCCTATATAGCTACGCAGCAAGTCGGATTTGCGCAAATGTACTGGGATAAAAGCCTCGGAAAAAAACATAACCTCTTACTGGGGGCTACCTATAGATACACCTGGTATGACGACAATACCCCCGCAACAGCGTCGGCCGATGGTTTAATGAATATGCCAGCTAAAACACCATTGCCCGGCATATTTATCCAGGACGAATGGAAGTTTTCTGATCAGCAGACATTATTGGCGGGGTACCGGTACGACTATGACCAGTACCATGGCAGTATCCACTCTCCGCGCCTGGCCTACAAATTCTCGCCGGATCCGGTAAATACCCTTCGTGCAAGTTTCGGGACTGGTTTCCGGGTAGTGAATTTGTTTACCGAAGATCATGCGGCATTAACCGGGGCCAGGAAAGTGGTAATCGCGGAAGAATTAAAACCTGAGCGCTCTTTTAATGGTAACCTTAACTACGTTACAAAAATCACCGGCGGATTAGGGCTGCTGAGCCTTGATTTTACCGGCTTCTATTCCTACTTTACAAATAAGATTACCGGGGATTTTGATCAGGATCCGGACAAGATCATCTATGCTAATTTAAAAGGACATGCCATTTCGAGAGGGGTATCGCTGAACACGGAAATGACTTTTAACTTTCCTTTAAAAGTATTGGCAGGGGTTACCTGGTCGGATGTGTATCAGTTGAATGACGGGATAAACGGTTCAGAGAAAGTAACGCAGCTGCATGCGCCGAAATGGAGCGGGAACTACCTGCTGTCTTATACATTCCCAAAAGATTTTGTAGTAGATTTTACCGGTACCTACACTGGTCCGATGCGTTTGCCTGTACAGCCGAATGATTATCGTCCTGAGTATTCCCCATGGTTTACCATTGCCAATATACAGCTCACGAAAAAGTTCAGTAACGGGCTCGAAATCTATGGAGGGGTTAAGAACATGTTCAATTTTATACCTAAGTATGCACTGATCAGGGCCTTTGATCCGTTTGATAAAACTGCTGCTGATCCGGTTAGTAATCCTAATGGATACACATTTGATACTGAATATAATTATGCACCGTTGCAGGGCGCGAGGTGGTTTGTCGGAATGAGATACAATTTATTTAAATATTAAGTTTAAAACCTACAGGTGTGCTTTTACGCTTTCCGGATAGATATTTAGCTTAAAAATGAAATTATATTTTTATATTTACGTCACTGTTATCCTACTATTAAATGCAACCTGAATCTAATAAAAACGATCAAGAGCCCGTACAAGATCACGATGATTATGTCCCGTTTGATGGGTTCGTAAATGTCAATGATATTGTCAGGAAAAGGCGTCAGCTTAGAAACGCAGAATTTAATGTTTCAGATCAAAGCTGGGATTCAGCGTTAAACATTCAATTCAGAGAAGGTGACAAACGTAACCCTGATCCAGCAGCAGGTGCTTCATTATAATCTTTTTTAAGTCCGGGTCAACCTTCCCAATCACAGTGTTTAATAACAAAAATTCCATTTCATTGTTGTAAAACGACGAGGGGGAAATAAATGGATCATTATATTGTTGTATTAACTATTATCGGTGCCGGAATTTTGGGGATGGCCTGGATGCCGGCACTCACTGCCAAAACAAAAATTTCGTATTCGATAATTTACCTGTTACTGGGGATGCTGTTATACTCGGTGTTTGATTTTTTACCAGCACCGGATCCCAGGGAACACAAGGCACTTACTTTGCATTTAACGGAGATGGTACTGATCGTTTCGCTGATGTGTACAGGGCTTAAGATTGACCAGAAATTCTCTTTCCGGAGTTGGCGGATACCGTTCAGGCTGGTTACCATAACGATGTTTTTATGTATTGCTGCCGTTACTGTTATAGGTATATTCTATTTTAACATGCCGGTTGCATCAGCTTTGCTGCTGGCAGCTGTGCTATCGCCAACAGATCCAGTATTGGCTACGGATGTGCAGGTGGGTGATCCAAATGAGGAAGATCGCGATAATGCTAAGTTTTCGCTGACTGCAGAGGCTGGTTTTAATGATGGTATGGCCTTTCCTTTTGTGTGGCTGGCCATTGCTATTGCGATGTATTCCGGGGGAGATGAAAACTTTATGTTGAACTGGGCCTGGAAACATGTGGGATACCAGATCCTGGCTGGATTGTTGAGTGGGTTTTTGCTGGGTAAATTATTGGCTTATGTACTCTTTACCCTTTCTAAAAAGTATGAGACCATGGCTACGCGTGATGGTTTTGTTTCCATCGCTGCTACTTTGATTGTATACGGTGCAACGGAAATGATCCATGGTTATGGTTTTATCGCAGTTTTTATTGCTGCACTTACTTTAAGGGGATACGAAAGGGAGCATAAATATCACAACAGGCTGCATGCATTTTCTGATCAGATTGAACGGATCCTGGTAGCTATTATGCTGATTTTATTTGGCGGTAGTCTCGTACGTGGGATTATGAATGGATTGAGCTGGGAGATGGCCGCATTCGGTATTGTTTTTATCTTTTTGATCAGGCCTCTGGCCGGATTAATCGGCTTGATTGGTACGGGACTGAAGATTCAGGAAAAGCTGGTTATCAGTTTTTTCGGGATCAGGGGCATGGGGTCTTTGTATTATCTCGCCTTTGCCTTTAGTACTACGTTCTTTAAAGATCAGGATCAGTTATGGGCCATCGTTGCGTTTATTATTTTAATATCTATAGGTATCCATGGCCTTACTGCTGGTTTTACTTTCAAAAAACTGGAAGAGGTGTTACCAGAGGATAATGAGATCCTGGCGAAATAAAGTTTCGGTTCGTCAGGGCTGGCAAGGCATTTTCAGGATTCATGTAATTACCCAAAGATTGTACAGTTCGGGAAGAGCCCGGTCTTTCGTTGTATTGTAGTGCAGGCTGGTAAGGAGTTGGGCTATTTTCGGGCTATCCCTGCCAGGGGGTTGCCGGGGGGTTGGTGTACCTATGGGGGTACACCAACCCCCCGGCAACACCTCACCAATGACGGCTCAAAGCCCTGTCACCCCTACGGCAACCTGCACCAGTGCAGCAGCACTTACCCTTTTCTCCCCGACCATGTCTTATACCGGAATAACCTGACGTTTTAGAGTAAATAACTATTGCTTTTTCCGGCTTTCAGCTGATGTTGCGGTTGATTACTGTTGGTGAGCTGCTGTCGTTTTTATGTCCCGGGAAGGTATCCTTGTGCTGAAAAGGGCTCAGTGCAGCAGAATTGAATTAATAATAAAAACCAAGTCAGCCACCAATTGTTGTCCATCAAATTACAACATCAGCTATGGAAAATACAAATCAATATCCCGAAAACGAAAAAGAGAAATCAGTTCACCAGGATGTTCCTGATCAGGATGACGCAGAATTTGAGAACCCCAGTGTAGATCCCGGATTTGCAACAGAAGAGGGGCTGACAGGGGAAGAAGATGAGCGAGAAGGAAATATTGATGCGAACAAAAGTATCAGTGATATGAACAAGGATAATGACGCAATGAACTATAAGAATGATAGGGAGAACGGCGCATATAATCCCAAAAATATCTAATCGTAACATCAAATTATTTTACAGGTATTTACCGCTGCTTTTTCAACACTGGCTTATTAATGAAGCCGGGTGTTGAAAAAGCAGCGGTAATTAAAGGATTTATTGACCGGGCATGTATTCCCGGCATCATCGGGATAAACGTTTTGTTTTTTAATTATTTGAAAAAAAAATAAGATATTCTTTATTTCTATTGTTATAGTTACATGGAAAAAATACGGGCGGAGTTGAGGGTAGCAGAAGAAAGGTATAAGATCCTGTTTGACAATATACCTGGTGCCACAGCAATTTATAGAGGCATTGAAATGGAAATTGTGATGGCAAATGCAGCCATGCTTGGTTTTTGGGGCAAAGATGAATCTGTTATCGGAAAAACTTTATTAGAGGCTGTTCCAGAGCTGGATGGTCAGTTATTTATCAGCTTGCTGCAGCAGGTATTCGTTACCGGCGAAACGTATTCGGCCAGAGAGGCAGCCGCCAGCTATTTTATAGCTGGAGAAATGCAGACATTTTATTACGATTTTACCTACCGTGCCTTCAGGGATGGCAATGGAAATATTGAAGGAATCATACACTCTGCTGCCGATGTAACGGCTTTAGTGAAAGAACGGTTAAAGGCCGGTTTAGCTGAAGAACGGTTAAACTTCTCCTTACAGTCGGCCGCCGTAGGTACCTGGAATTTTAATGCAGTAAACAATACGATATCCCTTGATAAAATTGGGAAACAACTTTATGGGATGCCCGATGGAGATGATTTTGCATTTGAGCAGACCCTGAAGAACATTCACCCGGATGATGTAAGAACCGTTCATGCCACTATTCTGAGCTGTTTGGATGAAGGAAACGAAGATCATTGTGACATACGTTTTCGCGTGTTAAGCGAAGATCATGAATTACGCTGGCTGCAATGTACCGGTAAAGCCGTGTTTAATCCCGATAAAACGGTTCAGCTGTTTGCCGGTATTGTAAGGGATATCAGTAAAGAAATTGCCGGAATAGAAGCGCAGCGAAAACTGCAGATTCAAAAAGATAACTTTCTGAGCATTGCCAGTCATGAACTAAAAACCCCCGTTACCAGCATCAAAGCATATGCACAGTTATTGGAGAAAATGCTCAAAAGAGAAGGGGACGTGCAAAAAGCTGATATGCTGACACGTTTAACAGGGCAGGTAAACCGGCTGACCATGCTGCTGGATGATTTACTGGATGTAAGTAAGATCACTAATGACCGGCTGAACTTTCAGCGCGACTATTACATATTCAATGATATCATTAACGATAGCATCAGCGATATCTCCCTTGAAGAAAACACCCATCAAATTGTTACCCAGTTAGATTTTATGGGGAGCATTTATTGCGACCGGACAAGGATTGGGCAGGTGATAAAAAATATGCTGTCAAATGCGATAAAATATTCGCCGGGGAAAGATCAGGTTTTAATCAGCACGAGGCAAAGCGGGAACAGCCTGCTCGTTTCGATACAGGACTACGGTATTGGAATCAGTGAAGAAGACAGGAGGCATGTATTTGATCAGTTTTATCGGGTGAGCAATGCAGAAGCTTACTCTTACCAGGGAATGGGGCTTGGTTTATTTATCTCGGCAGAGATCATCCGGCAGGAAGGCGGGAAGATCTGGGTGGACAGTGAAGAAGAATGCGGTGCCACTTTTTGTTTTTCTTTACCTTTAATAAACAATTTAAGGTAATAAAAATGAAACAACGGCGGTGTTTAAAGCGTTTTTGTTAGATTAGATAAAAAATATATAAGATGATTACTCCGGAAGATATTACACCAGAAAACAATTACGAAGAAACAGACGAACAAGCTAGTCAGCAAGATGTTCATTCTGATGGCATCGAACCTACACCTCCATCTGAAGAGGATGAGCAGGCTTCAGAAATAGACAATCTGTCTCAGGCTGATAAGGCTTCAGAAGCTTCTTTCACGCTTGATGTTGATAGAGGGATTGCACCAAAAAAAGACTAATACCACCAATTAGAACTGCTTTGCATAGAATTTTATAATTCTATGCAAAGCAGTTTTTTGTTTATAAAGAAGTTGATGTATAAAAAATATTATCTACTGTTTTCTGCAGCAGTAATTTTGCTGGCCTCTTGCAACAGCAATAAAGATGAAAATAAAACAGTAAGCAATGAACCGGCACCGGCTACCATTGCTGCACCCGCAATAGTGACCTATAAAGTGACAGGTACACTTCCTCATGATACCGCGGCCTATACAGAAGGGTTTGAATTAAACAACGGAAAGCTTTATGAAGGAACAGGGACTCTCGAAAATTCTTTTGTTTCTATAGCGGATACTTCCACAGGTAAAGTGCAGCAAAAATTTCCTGTTAAAGACAAAACGATTTATGGAGAAGGGATAACGATTTTAAATAACCAGCTTTTTCAGCTGAGTTACCAGAATCATATCGCCTATGTATACGATGTGAAAAACCTGGATAAAGTGATCGGTACATTTAAATGGCCTTATGAAGGCTGGGGAATGACAAACGACGGCACAAATCTATATGTAAGCGTTGGCAGTTCTATCATCTATAAAGTAGATCCTAAATCATTTGCTATTGTTGGCCAGATCCAGGTAACGGACGATCTGGGAACAGTAGATAACCTGAATGAATTGGAATTTGCTGATGGGTTTATTTATGTGAACAAATGGCAGACCAGCAAAATTTTAAAGATTGATCCTGCAAATGGCCACGTTGTGGGTACTATAGATTGTTTCGGACTGCTTTCGCAATATGCCCCGGCTTATACCCCGAAATCTGAAGATAGTGTGTTAAATGGCCTTGCCTGGGATAAGGAACATCAGTTGTTATATGTTACGGGCAAGAATTGGCCTTTGATATTCAAACTGAAGCTAGACAAGTAATTGAAGCTGGACAAATAATAAACGATTTGATGCAAGGTGAACAGTAATACTGTTCAGTAATAGGAGCATAAATGAGTATTAGTACTTTAACGGGTTTAAGAGCCGGAACTAAATTATTTTTTTAATGCTGTAGCGTTTCCTGTATCACCTGCGTTTTACTGGTATTGAGGTTAGGACTCAATACTGTTTGCATTGCATTAGAGTTAGGGCTCAATGCTTTGCATACTAACTGAGAATGTTGAATAGGTTATCTTCAGGTGTGTTTTGTTGGCTTGAAGTATATACGCAGCAACTCCTGAAGTACAGATTTTGAGTAATAGGGTTTTCGAGATTCACACACAAATGAAGGCAAAAGCCTCTCCATTTTTTAAATGGAGAGGCTTTTGTTATTTAAATGAACCGGTTAACAATGTTTTCCAGTAACTCCTGTTTACCACTTAAAGTCTGTGGTTCTCCGTTATCGGATGCATAGCTGCTTAACTCTTCGAGCGTTAGCTTTCCATTTTCAAAATCTTTGCCTGCCCCGCTGTCAAATGAAGCATATCTTTCTGCCCTGATTTTTTTATAGTCTGATTTTTGAAGGATATGATCTGCCGAGATCAGCGCCCTCGCAAATGTATCCATACCGCCGATATGTGCGTAAAATAGATCTGAAGCATCAGTAGAGTTCCGCCTGATCTTCGCATCAAAGTTGATACCGCCACCTTTTAAACCGCCTGCTTCCAAAAATACGAGCATTGCTTCTGTAAGTTCATTGATGTTATTTGGAAACTGGTCAGTATCCCAGCCATTCTGGTAATCGCCCCTGTTGGCATCCATAGAACCTAATAAGCCCGCATCGGCAGCTACCTGCAGTTCGTGCTGGAAAGTATGGCCAGCTAATGTTGCATGGTTTACTTCGAGGTTCAATTTAAAATCATCCATCAGGTCATACTGGCGCAGGAAGCCAATTACTGTGGCCGCATCGTAGTCATATTGGTGTTTTGAAGGCTCGCAGGGCTTGGGCTCTACAAGGAAAGTACCTTTAAAGCCTTGTTTACGTGCATAATCTTTAGACGCATGTAAAAACTTAGCCAGGTGTTCCTGCTCCCGTTTCATATCGGTATTCAGCAATGTCATATAGCCTTCACGTCCGCCCCAGAACACATAGTTTTCTCCGCCAAGGGCAATAGTCGCGTCCAGTGCAAATTTTACTTGTGCTGCCCCATGTGCAAGCACATGAAAATCAGGATTGGTAGAAGCACCGTTCATATACCTGCGGTGAGAGAACAGATTAGCCGTTCCCCACAGCAGTTTTACACCGCTGGCTTCCTGTTTTTGTTTCGCATAGGCCACCAATGCCTGCAATCGCTTTTCGTTGTCTTTTACATCATTGGTATAGTCCACAACATCCACATCGTGGAAACAGTAAAAAGGGAGGTTCATTTTAGTGATAAACTCAAAAGCGGCATCCATTTTATCTTTTGCACGTTCTACGGCATCAGATTTTTCGTTCCATGGATGAATGATGGTAGGTTCGCCAAAAGGGTCTCCTCCGGTAGCTACAAATGAATGCCAGTAGGCTGCGGCAAACCGGAGGTGGTCTTTCATTGGTTTGCCTGCTATAATCCTGTTTTCGTCGTACCAGCGGAAAGCCAGCGGGTTATCAGATTCTGCGCCTTCGAATTTTACTTGCCCGATCCCTTTGAAGAATTCTTTATCTCCGGTAGTTATAGTTGTCATACGGTTTGTATTATAGGTTTTAAATTAATTGCTTGTTAAGAAGACTTAACCAGTCCTGGTAAGCCGGTTCATAAACTTCTGTTACTGTCGGTTCAACCAGCTGCAGGGATTTGATATTGCTGAATGCCTCTGCAGGTGCAGAAAATAGTTTACTGCCAATTCCTGAACCCAGTGCTGCGCCGACACTGCCGTCATTTTCATATAACTCTACAGGCACACCAGTGCTGTTTACAAAAGCCTGCAAAAAGAGATCGCTTAAAAAGAGGTTGGCTTTTCCTGCACGGATAACTGTAGGGCTTAATCCGTTAGAACGCATAATGTCGAGCCCGTACCGGAAAGAAAATGCGATTCCTTCCTGTTCTGCGCGGAAAATATGGGCGCGGGTATGAAGGTTGAGATCTATGTGGTGGAAGTGTACACCGACCTGCCTGTTTTCGAGCATCCTTTCTGCACCATTGCCAAATGGTAAGATGCGTAAACCATCCGAACCGATATTTATCTTACTGCCTTCCTGGTTCATCTGTGCATAATTTGTAGCGGGGCCGAAAAGGTTTTTTACCCAGCGGTTTAAACTGCCTGTCCCATTGATGCAGAGGAGGATACCGAGGCGTTTTTGTTCCTGGGTATAATTGACATGGGCAAATGTGTTTACCCGCGATTGCGGATCGTATGCCAGCTGGTCACTTACGCCATAAATTACACCCGATGTTCCTGCTGTGGCGGCTACTTCTCCCGGCTGCAGTACATTTAAGGAAAGGGCGTTGTTTGGCTGGTCGCCAGACTTGTAGGTAACTGGTGTGCCCGCTTTTAACCCTGTTAAGCTTGCCACTGTTGCCGTCACCTTTCCATGTTCGGCAAAGACAGGCCTGACTTCCGGTATTAAAGCGTCACTAAAGCCATAGTAGTCCATTAATTCCCTGGACAGTGTGTTGTTTTGGAAGTCCCAGAAGATCCCTTCAGAAAGCGCAGAAATGCTGGTGGTAATTTCTCCTGTGAGTTTCATGGCGATGAAATCTCCCGGAAGCATGATCTTATCAATCTTATCGTAGAGGCCGGGTTCGTTCAGTTTTACCCAGGCCAGCTTCGAAGCTGTAAAATTACCCGGAGAATTGAGCAGGTGCGAAAGACAGAACTCATGGCCCAAACTATCAAAAGCAGCATTGCCCAGCTCCACCGCACGGCTGTCGCACCAGATGATACTATCTCTTAATAAGTTCTGGTTGCTGTCTACCAGTACCAGGCCGTGCATCTGGTAAGCAATGCCGATGGATGAAATATCATGGGGCTGAAAACTTGCGGTCGCCTTGCAGCGGTTAAAAGCTTCCCGGACGTGTGTCCACCACATTTCTGGCGACTGCTCTGCCCATCCTGGTTTTACCGCAGTAATCAGGCTTTCTTCTTCAGGGTACTGGGCCTGACTAACTACTTGCTGTGTTGCTGAATCTACAACTGAGACTTTTATGGAAGACGTGCCGATATCTATTCCTAATAATAACATCTTTTTGTTATTTAGTATGGTTTATTTGGTGATCACTAAACGAATTTAAGTTATTAATTCGACTATGCAATCGATTGCCTCATTATTTTTTTGCATTTTTACATTTATTATGGACCGTCAGAAAAGAACCACTATATATGATATTGCACAGCGGTTAAACATGGCGGCTTCTTCTGTATCCCGTGCATTGAGTAACAGCAGTAAAATTAACCCGGCAACTAAGGCACTGGTTTTAAAAACTGCGGCAGAGATGAATTACCAGCATAATTCAATGGCTTCAAACCTGAGAAAGGGAAATAACCCCACCATTGGTGTGGTAGTGCCAAGGATCAATCAGAATTTCTTTTCTAACATTATCGCGGGACTCGAAGAGGTGACTTACAGCAAGGGATACAACCTCGTTATTTGTCAGTCCAATGAACTCCATGCCAGGGAGGTAGATTGTGTAAATGCATTGATCAATCAGCATGTCAGCTGTATTATGATCTCTATTGCAGCAGAGACAGGAAGTTATGCCCACCTGCAGCAGGTGCTGGATCATCATATCCGTTTAATTCAGTTTGACAGGGTTGTGGCGGAATTGGATACCATGAAAGTAATCAATGATAACCAGCAGGCCTCCTACGAAGCCGTGTCTCATTTAATTGAACAGGGGTACCGCCGGATCGCTTTATTGGAGGGGCCGCAGCATATTGACATTTTTCGGCAGCGTAAAAACGGATACCTGGATGCGCTGAAAGCACATGGCTATCCTGTGTTAGAAGAATTAATGTCGCAAAATGCCTGGACAAAAGAGCTGGGTGCTCTGGCGACTGTAAAATTGTTGAATTTGCCAGAGCCTCCGGATGCCATATTCGCTTCAACTTCTGATTTTTCTGCATTGGGTGTTTTAGAAGTTGCGGGCAGCAAAGGGATAAATGTACCTGGTTCATTAGGGGTTTGCGGATACTCAAACGAGCCATTTACCGAAATTACGAGCCCTTCGATTACAACGGTGGACCAATACTCGGTTAACATGGGGAAAACCATCGCTGAATTATTTTTTCAGGAACTCGAAACAGGGCAAGGGGCCACCAGTCCGAAAACTGTAAGTATAAAACCCGAACTGATCATCAGAAAATCTTCAGGCCCCCGGCATACTGACGGGAACTAATTAAAAAGTGCAGGCACAAAAAAACCGGAACTGTTGATCAGCAGTTCCGGTTTTCAGATCCTCAAGTATATTATATCGACTTAAACACAACAATACCATTGTGTCCGCCGAAGCCGAAAGTATTACTCATTGTATTTTTTATTTTAGCCTGTACTGCCTCTTTGATCACGATATTTAAGTGTCCTGGGATTGCAGGGTCTAACTCAGTCGTGTTAATTGTTGGCGGAACAACACTATCACGCATAGAAAGCAAACAGATGATCGCTTCTATTGCACCGGCAGCACCCAGTAAGTGTCCTGTCATAGATTTAGTTGCACTGATCAGCAAATTGTTTTTCTCTGTTCCCAGCAGGTTAGTTACCGCTTTGGTTTCTGAAAGATCTCCTACCGGGGTAGAGGTAGCGTGAGTATTCAGGTAATCGATATCGAAGATCGTTAAACCAGCTTCTTCCAGTGCTTGTCTCATTGCATGTGAAGCGCCCAATCCTTCAGGATGGGTTGCGGTCATGTGGTAAGCATCAGCGGTCATAGACGCACCGCCAACTTCTCCGTAGATATGTGCGCCGCGTTTTACCGCATGCTCGTATTCTTCCAGCACCAATGCGCCGGCACCTTCGCCCATTACAAACCCGTCACGGTTTACATCAAATGGTTTAGACGCAGTTTCAGGAGTGTCGTTTTGTGCAGACATTGCTTTCATTGCGCAGAAACCACCAACAGAAGAAGCCGAAATAGGTGCTTCTGAACCACCCGTAACAATGATTTTTGCTTTACCCATACGGATATAAGTAAACGCATCCATAATTGCCGTGTTGGAAGTTGCACAGGCAGAAACGGTTGTATAGTTAATACCCATGTAACCATTACGGATAGAGATCATTCCTGATGCCATATTCGCGATTAGCTTAGGCACAAAGAAAGGGCTGTAGCGCGGGGTACCGTTTCCTAAAGCAAACTCTGATGACTGCTGCTCAAAGGTATCCATACCTCCCTGTCCTGATCCCCAGATTACACCTACATCAAAAGGATCCATTTTTTCGAATTCGAAGCCAGAGTCTTTGATGGCCTCGTCTGAAGCTACCAGTGCGTATTGGGTAAAACGGTCTGTTCTTTTAACGTCAGACCTATCTAAATATTTAGTAACATCAAAGTCCTTGAGTTCACAGGCAAATTGCGTGCGGAAGAGGGAAGCATCAAAACGCGTAATTTTTGCAGCTCCGCTTTTACCTGCTATAGTATTGCTCCAGAAAGTATTTACATCATTTCCTAAAGGGGTTAATGCCCCTATCCCTGTGATAACAACTCTTTTTAACATATTCATTTCTATAAATTAGTGATTGATCAGCGCTTCTCCGGCAACTGATTAAAGATCAAAAGTAAGTTAATATTTAATACCAAATGGTATATTCTGTTCTGATTATTCCTTATTTAACCGTCTTGCTGCAAAAATACAAATATAAAGGGGCAATTGTATGAATAGTTCTGTAAGGTATTTTGGGCGATATCATTATATTTGAGGATCAAAATATTAAAAATAATGTCAGATCAGAAAAAAGAAATATTCGACAGTGTTGCTCAGCGACTTAAAATTGAAGGTTTTAATGTAGTAAACAGGGATGAAACCCGCCCATGGGGTGGTTTTTTTGTCATTGATGAAGAACAGGCGCAGCAATTCGCTAATGTTTATTTTGACGGGTTAAACGTTGAAGACTTAAGGATCTCAGGAAAATTAAGTCCTAAAATTTTAATTGTTGCCCCAAATACGCGTTTATCGTGGCAATACCACCACCGCCGTGCAGAAATCTGGCGTGTAGTTAGCGGTACTGTTGGTGTAATTACCAGTGAAACTGATGAGCAGGGAGATGTACAGCAGTTGGTACCTTCTACAACGATTAAATTAAAACAAGGTGAAAGGCACCGCCTGGTTGGTTTAGACGACTGGGGAATTGTTTCAGAAATCTGGCAGCATACTGATCCTTCCAACCCATCAGACGAGTCTGATATTGTACGTGTATCTGACGATTTCGGAAGATAGTAACATTTATATTACTATATGCGCGTTGCTCAATGAGGACGCGCATACTAGTCAAAACACCTCTTACGGGAAAATCTTCCCAGCAAAGCGTTTTAACCAAATCAATTATCCCTCCCAAACGTTATACCTTTAAATTTTTGTGATTTCAACATCCAACCGGATGCGGTTTTTCGTTAGTATATTTAACCCCTTATGATAATTTTAATATTTTTTCTTTTACACTGGTTTCTGTCCCTTTTCTCACAAACGTTCTTTTTACACCGTTATGCTTCGCATAAAATGTTTAAAATGAATAGGTTCTGGGAAAAGTTTTTCTATACCATCACTTTCCTTTCGCAAGGTTCTTCTTTCCTGAACCCGCGTGCCTATGCGATCCTTCACCGGATGCATCATGCATTCAGTGATACCGAAAGAGACCCGCATTCACCACATTTTGTGAAGGATGTATGGGGAATGATGATCCAGACAAAAAATATCTATCTGAATTATGCGAAACACAATGAAGAGCCCGAAGAACAGTTCCGTGATAAATATCCATCATGGCCTGTTATCGATAAAATCGGGGATTCATGGATCACAAGACTGATATTTATCAGTTTCTATATCTGGTTTTACGTGACTTTTGCTACTGCATGGTGGATGTTCCTGTTACTGCCGGCACACTTTTTAATGGGACCGCTACATGGTGCGATTGTAAACTGGTGCGGACATAAATACGGGTATTCAAACCATGATAACAACGACCACAGTAAAAACTCGCTTCCGTTGGATTTTCTGATGATGGGGGAGCTGTTCCAGAATAACCACCACAAAAAGCCCAATAATCCGAACTTTGCTTCGAGATGGTTTGAATTTGATCCTACGTATCCCCTGATGAAGCTGATGCACTGGCTGCATATCATCAGGATCAGAAAAGTATAACCGCCTATGCAAATCATACCCATTCTTAAAATCATTTTTTCCCTGCTGCTGATCTGGATCTCGTATACGGTGATTACCACCAGCATGGAAAGCAACTTATTTAAAGAATGGGATTTTCTTGGCAGCATCCCCTGGATGCGTGCAACACTTTGGGATTTTTATGCCAATGTTTTTGCCATCTATTTGTGGATCATATATAAAGAGCGTTCTATCGGAATAAAGATTTTATGGCTGATCTTATTGATCTGCCTTGGCAGTATAGCCACCTGCATCTATGTTTTAATTCAACTGTTCAGATTAAAACCTGGTGAAGGTGTGCAGGAACTGGTGGCCCGAAGAAATTAAACGCTTATGACTCTGCTTTTGTTAATCATTATCTGTTTAGTGACCTGCTGTGCCATCATGTCTGCGGTATGGCTATGGGCCAAAAGGATTGGGAATGCCGGCGTAGTAGATGTTTTCTGGGCGTTTAATTTTCCTGTTATCGGGATCCTGATTTATTTTCTTGGAGAGGGGGTCGAGCTGCGCAGGGAACTGATCTGCGGTATGGTGGTGATAGCGGGGCTAAGACTGGGCCTGCATTTATGGAAACGCGTAATCGGCCATCTTGATGAAGAAGAAGGCCGTTACAAACAGCTCCGTAAAGAATGGGCAGCAAATGCAGATCAGCGGTTTTTTTGGTTTTTTCAGTTCCAGGCCATTTCGAATGTTATCCTGGCCGCCCCGTTTTTTTTAATTGCTTTTAATCCGGCACCAGGGTTAAACATACTGGAATATACCAGTGTTGTGCTTTGGGCAATTGCTGTGATTGGAGAGGGAACGGCCGACTGGCAACTGGCTACTTTTAAGAAAGACCCTGCAAATAAAGGGGAGGTTTGTTCGGCCGGATTGTGGAACTACTCCCGTCACCCCAATTACTTTTTCCAGTCGCTCCTCTGGATCGCTTATTTCCTTTTCGCTGTAACAGCTCCGCAGGGATGGATCGCCGTGATCAGTCCTGCAATTATCTTATACTTATTATTTAATGTAACCGGAATCCCCGCAACAGAAGAACAGTCTTTACGTTCCAAAGGGGATAAGTTTCGTGCTTACCAAAATACAACCAGTGCCTTTTTTCCCTGGTTTAAAATGAAGAAATCCTGATTAATGCTTTTTATGTGGTACGATAGTTTAATAGAACAAAATAAATTGCCCGATTTTATCCTGAGGATAGGCGTGCGCAACCTGTTGAGACAACGGCTTAATGACGAAATTGCAGGGGATGCAGAAATCCAGCAGCAGCGGTTTAATGAATTGCTGGAAGAATTAAAGAGTTCGCCGATTGCAATCAATACAGCAGATGCCAACCAGCAGCATTACGAGGTACCTACAGAGTTTTACCAGTATTGCCTGGGCAAACACCTTAAATATTCTTCAGGATACTGGAGACCGGGCGTAACGGATATCGACACCTCCGAAGAAGACATGCTCGAACTTACCTGTCAGCGTGCAGACCTGCAAAACGGACAGGATGTACTTGAACTCGGCTGCGGATGGGGCTCATTGTCCCTGTTTATGTCGGCCAAGTACCCTGCAAGCTCTTTTACTGTAGTTTCGAATTCCAATACCCAGAAAGCATTTATTGACCAGGCTGCCAAAGACAGGAATATCACTAACCTTACCGTGATCACTGCAGATATGAATACCTTCCAGATCCTGCAGCAGTTTGACAGGGTAGTTTCTGTAGAGATGTTTGAGCATATGCGTAATTACAAACTTCTGCTCCATAAAGTAAATGGATTTTTGAAAGAAAACGGAAAACTGTTCGTACACATTTTTACGCATGAAACGCTGGCTTATAAATTCGAAGTAAAAGATGAGACCGACTGGATGAGCAAGTATTTCTTTAGCGGCGGTATGATGCCTTCCAATCATTTGCTGACCTATTTTAATGATGATCTTGTGGTAGACAAGCATTGGGTGGTTAATGGAATGAACTATTCCAAAACTTCAGAAGCCTGGCTCAGCAACATGGATAAACATGAAAAAGAGATCATGCCGATTTTCGAAAAAACGTATGGTAAAGACCAGGCTTTAAAATGGTGGGTATACTGGCGTTTATTTTATATTGCCTGCGCAGAATTATTTGGTTACCGCAAGGGTAATGAATGGATGGTTTGCCATTATTTATTTAGAAAAAACGCTTAAATGGAAAAGGTTGCCATTATCGGGACGGGAATTGCCGGCATGGGCTGCGGTCATTTTTTACATCAGAAATATGATCTCACATTCTTTGAGGAGCTTGATTACATCGGTGGCCATACCAATACGGTTACTGTAGAAGAAAACGGGCACCCTGTTTATATAGATACGGAATTTATGGTTTTTAACTACGCAACCTATCCCAACCTCTGTGCGCTTTTTAAAATTAAATGAGGCGATCAATAAAAGCAGTGACCTTACCCTGGTTGATCTTAAAGACATGGGACTGGATTATGCACGTACGTTAAACCTGTGGTGCGAAGAATTCAATAAAAATAATTCCGCAGTAAAGTCCCTCGGCTTTGATGATGCTTTTATCAGGAAATGGCAATACTATTTTAACTACTGCGAGGCTGCTTTTGCGATGCGTAATATCAATGTGATGCAAATGGTATATACCCGCCCTAATAACACTAAACGTTAAAACACACACCAATTACATAGTTGAAAAAGCTCCCCTCTGCGGAGCTTTTTCAATTTAGAAATTCTTCCCTATCTTAGGAGAATATTACTTTTTAAGCAACTACAAAATAGCATAGGTATTTAACCTGCTTGAGAGATGTAATTGATGATATTGAAAAACAAAGCTGCCTCCGTTTCATTTCTGCTATTAATCTTTTGCTGTCTGCATACACTCCATGCGCAGACGCGCATTAACCTGGAGGGGCGGGTAAGTGATACGTTGAATGCTGGTATCCCCGGTGCCAATGTGCGTTTGATCGCTGGCAAAGATACTTTAACCAGTACTACTGATTCTGCAGGTCGCTTTAATTTTGCCAATCTTAAAATCAATGCTGTTTCTCTGTTTGTTAGAAGTATAGGGTATCAATCCTATACTAAAGATTATATGCTGAAAGCAGGTGAGGCATTGCAATCTATCCCTGTAATCAGGCTCTCCGATGAGTCGCGGCAACTGAGCGAGGTAGAGATCAAAGCTAAATTGATCCCGGTGCGGCTGATGAAAGATACCATAGAATTTAACGCAGCTGCTTATACGGTCAGGGAAAACGATAAAGTAGAAGACCTGTTAAAACAATTACCGGGGGTAGAGGTAGACAAAGACGGGAATGTAACTGCCGATGGTAAGGGGATGACTAAGCTGAGGGTAAACGGCAAGGATTTTTTTACGAATAACGTAAAGGAATTTATCTCCCAGCTGCCTGCTGGAATAGTAGACAAACTGCAGGTGATCGATGATTATGGGGATAAAGCAAATTTTACCGGTATAAAAAAAGGAGAGCCCCAGAAGATGCTTAACCTTGTGCTGAAGCCCAGAAGGAATAACGGCAAATTCGGGAATATAACCGGGAGTGCAGGAACTAACGACAGGTATGCTTTAAATGTTAATGGTAACCTCTGGCAGGATACAAAACAGGTCGGTTTGATTGCAAATGCCAGCAATACCAATACCGGCGCCGGTATCAGCACTACTTCGAACCTTGGCATCAATTACCGGAATAAGCTGAGTAAGAAATTTACGTTCAGCGGCAATTACCTGTACGGATATAACCGGACAGAAAACGTGCAGGAAAGCTATATCGAAACTGTCAACTCTTTAGGTACGATTTATAACCAGTCGAATAGTCAAAGCTCTTCAAAAGGTAACAACCATAATTTTGACCTCAGCCTGCAATCAGAGGACAAGGAAAACTATTTTACCGCAGGCATCCGCGGGAGTATCAGCGGTGCGAACAACAGCAGTTTTTCTGCAGCCAGGCAAACCGGGATCATCCGGCAGGACCTCCTCACGCAAAGTTCGACAGACCAGCATACCCCTAATGTAAATGCAGAACTGAACTTTGGCCGAAAGTTTAAAAAGCCGGGCAGGTTAATCTCAGTTGGTTTTACTGGCGGAACCACCCTGGCAAATAATACAGACAATCAGCACAACGAAATCGGTTACTATGATCCCGAAAGCGGGGCTGCTGTGAAAGACTCTATCCGTAACCAGCTGGTAGATACAAGGAACCGTAACCTGAACCTCAACACTATTGTTTCGTTCACAGAACCTTTGGGCAACCCTGAAGATTCGTTGGCTAAAAGTTATTTAGATGTTACTTACGAGTTTACTTTGAACCATACACGAAATAACCTGGAGACATCAGTTTTTGACGGTTTGGGCGATATCAGGAAGGTAGATTCTCTGAGTAATATCTATTCCTCTTCTTTCCTTAAACAGCAGCTGGGCATAAGTTACCGGCGTGTGGCAGAGAAATTTAATTATGTAATCGGGATTAGTGCACAGCCTAATTTGCTGACGGGGGCCTACGAAGGCAGGGCCGATAAGATCCATCGGGCAGGGTTCAATTTGTCCCCGCAGGCCAATTTGACTTACTCTCCTTCCCGGAAAAACATGCTTTCGTTTTATTATAACGGGAACAGTCTTACACCAAATTTTAATCAGCTGCAGCCGGTAGCGGATACCAGGAACCTGCAAAATGTAGTAATCGGCAACCCGGATTTAAAAGCGGCTTTTAATCATTCACTTAACCTGAATTGGCGTCGTGTAAATCTCAAAAACGGAAGTACCATAATGATAGGTTTAAGAGGGAATGTAATACAGAACCAGGTGGTCAGCAATACTGTTTTGATCCGTGATACATTGAACAGTTTAAAACAGGAAACGCGTTACCTGAACACTAACGGCAACTATACCTTGAATAATAACTATATGTGGTCGCTCCCCTTCGGCGGCAAAAAGTATAATCTGGATATTAAGGGTTCGATAGGGTACGATCACCGGATATCATTTGCCGACCAGCAAGAAAATTTAAGCGAAGGCCTCAATGTGAACCAGGGATTGTCTGTCCGGATGAACAAAAAATGGCTGATGCTGCATACCAATGTGAATTATAATTATAAAAGTAACGTTTATTCCCTTGCCTCCTCCAGAAGTAATACGGTGCAGACCTGGCTTTTTAATATGGATGCAAAGACATTTATTATCAAGAGCCTTACGGCGGGTGTTTCCTCTACAAAAAGTATCAACCAGGGATATAGTTTTGCCAGCGCAAACCCTTTGCTTATCGGCGGATTTGTAGAGAAGACCTTTTTTAAAGGGAAACAGGCCAGCGTGAAATTAGAGGGGAATGATTTGCTGAACCAGGGGAACAACCTGACCAGGACTGTTTCAGGCAATTCAATTACGGAGAGTAAGAATAACCAGGTAACCCGTTATTTTCTGCTCAGCTTTAACTGGAGGTTGCAGAGTTTCGGAGGATAACCAGTAGTCGGTTTTTATCAACTAAGGTGAATTCAGCTCGTGTAAAAAGAAAAATAAATTTCACACAGATATATACCTTAAGAGCGATAACCCAAAGAGTGATAAACTGCAAGAAGGATAAACCAAAAGAGCGATAAAACTAAAAGAGCGATAAAACGCAAAAAGTCCCGCTAACCAGCGGGACTCTTTGCGTTTTATCGTAAAAAACAGGTGTTAATCTGTTTTTGCTTTTGGTCTTGAATTGTTAAACCTCCTGTTGCCGCCACCGCCGTTACCAGCTGGTTTTCTGGCACCGCTCAGGTTTGGTTTATATTCTGCCCTTTCCGGACGGCCGCCTCTTGCGGGTTTGCTTTTTCCTTTCGCTTTTGCCGCTGCGGCGCCAGACATCAGGTTTTGCCAGCTCATTGCATAAGGATGATCTTCCTGAACAGGGATTTTAATAGCAATCAGTTTCTCGATATCATCCAGGTATTCTTTTTCTTCTCCATCACAGAAAGAGAAAGAGATCCCGCTGTTACCTGCACGGCCGGTACGGCCAATCCTGTGTACATAAGTTTCAGGAACGTTAGGTAATTCGTAGTTGATTACGTGGGTAAGCTCATCTACGTCGATACCGCGTGCGGCGATATCAGTTGCCACAAGGATACGCGTAGTTTTAGCTTTAAAGTTAGTTAAAGCGCGCTGACGTGCATTCTGTGATTTATTACCATGGATTGCTTCTGCTTTAACACCTACTTTAATCAGGTCTTTAACGATCCTGTCGGCGCCATGTTTAGTACGGGTAAAAACCAGTGCTGTAGTGATTGTATTATCTTTTAAGATATGGATCAGCAGGTTTTTCTTATCGTTTTTATCTACGTAATAGATAGACTGCTCAATTTTTTCTGCTGTAGAAGAAACAGGGGTAACCTCAACCTTTAACGGATCTGTTAAAATGGTGTTGGCCAGTTTCTGAATCTCTGGTGGCATTGTTGCAGAGAAAAACAAAGTCTGTCTTTTAGCAGGCAGTTTGGCAATGGTTTTCTTTACATCATGGATAAAGCCCATGTCCAGCATCCTGTCTGCTTCGTCCAATACAAAGATCTCAACATCCTTAAGGTTAACAAAACCCTGGTTCATTAAGTCGAGCAATCTTCCCGGCGTAGCAATAAGGATATCTACACCACGGTGCAGAGCGTCGGTCTGTGCTTTCTGGCCAACACCACCAAAGATCACCAGGTGACGCAGGGGCAGGTTTTTGCCATAAGCTTTAAAACTTTCTTCAATCTGTATAGCCAGCTCACGTGTTGGAGTTAACACCAGCGCCCGGATTGGTTTAGGGCCTTTAGTATTCTGGTGCTCTTTATTTTTACTCAGCAGCTGTAACATCGGGATCGCAAAAGCGGCTGTTTTACCAGTACCGGTTTGTGCGCAGCCCAATAAGTCTCTGCTTGTTAATATAGTTGGAATAGATTGTTCTTGTATGGGGGTTGGGTTAGTATAACCCTCTGCTTGCAGCGCTTTTAAAATAGGCTCAATCAGGTTTAATTCTTCGAATAACAATGTGTATGTATTTTAATTTGTTTGGATGCAAAGATACATATAAGTTCTGTACTATTTATCTTCTTTAAAACGGCTGAAAAACAGTAGTGCAAAGATACATAGCACAAAACCTACTACACCGTTTAAGCGGAGCCCAAAGTCATTTCCAGGATCTTTCCCGTAGATAGTCAGCATTGCAAATACAGCGATACCCAGTGTTTGTCCTAGTTTTACAAACAAGTATTTTACTGCGAAAAACATTCCTTCGTGGTTTTCGCCGGTTTCTTCTGTGTCTTTTTGCGCGATATCCGCCAGGATCGCATTAGGTAAAATGCCGAGTGAGGCCAGCGGAAAAGAGGCACAGACTACGAGTATCATCATTTGCGTGAAAGGACTGAACGGGAGGTGCCCAAGGAAATAAATGGTCACAAAGATGAGGCCCAGCACAGCGAATGCGGCCATTACCAATGCTTTTCTCCCGAACCGTTTTGCGCCATAATTGATGAAAGGATAAAATAAAAGGGAAAGTACCACCATGATGCCCATAAACATCCCGCCGTTGGATTCCGGCAATTTTAAGAGCACCGTTACAAAATAGAGCAGCCCGCTTGAAATAATACTTAATGCGGTATAATAGGCAAAATCAGAGATCAGGTAATATTTGAAATTCACGTTTCTGAAAGTGTTTTTTATCGCCGGGACCAGCGCGATATGCGTGGGCCTCCCTTCGCTGTATTTCTTTTCATTAATAAAAAGGACAGGCATCAGCATCGCAATCCCTGAAAAAATACTTAATCCGAAAATGGTGTACTGCAGCGCATGCATGCGCTCAGTTACATGGAAAATATCCCGTATCAGGTCGGCAAAGTTATTCGTTAATGCCGAAAGGATCATCCCCATTACAAAACCTACCTGCTGGAAGGTAGAAAGCTTTACTTTCTTTTGTGTGGTATGTGCCATCTCTGCAAGCAGGGCATTATAGGGGATAATGTAGGTAGTGACCGACATAAAAAAACAGATCAGCATCAGCGTTAGCCACCATGCATTTTTAGTCGATTCGGCGTCGACCAACGGACGGAAGATCAGTGTGCAAAAAATTACCGCAGGGATAATCGCATACCGCATAATAGGAATCCTCCTGCCTTTTGGATTTTCGCTCCCATCACTTACAGAAGCAATAAAAGGATCGTAAAAAGCATCAAACAATCTTCCTGAAGCCGCAATGAGCGACAGGATATTAAAAGCACCAAATACGAGCAGCTGCGGAACAAGGGGATTTAAACCTGAGTTATTTGGCGGCAGATAAAAATACGGAAGCATAACGATAATGATATTAGTCATTACGCTCCATCCCATCATCCCTGAGGCATAGGCAATCTCTTTTCTGAGCGGTAATTCCTCAATTGGCATTGGCTGCGTTCTCTTTAGTATTGAATAACCTGGAAATAAAATAAATAATTATAAATGCCACAAGGATCATCAATCCGTTCAGTGCCGCATAAGGATCATCCTGGTAGACACTGATACCCACAAAAAGGAAAAATGAAATAAACAATATCGGGATCAGCGGGTACCATTTTATGGTATAAATACTATCCTGATCAATATGTGCTGTTTTTTTGCGTAATATAAATAAGGTAGCGGCAGAACTGGCCGTGCCTATACATTCCAGTATGATCGTATAGTTGAGGATCTTGTCGAAGGTTTGCGCGAAAAACAAAGTGATCAGCACCAGTGCCGTAAACGTGGTCAGGCTCACTACCATCACATCTGTTTTTTTATTCTTTTTAGCGAATACCGCGGGAAGCGCTTTTTCTTCGCCCATCGCAAACATTGCCCTGGGGTTGCTTAGCAGGTTTACATTTACGTAACCGAGAACAGAAAGAAAGATAACGGCAGAAAGTATGGTATAACCCGCAGGACCGAAAATCTTGCCTGCAAGGATAGAGGCGATACTCTGCGCGGTTTTAAGCTGTTCGAAACCGATCACCTGTACATAAGCATAATTGATCAGCAGGTACAAAGCGATGATGATAAATAATCCAAGTTTGATCCCTTTAGGGATAATCTTTTTTGCATCCTTCACTTCCCCGCCCAGATTGATGGTTTGCGTATAACCGGCGAAAGAGAAAGTAACGGCAATCAGGCACATACCGAGTGCCCTGCCATAATCCGACCATGAAGGTAAACCTCCGGATACCGTTTTAAAAACCGGCGAAACCGCCTGCACTTGTCCCCCGAAAAATATAGCGCTGATCAAGGTTACCACCAGCGTAATCTTAATAATAGTCAGCACATTTTGTGTCTTGGAACTCGCCCTTAAACCCAGCAGATTAATCCCGAAGAAAATCAGGACTGTTACCCCCGCAATGATCAGCCTGTAGGTATCGGTTTGCATGGCTGCAGGAAAGATCACACTGGCCAGGTATTCTGAACCGATCAGCGTCACACCGGCCATAGAAGCTGCATTGGTTAACACCACAATTCCATTTACCGCAAAAGCAACAGAGGGATGGTAGCAGGCCGAGAAGATTCTGTAATATCCGCCGGTTACCGGGAACCTTGATCCTATCTCTGCATAAATCAATGCTCCGCAATAGGCAACTGCACCTCCAATGATCCATGCCAGGAAGAATAGTGCGGGTACCTGTGCCTTGGCAGCCACGTTTACAGGTGTACGGAAAATTCCCATACCAATAACTAAACTTACGACGATCATGGACAGATCGAAAAGGGAGAGTTGTTTCTTAGATTGCATGCACCGGTAAAATAATTAGGGAAGGTACGGCTATTTGTGTATTTGTTGAAAAATCTAACGTAATTAAGAGCGTTATTTAACTATTTTTGTGTCATAAGAACAATTATGGCAGAACCTATATATAACGATGATAGTATACGGTCACTCGACTGGAAGGAACACATCAGGTTACGTCCTGGAATGTACATTGGTAAATTGGGCGACGGCTCTGCACAGGATGACGGGATCTATGTGTTGCTAAAGGAGATTATGGACAACTCAATCGATGAGTTTGTAATGGGATCTGGTCGTACAATTGATATTACTGTATCAGATTCTAAAGTGAATGTACGTGATTACGGTCGCGGCATCCCTCTGGGCAAAGTAATTGATTGTGTCTCGAAAATCAATACCGGCGGTAAGTACGATAGCAACGCTTTTCAGAAATCTGTGGGATTAAACGGGGTAGGTACGAAGGCAGTAAATGCATTGTCCACCAACTTTATGGTGCAGTCTTACCGCGACGGAAAAACCAAAAAAGTGGAGTTTTCTAGAGGGGAGATTGTAATTGATCATCCGATTATTGATACTACGCAGCGCAATGGTACGGCAATCACGTTTTATCCGGATGAGAGCATTTTCAGGAACTACCACTACATCCCTGATTTTGTAGAAAGCATGATCTGGAACTATGTGTTCCTGAATACCGGATTAACAGTAAATTTCAATAATCAGAAGTATCTTTCTGAGCGCGGCTTGTATGATTTGCTGCATAAAGTAGCGGATGTAGAAAATATCAGGTACCCGATTATCCACCTGAAAGGGAATGATATTGAGATCGCGATGACGCACGGTCAGCAATACGGTGAAGATTACCATTCTTTTGTAAACGGGCAGCACACCACACAGGGTGGTACGCACCAGGCAGCTTTCCGGGAAGCGGTGGTAAAAACCATTCGTGAGTTTTATAAAAAAGAATATGAAGCTTCGGATATCCGGGCGTCTGTCATAGCGGCAATTTCTGTACGTGTACAGGAACCGGTATTTGAATCGCAGACCAAGACCAAGCTGGGATCACAGAATATGGGGCCGGAAGGACCATCCGTAAGGACTTTTATTAATGATTTTGTTAAGAAAGAACTGGATGATTACCTGCATAAACATACTGATGTTGCCGATGCCCTGCTAAAACGTATTTTACAATCGGAGCGTGAACGCAAGGATATTGCAGGGATCAAAAAACTGGCGAACGACAGGGCTAAAAAAGCATCACTGCACAATAAAAAACTGAGGGACTGTAAGGTCCATTTTAATACTACCCACGATAAACGCTACGAAACTACTTTGTTTATTACCGAGGGGGATTCTGCTTCGGGATCGATTACCAAATCAAGGGATGTGGACTGCCAGGCTGTATTCAGCTTAAAGGGTAAACCTTTAAATTGTTATGAGCTGACAAAAAAAGTGGTTTACGAAAACGAAGAGTTCAACTTGCTGCAGCATGCGCTGAATATTGAAGATGGTCTGGAAGGGCTGCATTATAACAATATTGTAATTGCTACTGACGCGGATGTGGACGGGATGCACATCAGGTTGTTAATGATGACTTTCTTTCTGCAGTTTTTCCCTGACCTGGTAAGAGCGGGACACGTCTATATCTTGCAGACCCCGTTGTTCAGGGTACGGAACAAAAAAGAAACGATCTACTGTTATAGTGATGAGGAACGTAAGAATGCGATTTCTAAACTAGGTAACAAACCAGAGATTACCCGATTTAAAGGATTGGGTGAAATTTCTCCGGACGAGTTCGGCTTGTTTATCGGGAAAGACATCAGGCTGGACCCGGTGATCTTAAAAGACCAGACGATTAAAAGCCTGCTTGAATATTACATGGGCAAAAATACACCCGAAAGACAAAAACATATTATCAGGAACCTGAGAATAGAAAAAGATACTGTAGAGGAGTTAGTTTCTGCTGATGCGGATGCCGCTACAGCTGCTGTATCTGAAGATATCGTTGAAATTGCAGAATCGGCTTAAGCCGGTTCTGCCTTTGTTTCTTCGGGATGCTGCGGAGGAAGTACATCTACTTTCTCTTCTACAATAGTAATTTTGGTATGCACCGCATACTTACTTGGCCTGATGCCGCCATCATACTTTTCTGCATAAGCCTGTGTGAATTCTGCCCCGAAATATAAAATGATCGAAGTATAATAGATCCATAACAGGATTACGATAATGGAGCTTGCTGCTCCGAAAGCCGAACCGGGATTCCCTTTTTCAATATAGATACCAATTACATATTTACCAAGACTGAACAGCAGTGCGGTAAATAAAGCACCGATAATGGCCGACTTCCATTTGAGGTCTACATCTGGCAATACTTTAAATATAATGGTAAATATAGCTGTGACTGCCGCCAGGGTAATCGCGTTGTTTAAGATATAGATCAACAGGGTAGCGGTATTGTCTGCTACAGGTAATACCTCCCCGATTTCACTATTCGTAACCAGTGTCCCTATTTTAGAACCAAGGGCAACAACAATACTGTTAATCACTAAAGACACCAGCAGCAGGAAACCCATAGATACAATCAGCGAAAAAGACAGTAACCTGTTCGTCAGCATTTTTTTCCAGCCTTTTTTTGGCACCGCTTTTACTTTCCAGATCAGGTTAATGCTGTCCTGTATTTCGATAAAGATTGCCGTGGCACCCACAATCAGGGTTACAACACCAATGATTAATCCTATGGTAGACTTTCCTGTCAGGTTAGCGTTCGCTACAAAACCCTGTATCTGCTTTGCCGCATCCTGGCCGACCATTGCGCTGATCTGGCTGAACAGCTCTGTATTCGGGTTGAGTTTATCGCTGAAAAACAGGCTCGCAGCAGCGAGTATGATAATGAGCAATGGGGTAAGGGAGAAAATGGTATAATAAGCCAACGCTGCACTTAGTTTCGTTACCCTATCTTCAGAAAACCCTTTACCAGCTGCAACAAACAGGTGGTAAAGGGCGATAAAAAAATGTTTTATTTTATGTACTAATTTCATTCAGCTTGTTAAAACGGATATCCTATACCGATGTTATAAATTATATTTTCTTTTCTCCAGCCCTTATCGCCAAATGCTACCTGGTCAATTACCCAGCGCTGTCCTTCGGGAAGGTAAGGTTTTCTGATTGGAAAGGCAACATCAAGACGGATAACAAAAATTGTAGCATCCACACGTAAGCCAGCACCTGTACCTACAGCCAGCTCACTTAAAGCTCTGCTGGCTTTGAAACCAGAACCTGGTCTCCCCGGAGTTGCGGGCAGATCTGCTGTAGCAGGTGTGCCCAGGTCTTCTTTCCTCAGCCAGATATTCCCGGCATCAACAAATAAAGCACCATATAAAACACTGACCAGCTTAAAACGAAGCTCAGTATTCATCATCAGCTTGATATCACCGCTTTGATCAGGAATAATATTTGGGTCGAGCGTAGTATCATCTTTGTAATTATAAGTACCCGGGCCTAAAGATCGTGCAGCGAATGCGCGGATATCATTACTGCCGCCGGCAAAAAACTGTCTTACAAAAGGCAGCGATGTATTATTCCCGTAGGCATATCCGTATCCAACGTTTAACCTGTTCGCCCAGATCACATTACGTGTGATTTTAAAATAGTCTCTCAAATCTATTTCCGCTCTGACGAACTGTGACAGGTCTGTGTTAAAGAGCTGTTTTTTGCCATCCTCATTTTTACCTACAAAGGCTCCCCATACGTTTCCGCCGGTCTCGAGGCTTCCGCTGAAATAAGTAGTGTTTCTGCGGGAGTCTTCCATCTGGTTGCTATAGGTGAAGTTATAATTACTTCCGATAATGAACTGCGGCTCCAATATGTTCCGTAATCCGATCCTGAACAAACTGTCTTTTTTTCCGCTGTCCACACTCGATCTTACATAATTTACAGAGATCGGATTGAAAGTATGTTCTTTATGGATGTTCTCTTTCCAGTTGTAACCGAACTCTGCTTTAAATGAATTCAGACCGTACAAAGAACCCCGGTTAATCCGCTGATAGGACAGTGAAGTAATCGTTTTGGGGATAAAAGCATTCGTACTTTTTGGTTTATAAAAAGGTACGATAAACTGCGGGAAAGTAAGTTTTGCTTCTGCTGTGATGGAATTGGAATTTAATCCTTTTGATGCACCGCTAACCTGGGTTTCAAATCCGCCGCTTACACTGATATCCAGTTGTTCTGCACCTCTGAAAAGGTTCCTGGTGGTTTGTGTTACTTTCACCTCTGATCCGACAAAGTTATTGGACTTACTTGTGCCGGTTACGCCAAAAGACAGGGAGTTTTTCTTTAACGGGGTAAGATAAATGTTCAGGTCAAGCTCATCATTCCTGAAGCTATCCAAAGGCAGGAATTCTGCTCTTACATCCTGGAACGCATTGATGTTTACCATTCTGTTCAGCGACTGGCTATGGTCTGTCCTGTTGTAAGTTTCTCCTTTTTTAAAGAACACAAGCCTGTCGAAAATCCTCGGTTTAAAAGTATTCCTGTTATCGTAGATATTGAAATCGTGGTACTGCTGCGGGGTTAGCTTTCTCAGTGTACTATCCCTGCGTAATGAATAATTAGGATAGATATTGATGTTTTTAATCGTATAGGGTTTCAGCGCCGCATCTGGTGCCACGTCTTTTACTTTAACAGTAACATCTACCATGTTTTTACCAATGGTACTGTCTACCTGCAGGATAATATGGTCTGGAGCAAAGTAAAAGTATCCCCGCTCTTTCAGATCATTATCTATGCGGATACGTTCATTTTTGAAAACATCAAGATCATAGAAATCACCAACTTTAAGCAGGCTGTTTCCTTTTTTCTCATTTACAATCGCTGATAAATTACCAGTGTCTTTAGGGAAGGTTATGCTATTGATCTTATAGCGGTCGCCCGTATTTGCTGTATATATTGCTTTGGCTTTACGGTTTTTAACTACGGTATCACCCGTTACAACCGACTGCAGGTAGCCCTGCGAAATCAGGAAACTGGTTAATACATCATTATTATACTGCAGTTTTACCTGGTCTAACAATACAGGAGGCTCACCAACTTTGGTGCGTAACCAGTGTTTAAAACCTTTCGGTTTTTTTGGTTCGCCCGCCAGGTTATAGATATACAGTTTAGGCTTAAGGCCCAGTATAGATTTATTAGGTCTTGGTCTTGTTTTGCTTTCCAACGAAGCCTTCACATCTTTTTCATTATCAATCCTGCCGGATGAATCGGGATTGATTTTAACTTCAGCTCCCGTGTATAAGTTCTGTCCAGGTTTTAAATACTTAGTATTACTGCAGGCAGCCCACACGAGACATACTAAGATAAATAAGCTGAGTTTAGTTAATTTTTTCATTTTTGGGCTTCTGTTCTGTTTTTGATTTGTTTCTATTTCTTCTTTTCTGGAATATCTCTCTGAATTTATTGTAATCTACTACGAGCGCAAATCCCAATCCAGTCTCAATAATCTGGCCTTCTACCACACCTTCGTTCTGGTTACGGCGGTAGGCCCTTAACCTGTACCTGCCATCGGCAGACATTGCATATTCTACATTCACATTTCCTGCGATATTGCTGGAACTCTGACCTTGCGGCTGTGGCCCTTCAAGACCAAAAGAGCTGCCTACAGTTACCGTAAGCCTATCGTTCAGCAGTTTTTTCGACAGCCCGACTTCAAGATCTGTTTTTTGCTGCAGCGATCCGGTAGAATAGTCTTCAGAGCTGTTTACGCCAAAATTGATATCTACACCCTGGATCAGATCAGAGGCCAGGTTGTTCAGCTGTTCTGTTAACAGTTTGCTTACACTTGAGCGCGCCAGGGTAGATACCCCGCCACCGCCACCGGCAAGACTCTGGAATGGGTTACTGGCCATAAACCTGTTCAGTGCTAGTAATGAGAACACCTGTTTGTTCAGTTCGTTTTCATCCCTGTTCACCTGCAGTATTTTAGGATAAACCGCACCGCCGCCAGCACCACGTTCGTTTTCCGGCAAGTCCAGTCTGAACGAGATAATAGGTTTCATTAATTCGCCTTTCATCACCAGGTATACCTGTACCGGTATTTTTGTTTTCAAAGTTGGGTCGTCTTCTCTATTCAACAAATCAATTGGGGCTGCATTTACTTCATACATCGCAGACAGATTAACATTGGCAGACATCGGGTCGCCTGTCCAGACGATAGTGCTTCCTTTAACTAATTTAAATTCTTTTCTGCCCAATGCGCTTACTGAAATTCCGAAAACACCATCGTTAATTTCGTAACGGCCTGTCATGCTGATCTTACCACTTGGGTCCATCGTAGCTGTTAAATCTGCATTACCGCGAACTTTAAGCGCATCTCCGTTGGCCGGGTCGATCACTACGTTTAGTTCTGCCTCAGGATCAACCTGGATGGCAGCGGTAAGCGTAACGCCTTTTATAGGTGCTTTATCAATACTATCTGCCTTAAGTACTTTTTGTCCGTTATAAGGTGCTACATCGGCATCAATATATTGTACAATACCTTCCTGATCAATTACTGATGGATCTGCGGTGGGCGTTGCAAAGAAAAACTTGGTTCCTTTTTCAACTTTAACAGTCATATTAACATCCGGCTGGTTCATGTCTCCTCTAACCTTAATATTACTGGTCAGGAATACAGTACCATAGATCATCTCATTATCTTCAGCTGTAGAATTTAAGGCCCTGAAGTTATTGGTCTTAATATCCATATTGAACTTGAAGTTCTTATAATCTGATGTAATGATACCGCCATTAATATTGGCTTGTCTGTTTAGTGAGTCGATTACCGTGAAGTTATTAAAATTGATTCCCTGGTTAGTGAAACTGATTGTTTCGTTTGGCATTCTGAAATAAGAACCTACATAATTAGCCCTGAAAGCAACCTGATTAAATTTAATGTCACCAAGTACTTTTGGGGCTGCTATTGCGCCTTTGATACTCAGCTCACCGGTAATCGTACCGGAACCCTGGCGTATTTGCCCCATAGATAAACTTTCTAATGATTTTAAATCGATCTTATCAATATTTAAAGTCATGTCCAGTGCACTCTCCCTGTTTGTATAATAGAATCCGTTAACCCGTAATTCGTGAACGCCGGTCAACGCAATATTTGTTTCATAAGCATCCGTGGTGTTGTTATTTACGGCAACACGTAAGGTCCCCAGCTGATCTTTCTGGTAGCGGAGCTGATCTATAGTCATGTTGGCCTCGAACTTCGGACTGGCCATTAACTCTTTCACATCGACTGTTCCGTTAATTATACCGCCCACCAATGAACTGTCCTGTTCCGCAAATTTAGTCAGTGTTTCTATTCTGAAGTCCTTAAATTCTACCTTAAGCGGAGAATTTGGTGTTGCATTTAAACTATTGATACTTAACAGCTGGTTGCCTTTGCTCAGGTTAAACTGGTTGGCCAATATGCCCGACTGACCAAATTGAATATAGTTTTCCGGGGAAACAGCCCATTTTTCATAATTAAGCAATAGCTTATTGGGGTCGAAGCTAAACTGGAAATTTTTATCCATTGATTTGAACGTACCCCCGAGCAGGTATTTATCCTTAAGCTTGCTATCACGCAGGTAGATGTTTACACCCAGTACATTATTATCTGCAGTACCGCTTAATTCTGTATTGTATAAAGCCAGTGAAGGACTTTGAACATGTCCCACTAACAACTTATAATTGATCTGCTGGTTCGCATTATCTACCGTTAAACGGGTACTGTCTACTTTATAATCTCCATAAACCACCTGAGGAACCCAGGCATTCATGATTAAACTATCTTTTTGCGTATCTAACAAACCGCTGATTCTTGCCGAAGAAAAAGTAGTTAATGTTGGTACAAATTGTTTAAGCAGTTTGCTATTGTAAACATTCATACTAAACCTGAACCGCTGCTCAGGTATTTTGGTCACCTCCCCAAAGGCATAATACTTATTGATCTGGTTAATGATGGCACTGCCCAGATTGGTCAGCTGATACTTTCCATCCACCCTTGCACTTAAGATTTCCGATTTTAAAGTCAGCAAGTTGCGCTCGGCTGTCGCCTCTGAATGCACATCAACAGTATCTACATTGATTTTCTCTCCATCTTTTACTAGCTGTAAACCTCTGATGCTTACATCACCATTCAGGTAATCCGGATCAGCAGTTTTGATATCTGCTTTAACCAGTCCCGCCAACTGGAATGGGGTAGGGCTAAAATTGAGTTTCTGAAGATCTACCTGTTTCAGGTTAAGATCTGCTTTTACAGCCGGATATTTACCCGCCATATTCACAAAAGCAGTAAGGCTGAAATTCAGGTTACTATCGGCCATATTACTTTTCAGGTTCAGCTTTTCTGCTGCATAGGTACCGCTTAACAGTAAGTTCCGGTAAGTATATTTATTATAAGAAGCACTAACCAATTGTGCATTTACCTTTGCTGCAGCAGTTTTTGCATCGAGTCCTGTGCCATTCACATTCGCCCTTACCGTGATCCTGCCTAAAGTTTTTTGCATTTTTAAAAGCCTTCCGACATTAAAATTGTTCAGGTTGATTTTTGCCGTATAACTTTCTTTTCCTTTTGGCCCTTTCATGGATGCTTCCAGTTTTGCCCCGCCCATATCAGTATTGATATTAAAGGCAGTATTAAAATTGGTCATTGATCCTTTGAATTTACCATTGGCAGCGATGCTGTTTGGCAGTTCAATATTTGCCGGTAGTGTTTTAGGGGGGATAACCACCAGCAGGTCTCCCTTGGTCATAGAGAAACGTTTAATATTCAGGTCCAGGAAAGTCTTGTTTACATCAGGCAAACCTTTAACTGTACCAGTTACATCAATATTGGTGCTTTTTAACCCGCTGATCTGTAACTGGGGAATAGTCAGGTTATTCATATACCCGCTTACACGCGCAGCTATCTTGATCTTTTCATTCCTGTAATTAGCAGGAACCGCATCACTGAAATAAGTGGCATCTTTTAATCCAAGTACAGAGTTCTTGAACTGCAGCGCCATTTTAACTCTTTCAGGGTGTTTGGTTAAATCTTCCAGGCTTGTATAATTCAGTTCCGTGTTATTTTCAATGCTGGTGTTCGGAGTTTTGAATATGAAATTGCTCAGTTTAACCGTTTTATCGTTATAAACTACATCGCCCTGCAGCTTATCCATTTGGAAGCCGCTTTTTTCTTTCATCGTACCGCTTTTTACGTTTACCCTGATACCGGTACTGCCATAAGAAAGATCCTCTGCAGTCAGCCCCAGCCCATTAATCTTCAGATGGTTAAAGTCCATTCCTTTTGGGATTGCCTTCACCGCCAGATTATCAAACTGTATATTGTTATCCGCAAGGTTAAGAGAGTTCACTAAAACAGCCATTGCAGAAGGTTTTGCTGTAACCGTATCGGCACCTTTAACCGGAACAGCAGGGGTAATGGGTTTAAACGCAAATAGTATGTTCGACTTGTTCAGTGTGGCATCATCCAGTTTAAAATTACTGTTGGTGAGATCAGCAAATAATTTAGTTAAAGTCAGCTCATTAATATTCAGGTTCGCACGCATGTCCGATATCCTGTCATTGAAATCAATCTTTACATTATCGAACGCAACATCCTGTACTTCTACCGTAGGTAATTTCCCCGTTGCAGTTTTTGCGGAATCTACACTTTTTTCCAGGTGGGCAGCTAATTCCTCCAGCGGTTTTTGCTGTAAATATTTAAGAGTGGTGTTTTTTAAGGACAGATTTTTGATCACATAATGCTGTTTCTCCATATCGAAGTCCTTCACATTGGTAACAAACTCTCCCAGATGCACGCTCACATCATTACCCGCCACATCATCACGGTATACAATTCCGATATCCTTAAAGCTTACCTTACTGATAGAGAACTTCATCGTAGAAGTACTGTCCTTTTCTACCTCTGCATCTGGTTTTTTCTGCTCAGACATAAAAGCATCCAGCAGAAAAGAAAAATTAAATGCTGTATCAGGAGCAATGCGGGTCACATTGGCGCGCATTTTCTCCAGTTCTATATTGTTGATCTCTACCTTGTTGCTTAATAATTTCAGCAAACTGATATCTGCTGATAGTTTTTGGGCATATAATAAAGTGTCACCTTTTTTATCTTCCATATAAAACTTGTTCAGCACTACATCTTTGGGAAGAGCGATTTTTATACTTTCCAGGCTTACTTCTGTATGGGTCTTGTTTTTCAGGTAGTTAATCGCTTTGTTCTTAACGAAATTCTGAACAGCGGGAATATTCAAAGAAATAGCCAGGAGTACGACCAGCATAATAATGCTGGCAACCACCCATAAAACGATCTTTAAACTTTTGCGTACGTATTTATTCAACTGTGTGAGATTTGAGGAGTTTACACTTTTGTGACGATCACTAAAACCATGCCATGTGGTTTTTAAATTAGCTGTATAACATGTTTGGGGTAGTTTTGTTTAGGTTTTTTTAACCGTATTTTAATAACCGCGCCTGATACTCCTGTAAGTTGTGTGCTGGGTTGTTGATCAGCAAAACCGGAGAATTCAGACAGTGGGCCGGCGATGGCGGTTGCCATACACCGGTCGTTTGCTTATAAAATTTATTATATTTGTTATCCGCTGTAGTTTTTTAAACAGAACAGCCGGATAAAACGTTATCTTTTTCTATGAATAAATTAAATTTCTCTATCGATTATGAAGCTTATGACCACCTTCATGAATTAAATGATAAAGACCAGTCACTTTGCAAAAATGCAGAAGAAGCCTTAAAAACTTCTTACTCTCCATATTCAAATTTTAAAGTAGCCACTGCAGTTCGTTTAGCTGACGGCACTATTGTAACAGGCAGCAACCAGGAAAACCTGGCCTATCCATCAGGGCTGTGTGCAGAACGTGTGGCCCTTTTCACTGTAGGCGCCGCTTATCCCAATGCGGTAATAGAAAGCATGGCGATCACAGCGTATACTGATAATTTTACAATTGTCCACCCGGTAACCTGCTGTGGTGCCTGTTTACAGGTAATGTCTGAATTTGAACGTAAACAGAACCTGGAAATTGAAGTATTGTTCTACTGTATTAACGGGAAGATCCTGAAAGTAAAGGGAATAAAAAGTTTGCTGCCTTTTGTCTTTGTGGAAGATCGTTTAATCGGGTGATACTGTAATATTTAATTTTTAACAACTGTTTACAAACTGTGGGAAAATTGTGTTCCCGAATTATCGCAGGATGCCTTATATTTACAGTTCCCAAAACCTTTTTTAATGAGCGACGAGTTAGATAATAACGTAAACGAAGAAACAAAACACACCGTAATACCTATCAATGGACTTTACGAAAACTGGTTCCTCGATTATGCCTCTTATGTAATTTTAGATAGAGCGGTACCCCATATCAATGATGGTTTAAAACCAGTTCAGCGCAGGATCATGCACTCTTTGAAAGAGATGGATGACGGGCGCTTTAACAAAGCAGCCAATGTAATTGGTAATACCATGAAGTATCACCCGCATGGCGATGCTTCTATCGGCGATGCGATGGTGCAGATCGGACAAAAAGATTTGCTGATTGATTGCCAGGGAAACTGGGGCGACCCGGTTACAGGTGATAGTGCGGCGGCACCGCGTTATATTGAAGCCAGGTTGTCGAAGTTTGCCAATGAAGTAGTATTTAATTCGGATACCACGATCTGGCAGTTAAGCTATGATGGGCGTAACAATGAACCACTTACTTTACCTGTTAAATTTCCATTATTGCTTGCCCAGGGGGCCGAAGGTATCGCTGTTGGTTTAGCAACTAAAGTAATGCCGCATAATTTTATAGAATTGCTGGATGCTTCTATAGAGATATTACAAGGAAACAGGCCAAATATCCTGCCTGATTTTTTTACCGGCGGTATGGCAGATTTTTCTGCCTACAATGAGGGGATGCGTGGAGGGAAAGTACGTGTACGTGCAAAAATCACTGAAAAAGATAAAAAAACACTGGTGATCACTGAGATCCCATATAGTACCACTACCGGATCTGTAATTGATAGTATCCTTTCCGCTAATGATAAAGGAAAGATCAAGATCAAGAAAATTGAAGACAACACGGCAGCAAACGTAGAGATCGTGATCCAGCTTGCCCCTGGTATTTCGCCGGATGTGACTATAGATGCCCTGTATGCATTTACTTCCTGCGAGGTATCTATTTCTCCGAACACTTGTATCATTAAAGATGATAAGCCCCAGTTTCTGAGTGTAAACGATATTCTGGAGCAGAACACACAGAATACTAAAAACCTGTTAAAGCAGGAATTAGAGATCAAGCTGCATGAACTGATGGAGAAGATTTTCTTTAGTTCTTTACTAAAGATCTTTATCCAGGAGGGGATGTACAAAAATCCGGAATATGAGAACTCTGGTAATTTTGAGACAGTAGTCGGGGTATTGAATATCTTATTTACGCCATTTAAAGAACAGCTTTACAGGGAAATATTACCAGAAGATCTGAAAAAGCTGATCGATAAACCGATGAGCAGCATCACCCGTTTTGATGTTAAAAAAGCGGATGACCAGATGAAGGCTTTGTCTGACGAAATCAAGGTGGTGAAAAACCATCTCCGTCACCTGACAGACTATGCGATCGCATGGTACCAGAAACTTAAAGATAAATACGGAAAAGGCAGGGAACGTAAAACTGAAATCCGTTTGTTTGACAGGGTAGAAGCTTCTAAAGTAGCTTTGGCGAATGTTAAAGTATATATGAACCGTGAAGATGGTTTCATTGGAACAGGGTTAAAAAAGGACGAGTTTATAGCTGACTGTTCTGATCTGGACGATATCATCGTTTTTAGAGAAGATGGTAAATGCATGATTACAAAAGTGGCCGACAAGCAGTTTGTGGGTAAAGGCATTATCTATGCCCATGTGTTCAAAAAGAATGATGAGCGTACGATCTATAACCTGATTTATAAAGATGCGGCCAGCGGCGTTTCTTATATCAAGCGTTTTGCTGTAATGGGCGTGACGAGGGAAAAGGAGTACGACCTGACCAAAGGCAGTAAGGGCTCTAAAATATTATATTTCACACCTAACCCTAACGGGGAGGCTGAAATTATTACGGTAATGCTTAAACCGCATAGTAAGCTGAAGAAATTGCAGTTTGATATCGACTTTGCTGATATTGCGATTAAAGGCCGTGCTTCTCAGGGAAACATTGTTTCCAAATATCCTGTGAAGAAGATCTTGCTGAAAAGCAAAGGTGTGTCTACTTTATCGGGATTGAAGATTTGGTACGATGAACTGCTGAGAAGGTTAAATGTAGATGGCAGGGGTAAATACCTGGGAGAATTTGACGGTGACGACAAGATACTGCAAGTGCATAAAGAGGGCTGGTATGAGCTGAGTTCTTTTGAACTGAGCAATCATTTTGATGCCGACCTGCTGCTGATCCAGAAGTTCGATCCTGAAAAAGCCTTTGCTGTTGTACAATATGAGGGCAAAGCAAAGAACTACTTTATCAAAAGATTTGTATTTGAGCCTATCGCAATAGGTAAAAAACAAACGCTGATCAGTGAAGAGACCGGCTCTAAATTTTTATACCTGACCAGCAATCCGGATGCAACGCTGACGGTTGATGTTTTAAAGGGAAAAACACAGATTCCTGAAACGATAGAAATCCTGTTGTCAGATTTTATTGATGTAAAAGGGATAAAAGCTAACGGGAACAGGCTAAGCCAGCATGATGTAAAAGAGATCAGGATCAGCCAAAATGAAGAGATAGAGGTTGGGCTGACTGAAGAAGCGGCACAAGATCAGTCTGTCCCTGCCGGTTCAGACGATAACGACGAGACGGAAGTTATTGCTGAAACGATTGCAGCAGATGCGGATGATGAACTGACTGCAGACAGGGACGATGTACCTGAAGATGTAGCAGAACCAGTTGTTGAGCCAGAACCAGTTGTTGAACCAAAGGTTACAGCAAAAACGATTGCTGCGCCAGAACTGGTGCCAATACCTGAGCCTGTATCTAAAGATATACCTGAAGCTGTTAAAAAAGCTGAACTGAAAACTGTAACGAAGGAGCAGGCACCGGAAAAAGCACCTGCTCAAAAAGATGTACCTGTTCAAAAAGACATTCCTGAAGAAAAACAGGCTGCAGAAGAACAGCCGGCAAAAAAGGAATGGGTAAGAAAATCTTTGCCTGTAAAGGAAAAAAGTATTGCAGTGGAGATTTTTCCTAAGGAAGATGAACCTGTAGTTCCTGCTGCTGAAATCTCTGAAGCAGTTAAAAAAGAGCCTAAAGTTGAAAAAGTTAAAGCTGTTGCGAAACCGGTTGAAATCGCTAAACCGGCTGAAACGGATCCTGATGCAGATGATATCTTCTCAGGGGATGAACCAGCAAAAAAGGCTCCTTCAAAAGCGACGAAGCAAAAGAAATCGGACGATGCCAAAAGCAGGGTCACCAAAGAAGTAAAATCAGCCAAAGACATTAAGCTGGAGATTACGAACCCCGAAGATGTTGATATAGATGATAAGGGGCAGCTGGGGTTGTTCTAACTGAAAAAGTGAGGCCATCTTTCTGCTGCCATAATAAAGGAGATCCCGAATATTGCAGAGGAAAGGAAAAAGCTCCAGTCCCATTTCTTGACCCTGAAAACATTAATCAGGACAGACGAAACAATAAGGATTGCAATCACAATGATTACCTGCCCGAATTCAAGCCCGATATTGAAAGCAAATAACTCTGCTACAATATTGGTGCTTTTGCCAAGCAGGCTGTTCAGGTAATTCGAAAACCCCATTCCGTGGATGAGCCCGAAGAACAATGCGAGGATATACTTTAGCTGCACCCCGCCTTTTCGTTTGGTCGATTTGCCAGTTAAAATATTGGAACCTGCTGTTACCAGTATGGTCACAGGGATCAGAAATTCAATCAGGTTTGTATTTACTGTAATCACCTTCAGTACGCTTAAGGCAAGAGTAATACTATGGCCTGCCGTAAATGCAGTGACCAGGATCAAAACTTTTCTCCATTCTACCAGCGAATAGGTACCGCACAGCACCATTACAAAGAGTATATGGTCATAGCCTTTCCAGTCTAAAATATGTTGCCAGCCCAGTTCAAAGTATAAAGCAAAATCCTGCATCGGATAAATCTATTAATTTTTAATTTAAAATAAAATAAAACAGTTGTGCGAACAAGAATTTTACAACTCGTTTTATGATTAAAAAATGCAGGCACAAAAAAAACGCTGCCCGAAAGGCAGCGTTTTTTTCTAAAGAATTTGTCTTATTGATATTGGATGTAGATCGGAGCCGGAGTCAGCTTCAATAATTCTTCCGGTGTCATCAGCCTCTTAGGTGCTTTTTTCAGGTCATTTTTGTAGAACAATTTAAATCCTGTGAATTGTACAGGCTCATTCTGTATGAAATAACGATAAGTACCTTTTTTAAGATCTGGCTCTCCCCATCCGTCCATATGCATAACCATTTGAACTTCCGGACGAAGTTTGATGTTCTGATAATTGGTTACCATCTTTTTAGTGAAACGGTGAACTGTAAATACTTTCGGAGGCAGGTTATATTTGTTTACCAGGTTAGCCAGGTATTCAGAGCAATAGTTAATATCGGCAGCGTCATACGTACCAATTTTTTTACCGGGTTTTGCACCATCTTTCATAGAGAATTCAGGATCTATCCCAAGGTGTACCTGTGGCATTTTTAAATACTTTTCGATTCTGGGCAGTTCCGCTCTGATCGTACTCAAGGCTACCTGAAGATCTAAGAAAACGATACCATTATGCATTTTGGCAATAGAAATAACAGAATCGATTTGTTTGTCGCCCATTCTATTGATATATTTTCCATCTTTTCCCGGGGTTCCGCTGGCTACAGCAGCAATATAATGAACACCAGCCTGCACAGGCATAGAAGGGTCAGCTTTTTCCCATCTTTTAATTTCCGCATTTAAACGGCTCCACATTTCTTTTGGCGGATATTCACCCAGTGCACCCATTTTTTTTGAATGTAAATTTCCATAATAAACAACGATACGTTTAAACGGAAGGATCGCACCAGCTAAAGGGTAGGGCTGGTTTTTAACCGGCCATTTACCAGTGGTGTCACCATTAGCCAGCTTTTTAAGCAAAGCATCATATTTTGCAGTGTCAACGGGTTGGCGTGTAGTATCAGGCGCAACTTCAGTAGAATCACCGGACGCATTAACTGCTGTCTTGGTATTGCCATCATTTTTTTTTGTAGTCGAAGTGCAGTTGGCAAATAGGGCCAACGATGTGAATGCAATGAGTAAGGTCCCTGCGAGCTGAGGTATTTTCATAGATGATAAATGGGTTAAAGTATATTGTCTTTCGTGTGCAAAACTACACATTCAGATGACAAAACATTATACAAGTATAAGATTCTTAAATTGAATATAAATTAATTTAGTTGTTTATGCGTTATATCATTGTAATGATGGGAATTTATAGACAATTTATTAAAGGAGTATTATCTTTACAGACAGGATGGGGCATCGAAATCTTCATCACCTTTAAAAAACAAATATTTACCATTGGAACCATCATAAGCATACCGCTTACAAACAGTAATAAACCAGGCTTTTGCGAGCTCTTGAACACAAGCAGAAACAATAAACCCTTGTGAGAAAGATGTTTATGATAGCTTCATAACCGATAAAGACAATTATATTCTAATGAAAATTTTCAATAAATCTGTGGCAGTTGTTGCTTTGTTTAGTTTATCATCAATCTTTTCGGGCTGTAAGGATGAAGAGATAATCATTAACACCATAAAACCCTCTGCCGGAAAAACACTTACCTTATCAGGCATTAGCAGTACAGAGGCAGGTTTAAATGCAAAAAACAGTGTGTTTGTGGATATGAGCAAGGACCTGCAAACTTCAGTTTTAAGGTCGGGCTGGGACCTTGGCTTTTATTGCGGATCAGACTTTAAGGTTATTCTCAACCATTCTACCGGCGCAACGGCAATTCAGGTAAATAAAACCGATTTGAATGATGTAACCTTTGCTGATGTAAAAGCACTCCCCAAAGATAGTACTTCATTTGAGTTTGGCACTGCCGGGATAGGCACAGTAGATCCTGTGACTGGTAATTTTACTAATTATCTTGCCGGTACGGTTTGGAAAGACGTAGCCTTAGCTGATAATGATAATAAGATTTTTATTATCAACCGGGGGACCTCAGGGGATATTGAAGAACGTAAACTGATGAAAGTCCAGGTTACCCGTTCTGGTACAGGATACCTTGTTAAATATGATAACATCAGATCGACTGCAACAGTTCCCCGTACCGCTACCATAGTCAAGGATGCTTCCTATAATTTTAAATTTCTTTCTTTTGAAAGTGCCTCGACGCTGAGTATTGAACCGGCAAAAAAACTTTGGGATATCGAATATACCATCAGCACTTATAAAGACGCTGCCGGACTTCCGGCAACGGAACCTGATTTTGTACTCATCAATTTTGCGAATGGGGTAACTGCAGCCGAAATCGTTTTTGGTACAGACCAGACAAAAAATTATGCAAGTTTTACTTCTGCAAATCTTAGTGGTGTTATCTTTTCGGGTGACAGGGATGTGATCGGTGTAAAGTGGAGAACATTGACGGGGTCGACAAGCACTTCATTAAATATTAATAATGATCGTTTTTACCTCGTTAAAGATCCGGACGGGAATATTTATAAACTGAAATTTAATGGCGGCCTGAGAGGAAAGCCTGAGATACAATATGAACTGGTACCGCCGGTACCACTTACATAGTGCAGTAAGTTTAACAGTTTTGCTCCTTAAGAAGCAAAACTGTTAAACTTACCAAAAACACCTAATGGTAATTTGATACCAGAGGTTGCCTGCAAATAAAGCTCGCCTGTTTCCAGGTTCTGTACCTGAGGGAAGGACGTTTTTATTAAATTTTCTACGATTACAGAAGAAAACCCTAATGAATAAGTATTCAGGATCAGGAAGTGTTCTTCTTCATCCAGCAGTTGTACAACATCATGCATCATTTCCTGGATATGGTCTTCCAGTTTCCATTTTTCCCCGTTAGGGCCATGTCCGAATGCCGGTGGATCGAGAATAATCCCGTTATATTTTTTTCCGCGTTTCAACTCGCGCTGTACAAATTTCAATGCATCTTCTACTACCCAGCGTACATCTTTCAATCCGGAAAGTTCCTGGTTTTCATTGGCCCAGTTTACCACCTGTTTAATGGAGTCTACGTGTGTGGTATCGGCGCCCGAAGCCTGTGCGATCAGCGATGCTGCACCAGTATAGGCAAAAAGGTTCAGGACTTTTGGTTTCGGGTTTTTAAATCTTTTGATAGATGAAGAGATATAGTCCCAGTTTACTGCTTGTTCCGGGAAAACACCAACGTGTTTAAACGAAGTTAAGCCCAGGCGAAGATTGATTTTTACTTCATCATTTTTATACTCCACATTCCAGCGGTCTGGTAAATGCTGGGATGTTTTTAACCATTCTCCTGAAGTGGCGGAACGGCCTTTAAATTTAATATGGGTAAGTTTTTTCCACTCTTGTTCTGAAAGTGTTTTCTTCCAAACCGCCTGAGGTTCTGGTCTGGACAAGATCAGGTTACCAAATCTTTCCAGTTTTTCAAAATCGCCGCAGTCAATTAACTCATAATCTTTCCAGTGCGTGGGCGTTAATAGGCTTATCATAAAATTGGGTTGTACAAATGTTATTAAAAGTTTTTCTTGGCAGCTTTCATAAAACGGCTGGCAAAAACAAAATCATTAAGTTCTTCAATATCAGTATGGGCGATTTCTTTATTAGATCCTTCCCAGAATTTTTTACCTTCATGTAAGAAGAGGATATAGTCCCCGATACCCATTACCGAGTTCATATCATGGGTAACTACGATTGTAGTGGTATTGTATTCTTCAGTGATTTCTTTGATCAGTTCATCAATAACGATTGATGTCTTAGGGTCAAGGCCGGAATTGGGCTCATCACAGAAAAGATATTTTGGGTTCATTGCAATCGCACGGGCAATACCTACCCGTTTTTTCATCCCTCCTGAAAGTTCAGCAGGAAAAAGTTTGTTTTTGTCCACCAGGTTTACGCGGTCAAGACAAAAGTTTACACGTTCCAGTTTCTCTTCAAAAGACTGTTCAGTAAACATATTAAGGGGGAACATGATGTTCTCCTCTACGGTCATCGAATCAAATAAGGCCGATCCCTGGAAAAGCATGCCGATTTCTTTACGGATCTCAATCCGTTCTTCAAAACTCATTTGGGTAAATTCCCTGCCATCGTATTCCACTGTCCCTTTTTCTGGTGTGTGGAGCCCGATCATGCATTTCAGCAATGTTGTTTTTCCTGAACCCGAACCACCAATAATTAAATTGGTTACCCCGGCTTCAAACTTAGCGGATATACCCTGAAGGACGGTATTCGACCCAAAAGATTTCTCAATGTCTTTGATTTCGATCATAATAATAACTGGGTTACAATGTAATCACAGGCCAGGATACTGATACAGGCTACAACTACCGCTCTTGTACTTGCCTGCGCAACTTCCAAGGCACCGCCTTTTACATAAAACCCTTCATATGCGGGTACGGTAGTAATAATAAAGCCAAAAACAAAAGCTTTAACCAGGGCTACTGTAATTGTATAAGGATTAAAGTCGGTTGTAATACCTTGTATATATTCTGCTGCAGAGATCGCACCGGATAAAGTACCGCCGATGAAACCGCCTACAATACTTAAAACCATTGCAAAAATAACCAATACAGGCACCATGGTGATCCCCGCGATTACTTTAGGCAGGATCAGGTAACCCGGCGAATTGATGCCCATAATCTCTAATGCATCAATCTGCTCACTTACACGCATCGTCCCGATCTCTGATGAGATCGCAGAACCAATTTTTCCTGCAAGTACGATTGCTGTGATAGTAGGGCTTAGTTCCAGGATACTTGAATCCCTGGTTACAGAGCCGATAATAGTTTTAGGGATAAAATCACTAACCAGCTGGAAAGCAATTTGTAAAGTCATTACCGCACCGATAAAAGTAGAAATAATAGCAATCAACCCCAGGGAGCCTACGCCGATAAAGTCCATTTGCTGAAAAATAGCTTTAAGATATATTTTAAATTTTTCGGGTCTCCTGAAAACTGCTTTCAGCAGCAATAGATATTTACCAAAATTGGTGAAGTTCATTCGGTGGGAAGTTAGCTAATGTATCAATACTATATACTACAAAGAAACGATAAAAATTGTTGTGGCTTTCTATTATTTATGAAAAATATTCTGGTATCTAATGAATAATGCGGTTTTTTGCGGTTCGAAACAGATAAATATGCAGGCAGTTATAACAGGTGCAACAAAAGGGATAGGAAAAGCGATCGCAGTGAAACTTGCGGAAAACGGGTATGATCTTGCCGTATGTGCGAGGAATTACGCCGAACTGGAAGCACTGGCGGCCGAACTTGAGTATACAGGTGTTAAGGTTTTTTATGCGGCGGCAGACTGCAGTGTAAAGGAAGAGGTTTACCAGTTTTGCGAAGCGGTAAACCGGGAGTTCAATAGCATAGACGTTCTGGTTAACAACGCAGGGGTTTTTATTCCCGGTGTATTATTGGATGAGGAGGATAATGATTTTGAGCAGCAGCAACTGCTCAATGTGAATGCAGCGTATTATTTGAGCAAATATTTTGGCAGGGTAATGCGGCAGCAGGGGCGCGGACACGTATTTAATGTATGTTCCGTAGCGAGTAAAGAAATTATAGAAAATGCTGGCAGTTACTGTGTAACTAAATCGGCCTTGCTCAGTCTTAATAATGTATTGCGGCAAGAGTTATCAAAATACAACGTAAAAGTAACGGCGATTTTGCCCGGTTCTACACTAACATCATCCTGGGAAGGAACAACTATTCCACCCGAACGTTTTGTACAGCCAGAAGACATCGCCCACACTTTATACACAATACTGAACTTAAGCAGTGGAGTGAATGTTGAAGAGATCATGATTAAGCCGTTACAATTTAACAGCTAAAATATAGGAGATTATATTATGGAAAACAGATTATTAAGAAACGAACACGACAAAGTTATTGCCGGCGTTTCATCGGGGTTAGCAGCCTATATGCAAGTAGACGTAACGATCATCAGGTTACTCTTCGTTTTATCTACTTTTTTTCTGGTAGGAACAGGTGCACTGGTGTATTTAGTAATGTGGATCGTAGTACCGGTTAACAATGATCCCGCTGCACGGTTTACAAAGTTTAATGATTATTTTAAAAAACAAAATAATCCGTCGGGCTTCGATCAATGGCCGCCATTCGGTCAGACCGGTTCATTTGGAACAACGGCAGACAAAGGGGCACAAACCGGGGCTGCGCCAGACTGGAACAATCCGGTTGATTTTAAGACACTGCCAAAAAATAGCGATACGGGCAGGACAATAGGGGGGCTGTTCTTATTGGTGATCGGTTTGTATTTTTTAATGAATGAATTTAATATTATTCCATATTGGTTCAGCCTGAGTAAATTATGGCCGCTGGTGTTTGTTGCCATCGGATTAAGTTTTATCCTGAAATCAAAGCGTAAAAACGATTGGGAGAACTGGAAAAATGAACAGGAAGAGACTGCAGGAAATACAGAAACGCCAGCAGCCGCGGCAGAACAGGCCAGCGAGCTAACACCATCCGCTCCTGCGCAACCGGCAGAACAACCTGCTCCTTTTCCTGAACCGGATTTTACTACACCGAAATCGCCGGGGATAGATTTGGACAAACACTAATAATTAACAGAATTTAAGCTTTCGGTAAACCGGGATAAAAAATATAATCATGAAACTAAACAGAGTAATGTGGGGCGTAATACTACTATTTGTAGGTATTGTCCTGTTGTTGGAAAACTTTAATGTTATTGAATTTTACTGGAGAAATGTGTGGGCGTTCTGGCCGGTGTTCCTGATCATCTCAGGGGTTAACATCCTCTTCAATAAAAATAAATCGCAGGTGGGAAATATGATCTGCATCGGGGTATTAGTTGTAATACTGGGATTTGTCTTCTATAAAGGGCAGCAGCCACCAGCAAATAAGTACTGGTTCGGAGAAAGGCTTTCCAAGGATATTGACATTGATATCAATGATGATAAGCAGGGAGAAGCACAAAAAATAAACTTTTCAGAGCCGATGGCTGCTGGTGACACTACAAAAAAGACAGTGCTGAATATTTCGGGAGGCGGTACATCGTTTGATTTGAAAGGGGCTACTGATGAGCTGTTTGTTGCTGACGTAGAGCGCAGGAGTGGTAATTTTATTCTTCAGAAGGAAAGTACGGATTCTGTAAATACGCTGACTTTTAAAATGAAGCAATCGAAAAACAATTGGTCAATAGGTGATGGCGGAAACAATGTTAACCTGATGATGAACACCAGCCCGGAATGGACGGTAAACCTGAATATGGGTGCCGGGGAAGTGGATATGGATTTTTCAGACTATAAAGTAAGAAAGTTAAGTTTGATGGCGGTGCCGCTTCGTTAGATATCAAGATAGGCGACAGGTTACCAATCACTGATGTTGTAGTAAAAACTGGTGTTGCAAATGTTAAAATCGATGTTCCTGAAGGATCTGGCTGTGTGATAAAAACTAAAACAGGTTTGTCGGCCAAAGATTTCGAAGGATTCGTTAAAATTGATAACGGTAACTATGAGACCCCGAACTATAAGTCGGCAGCCAAAAAGATTTTTATTAATCTGGACGGCGGATTGAGTAATTTTGAGGTGAACAGATATTAAGCTCCATTGGATCCTCAACAAAATATAAATTATACCATTGTAGTAAATGGAAAACCAGCAGGGCCGTATAGCCTTGATGGTTTAAAAGAAATGAACCTGCAGCCCGGAACATTTGTTCGCAAACCCGGGATGGACGACTATAAAGAAGCGCATGAGTTCCCGGAACTTTGTGCGCTTTTTGGTTTCAGTTTTCAGCAAACCGCCCCGCAGTATTTTGCCTCTTTTGACCAGCGCTTACTGGCCTCTGTGATAGACTATTTTGTGCTGACCCTCTGTTATATATTCCTGTTGCTGGTCACCTTTCTTTTTATTGAGGATAAAACTGCACGCATCAGCCTTGGCGTAATGCTGTTGCCAATGGTTCCTGTTCTTAAATTCCTTTACGGTTCATTTGCCGAAGCCACCAGCAGCCAGGGGACGGTGGGTAAGCGCTTGCTGAATATCAAGGTCACTGATCTTGGCGGTCGCCGCATCGGCCTTGCAACGTCTTTCTGGCGTAATGCGGCCAAAATCATCTCTGTACTTCCTGTGTTTTTTGGTTATCTCTATTCTTTTTTAAACAAAAAACAGCAGTGCTGGCATGATATCGCCGCAAACACACTGGTTGTAAAAGACCGGTTAATCTGATCTTTTAAAGTTCGGGGCGTAATTTTTGCACTGTGAAGCCTATAAATATGCACAAACAGTAGAAGGTGCCTAATAATCTTTTATCTTTGCCTTTAGTATGGAAAACGTTTCAGCGCAGCAAGAATTAACGGGTGGATATTGTAATAGTTTAAATCAATATTCAAGGTTTTTAACACGTGAAGTTCAGATAGGGGATATTCCTATGGGTGGATTGAACCCGATCCGGATACAGTCCATGACCACCACTGATACGATGGATACTGCTGGTACAGTAGAACAAACGATCAGAATGGTTGCGTCCGGCTGTGAATATGTAAGGATTACCGCCCCCAGTATGAAAGAAGCTGAAAACCTGGCTGAAATAAAAAAGCAGCTCAGGATGAGGGGTTATACTGTGCCGCTGGTTGCCGATATCCATTTTACACCCAATGCTGCCGAGGCTGCTGCGAGGATCGTAGAAAAGGTAAGGGTAAACCCCGGGAACTATGCTGATAAAAAAAGATTTGAAAATATAGAATACACACATCTGGCTTACCAGGCAGAGCTGGAAAGGATTTATAAAAAGTTTACGCCGTTGGTGAAGATCTGTAAAGAGTACGGTACTGCGATGCGTATTGGTACGAACCACGGTTCTTTATCGGATCGTATCATGAGCCAGTATGGAGACACGCCGCGCGGAATGGTAGAATCTGCCATGGAATTTATCCGCATGTGCGAAGATCTGAATTATTATAACCTCGTGATCTCTATGAAAGCGAGTAACACACAGGTCATGGTACAGGCCTACCGGTTATTAGTTGAAACTATGGTGAAGGAGGGGATGAATTACCCGCTGCACCTTGGGGTAACCGAAGCCGGTGACGGGGAAGACGGAAGGATTAAATCTGCCGTAGGGATTGGCACTTTACTGGAAGATGGCCTGGGGGATACCATCAGGGTGTCTTTAACAGAAGATCCGGAATTTGAAGCGCCGGTAGCGAAAGCTTTGGCAGACAGATATGTAAAACGCAGCTTACCGATTATAGAACAGGAACATATCACTATCGGTCAGCTTCCATATGATCCATATAGCTATAGCAGAAGAGTTACACAACCAGTGCAGCATATTGGCGGACATCACCATCCTGTAGTGATGCTGGATGTATCAGCGAAAAATTTAAAGGACCCTTATTTTTTAACAGAGGTAGGATATAAATATAGCGCGGGACTGGATAAGTATAACATGGCCGACCAGGCCTGCGACCTGGTTTACCTGGGTGATGCCTTACCTTCGTTTTCTTTTCCCGGAAACCTTCGCCAGGTCTATAATTATGGAACCTGGCTGGAACTAAAGGATAAAACGAATTGTCATCCCCTTTTTAAACTGGAAGAGCATGCTGCTTTAGCTAAAAAAGATAATATTTTAAACCTGATCGCTGTAAATGCAGGGGACTATGATCTTAACTTATTAAGAATGCTTGATCATACTGCTGTATTGTTGCTTGAAACCACGGCATTGCATGGTATGGCAGAACAGCGGGATTTCTTTGTGGACCTGATGCAGAATAATATCCAGCTGCCTGTAATCATTAAAAGAAGTTACGAAGCGATCAGTGCCGGCGACCTGATGTTATATGCGGCAACAGACCTGGGGGCGCTGTTTACAGATGGCCTTGGTGATGGGGTATGGATAGATGCGGCCGCATCGGTAGAACTCCCATTGATCAACTCTACCAGTTTCGGGATCTTACAGGCAACGCGGACCAGGATTTCGAAAACAGAATATATCTCCTGCCCGAGTTGCGGAAGGACACTCTTTGATCTTCAGGAAACCACACAGCTGATCCGTTCCAGAACTGATCACTTAAAAGGGATTAAAATCGGGATCATGGGCTGTATTGTAAATGGTCCCGGAGAAATGGCCGATGCCGATTATGGTTATGTAGGTACCGGTCCGGGTAAGATCACCTTGTACCGCGGCAGGGAAGTGGTAAAGAAAAATGTGAACTCTGCGTTTGCGCTCGACGATCTGATCGATCTGATCAAGGAGGACGGCAACTGGACTGAGGTAAAATAAAAAAGCAATGGCAGTATTGACATTGCTTTTTCCGAAGATCAATACTTATTCCCCCAGAAAAGCGAGTGTTTTATCAAACACTTCCTGCAGGTGAGGCGGTAATGTTTTTGCAGTGTAGGGATGTGATGCGCCAAATACATGGTTAGCTCCCGCAATCTTCTGCAGTTTAGCCCGGGGTTGTGCCTGTGCCAATTGCTGTGCTACGCTGAAAGCAACATTCACATCATCATCTCCGTGCAGGATCAGCCATGGTACTTCCAATGAAGCAGCTGCGTCCAGGATGCTAAAAGCAGATTTATTTGCTGTATAATCTTCGAGCAGTGTACTGTTTAAAGGCATTTTTTCTTTAGTCCTGGCATTCTCGACAAATATTTGACCGGATGACAACCATTCTTCTTCCTGTTCTTTTTTCCATAGTGAACTGAAATCAGCAATGGCCGACCAGGTCACGATTTTACCAATGCGCTGGTCAGATGCCCCTTTTAAGATGGTCAGTCCGCCGCCTTTGCTATGTCCTATCAAATACAACGGATTTAACGGATGGGTATGTTTTACATAGTTAATCACCGTATCCAGATCTTTTAATTCTTTACTAGTGGTATTAGAGGCAAATGCATCCAGGTCGGTTACGTCATTTCGCGATGCGGCAGTTACGCCGCTGTGGCTGAGGTTAAATTTAAAGTACCTGTATCCCTTTTCTGCAAACAGGCCGGCAACCAGGTTATGTGCGCCCCAGTCTTTAAATCCTTTAAATCCATGCACAAACACAATATTTGGCTGGTTTGTATGATTTTCGTCATACGTCACATCTCCCGAGATTGTTTTGTCTCCTGAACCGGATAAAATAAATTGCTCTTTTTTTATCATATGTGCGTCTTTATACGTTATTTACCTACTTAAACAAACAATCAGCTCAGTTGTTTAGTGTATCTGTCAGCTAATTTAAAACCTTTCTAAATTGATCTTAATTACAGCATAATGACAGACCATAATGGTGGTCTTATTACTTTTGTTCGCACTAAAAAATTAATACAACCCACCTTGGAATATTTAAAGATACTTGCTTTCACACACAAACAGATTGACCTGAAATCGTTAGGGAAATTAGTTATCTGCGAGCAGACACTGGACGACAGACTAAAGAATATTCAACAGGAATTGGATATAAAAGAGATCTTTTATATCGGTACCTGTAACCGTGTGGAGTTTGTATTTACAACCGGTCATGAATTAGACCGTAATTTTATCCTGCGCTTCCTTACTGTATTGGATATGGGCTTGCCTGAACAGTACATGGACAAATTCCTGGAAGGTGTTTCTATTTATGAACAGGTAGAAGCTTTTAATCATTTATTACGTACTTCATGCTCACTGGAAAGTTTGGTGGTAGGAGAAAAAGAAATCCTTGCACAAGTACGCAGGGCTTACGAAGCCTGCAGGCTTTCTGGCTTTACGGCCGACTATATGCGGATGATTATGAACCGGGTGGTAAAAACTGCCAAAGAGGTTTATACACATACCAATATCTCTAAAAATCCTGTTTCCGTAGTTTCTCTGGCTTACCGTAAACTGCGTGACCTGACCATCCCTGCTAATTCAAGATTATTGATTATCGGTACTGGTGAAACGAACAAAAACTTAGCACAGTATCTTAAAAAGCATAAATATTCTAACTTCTCTATCTTTAATCGGACCGTAGAAAATGCTAAAAGTGTTGCCGATGATCTGAATGGTACTGCTTACCCGCTTTCAGAACTGGAAAACTACGATAAAGGATTTGATGTAATCATTACTTGTACAGGGGCTACTGAGCCGATCATTACTGAAGAGCTGTACAAAAAACTGCTGAATGGCGAAACCGGAAAGAAAGTAATCGTAGATCTTGCTATTCCAAATGATGTTGAGCCTGCGGTAGTAAAAAACTTCCCTATTCATTATATAGAGGTAGAATCTTTAAAAGAAATTGCCCGTAAAAATATCCAGGAGCGTTATGATGAACTCATTAACGCAGAGCAGATTATCGATCAGAATATTAAAGAATTTGATCTTGACCTTCGCCAGCGTAAAATAGAGATCGCCATGAGCGAAGTTCCTCAAAAAATCAAGGCGATCAAAACTAAGGCCCTTGATATCGTCTTTGCCGAAGAAATTAATACACTTGACGAAAATTCAAGGCTGGTACTGGAGCGCGTGATGGATTACATGGAGAAAAAATACATCAGCGTACCGATGGTGATGGCAAAAGAAATCCTGGTCAACAACAGCTAGTCTCCACTAGATTAGTCACTGCAAATACATTATTTGTTTTTATATTAAGAGTGTAACTCTTTTAGGTTAAATTTGCGCCAATCTAAATACGTGAGACTACATTAGCTTATTTTAAATAAATATCTAAAACAAGCTTTTGGAAGCTTCATCACCGTTAAAAATATATATACTCTGATGAAACCGCTACGAAAATACAGCTCTCAAACAGCATCTGATATGATCGCAGCAGCTTCATTGCCAATAAAAGACAAATATTAGCTGATGAAAAAACTTATTATCGGTACAAGAGGCAGTGATCTGGCCTTATGGCAGGCCAACTTTACGAAAGACAAACTTGCAGCAATCGGTGTTGAATCTGAATTAAAGATAATCAAAACTCAGGGTGATAAAATACTTAACCTCAGGCTGGACAAGCTGGAAGGAAAAGGTTTTTTTACCAAAGAACTGGAAGAAGAATTGTTAGGTGGCACGATTGATATTGCTGTACACTCCCATAAAGATTTACCGACTACACATCCTGATGGATTAACGATTGCAGCTGTTTCTGAACGCGAAGACCCGTCAGAGTTATTATTGATACTTAAAGACTGTGTAGATGTAACGCAAAAACTGTCACTTAAAAAAGGTGCACAGGTAGGCACATCTTCTAACAGGCGCAAAGCACAATTGCTTGCCCACCGTGCTGATTTAAACATCGAAGACCTTCGTGGTAATATCAATACGCGTATCCAGAAATTAAGGGACGAGAATTATGATGCCATCATGCTTGCAAAAGCAGGTGTGGCAAGGTTAAACCTCGATCTGAGTGAATTTCATCAGGAAATACTTGATCCTACTGAATTGATTCCTGCACCTGCCCAGGGGGTACTGGCCATCCAGATCAGGGAGAATGACCAGGAGTTATTTGACTTGCTGCAACAGATTAACGATGCAGATGTGGCTGAAGAAATTGCTGTGGAACGTAAAGTGCTTAACCTTTTTGAAGGTGGCTGTCACATGCCGTTGGGATGTTACTGCAGAAAAGAGAATGGTAAATATGAGGTGTGGACCTCTAAAGCGGCTACCGGTGATGATTTCCCTGACCGTGTGTTTTTAAGAGTGGACAGCCTGGAAGGTTTAGCGGAAAAAATTGTGGCTAAATTCAGTGAGACCAGGAAATTGCCTGCTAAGGTTTTCATTTCACGTGAGATTGGTGAGCACAGCTATTTCAGAAAAGCTTTAGAAAAAAATAACATTGAAATTGAAGGCAGATCGCTGATCCGTACGTTTCCAATCGTAAATGTACTTGATCCTTTTTACCTTAAACATATAGACTGGATATTTTTCAGCAGCCGTAACGGGGTAGAGTACTTCTTTAACCTGAAACCTGTGTTACCTAAAAATGTAAAGTTTGGGGTAGTTGGGAGAGGATCTGAAGATGCACTGCGCAAATTTGGCGAACTGGCCGATTTTGTGGGCGAAACAGGGGATATTTCGGAGGTAGCAGAAGAGTTCGCTCCTTTGGCAAGCGGCCAGACTGTTCTCTTTCCAAGGGCGCAGGATTCACTGCTGACGATACAAAAATCTTTGTCTCCTGATACCAAAATAATCGATCTGCCAATTTATGAAACTGTTATTGAAGAAGATATCGATCAGACTCATGCTGACATATTGATATTTACCAGTCCTTCTAATGTAGAGGCTTATTTTGCTGACAACCTGCTGGACCCCGGACAACAGGTGGTTGCCATAGGAAATTCCACAGGAAAGAAATTTGATGAAATGGGTGTTCAATACACCATGCCATATTCTCCTGATGAAATCGGGCTGGCAGAAGCCGTATTCGGAATTGATATTAAATAAAAAAAAGAGAGGTTGATTATGTTGCACCGTCCACGTAGATTAAGAAAGAATCCAATTGTCAGAGAAATGATGGCCGAAACAAAGCTGTCAAAAGATATGTTCATGTATCCGTACTTTATTGTACCGGGAAATGGGGTAACACACGCAATTGATTCCATGCCCGGAGTAAACCATTTTTCAATAGATACCTTAGTGAAGGATGTTGAAAAGGGATTAGAACTGGGTGTAAACAAGATTATGCTGTTCGGTGTGGGTGATGAAAAAAGCGAAGATGCACATTCGGCATACCATGATCACTCTTTGGTACCTACAGCAGTTCGTGAATTAAAGAAAAATTTTGGTGATGATTTATATGTAGTTACCGATGTTTGCGTTTGTTCTTATACTACGCACGGACATTGCGGAATTCTGAAAGACGATTACGTTCAGAATGACGAAACGGTAGAAGTGATTGCAAAAATGGCATTGACGCATGCGCAGGCAGGAGCAGATATGCTGGCACCGTCAGATATGATGGATGGCAGGATAGGGGCAATGAGGAGTTTGCTGGACCAGAATAGCTATGTTAATACAGCTATCATGTCGCACGCTACCAAGTTTGCTTCTGCATATTACGGTCCGTTCAGGGAGGCGGCCGACTGCGCACCGAGCAAAGGTGACAGGAAGGCTTACCAGATGGATTTCAGAAATCCTGAAGAGGCTTTGAGAGAGGCATTGCTGGACCAGAGTGAGGGAGCTGATGTATTGATGGTAAAACCGGCTTTAGCTTATATGGATGTAATCCATAATTTAAAGCAAAATGCTGATTTGCCTATCGCTTGTTATAACGTGTCAGGCGAATATGCAATGGTGAAAGCTGCTGCCCAGAAAGGCTGGATCGACGAACAGAAGATCGTGATGGAAACCATGTATGGTTTTGCCCGTGCGGGAGCAAGTATAATTACAACTTATCATATCAGGGATATGGTAGAAAAGAATTGGATTTAATATGTTAGAATCATTAAAAAAGATGTTTTCTGGTAACGAGGGCGATATGCCTGCAAGTATGGGGAGCAAACCAGATATTTCCAGAGAGAAATCTGCCGAGTTATACGAAAAAGCTAAAACTTATTTTCCGGGTGGTGTAAATTCACCTGTACGTGCTTTTAAATCAGTATATGGTACACCGCTGTTTATACAGAAAGGTGACGGATGTTTTGTGTGGGATGCTGATGGCAATCAGTTTATTGATTTTTGCGGCAGCTGGGGACCATTGATTTTAGGCCACAACCATCCGAAGGTACGTGAAAAAGTAACTGAAGTGATGCAAAGCGGTATGAGTTTCGGTGCACCGACTGCACTGGAAAACGAACTGGCGGAGCTGATCATTAGAAATAATAAACAGGTAGAAAAAATCCGTTTTACCAGTTCCGGAACGGAAGCGGTGATGTCTGCGATCCGTCTGGCACGCGGATTTACCGGGAGAGACAAAATCCTTAAATTCGAAGGGTGTTACCATGGTCACAGTGATTCTCTGCTGGTAAAAGCAGGATCGGGACTGGTTACTTTTGGTGAAACTTCTTCATTAGGTGTACCGAAATCTTTTGCTGCAGAAACTATCGTTGTGCCGCTGAATGATACGGCCGCTTTAACGCAGGCTTTTGATCAGTTTAAGGACCAGATTGCTGCGGTAATTATCGAAGGTATCCCTGCAAATAATGGATTACTGATCCAGGATGTTGCCTATATAGAGTTCCTGCAGAAGATCTGTAAAGAGAACAGTACATTGCTCATTTTTGATGAAGTGATTACCGGTTTCAGGTTAGGTTTTGAAGGTGCGGCAGGTTATTATGGTGCTAAGCCGGATATTGTAACTTATGGTAAAATCCTGGGTGGTGGTTTACCTGTAGGGATGTATGGTGCATCTGCGGAAATCATGGGACATATTTCTCCTGACGGAGGCGTTTACCAGGCAGGTACATTATCTGGAAACCCGGTAGCTATGGCGGCAGGAATTGCACAGTTAACAGAACTGCTGCGCTCTGGTTTTTATAAAGAATTGAACAGTAAAGCGGCAGAATTCGCAGAGAGCATACAACGTTTTGCTACGGCAAGGAGTTATAAATTTAAAGTGTTTAATGTGGGTTCTATCTTCTGGTTTGCATTTACGGATAAAGACAAGATCCAGTCGGCCGATGACATTGATCCGGCAAGCATGGAGAAATTTAAAGTGATGCACCGTGAATTGCTCAACAGGGGCATATACTTAGGCCCTTCGGGTTACGAAGTTGGTTTCGTTTCTGCAGCCCATACCAAAATTGAACTTGAAAAAGCGAAAAGGGCAATTTTAGAGGCGCTGGACATTGTTTTTAGGAATAAGTAAATTAACACTATATTTAAAAAGTTTTAAGCTATTTTGAAGAAGTCGATCATCATATTCTATTTCATGCTGCTGTACTCACTGGTACAGCTCATCTCCTGGGGAACGCTTGTCGTTAAACTTCAGCCTTCCAGAATGGCTATGGTCATGGGAGAGGGATCGGTATTCTTGTTCCTGCTTTGTATTGGTGCGTATTTTCTGCATCAGTCGATTAAAAAGGAAGATAAATTACGCGAACAGCAGCAAAACTTCCTGTTATCAGTTACCCACGAACTTAAATCGCCTTTAGCGGCTATTAAACTTTCCCTGCAAACTATCGTAAAGCGTGATCTGGATAAGGCACGTCAGACTTCCCTTTTAAGTAATTCACTGAAAGATATTGAACGCCTGGACGATTTGGTAGAGAATATGCTGCTGGCCACAAAAATTGAAAACCGTTCTTATTCTTTTCCAAAAGAAGAGTTCGACTTTTCTGAGCTGGTTGGAAAGATAACAGACAGGCTGCAGATCCACTCTTGTGGCTGTGAGCAGGTGATTAACCCTACTATCCAGCCCAATGTGAAGATCACGGGTGATCCTTTTACGCTTTCTTCTGTAGTAACAAACCTGGTTGAAAACGCAGTTAAATATTCTGGTCCCTGTGCTGAAGTCAGCGTAGAACTGGAAACACAGGACGGACATCCTTTCTTACGTGTTTCTGATAGGGGGCCGGGTATTCCAGATGCAGAGAAAATGCTCATATTTGATAAGTTTTACCGCGTTGGTGAAGAAAATACAAGAAAAGCAAAAGGTACTGGTTTAGGTTTGTTTATTGTAAAAGAAGTTTTGCAGAGGCATGACGCCGATATTAGCGTGAGAGACAATGTACCACAGGGTACGATTTTTGAAATTACATTTAGTTGATCATTATGCAACAGAAATTAAGAATATTACTGGTCGAAGATGAAGACCACCTATTAGATGCAATAAAATTAAATCTTGAACTGGAAGGCTATAAAGTGCATGCAGTTAAAGATGGTAAAACCGCTTTGAAAATCTTTAAAGAAGAGCGTTTTAACCTGATTATCCTGGATGTGATGCTTCCTGAAATGGATGGTTTCCAGGTATGTGAGACTATTCGTTTAGAAAATACAGAAGTCCCGATTTTGTTCCTAACTGCCAAGAACACTAGTGAAGACCGCGTAATGGGCCTTAAAAAAGGTGCTGATGATTATCTGGTTAAACCTTTCAACCTGGAAGAACTGATACTTAGGGTAGGTATCCTGGTTAAAAGAAGCATGAAATCTGATGACCTGAAAGAATTGAACTCTTACAAAATCGGAGAGAAAACTATCTATTTTAACTCATTTGAACTGAAACAGGATGACGGTGTGATCGTACCCCTTACAAAAAAGGAAACGATGCTGCTGAAATTACTGATCGAGAGAAAAAATGAAGCGGTTTCCCGCGAGCAGATCCTGGAAACAGTATGGAATTATGATGTTTACCCTTCGACACGTACGATTGATAACTTTATCCTCACTTTCCGTAAGTATTTTGAACCAGATCAGAAAAACCCGGTTTACTTCCATTCAATCAGGGGTGTAGGTTATAAATTTACGGATATCCATAGCTAATGTTTAACGCAACCGGCAGGTATGCCCTGATGGCAATTTTTGCTATCGCAGTAGGGGTGTGCCTTTTTTATGAACAGTATCAGGGTGCCGCAATAGCCGGCTTAATGGGCCTGTTTGTGGTTTGGAGCCATTATAAAAGCAGTTCGATCCTGATGGCCTCCAAATATTTTAAGGATGGCGATTATGAGCGCGCAGATAAATTACTGTCAGAAGTGCCCAATCCTGACCGCTTAGCAAAAAACAGACGAGGTTACTACGAGTTTATGGTGGCAACGATTGCACTGAAAGTAGAAGACTATGAAGATGCGGAATATCATTTCCAGGTAGCCAGCAGGTTTCCAATGGGCAGCAAAGCCGATAAATCTTTCGTCCTGGTACACCTCGCAAATCTTGCCTTACGTAAAAAAGATAAAGTAAGAACTTTGGCGTATGCCGAAAAAGCAAATGAACTGGCCTCTACAGAACGGGCTAAAGAGATAATTAGAAAAATAGAAAAAGAAGCGAATAGCTTATAAATAAATTGGTGTTGAATCAGCTGTCATGCAACATGAATAGCTGAACAGGACCGTTACCAACAAATTAAAAACAGATGAATACTTTATTTTTAGATGCAGCATGGTCCGGACAAACAGAGCGTCCGCCAGTATGGATGATGCGCCAGGCCGGCCGTTTCATGCCCGAATATTGGGAGATTAAAAACAAGTATTCATTCCTTGAAATGTGCAAAACACCTGAGATTGCTGCCGATGTGACTATGTTGCCGGTAGATCTTTTAGGTATTGATGCTGCCATCTTATTCTGCGATATCCTGGTTACAGGAGAAGCAATGGGTGGAGACCTGAGCTTTACCCAGGGTGTTGGTCCGCGTTTTGCCAATCCGGTAAGAACTATGCAGGATGTAGACAACCTGAATGTAGACTGCATTGATAAACTGGAGTATGTTGCCGACGCCATCAAGGTGATCCAGCAACGTCTGAACGGAAGTATCCCGCTGATCGGTTTTGCCGGTGCTCCTTTTACAGTAATGAGTTACCTTGTTGAAGGTGCTTCTTCCAAAGATTTTAAGATCACTAAATTATTGACGAACAACCATCCCGAGGTTGCGCATAAATTATTGGCGAAAATTGCAAAAGTGACGGCAGATTACCTGAACCTTCAGATTGCTGCAGGAGTAAATGCTATCCAGATCTTTGATAGCTGGGCGCTGGCTTTATCATGGAATGACTATGAAGAATTCTCACACCGTTATATCAAAGAAATCATCGCTAACCTAAACAGGAAAGATATCCCTGTGATTTCCTTCTGTAAAGGAAGTTCTGTATTTGCACCGATGATGGCAACAGCACAGCCTGATGTAATCTCGGTAGACTGGAATGCTGACCTGCTGAATATCAAACAAATTTTGCCATCGGGCATTGCTGTTCAGGGTAACCTGGATCCATTTGTATTATATGCAGAGAAAAGCGTAATCAGGAAGAAGATTTTGGAATTATTTGAACGTATGCGCGGTGAAAACGGATTTATCTTTAACCTTGGTCACGGAATCATGCCAGATATTCCATTTGATAACGTAAAATATGCAATTGACGTAGTTAAAGAATTCCGTTATTAATGGACCAGTACTATCCATATATCCTCTCTGTTCATATTATCTTTATGGTAAGCTGGATGGCGGGGCTGTTTTATAGTGTGCGCCTCTTTATCTACCATACCGAGGCGAATGACCGTCCGGAATTGGAACGTGATATCCTTCAGAAAGAATTTACTAAAATAGAGCACAGGCTCTGGAATATTATCACCACACCCGCAATGGTACTCACGGTACTTGCGGGTGCGAGTATGATTGCTGTACGTCCATGGCTTTTAACTGTGCCCTGGCTGCACGTAAAACTGAGTTTTGTTGTGCTCTTGCTGGTTTATCATTTTATCTGTCAGCGGATCATGAAACAGCTTAAAAAAGGGGTGTTTAAAATGAGCTCTTTTAAGCTGAGGTTATGGAACGAGCTGGCTACAATTTTATTGGTTGCCATTGTGTTTACGGTGATGTTAAAAAGTACGGTCGACTGGATCTATGGTTTAGGGGGACTGATTATTTTTTCTGGTGTGATCATGACGGCGGTTAAACTCTATAAAAACTACAGGCAAAAACACGAATCTTAACTTTAAGGTTCAGGTCGGTTTATAGCTTTAGTACTGTAAGCAGGCTATTCATCATCATTACTAAATAAGTATTAAATGAAAACAACGTTACTATTTTTCTTCTTCTTTGCTGCAGGGTATCAGCTGACTTATGCACAGTTTAATAACAGTGCAATTGAAAACAGGATCCGTCCTGATAGTAACGCAGTTGGTGAAGTACATTTCAATTTCTACAATTTCAACTACGTCAGGGATTATGAATATTCTAACCAGTTCCATGACGGGTATACTTTATATGGTACACAATTGCAGCCGCAGCTGGTCTATTATGCACACCCTAACCTGGCCATTGTTGCCGGGGCCTATATCCGTAAAGATTATGGTGACAACGGGGTAAATGAAGCTAAGCCATTATTTACTTTAAAATACCATAAAAAAGACCTTACACTGAATTTTGGTAGTCTCGAAGGCGGGATCCACCATGGATATATTGAGCAATTGTGGAATTTTGAACGTCAGATTACCGACCCGATCCAATATGGTACCCAATTGATTGTAGAAAAAGAAAAATTTAAACTCGATGCCTGGATTGCATGGCAGAAAATGATCTACAGCCCTTCTCCTGTGAAAGAACAGATCATTGGAGGGTTCACTACAGAAGGTACGATCGTACAACGGAACGGCTGGAAACTAAGTGTACCTGTACAATTTTTAGCATACCATAAAGGGGGACAAATTGATACGCTGAAATCTATTCCACTGCAAACATTATTGAATGGTGCTGCAGGGTTAAAACTGCATAAAGAAATAGGTGGTAATACGATTAAAGAAATTTTTACTGATAACTATGTTGCGCTTTACAAAGAGGTATCTCCGGTTAAAACAGAACCTTTTAACGGTGGTTTTGGTGTTTGGTTAAATGCCGGTGTAAATACAAAGTTTGGTAGTATCGTTGCCTCTTACTGGAAAGGGAATAACTTCGAAACGATTAAAGGGATGCCTTTGTACCAGTCAGTTTCTACGACCTTATATGATTTCGGGCATAAAGAAAGCAGCCGCAGTATCTTTTTACTTCGCTACTGTTATCAAAAAGAACTCTTACCTAACCTATACCTGGATACCCGTATAGAGCCCCACTTTGATCTTGGCACTACAAGAAAAGAATCATTGCAGTTCCAGGGATCATTCTTCCTGACTTACAAACAGGACTTCAAGCTGTTTACGGTGAAAAAATAAATATTTTCTCCTGCTTGCAACCTTTAGTGCAGTTATTCATCTTAGTATATATAAACACTAAGGAATTGACGCTAACATCTACTATAAACGATTTACTGGAAGGCTGTAAAGCTGGAAACCGCAGGGTGCAGGAAATGCTTTATAAGCAGACCGCTGCTAAAATGCTGGCGGTTTGTATGCGTTATGCACGTGATCAGATGGAGGCCGAAGATTCTTTACAGCTGGGGTATATCAAAGTATTCCAGAAAATAAACGAATACCGCGGAGATGGCTCTTTCGAGGGCTGGATCAGGAAAATCATGGTAAATACCGCTATTGAAAGCTACCGCAAGAATTTAAGAACATTAAACCTGGTTCCGATAGAAGAAGGTTATGATCAACCCTCTACCGGGTTTGATTTTAGTCAGCTGGGAATGAAGGATCTTTTGCTTCTTATCCAGGGACTTGCCGATGGCTATCGTATTGTCTTTAATATGTACATCATCGAAGGTTATTCTCATAAAGAAATTGCAGCGGCGCTTGGCATCTCCGAAGGCGCAAGTAAATCACAGCTATCGCGTGCCAGAGCGATTTTGAAACAGGAGATCATTAAAATGGAGGGCAGTAATTATGCAGCATATGCAGGATAAAGAATTTGATGAGCTATTCAGAAATAGATTTGATACCGCGGAAATTGAACCGTCTGTAAACTTATGGAGTAACATAGAAGAAAAGCTGGTTGTAAAACGCAAACGTGTTTTTCCGGTTTACTGGAGTGCAGCAGCTGCTATTGCCGCAGCTGTAACTGTAGGAGTGCTGTTTCAGAAAACTGATAAGATGCAGTCAGGTACTACTGCAGCGATCACAGCGCAATCTGGAAAAGAGATTGCATCAACCGAAAAGGATAACACTATAATCAGCTCGGATGAAAATAGTGATAACTTCAGTCCTATTAAAAAAGAGGTTGTAAAAGAGCGTATTGCCTCGTTACAGCATAACATTGAGATGATGGGCCGTGATGCGGATCAGAATACAGCGGTAATACCAGTGACTGATAAGGCAACTGAAAAAAAAGATTTACTGGCGATGCAACCTTCTGTGGTGATCTCTCATCTTGAGTATAGAGAAACAAAGGTGAAACAGGAAACGGTGAAACTGCCGAAAACTCTTACACCGCCAGTTGAAGAAGTAATGCTGGCCAGTGCCGATGTTGCTGCTGATCCTGTTAACGGGACGGATAATAATGATGAAGCATTGGATGAAAATAAACGTACGGAGAGCAGGGGGATACGTAACATGGGTGATTTGATTAACTATGTTGTAGACAAGGTGGATAAAAGGGAAGAAAAATTTATACAGTTTAAAACTGATGAGGATGATAACTCCTCACTGATTGGTTTAAACATAGGAATGTTCAAGTTTAGTCAGAAGAAACACAAATAATACACACATATAAAAATGAAACCTGCATAAGATTACAACTTACAAACAACAATGAATATTATGCAAGCTTCATTACCGATAAAAATCAATATACACACAAATGAAAAAGATCTTATTAACTTCATTGCTGCTCATCGGGATGGGTACAATGATCTCTCAGACCGCCAGTGCACAGGACGATTCTACAAGTACCAGACGCTGGGCAAAGAAAAAAAATTATAAAGTCAGCATGTCTTTCGGAGATAAAGAAGATAGTGTTAAAAATGCATCTGCACCAAAGGGCCGTTTTATGGGCGGGATTACTTTTACACGTCTGGATATCGGTTTTTCACGTCTGATTGATAATGGCAGTTTCTCACTTTCTGAAAAAAATGATTTCTTGGACTATAAAGGAGCGAAAACAAGTACTGTTTCATTTGATGTGCTTTATTTCGGCTACCGTTTTAACCCGAATTTTAAGGTATATATCGCCGGTGGTTTTGACTGGACAATGATTCGTTTAAAAAAGGACATTACGATCCTTCCCGGTACACGTGAACTTACTTACAGGGAAGACGATATTGATTACAGTAAAAACAGGTTGTCCAGCAGTTATGTACATATTCCTCTGAACTTTGAATTCCGTACCAAAGAGAATGATAAGGGAAAACGTTTTTACTTTGTGCTTGGTCCCGAAGTTAGTTTTTTGCTAAACGGAAAGGTTAAACAAATCAGTGACGAGCATGGAAAACAGAAAATCAGGGATGATTATAACTTCCAGCCGGTACGTGTTGGCGGTACTGTAAGGTTAGGTTACGGCAGCATCGGATTGTTCACTAAATACTATTTCAACGATATGTTCGACAGTGTACCACAGAAAGGATTAAGAAATATGGCATTTGGAGTGACCTTCGGCCTGAATTAAAATATACATACACACAAATAAAACCAACCTCAGGGCATTTGCTCCTGAGGTTTTTTTCGTTTTATCCAGTGCAATTCTGTTTGATTACGCTATAATTTCCTGATGAAATGTATCTTTACCCTGTGGACGAAAACATAATCAGTGTTAGGCAGCTAACCAAGCAGTATCAGACGGAACAGGTATCGGGCATCAGTAACATTACTTTTGACATTAAGCGGGGACATATCGTAGCCGTAATCGGAGAAAGCGGAAGCGGGAAATCGACCCTGCTGAAATCCATTTTCGGCCTTTTGAAAGTTGATGAAGGGGAAGTGCTTTTTAACGGTAAACGTGTGCTCGGTCCGCATGAACAACTGATTCCCGGACATAAAGAGATGAAGATCGTTACCCAGGATTTTTCATTAAATATCTATGCGAAAGTTTATGATAATATCGCATCGGTATTATCTAATACCGACGTAAAATCAAAAGAAGAAAAGACGGTTAAGATGATGCAGCACCTGCACATTGAACACCTGCGAAATAAACGGATTACAGAACTGAGCGGGGGCGAGCAGCAGCGGGTAGCTATTGCAAGGGCTTTGGTTACCGATACCAGTTTGCTTTTACTGGACGAACCTTTTAGCCAGGTAGATGCACTGCTAAAAAATCAGCTGCGCGCAGATATCAAACGCATTGCTGCAGAAACCGGTGTTACCGTAATTATTGTTTCTCATGACCCGGCAGATGGTCTGTTTCTTGCGGATGAGCTATTACTAATCAAAGACGGGCAACTGATTCAGAAAGGAAAACCATCTTTCGTATACAACCATCCTGAGCACATTTATACTGCACAGCTATTAGGTAACGCAGTAGCAATTAATGCCGAAGAGGCGCTAAAGCTGGGCATTACAGCAAAAGGAAAATCAGTAGTTTTTTATCCGGAATGGGTAGAGCTTAAAAACGGATGGAACAGTAAACGTTACGAAGTTAAAGATGTTTACTATAAAGGATTTTATGAAGAACTGCTGCTGGAAAGGAATGGGGTATTAATCAGGGCAATCCAGCTGAACAGGGATACTTACAAAAAAAACGACCACGTTCAGGCGAACATTGGTCGTTTTTTAGAGTTTTAATATTTTATAGAGAAGATGTGATCAGTACGATTTTAACACGTGTTGTTGCAGTTGGTCGTACAGGAATAAGTTTGCTATCACCAGATGTTTGAATGTACAAGGTTACAAAACCAGGTCTTACCTCATAGCTGTAACTCTGCGCATTATATACAAAGGGAATCTTTTCATAAGTATCATCATCCTGTCTGGAAATCATTAAAGAGATGTCATCATTTTCAAAGGTATCTCTATCGATTTCTCCTACAGGTATATCAACACTTAGTTCCTGTCCGTTTGATGATGATATCCATTGATTTGAATTCACATACTTAATGATCGTCTGATTCGGCAAAGTGTCATTTGGAATATACACCTCTTTTTCACAAGAAGATAAGCCAATAGTTACTGTGCATAAAAGCAGTAGTAGGTATTTTTTCATATTTGATTATTTGTACTTCATCAGCAAATCCATTGCCAATAATTGAATTATTTATTAAAATATTGAAAACTGATCCAATATTTTTTAATTAATCATAATATTAACTAATATGATTCAATTTTCTGTACGTATATCTGTATTATTCTTGATAGGATATTGCTGATCAGTATAACAACAGCAATATTTATGGAGGATACCCGTAAATTGAAAGGAGCAGTAATAAGATTTGGACAGCTAAAACTGTCCAAATCTTATATCATCTTATACCAGGTATTCGAAAAGTGTACGGTCGTCGTTCAGTTCAATTACTTCGAACTTAAACTCTTCCATTCTCTGTTTGAGCGACTCATAATCAGTGCTTTCCTGTAGTTCGATGCCAACCAGTGCCGGTCCGTTCTCCCGGTTGGTTTTTTTAATAAATTCAAATCTAGTAATATCATCGTTAGGCCCAAGTACATTGTTCACAAAGGATTTTAGTGCTCCGGGACGCTGCGGGAAACGAACGATAAAATAATGTTTAAGGCCTTCAAAAAGAAGTGATTTTTCTTTGATTTCCTGCATACGCTCAATGTCATTGTTACCGCCGCTAACAATACAAACTACCGATTTCCCTTCGATGGAATCTTTTAACTGATCCAGTGCCGCTACAGCTAATGCTCCTGCAGGTTCAACCACAATAGCATCTTCATTGTACAGTTTTAAGATTGTAGTACAGATTTTTCCTTCAGGGATTAATAGCATCTGATCCAGTAATTCACTGCAATACTCAAATGTCAGTTTGCCTACGCGTTTTACAGCCGCACCATCTACGAAGCGGTCAATATAATCTAAAGTGACAGGTGAACCATTTTTTAGCGCCTGGTTCATGGAAGGTGCACCTTCCGGTTCTACACCAATCAATTTAATTGCAGGTTTGATGTTTTTGAGGTAGCTGCCTACGCCCGAAGCCAGGCCACCGCCACCAATTGGCATTACTACCACATCTATTTCAGGTAAGTCCTGGTAAATTTCTACACCTACCGTTCCCTGGCCTTCAATGATTTTGGTATTATCGAAAGGAGGGACAAACACCATTTGGTGCTGTTCGGTATAAATCAGTGCTTCCTTCATGCAGTCATCAAAAGTATCACCTACTAATACGATTTTGATATTATCGCCGCCAAACATTTCAGTTTGTTTTATTTTCTGCCTCGGGGTAATTTCGGGCATAAATATCACTCCCTTAATGTTAAGTTTTTTGCAGGAATGCGCCACACCCTGTGCATGGTTTCCAGCGCTGGCACAAACCACACCACGCTGCACCTGGTCCGCATCCAGGGTGCTGATCATATTGTATGCACCACGTAACTTATAGGAGCGGACAACCTGAAGGTCTTCTCTCTTCAGGTAGATTTTTGCCTTATATTTTAAGGAAAGACTTTCGTTATATTCTAACGGGGTACGTTTTACCGTATCCGCTATGCGGACGGCGGCTGCTTCAAAATCCAGTTCCACTTCTTTTTTAACCTCCATTTTACAAGAATTTATTCAATGCATCCAGATAAGCATCAGCTGATGCTTTTACGATATCGGTACTAAAGCCATAGCCTAAATAAGACTTGTCTTCATATGATACACGCATGTTTACCTTGCTCACGTCATCACTTCCGCCATGAATAGCCTGGATAGTGAATTCTTTTAACTGTATATCTTTTCCGATTACGTTTCCAATCGCCTTAATTGTCGCATTTACAGGTCCGTTACCTTCCGCCTGTGATTCATGCTCAACACCTTCATATTCTAGTTTTACCGTCGCAGTGGGATTTTTATCATCACCGCAAACCACCTGTAAAGAATTCAGCTTGTAACCGTTTTTAACGTTTTCTTCTTCGCCATCACTCATCAATGATAACAAGTCGTTATCAGAAATTTCCTTTTTGGTATCCGCCAGTAATAAGAAGTTTTCATAAACCTTGTCCAGGTTTAATTTATCTATCTCATAACCTAAACGCTCTAAGTGGTGTTTCAATGCATGGCGACCGCTTCTCGCTGTCAGGATAATATCAGATTGGTCAATACCTACATCTTCCGGATTGATGATCTCATAATTTTCCCTGTGTTTAAGGAAACCATCCTGATGGATACCGGAACTGTGGGCAAAAGCATTCTGACCGATAATTGCTTTGTTCGGCTGTACAGGCATGCGCATCATCCGGCTAACCTTGGCACTGATCTGGCTGAAATGTTTAGAATTGATGTTTGTATTCAAGTTAAGTGCATGGTGTGTTTTTAAGACCATTACGATCTCTTCTAACGCAGTATTTCCCGCACGTTCACCAATTCCATTGATTGTGCATTCTACCTGCCTGGCGCCGTTAATTACCCCCGCCAGTGTATTCGCTGTAGCAAGGCCTAAATCATTGTGACAGTGCACGGAGATAATTGCCTGGTCAATATTTTTTACGTTTTCTTTTAAATACAGGATCTTTGATCCGTATTGTTCCGGCAAACAGTATCCATTGGTATCAGGAATATTTACCACAGTAGCACCAGCGGCAATTACCGCTTCTACCATTTGCGCAAGAAAAGCATTGTCGGCACGGCCTGCGTCTTCTGCGTAAAATTCAATATCCTCTACAAATCTTTTTGCATATTTCACCGCTTCAACAGCGCGGGAAAGGATATCTTCACGTGTGCTGTTAAATTTATATTTAATGTGCATGTCTGATGCGCCGATACCTGTATGTATCCTCGGGCGTTTTGCGTATTTCAACGCTTCGGCAGCAGCATCAATATCACCTTTATTCGCACGTGTTAATGCACAGATAATAGGTTCGTGAACCGCCTTAGACAATTCTACCACACTCTGGAAATCTCCGGGGCTCGAAATAGGGAATCCTGCTTCAATTACATCCACACCGAGTGCTTCGAGTGCTTTGGCAATTTCTATCTTTTCTGGTGTCGAAAGCTGACAGCCGGGAACCTGTTCTCCGTCGCGAAGGGTAGTGTCGAATACGTAAACTCTATTTGGATCGTGTAACATAACGTGTTTAGTTAGTATAAGTTTTTTGTGTGATAAATTTTAAGACGAGCTTGCCCATTTCTTCGGTACCCAGGACTTGATAAGGACTGGTGCTGTCATCTGCAATATCGTTTGTTCTGAAGCCATCTTTTAATACCTGGTCAATCGATGAAATGATCAGTTGTGCCTCCTCTTTTAGTCCGAAGCTGATTTCCAGCATCAGCGCTACAGAAAGGATCGAAGCCAAAGGGTTTGCGAGGTTTTTTCCCGCGATATCATGCGCAGAGCCATGGATCGGTTCAAAAAATCCCGTTCCGTCACCAATTGATGCAGACGCAAGCATACCCATTGAACCAACAATCTGCGAAGCTTCATCAGTAAGAATATCACCAAACAAGTTCGCTGTCAATACCACATCAAACTGCTTTGGATCTTTGATCAGCTGCATCGCCGCATTGTCGATAAACATGTGTGTGGTTTCTACTTCAGGATATTGTTTGGCGATCTCCTGAACGGTTTCTCTCCACAATCTTGAACTTTCCAATACATTTGCTTTGTCTACAGAACACAATTTTCTGCCGCGCTGCATAGCTGCTTCGTAAGCTTTATGCGCAATGCGCTCTACTTCATATTTATGGTAGATCATCAGATCTGAGGCAGTGTTCCTGTCTTCTGATCTTGCTTTTTCACCGAAGTAAACATCACCAGTTAATTCACGGAAGAACAGGATATCAGTACCTTTAAGAATACTTGCTTTAATGCTCGATGCATTGAGCAGTTCATCAAAAAGCATAATCGGGCGCAGGTTAGCGTATAATCCCAGTTCTTTACGGATTTTAAGTAAACCCTGCTCGGGACGAACTTTCAGGGAAGGGTCGTTGTCATATTTTGCATGGCCAACTGCACCGAATAAAATAGCATCGCTTTTTTGGGCCTTTTCCAGTGTCTCATCTGGCAGCGGATTACCTGTCGCTTCAATAGCGGCGTGGCCCATTAATGCTTCATCGAATGTGAATTCGTGATTAAAGCTGGTAGCGATCTGCTCTAGTATCGCTTTGCCCCAGGTGGTTACTTCTGGTCCTATCCCGTCGCCGGGAATTACTAATATATGTTTCTTCATTATATTAAACGCTTTCTAGTATAGTTTCAACGGATTTTACTTCGCCGTTTTCTAATAAAATTCTTTTCTCGATACAGGCTGGCAGCTGTGATTCAAAATGGCCAACATAAATCAGTGTGGTACCATTTTTACACAACTCATCTACCAGCTTGTTAAAATATTGTGTTTGCTGCTGGTCTAAACCCTGGCAAGGTTCGTCCAGGATCAGCAGTTCGGGGTTCTTAATAATTGTACGTGCCAGCAAGGCCAGTCTCTGTTTTCCAAGAGGGAGCTGGTTCAGCAGCATATCCTGGTATTCATCCAGTCCGAAATAACTGATCAGTTCTGCCGCCTGTGTTCTTTTTTTATAATCGGGTTCCGTAAACAGACCTGAACTGTCAAAAAAACCGGAGATGATACTGTGTTTCACCGTTGCAGAAGGATCAAAATACCAATGCAGTTCCGGTGAGATCAGTCCCATACGTTTTTTGATGTCCCAGATACTTTCTCCACTGCCTCTTTTATTCCCAAATAAGTAAAAGTTATTTGCATAAGCCTGCGGATGATCGCCTGTAATCAAACTGAGTAAAGTAGATTTTCCGGAACCATTGTGGCCTTGCAACAGCCATTTTTCTCCTGGTTTAACTTCCCAGTTGATGTTTTTCAAAATCTGCTTTTCGCCATAACTGATGTTGACGTCAATCATTTTGATCACACTGTCTGCTGCAGAAAGGGGCGCTTCATTTAAAAAACCGGGAACGGGCCTGGTAATTTCTTCCTCTGCTTCATCCGTATAACTGTTGGCAGTGACCAGCAGCTGACCAGCTTTGATCTCCACGAAGCGGTCAATCACTGAGGGTAATTCTTTTTCATTGCTGATCAGGATCAATTGTGTTCCGCCTGCAGTAATTTCTTCCAGCAGTTCGTTCAGATGCTGACGTGAAAGTTTATCCAATCCATTATAGGGCTGGTCCATAATCAGCAACTGCGGTTTAAACCATAAGGCTTTTACCAGCTGCAGTTTTTTATGTTCCCCGCTGGATAGCTGGATCAGGGTAGAGTTAATCAGTTCTGAAAATCCCAAAGCCACTAACAGTTTTTCAACTTCATGAAATGGAAGCTGATGTTTGGCGCCGTAACTCTCCAATTCTGCTTTTACAGTAGCGGTAGTCTCAGTTGCCTGTTTATTATAGCGCTGCTGATAATAGAAATTAGACTGGCCTTCCAAATCTTTAAACTGGTACCAGCTGGCAACAAAATGTGCAACAGCAGGTAACGCACTGTCCACATTAAAATGGAATTCTATACTGCCGGCAAACTTTTCCAGTCCGGAAATAGCCCTGGCCAGCGATGTCTTACCGCTTCCGCTGCTACCCCTCAGCACCCAGTTCTCCCCAGAGCCGATTGACCAGTTCAAATCCTGGAGCACCAGTTTCTGCTGGTACTTCAAATTAAGATTGCTGATATGTACGACGGGTGCTGACATTATTTTGCTTGTTCGAATTCTTCTATTAAATGTTTCTGATTTAAGATAAAATCAATGTCGTCATAACCATTAATAATGCATGATTTTTTATAGGCATTGATTTCGAAATCGGTTTTTTCTCCTGTATCCACAATCGTTACCGTTTGCTCTTCCAGGTTTACATCAAGCTGTGCTTTGTGGTTTTTGCCGACTGCAGTAAAGATTGCTGCCAAAAAATCATCACTCACCTGGATAGGTAATAAGCCATTATTCAGTGCATTTCCTTTGAAGATGTCTGCAAAAAAACTGCTGATCACGACGTCAAAACCTGAGTCCTGGATTGCCCATGCTGCGTGCTCACGGCTACTGCCGCAACCAAAGTTTTTCCCTGCTACCAAAACCTGACCGCTATAGGTGGGATCGTTCAGTACAAATTCAGGTTTTATTGTATTGTCACCATTATAACGCCAGTCACGAAACAGGTTTTCGCCAAAACCCTCTCGGGTAGTCGCCTTTAAAAACCTGGCCGGAATAATCTGGTCGGTATCAATATTCTCTATATTTAAAGGCACTATGGCCGATGTTAACCTTACGAATTTTTTCATTGTAGTACTTGTGTTTTTAATCTTCTTTAAGCCTCAACCAACAGATCCCTTACATCAGTAATTTTTCCTGTAACAGCAGCCGCGGCGGCTGTGAGCGGACTTACCAGCAGGGTTCTTGCATTAGGGCCCTGACGGCCCTCAAAGTTCCTGTTCGAAGTAGAAACACAATATTTTCCTGCGGGGATTTTATCTTCGTTCATTCCCAGGCAGGCACTGCAACCCGGTTCACGAAGCTGAAAGCCCGCCTGTTCAAATATCTTGTCCAGGCCTTCGTTTTTAGCTTGTTGTTCTACCTGTTTTGATCCGGGAACAATCCATACAGTTACATTATCTGCTTTTTGCTTATCCTTTACAAATTCGGCTACCTCACGCAAATCCTCAATGCGGGAGTTTGTACAGCTGCCGATAAAAACATAATCAACAGGTTTTCCGATTAATGAAGAGTCATCATCAAAGCCCATATAATCAAGTGCTTTCTGATAAGACAGTTTTTCTTTTTCAGGCTGTGATACCGTAGAAGGGATATTTTCTTTAATGCCCATGCCCATTCCCGGATTTGTTCCATAGGTAATCATCGGCGCAATAGCTGCGGCATCAAAAGTTAAAACGCTGTCAAATTTCGCATCAGCATCGCTGTACAAAGTTTTCCAGTAAGCCAGTGCTTTGTCCCATTCTGCACCAGCAGGCGCAAACTCTCTGCCTTTGATGTAATCATAAGTTACCTGATCGGGCGCAATCAATCCGCCCCTTGCACCCATTTCTATACTCATATTACAAATCGTCATCCGTGCTTCCATACTTAAAGCTTCAATGGCCGAACCTGCATATTCGATAAAATATCCTGTACCACCGGCAGCAGATATTTGAGAGATGATATACAAAATAATGTCTTTAGCACCCACACCTTTTCCTAAAGTACCGTTCACCTCTATTTTCATGGTCTTTGGTTTTTGCAGCAATAAACATTGCGTTGCGAAAACCTGTTCTACCTGCGAGGTACCGATACCAAATGCAATCGCACCAAAGGCACCGTGGGTAGAAGTGTGGCTATCACCGCAAACCATTGTTTTTCCCGGCAGGGTAATACCCAGCTCCGGACCGATTACGTGTACGATTCCCTGAAAAGGATGGCCAAGGCCATACAGTTCAACACCAAATTCTGCACAGTTTTTCGTGAGCATATCAACCTGGTAACGGGAAAGTTCTTCTTTGATCGGCTGTAGCTGATCTATTGTAGGGACGTTATGGTCGGCCGTTGCCACAGTTTGCTGCGGACGGAAAACAGGTAATCCTCTTTTACGTAAACCATCAAAAGCTTGCGGAGAGGTAACTTCGTGGATTAAGTGCGTATCAATATACAGGATGTCAGGAAAACCTGTTTCGCTTTTTACAACGTGTGCATCCCATATTTTTTCTACTAATGTTTTTGACATTTTTTTTTTGTTTTGTAAACCTTTCAAGCCCATAGACCTGAAAGGTTTGTTGTTTTTTATACTGTTTTAATAGACTTCATCGCAGTCATTGCTTTTCTCAATTCAGCGCCGATCTGTTCAACTTCATGTGAGCGGATCACTTCATTTACAGCAATCAGTGCCCTGTTATCTACAGAACCATCTTTGCCTTCGTTAAAGTTTTTACCGATCAGGTCTGTATCTACGTGCGTCATAAAATCTGCCAGTAATGGTTTACAGGCATGGTCAAATAAATAACAGCCATATTCTGCGGTATCAGAGATCACCCTGTTCATTTCAAATAATTTTTTACGGGCAATCGTATTCGCAATCAGCGGCGTTTCATGCAACGACTCATAATAAGCGGATTCAGGTTTAATTCCTGCCTCTACCATAGTTTCAAAAGCCAGCTCAACACCTGCCCTGATAAAGGCAACCATCAGTAAGGCGTTATCAAAATATTCCTGTTCGCCGATTTTCACATCTCCCGCAGGTGTTTTTTCAAAAGCAGTTTCACCTGTAGCCGCGCGCCATGCCAGTAAGTTTTTATCACCGGCAGCCCAGTCTTCCATCATGGTACGGCTAAACTCACCGCTCATGATATCATCCTGGTGTTTCTGGAACAACGGGCGCATAATGGTTTTTAATTCTTCTGAAATTTCAAAAGCTTTGATTTTGGCCACGTTGCTTAACCTGTCCATCATCGCCGTGATACCACCTTGTTTTAAGGCTTCAGTAATCACTTCTACACCATATTGAACCAGTTTTGAAGCATAACCTGCATCAATTCCCTTTTCAATCATTTTATCGAATGAAAGGATCGAACCGGTTTGCAGTAATCCGCAAAGGATGGTTTGCTCTCCCATTAAATCTGATTTTACTTCTGCTACAAATGATGATTTTAATACACCTGCTCTATGTCCGCCTGTTCCTACACAGTAAGCCTTTGCTTGTACCAGGCCTTTTCCTTCAGGATCGTTTTCAGGGTGAACAGCAATAAGGGTAGGTACACCGAAACCTCTTACATATTCTGCTCTCACTTCACTTCCAGGACATTTAGGAGCAACCATGATCACTGTAATATCTTTACGGATCTGCATACCTTCTTCCACAATGTTAAAACCGTGTGAGTATAATAATGTCGCACCTGTTTTCATTAATGGCATAATCGCATTAACTACCGCAGTATGCTGTTTGTCTGGAGTAAGGTTGATCACTACATCAGCCTCAGGAATTAATTCTTCGTAAGTACCAACAGTAAAGTTATTCTCTGTAGCATTTTTCCATGAATCTCTTTTGCCTTCAATCGCTTCTTTACGTAAAGTATAAGAAACATTTAAACCACTATCTCTTAAGTTTAAACCCTGGTTTAATCCTTGGGCGCCACAGCCTACAATGACTAGTTTTTTACCTTTTAATGCGTCAACGCCGTCAAGGAATTCTGAACTGTCCATGAAATCGCAGACACCCAATTGGTTTAGTTTTTCTCTCAGAGGTAATGTGTTAAAGTAATTTGACATTGTTTTTGTTGTTTTTGGTTCGTTTAATTATTGATTTTCCCAGCTTTTGAGCAAAGGATTACATGGTGAATACGTTTTTCTCTTTATCCAGGAATTCATTTTCAACTGGTTCCTGTCCGGGTTCCATACGTTCAAAATCCCTCAGTTTGCTGTTGAAGCCTTCACTGTCTTTGATGATCGCTACGCGGGCACTGCGTACAAATTCTATGAGCCCGTAAGGTTGCAGTACTTCAATTAGTTTATCAGTTTCTGAACGGTGCCCGGTAGTTTCAAATACGGTGTAGTCTTTGCGGATCACTACAACCCTTGCACCATTTTCACGTAACAGGCGCTCTACAAATACTTTCTCGGCAACAACATCTGTAGGGACTTTATATAGTGCCAGTTCCTGCCAGATGATATCTTCGTTGGTATTGTAATATACTTTAAGTACCTCTACCTGTTTTTCAATCTGCCTTGCCAGTTTACGTACCACTTCTTCTGTTTCAGTTATCACAATGGTGAAACGGTGGATGTGTTCAATCTCCGAAGGGGAGACGTTTAAACTTTCTATGTTTATTTTTCTTCTGGAAAATATGATAGCAATACGGTTAAGTATGCCGATTTGATTTTCAGTATATACCGTAATCGTAAATTCCTGCTGATTATTATCTGGTAATTCTAAATCTGTTGAATTGCTCATGATCGTCAATTATTTAAGTCTGATTTCACTTACGCTACAGCCCTGAGGAACCATAGGGAATACATTATGTTCTTTAGCAACCATTACCTCTAAAAGGAATGATCCCGGGTGCTGCAGCATTTCTTCCAATGAACCTACCAGGTCTTCACGTGCGGAAACACGCTTGCCGGCGATGTAGTAAGATTCTGCAAGTTTTACGAAATCCGGGCTTTTAATGTCAACGAAAGAGTAGCGTTTTTCGTTAAACAGCTCCATCCACTGGCGCACCATTCCTAAAAACTGGTTGTTCAGGATCAGGATTTTAACATCTACTCCGGTCTGCATAATGGTACCTAATTCCTGCAAGGTCATCTGAAAACCGCCATCACCAATTACAGCGACTACTGTACGGTCCTGCGCACCATACTTAGCGCCAATCGCGGCGGGTAAACCGAAGCCCATTGTACCTAAGCCGCCGCTCGTTACGCTTAACCGGGTTGTGTTTAACTTTCCGTACCTGCAGGCCACCATTTGGTGCTGACCAACATCACTTACTATCACTGCTTCTCCTTTGGTCAGGATATTCAGTTGATTGATGACCTCACCCATAGTCAGTTCTCCCGATTGCGGGTTCAGCTCTTTCTGGATCAGTTCTTCATTTTCAATCCTTGTATACTCTTTGAACTCTGCTAACCATTCGTCATGCGTTTTTTTCTCAATCAGGCTGGTCAGTAACGGTAAAGTTTCTTTACAATCGCCCCAAACCGGAACATCTGCTTTTACGTTTTTATCAATCTCTGCAGGGTCGATATCCAAATGGATCACTTTAGCCTGTTTAGCATATTTATCTAATCTGCCCGTTACACGGTCGTCGAAACGCATGCCAATGGCAATCAATACATCACAGGCATTTGTCTGCACGTTAGGGCCGTAATTACCGTGCATCCCCAGCATACCTACATTTAAAGGGTGATCGGTAGGGATCGCACCGGCACCTAAGATCGTCCATGCCGAAGGGATCCCGCTTTTCTCTACGAAAGCTTTAAATTCCTGCTCGGCCTCGCCCAGTAAAACACCTTGTCCGAATAAAATAAAAGGTTTTTTCGCAGCATTGATCAGCGCAGCGGCCTGCTCAATATATTCGTTTCGAACAATAGGTTTCGGGCGGTAACTGCGGATATGATTACAGGGCGTATAACCTTCGTAATCAAAAAGCTGCATTTGTGCGTTTTTAGTAATATCGATTAAAACCGGGCCAGGTCTGCCGCTCCGCGCAATGTAAAAAGCTTTAGCTAGAGCCGCAGGGATTTCATTAGCGTCGGTTACCTGGTAGTTCCATTTGGTTACCGGTGTAGTGATATTGATCACGTCAGTTTCCTGGAAGGCATCGGTACCCAGTAAGTGTGCAAATACCTGTCCGGTAATACATACCATTGGTGTACTGTCTATCTGTGCGTCAGCTAAGCCTGTTACCAGGTTAGTTGCCCCAGGGCCGCTGGTTGCGAATACAACACCAACTTTACCAGATGTGCGGGCAAAGCCTTGTGCAGCATGCGTAGCGCCCTGCTCGTGTCTCACTAATATGTGGTTTAATTTTTCTTTATAATCATAGATCGCATCATAGATGGGCATGATGGCGCCGCCCGGATAACCGAATATTGTTTCAGTTCCTTCGGCAATTAATCCTTCCAGTAAAGCAACAGAACCAGTTACCCTGGTGGTTGTTTTTGGTGCTGATACCTTTACTGCTTCCTCTTGTATTATTTCCATTGTCTTAGTTTTAATTTAGGGAATCGTTAATTAATCAGTGTAGGCATCAGTTACACAACCTTCACTGGCATTACTTACTTGTTTCAGATATTTATAAAGCACGCCGCTTTTGACGGGCGGTGGCAATTGTTTCCATTCCGCTCTCCGTGCTGCAAGCTCTTCATCAGAAATGTTCAGGTTCAGTGTATTGTTAATTGCATCAATCGTGATGATATCGTTATCCTTTACCAGGCCGATGTTTCCGCCGCTCCAGGATTCAGGTGTGATGTGGCCAACTACAAATCCGTGTGTACCTCCGGAAAAACGTCCGTCTGTGATCAGTGCTACAGACTTTCCTAATCCGGCACCAATAATAGCAGAGGTAGGTTTCAGCATTTCCGGCATTCCCGGGGCACCTTTCGGACCTACGTTTATGATTACCACTACATCACCTTTTTTTACTTTTCCGCTTTGTATACCGGCAATCAGTTTCTGCTCTCCTTCAAATACGCGTGCCGGGCCTTCAAATCTTTCTCCTTCTTTACCACTGATTTTTGCTACTGATCCATTTTCAGCAAGGTTACCATACAGCATTTGTAAGTGACCTGTTTGTTTTAGCGCCGCTTCAATAGGGTAGATCACCTTTTGTGTTTCAAAATCAAGATCTAAGGCATCAGCAACATTTTCCGCTAAAGTTTTACCGGTAACAGTAAGGCAGTCGCCATATACAAGACCAACTTTCAGCAAGTATTTTAATACAGCAGGTATACCACCAATTTCATGAACATCTTCCATCAGGTATTGTCCGCTTGGTTTAAGATCTGCCAGAACAGGAGTTTTATCACTGATTTTCTGAAAGTCAGCTAAAGTCAGGTTTAAGCCGATAGATTTAGCCATAGCAATCAAATGGAGCACTGCATTGGTAGAACCGCCTAAGATCATTACAGTTACAATCGCATTGTGGAATGCTTTCTCTGTCATAATATCAGAAGGCAAGATATTCCTCTCCAATAATACCCTGATTGCCTTTCCGGCTTCCAGGCATTCATTTCTTTTTTCTTCACTTAAAGCAGGGTAGGAAGAGCTATAAGGTAAACTCATTCCTAAAGCTTCAATTGCCGAAGCCATTGTGTTTGCAGTATACATTCCACCGCAGGCACCGGCACCAGGACAAGTGTGACGGATAATCCCCTGATAATCTTCTTCTGATAAATTACCTGCCAGTTTCTCTCCCAGAGCCTCAAAGGCCGATACAATATTTAGTGATTTTCCTTTGTATTTACCCGAATGGATACTCCCGCCATATACCATAATAGAAGGACGGTTCAGGCGTCCCATTGCCATAATAGAACCTGGCATGTTTTTATCACAGCCAGGAATAGTAATCAGACCATCATAATACTGTCCACCGCAAATCGTTTCAATCGAATCAGCAATAACATCTCTGGAAACCAGAGAATAGCGCATTCCATCTGTACCGTTAGACATCCCATCACTCACACCGATGGTGCCGAATGTTAAACCGACCATGTCATTTTTCCACACGCCATCCTTAACAATCTTCGCAAGATCGTTAAGGTGCATATTACAGGTATTCCCATCATAACCCATGCTGGCAATGCCAACCTGAGCTTTTGAAAAATCCTCTGTAGTCAGCCCAATCCCATATAACATGGCTTGTGCTCCTGGCTGAGTAGGATCCTGTGTGAAAGTTTTGCTGTAACGGTTCATTTCTGGTGTTTGTGACATTGTATGCTGCTTAATATTTTTTATATGATTACTTCGTAATTTTGTTTCTCTAAAACCAATGCTTTATAAGTGCGCTGTAACGTTGCACCTATAGTATCTGTCCATACCGCCGGGAAGGTCACTTCATCTATCGAAGCTATTCCTGCAATCTCTACGGCAGTACCACAGAAAAATGCGCTATCCGCAGATTTTAATTCATCCACTGTGATATGTCTTTCGATACATTCGATATCCAGCGTTTTGCACAATTTGATTACTGTTGCCCTGGTGATTCCCGGTAAAATATTACCCAGGGGAGGAGTATATAATTTTCCGCCTTTCTCGACAAATATGTTTGCGCCAGGTGCTTCCGCGATGTTATTATTCATATCCAGTAAGATCGCCTCATCAAAGCCTTTGCTTCTTGCTTCTGCTGCGGCAAGGATAGAGTTTACATAATGCCCGCTTGCTTTAGCTTCTACGTGAGTGGATTTAGGGTTGGGGCGCTGGTAACTGGAAACACAAACTTTTTGCAGGTTGCTGCCTAAGTATGCGCTCCATTCCCATGCACAAATCATAATCGATGATTCTGCGGCAGGGATCAATGTCATGTTTGGCGGGCAAAAAATCAGCGGGCGGATATACGCATCTTTAAAATTGTTTTTCTCTAACAATTTATAAGTCTGCTTAATCAGTTCGTCCTTATCATATGGAAAAGGGATATGCATCAATTCTGCAGAGCGCTGCAGTCTGTCGTAATGCTCTTTGGCTTTGAAAATCCTTGTACCATTGTGGGTCTGGTAAGCCCTTATACCTTCAAAAACAGCATAGCCGTAATGCAGGGACTGCCCGTACAAATCTGTCTTGGTATCAGCAGGTTTGACAAACTCTCCGTTAAGATAAATTTCTGTGTTCGCGTCGTAGTATTGCATTTTGGTTTGGTTTCAGTTTTGTGTGAGGTTCATTAAAAAAAGCGCCTCTTTTGGGAGGCGCTTTCAGATATTTTATTGGTAAAATTCATATACAGCGCCTCGTCTCCTGAAGAACCAGGAGAATGATTAGGTTAATAATGACATTGAAATTCGCTGTAATTGAAGTTTTCATTTTGCTTCTACTTTTGCTTGCTTTATATAAATCCAATTTAGGTGTTGACGCACAGACTGTCAATAGTAGATTGAAAATAATTGAAAAAAAATATTAGGGATGTAAAAAGTATATTTTACGGTATAATATATTGTATAATTTCATAAATTAAAAATTATAATTGAGCAGTACTATACCAAATATGATTTCGGTATTCGGTATAGATGTTATGCTTGCATTGTAATCTCTTCAATTTCTGCCTAAAATGACCAGATAGCTTTAGAAATTTAAAAAAATCATTTTAAAAACTACAAACATTACTGTAAATCTATAAGCATAAAAAAAGGGGCTTATCTTTTTAGATAGCCCCTTCTTCTAAATTATACTTAGATATTATGCGACACCTTCTGCTAAAACGATAATCTTGTTTTTCAGGACTTCCACAACTCCGCCAGTGATCGTAAAGATCTCTTCGTCTTTTGCTTTAGTTTTAACAATTACCGGTCCATCTTCTAAAGTTGAAATAATCGGGGCGTGGTCTCTTAAAATCTGAAAAGATCCCAGTGTACCCGGTACAGTAACTGCTGTTACTTCGCCTTCAAAGACTTTTTTATCTGGTGTTAATATTTCTAATGTCATATAGTAAGTGTATGCGCTAATTAAGCGTTTGCTTCAGCTAATAGTTTTTTTCCTTTTTCAACTGCATCTTCAATGCTACCAACTAAGTTAAATGCAGCTTCAGGATACTCATCAACTTCTCCGTCCATGATCATGTTGAATGCTTTGATTGTTTCTTTAATATCAACCAACACACCTTTTAATCCTGTAAATTGCTCAGCAACGTGGAAAGGTTGTGATAAGAAACGCTGAACACGACGTGCACGGTGAACAACTAATTTATCTTCTTCAGATAACTCATCCATACCTAAGATCGCAATGATATCCTGTAATTCTTTGTAACGTTGCAGGATTTCTTTAACACGCTGAGCAGTGTTGTAATGCTCGTCGCCTAAGATAGCAGCAGAAAGAATACGTGATGTAGAGTTTAATGGATCTACCGCAGGGTAAATACCTAGCTCAGCAATTTTACGTGATAATAAAGTAGTTGCATCCAAGTGGGCAAATGTAGTTGCCGGAGCCGGGTCAGTCTCATCATCTGCCGGTACATAAACAGCCTGTACAGATGTAATTGAACCGCGTTTAGTCGAAGTAATACGTTCCTGCATTAATCCCATCTCTGTCGCCAGGGTTGGTTGGTAACCTACTGCAGAAGGCATACGGCCTAATAGTGCCGATACTTCAGAACCTGCTTGTGTGAAACGGAAAATGTTGTCAACGAAGAAAAGGATATCTTTTCCAGCGCCTTCGCCATCACCATCACGGAAATATTCAGCAACAGTTAAACCTGATAACGCAACACGTGCACGTGCCCCAGGAGGCTCGTTCATTTGTCCGAATACCAATGTCGCTTTAGATTCTTTTAATTTTTCAGTATCAACTTTGCTTAGATCCCATCCGCCTTTTTCCATCGAATGAAGGAATTCTTCACCGTAGTTGATTACACCAGATTCGATAAACTCACGTAAAAGGTCATTTCCTTCACGTGTACGCTCACCTACACCGGCAAAAACAGATAAACCGTCATATGCTTTCGCAATGTTGTTTACCAATTCCATGATCAATACTGTTTTACCAACACCGGCACCACCAAATAAACCGATCTTACCACCTTTTACATAAGGCTCTAATAAGTCAATTACTTTGATACCTGTGTAAAGTACTTCAGATTCAGTTGAGAGTTCGTCAAAGCGGGGAGGGGCGTTGTGAATTGATTTACCACCTTCTTTACTAACGGAGTTAATACCGTCAATAGCTTCACCAATAACGTTGAATAAACGACCTTTAATCTGATCACCAACCGGCATTTTGATCGGAGCACCTGTGTCTGCTACGGCCATGCCGCGAACTAAACCATCAGTTGAGTCCATCGCAATTGCACGTACACGGTTTTCACCAAGATGTTGTTGAACTTCTAAAACGATCTTATGTCCGTTTTCTTTTTCAATCTCTAATGCAGAGAAAATTTGAGGTAAATGAGCATCGTCAGCAAAACTCACGTCAACTACCGGTCCTATAATCTGCGCTATTTTTCCAATGTTAGGCATATATTGTTTTTGGTAAAATTATAAATATCAAATTGTTAAAGGCCTTTTCGAGGGGCCTCAATTCGGTTTGCAAAGCTAAGGTTTTCCTATATATTTTTGATATATAAATAAAAAGTTTTTCCACAGTTTTTTTATGAATAATTTAGCGGGTATGAAAACGATACTAGTTACTGGCAGTAACGGGCTTCTGGGGCAGAAAATCACCGAAGCAGTTTTGTCTGAAAACCAATTTAATCTGGTGGCTACTGCGAAGGGACTTAATCGTTTTAAGCACCAGGAAGGATATCAGTATGCAGAAATGGATATCACCGATGCGGAACAGGTAAGGGCCGTGATCAGTAAATTTACACCGGATGCGGTGATCCATACCGCGGCCTTAACAAATGTGGATAAGTGCCAGGCCGAACAGGAACTGGCCGGTCAGTTAAATGTGGAAGCGGTTAAAATACTGGCAGAGGTTTGTGCGTTGCATGATATACAGCTCGTTCATTTGTCGACCGACTTTATTTTTGATGGTGCGGCAGGTCCCTATGATGAGTCTGCTGTTCCAAATCCATTAAGCTATTACGGCGGTACAAAATATGAGGCTGAAAAGGTGGTTTCTTCTTCACAATGCAGATGGGCGATATTACGCACGATTTTAGTTTATGGGGTAATCAGTGACCGCAATAGAAGTAATATCGTATTATGGGCAAAGGGTGCTTTAGAAAAGGGTACGCCTATAAACGTGGTAAATGATCAGTGGAGAATGCCAACACTGGCAGACGACCTTGCGGACAGCTGTTTGCTTGCGGTAGAGAAAGCTGCCACAGGTTATTTTAATATTTCAGGCAAGGATATGATGAGCGTATCAGAATTGGTGTTCCGTGTGGCTGATTTCTGGGGATTAGATCAATCGCTGATTACAGAGGTTAGTTCTGCTTCATTAAATGAAAGTGCAAAAAGACCGGTGCGAACCGGTTTTATAATAGACAAGGCAGTTAAAGAATTGGGGTATGCACCACGGAGTTTTGAAGAAGGCCTGGTATTGGTAGACCGCCAGCTTAATGATCGAGCATCAAATAAATTATAATAGAAACAATTAATATAACATATAATGGGATTACAAATAGGAGATAACGCTCCGGATTTTAAATTATTCAGTTCAGATCTGAAAGAAGTATCATTGGCTGATTTCAAAGGGCAAAAATTAGTGTTACAATTTTTTCCAATGGCTTTCACAGGTGTATGCACCACTCAATTATGTACTATGAGAGACTCTTTTGGATTTTATGAAGGAATGAATGCTGCGGTATTGGGCATATCAGTCGATTCACCTTTTACGCTGGCAAAATTTAAGGAGGAACAATTCTATCAGTTCCCATTATTGTCAGATTTTAACAAAGAAATGTCTGCGGCATACGGTGCGATTTACGAAGAATTTGCTTTTAATTTGAAAGGAGTATCAAAAAGGGCTGCATTTGTTATTGACGAAGAAGGAAAAATCATTTATGCAGAAGTTTTAGAGTCGGCGGGTGATCTTCCTGATTTTAATGCAATTAAGGCTGTTCTTGAAAGCTAGTTTTAAGTTTTTGCACTGCTTATTTTAAATTTTATTTAAAATAAGTTTTGAAATTCAATTACAAATACTACTTTTGCAGTCCCGAAACGAGGGAATGCATTTGTAGCTCAATTGGATAGAGCATCTCACTACGGATGAGAAGGTTTGGGGTTCGAATCCCTACAAGTGCACAATCAACTGAGAAAGCCTTGCTGCCATAGGCAGTGAGGCTTTTAAAATTTTAAAGACAACCCAAATGCTTAATTTTGTTCTCTTTGGCCCACCGGGTGCAGGTAAAGGCACCCAATCTCAAAAATTGATTGATCACTATCAATTGATACATATCTCCACAGGTGATCTTTTCAGAGCACATATCAGTCAGCAAACAGCATTAGGAAAACAAGTCAGTGCGCTTATCGCGGAAGGACAATTAGTTCCTGACGAAATTACGATTGCAATGCTGGAAGAAGAAGTGGATAAAAATCCTGGTGCTAAGGGGTTTATTTTTGACGGTTTTCCTAGAACTGTAGCTCAGGCGGCAGCATTAGACGAGTTTTTGCAAAGCAAAGGCAGTTCTATCGCAGCTGTAATTGCGCTTGATGTAGACCAGGAAGAACTGACAAAAAGAATTGCAGAACGTCAGAAAATCACTAATAGAGTTGATGATCAGGCAGATAAATTGCAAAAACGTATTGAGGAGTATTTTAATAAAACGGTTCACGTTTTACCTTATTACGAAGCACAGCAAAAATTAAGCAAGGTTAATGGCATCGGGAAAATTGATGACATCTTTGCTGAACTATGCGAAGTAGTAGATAAATATTAATAAAATAAGATAAAAGGTAGCGGGACGAATGTAAGTTCTTCCCGCTATTTTTATTATAAGAAAAACAAGAGGTTATGTCACAGGGTTCCAATTTTGTAGATTACGTTAAGATTTGCTGCCGTTCCGGAAAAGGGGGCCCAGGTTCTTCTCATTTACACCGTGATAAAATGACCTCGACAGGTGGTCCTGACGGCGGAGACGGCGGTAGGGGCGGCCACATTGTTTTAAGGGGAAATGCACAGTTCTGGACATTGCTCCACTTAAAATACCGTAAACACATTCTTGCAACAGATGGCGGTCCGGGTTCAAGTTCAACAAGTACCGGTAAGTCAGGGAAAGATGAATTCCTTGATGTTCCCCTGGGTACAATTGCTAAGGATGCCGAAACCGGTGAAACACTTTTTGAGATTACCGAAGACGGACAGACTGAAATTCTTACCGCAGGCGGAAGAGGTGGTCTGGGAAACTGGCACTTCAAAACATCTACACTGCAAACCCCGCGTTTCGCACAGCCGGGTGAATCCGGTATAGAGCAATGGGTAGTGCTTGAACTAAAAGTACTGGCTGATGTAGGCCTCGTTGGTTTTCCAAATGCAGGTAAATCCACCTTGCTTTCTGTAGTTTCGGCTGCAAAACCGGAAATTGCTGATTATCCTTTTACTACACTCGTTCCAAATCTCGGAATTGTAGCTTACCGTGGAAACAAGTCATTTGTAATGGCGGATATTCCTGGGATTATCGAAGGTGCTTCAAAAGGTAAAGGATTGGGATACCGATTCCTGAGACATATTGAACGTAACTCCGTTTTGCTATTCATGGTGCCTGCAGATACAAGCAGGACAATCACTGAAGAATATGAAATCCTTAAAACCGAACTTTTAGAATACAACCCGGAATTAATGCAGAAGCCACATTTATTAGCCGTTACAAAATCGGATATGCTGGATGAGGAACTGATTGCAGAAATTCAAAAAGACTTGCCAACAAATCTGCCTACTATATTCATCTCATCTGTAGCTCAGAAAGGTCTTGTGGAATTAAAAGATATGATCTGGCAGGCAATTGATGCCGATGGTTCCGTTGCTGCTGCGAAATAGTGCTTAAATTCAGGTGAAATATGATTGAATTTAAACAATTTCTCCTATTTGTGTAAAATATTTGTCAATATTCTCGATTTTTTATTAAATTGGATCTAACAATGATAAATCGTTGTGATACATATGGATAAAAGATCATTTAATTTCATTTTTGCACTTCTGGCCATCTCTATGATGATTATGGTTACTTATAAAATCAAGAGAAAAATCGATCAGACAAACGTTGTAGTTGCAGGTGTAAATACTAAAGCGCATCACTAGACGTTTTATTATATTTGTATCTGCAGATCCTTACTTCGTCTATAGAATTTTGCTATTCACCGATAAACCGGGTTTAATTACAATGAATAGTTTTTAATTAGTATATGTACCGTCTGAAAACGTTTTCGTTAATCCTGCATATTGCAGCGTGGTTTTTGTTTTTGCTCTTTCCCCTGCTGATCATGGATAACGCAGAAGGGATCGCACTCAAACCTTCAGTATTGCTCACCTGGCCATATCTGCAGTTCTGCATCTGTTATATCCTGTTGTTTTACATTAACAGTTATATCCTTATCCCTAAGTTTTTCATTCTAAAAAAATACCTGAGTTATTTCATATGTGTTGCCCTGCTTTTTGCGGGAGTGATCTTTTTAAGTCCGTTCGACCGGCTAATGTCGAGCCGTGCGCAGGCTTTTCGAAACAGGGAGATGGCGCGGATGTCATATATTTATGGTAAGCCCTTTACAGAGGGGGCACCCTCCATGGCAAGAATACCGCAGGATTCTGGATTTAGGGCCGGACCACCCAGGGGGCCGGATGGAAGAATGCGGCCGCATCGTTTAGATGTGAACAGTCAGCTGATCTTTGTCTTGATCATGGCATTCAGTTTAGCATTAAAATCTGTAGAACAGTGGCAGATTACAGAGAAGAGGGCGATACTGGCAGAGGCGGATAAGGCTATTGCTGAACTTTCCTTCTTAAAAGCGCAGATCAACCCCCATTTCCTTTATAATACACTCAATAACATCTACACATTGTCTATTATAGGCAGCGATAAAACTTCGGAAAGTATTATGAAGCTTTCAAATATCATGCGTTATGTAACAGATGAAGCAGAAGCCGATTTTGTTCCTCTCTCGAGTGAATTAAACTGTATCGGTAATTTTATTGATTTGCAGAAGCTGAGGCTGGGGAAATCAGTATCCCTTCAATATAGCGTGACCGGTGATCCGCTGGGGCACCGTATTTCACCTTTGCTTTTAATGACTTTTATTGAAAATGTATTTAAATACGGACTCAGTAACCATGCACCTGCTTTAATTAATATGACCATCAATATGGACGATGAACATATTGTATTCCATAGCCAGAACCAGATCTTTAATTACAAAGGACATACTGAACGTTCAGGCATTGGTATTATAAATACCAGGAAAAGGCTGGATCATCTGTATGCAGGCAAATATCAGCTGGATATAAATACTGATGATAGCCTATTTACTGTCGATCTGGTACTGCGTTCTTAAATCATATGGGATAATTCTCTATATTTAAGGCTTAGAACTAAAATATGCCTTTAAAATGTGTTGCTATAGATGATGAGCCTCTTGCTACAGCGCTAATCAGTACTTATATCTCTCGTTTTCCGGACCTAGAATTATTACAGACTTTTGAAGATGCGGTGTCCGGTGCGGAATATCTTCAGAAAATACATGTCGACCTCTTATTTCTCGATATTAATATGCCTGATATTTCGGGTATAGATCTTGCCCGTGCTTTGGATAAAAAGCCCATGATCATATTCACTACTGCTTATAAACAATTCGCATATGAAGGTTTTGAACTGGAGGCAATTGATTACCTGCTGAAACCTATTGATTTTGATCGGTTCAGTAAATCTATACACAAGGCGATAGACTACCATAACTATAAAAACAACGAAGTGCCAAGCACTGAGGATGCAAGCATTTATGTGCATTCGGAATATAGGATGATAAAGATCGTTTTAAAAAACATAGAATACCTGGAAAGTATGGAAGACTATGTGAAAATCCATCTGGACAATTCATCTCCTGTACTGACATTAATGCCTTTGAAAAAAATGCTGGAGAAACTTCCTGCCAGTGACTTCAAAAGGATCCATCGCAGTTTCATTGTCCCTGTTAAAAAAGTAAGATCCGTTCAGAACCGGAAGGTGAAACTAAGTGTGATAGAACTTCCCATCAGTGGCAGCTATGCTGATCAGGTGAAAGAATGGCTCAGGTAGTCGTATCTGTATCAATCCTTCTGTTTTAGATTGATTTGGGTTACTTTTTGTTGCCTTTCATTCGCTTTAATTGCTTTCTTTTTAAGTTCCGTTAAAAAGGTTTAACATTCGATGTCTTTTTTGACATTCGACTGTAATATTTGCGTTTTTAGACAATCTTTCCTCGAAATATCTTAATATTGTCCTAACAAAAGCTGTTAATATTTAGCTTTTAAAACAGTTTTATCAGCCATTAGCAAAAATCGGCAAACAGTTATGACTTAATTTATGACCGTGTGTTTTAATCGGTCTTTAAAAACAAAAACCCGTTCATACAGGTTTATATTTGGTTAGAAAAGGAATGAGTCCGGATGGATCATTCCTTTCTTTTTTTTAGCCCGTTTATTATTAGTCATATATGTATCTCAGGCCTACAACTGATTTCTGGTAATCTTGCCTTTAATCAGGAATAATCTTTTAATTGCGTTTCTATCCAGTATCGTATCTCCTTTATAATCCGGGTTAGCCGCACGCAGCACAATTTTGCTTTCCTCGCTGTGTTCAAACAGTAATTTAACAGTAGTAATATTATTGGCACCGGCATCTGTGATAATAAGATATGCTTCTCCCCATTGTATAATATCCCTGTTCACGAGTTCCCTTACTGCTATAATTTCACCGCTTGCGTATTTAGGGTACATGCTGTCCCCATATACAGGCAGGTAGGCATCGCAATCATTAAAAGGGCGGAAATTGACATAGTATTCAGCTTTTTCATGTAAAAGGTTGAACCCCCGGGATGACATATAAGCCGGATCAGCATTGATATATGGTACCCCCTCATTCAATTCAGTAGTACTCTCCATTTCTTCTGTGGCAGAAGCTGGTGTTTCCAGATATACCGGACCGGTTCCTGTAGCCAACCAGGTTTCATTTAGCCGATAATAATCGATCACTTCCTCTGAAAGCCGTTTGCCTATCTTTCTTGCGCCATTTTCTATTGGCGAGAAGTTGTTTACATGTTTCGCTATCGGGCTGTAGAATTCCTGAAGCGTCATTTTTTTACTTAACCTTATTTCTTTCAACCTGGGTCCGAAATATTCTCTTTGATTATCAGTCATTTATCTATTTAAGAAAATTAGTTATTAATTTATAATAATTTTATAGTCATAATGTATTATCTTTACTTTATAATTTATTGCAATATACGAAATGTATTTCTATATCAGTATGTAGTTTTAATTATTTTTAATTCATTACTGTTAATTTAACTTTATTTAAGTCATTATGAGAGCAACAATTTCAAATCTGAATGGAGAACAGCAAAACGTACTGAACCATTTAAGTAAAAATCTCAGGAGGGCACTGCATCCGCTAATGATCATTTGTTACGGACACCGTTCCTGCACTTCTTTTAAAACCTCTGTGTTTGTAAATTCAGGCATAGAGAAAAAGAACAGTTCTGCCTTTGATATCCTGATTATCGTCAGTGATGATGAGATCCTTCCCGACAGTTCATTACTGGAAATTGCCAAAAGAAACAGTTTGGATAACCCGCCGGAACGGCTGATCGTTTTAAGAATGGCAGATGTATTACTTAATCTGAAATATAAGAGCAGATTTTTTTCAGCCATTTTTAAAAAGGGAATTTTATTGCACGCGAATAAAGATGCGCTTCAACTGATACCTCAGCATTTACCTCCTCTAAGTTCAATAGGCCTGTACGAAAAGGCACGGTTGGCTACGTTCCTGCAATATGCCCAGGAATGCCTGGAGCGGGTAGGACGTGATCTGGATGCTGCAGAAAATGATCCGCTTTTAATCATGCTGCTTTTAAATGAAAGTGCTGTTTACGCAGGGAAATATTTTATCGGGGTGCATTGCGGAATAGAGCTGCAGGGAGCTTTTAAAAAAATAATCAATTTCAGTGCTACCATTAATACCGTGTTAACAGATATATTTCCACGAAATACACCCGAAGAACAGCTCTTGTTTCATGTGATCAATTTAACCTTTATTGAGGAAGGGTTCTGTCCCGGACCGGCAATTATTGAGATCCTCTACCAAAGAATTGCCAAACTGATTGCCGTTAGCCAGGCTCATACGCAGAAAAAGATGGCTGAGCTGCAATTCTGCTAAAGCCCGTATGAGATCCTGAACCCATGCTCCACCTGTTTATTCTTGTCATAGGCAAAGCCGTAAGTAACCCTGAAAAACAAACGCTGTATGCCAAAATAATATTCTGTATAGTTCTGTTTTAACGGTTGCGTTAGGTAATTTATCCCAATGAGTTCTTCAAGCTTAAGCTTGCGGACCATTGGGAGTTTATTCATGATCAGCCCGGCAAAGTTGTGTTCAAAATGGGCTTCCAGATATTGTCTGTTTGTGCTGTACTGGTAATAATCAAGAAAAGAGAACCTTCTGATATCAGCCGATGTGCTTAAAGAGCTATTACCTCTGAAATGCTGCAGTTCCGGATAATATACAGCCTTGTTATTAAGGAACTTGCCAATTCCTGCAAAAAATTGTGAATAACCAAGCAGTCCCATATTTACTCTGTCTTTAGTAATTTCTAATCCAATAAGGTCATAGTCTGCATCGCTGTCAAATACACCGTGTATCCCTTTCCTGTAGCTTAGCTTAACGGTCGGATATTTAGAAGGCTGATAAAACTTACCATCCGGCCTGGTCGTATACTCCTGTCCGAAGGTATAGGTAAGTGACGCATTAAAAATTAACGCTTTATAAGTTGGAAATAAAGGGTTCTCTGCCTCTGGTGTGAATGGGTTGTTAGAGGTGAAACTCCTGTTTTTTATGTCGAAAAGACTGAAATCTGTATGGTTGGTCAATGATTCACTTTTCGAATACCCGATTGAGGCAGCACCTTGCAGACCGCTTGCCAGCTCCCTGTTTGTCCTGGCTGTAATAAATGTTCTTTTGTAGAATTTGGGAAAGTTCCTTTCAAATAACAATCCGTTTAAAGAATTTTCCAGCGGGCTCATCGTACCCAGGTTATTCAGGTCGTATATGCCATTTCCAAAGGAAAATCCCGCACTCGCCCTTTTCAGTGGATCATAAAAATAATTACCACTTAAGGTTGCAGTAAACATCCGGTTAGAAAATCCATAGCTTACCTCCGGCGTGATTGCATAACTTCTGCGGTTTTCAAATCTTTTACTATAGGTCACCCCGTATTTGATGGCAAAACCTTCAACAGTATTATACACTACTGATGTAAGTAACGAAGGATAGCTGATCGCTGTTTTATTGATATGTTCGCTAACGGTATAACCCGATATCAGTACTTTTTTCAGCGTCAGTTTATTGTTGGCTTGCTGTACGGAATCGAGGTATGGTTTTGATGTCCTGATGCTTTCAATACTATCTTTTTTCTTATAGTTGATACTTTCCTCTTGTGTAAGCGGCATTGGCCTGTTCTGTGCCCAGTAGGTAGCATCTTTGCGGTTTACAGTATCCGTAATTTTTAAAACCTCACCATTGAAATAGTTTTTTGGCAGGTTTGGCTTCAGATCATAGTTGCTGTACACGCTAAGAAAGTAACCCTGGAATTTAAAGCCGAAAACGCCGCCGTTAAAACGGAAATTGATCGTGGCAGGCATATAGGTGTCCTGCACCCTTGCATACTGTTGTTTTATACTCAGTGTGTCCAATAATTCGATGCCCGCATCTTTGGTAAGGTATACATTCGTACCCAGTAACCTCCAGCTATCTTCGGCAATATAAATTATCCCCCGGAAAGCGGGATCGTTTTTTCTTCTCGGTATCACCTCGATTTTATTTATTGTCTCTCCGTTTTCTGTGGTAAAGCCTAAGAGTTTATAACGGTAATAAAATAAGGCGTTTTCAGCAATGGGAGAAACAAACCCCCTGGTGGTCAGTGTATTTTGCATCAATATGTTCTCATAAAAATTGATATTCATATCTGATGCCTTATTAAAGCTGAAAGCGTTGTTCCTGCCAGCTGTTTTAGAGGATACCATCTCTTCACGGACATGACCGGGCTTTCTGAAGTTAAAGATTGATTGCGATTCTGATAAGTATAAAATGCCTTTCCTGTTCGTGTCCAGGTCAAGTGTTTTCTGTATGTCCTTTCCGAGGAAACGTTTTGGCGCTGCAACTAATTTCTGCATGCCTTTGATGTAGACGTTCACTTTGAATTCATCACGCTCATTGAGATAAGATTTTCTTTTTTTTATCGCTTTTCTCATGATCGCATAGGCCGGGTCTTCCCCGCCGGAGGTAATGGTAACGCCTTCGAGAGTGAGCGATTCAGAACTGAGCGTAACGTCTTCTGTGTGGTTTCCTTTAATACGTAAATTTCTCTCCGCAGTTTTAAAACCAATTGCGCGGTATACGAGCGTAATTTTACCTGTGTCCGCTTTTAAATTATATATACCGTCTGCATTTGCTGAAGTGCCTTTGGTGGTGTTTTTTAAATAAACCGACACAAAAGGTATTGCTAAGCCATCTGCATCTTTGATCGTTCCTTTTATGTTGACTTGCTGTGCAGAAATGGTGCAGGAAACAAGAATAAAAATCACAAACAGCAAATAGAATGGTCTCATACGAAGGTAATTAGGCGCTAGGGATATGGTTTGAATTAGAATTGGAGCATAATACGATATTTTTATAACTTTGGGTGCATCAATATATATAATAATCATGTATAAAACATTACAGCCGGTTCTGCAGCAGGAGCTAGAACAAATAGAAAAAGACGGATTATACAAACGTGAAAGAGTGATCGTGACTCCCCAGGGAGCAGACATCAAAGTAAGCACGGGTCAGGAAGTAGTAAACTTTTGTGCAAACAATTACCTCGGACTTTCTTCTGATCCAAGGGTTACTGCGGCAGCTAAAAATGCGATAGACCAGTATGGCTATGGTATGTCTTCGGTTCGTTTCATCTGTGGAACACAGGATGTACATAAAGAACTGGAAGAAAAACTATCTGCTTTTTTAGGGACTGAAGACACTATTCTGTATGCAGCTGCTTTTGATGCGAATGGTGGTGTTTTTGAACCGTTGTTTAATGATCAGGACGCGATTATTTCTGATGAACTGAACCACGCTTCTATTATAGACGGTGTACGTTTATGCAAAGCGAAACGTTTCCGCTACAAACATAGCGATATGGCAGATCTTGAAGCGCAGCTGATAGCAGCGGCAGACTGCAGGCACCGTATCATTGTTACTGATGGTGCATTTTCTATGGACGGAACTATCGCCAAGTTAGATAAGATCTGTGACCTGGCTGATAAATATGAAGCATTAGTGATGATTGATGAGTCACATTGCTCTGGTTTTATGGGTAAAACAGGCAGGGGAACACACGAACACTGTGGTGTGATGGACCGTATCGATATCATTACTGGAACTTTAGGTAAAGCTTTAGGCGGAGCCTCAGGAGGTTTCACAGCAGGTAAAAAAGAAATTATCGATATGCTGCGCCAGCGGTCGAGACCATACCTTTTCTCTAATACACTTGCCCCGGCAATTGCTGGTGCATCCGTTGCGGTGCTCGATTTATTAAGCGAGACTACCGAACTGAGAGATAAATTAGAGCAGAATACCATGTACTTCCGCGAAAAAATGACAGCTGCCGGTTTCGATATTAAAGAAGGTATCCACCCGATTGTGCCGGTAATGTTATATGAAGCTAAACTTGCGCAGGAATTCGCAGCGAAAATGCTGGATGAAGGTATTTATGTAATCGGGTTTTATTACCCTGTTGTGCCGCAGGGAAAAGCGCGGATCCGTGTACAGCTTTCTGCAGCACACGAACAGCATCATTTAGATAAAGCGATTGCCGCTTTTATCAAAGTAGGTAAAGAATTAAAAGTGATTTAATCGCTTATTTATTCTCAAGCCCGGCTTTAGGTTCAATCTCAAGCCGGGTTTTTATTTTGGCAGTATTTTCGGTGTTAAGGGAGTATAAAGATATTGACGAAATAGCTGTATATTTGGCATCATGTTGCAAGATAAGATCACACAGTATACTGCCGAGATCAATGCGTTTTCTACAGAGAATGCAGATGAACTGGAGCAGTTTAGAATAAAGTTCCTTGGTACAAAGGGAATTATAAAGGATATTTTCGACGAATTCAAAGCCGTGTCTCCAGAAGAAAAGAGAACGCTTGGGAAAGTATTGAATGAGTTTAAACAACTGGCAGAAGCCAAATATCAGGATCTGAAAGAAAATGATAAAGCTGATCTGGTAAGAAAAGATGCAGGACTGGATCTTACGCTTCCCGGTGCGGGTTTTGATGTGGGTGCACGTCACCCTCTGGCACTGGTAAGAAGAGAGATCGTCGATATATTCAGCAGACTTGGGTTTATAGTGGCGGAAGGGCCAGAGATAGAGGACGACTGGCATAATTTCTCTGCTTTGAACTTCCCTGAAGAGCATCCGGCAAGAGATATGCAGGATACTTTTTTCATCAAAAAAGGTGGCGAAAAAGGCGATATCGCTTTAAGGACACATACTTCTTCGGTACAGGTAAGGATGATGGAAGCAGGGCAACCTCCTTTCCGCGCTTTAATGCCGGGCCGTGTTTACCGTAACGAAGCCATTTCTGCGCGTGCGCATTGTTTCTTTCACCAGGTAGAAGGCTTATATGTAGATGAAAACGTTTCTTTCGCAGATTTGAAGCAGACCTTGTTTTATTTTGTACAGGAGTTTTACGGAGAGGGCACTAAAGTTCGTTTCCGGCCTTCTTACTTTCCGTTCACGGAACCATCTGCTGAGATGGATATTTCCTGTACAATCTGTAAAGGAGCTGGCTGCCAGCTTTGTAAATACAGCGGCTGGGTAGAAATCCTCGGATGTGGAATGGTTGATCCTAATGTACTGGAAAACTGTGGTATAGATAGTAAAAAATATAGCGGTTTTGCCTTTGGGATGGGGATTGAAAGAATAGCGAACCTGAAGTTTGAAATTAAAGATTTGCGTTTGTTCTCTGAAAATGATGCACGTTTCCTTAACCAGTTTAAAACTTCATTGATTTAACTGCATGTTCAGGACTACCTGTTTTTTTTCATTGATAATTATTTTGCTAAGCGGCTGTGGTAAGTCGGTAAACCGCGTGCCGGATGTACCGGTAAACTTATCACTGCCCTTAACTGATCCCAGGCTGCTTAACCTGAGCAGCTCCGGGCGGGGGGTAATTATTAATGGATATGGGGTGTCAGGATTGCTTTTGTACAGGACAATTCAAAACAGGTACGTGGCATACGATCGCTGCAGTACTGTAAATCCGGAAAATAAATGTGCAGTAGTACTGGACGAAGGTGCTTTTACAGCTACCGACCCTTGTTCAGGTGCAAAGTTCCTCCTCGAAGATGGAAGTCCCGCAAAAGCACCGGCTACAATAGGATTGAAAGAATACAGTGTCACTATTTCAGGAATTACATTACAAGTAACTAATTGATGGAACCAGAAAAGATTAAAGAGAGCATCATTAGAGCTGCTAAAGAGTTATTCAGAAAATACGGCTATCACAAGACGAGTGTAAATGAGATTGCAAAAAAGGCAAGGATAGCCAAAGCAACTATTTATAAATATTTTGAGAGTAAGGAACAGGTATTAGATGCGATCCTTATGGATTATCTTGACCTTAACCTTCATGAAATCCTTAAAAACAAAGCGCAGTTTACAAATGAAGAGGAGCACCTCAAAGCTTTGGTAATGAAAACCTGCCGTCTTACCTATACGGTTTGCAACGAGTTTATCGGCTGGGATTTTGTACGGGAGAATGCAAATTCACAAGAATTTTTAAAACACCTGTCAGACCAGCTGGAGTCGCTGCTGTTATCTGCTTACCTGGGGCTGGACCATTTCAAAAATAATCCTTCAAGAAGAGAAGGCCTTGCTTTTTTGTTAAAGGCAAGTAAAAGTATCGTGTTTTCTTTCGCCTTTACCTCGGTTAGTGATTCGGATGTACGTAAGAACTTTGTGAGCTTCCAAAAGGAACTGCTGCCTTTTCTTGTAAAAGCAGCCCTGTAAACGTCCCCTTAAACATTTCTTTTCCTTTACAATTTCATAATATACCGATTTGGTTTTCGGTATAGAAACGTCTATATTTACTTTGTAACATCATTCGCAATGAGCAAAGAGGTTTTAGAGATTTCTATATTGGTAGACGAGAAATTCGATGTAAGCTTTAATCTTGTTGAGGGCATTTTTGGATTAATCCTTAAAGTTTTTGGTAAGTAAAGTCTGACAAGTCGATTTCTGAATGACGGAGCCCATTTCGCAGCCCGGTTAGAATCATTATGTCTAAAAAAAAGTAATAGGAACTGTTAAATACAAGCTTTAGCTTTGCAGCAGAATGAGTAGAAATAAAAGAGCTGGAACGGTTACTATCCTTCCCAACTTAAGTATTATTGACATTGCTGAAGAAGGCAAAGGAGTAGCAAAAGCTGATGAGCTTGTTGTATTTGTAGATAAAGCCGTACCAGGCGATATCGTTGATGTCAAAATCGTAAAAAAGAAAAAGAACTTCGCTGAAGCAGTGATCGAAACACTGCATACTGCTTCTGATTTGAGGACTGATCCTTTCTGTCAGCATTTTGGTACTTGCGGCGGCTGTAAATGGCAGCATATGCAGTACGATGCACAGTTACATTTCAAACAAAAAAATGTAGAGGCTGCTTTACAGCGCCTGGCAAAAGTAGATACTTCTGCAATGGAGCCGATTTTAGGTTCTGCAGAGAATAAATATTACCGTAATAAATTAGAATATACTTTTTCTAACAAAAGATGGCTCAATGCCGGGGATATGGCAAATCGTGATGAAATGCCAGAGGGTGAAGACCTGGAAATGAATGCGCTCGGTTTCCATGTTCCTTTACGTTTTGACAAAATCCTTGATATCCAGCATTGCTATCTGCAGGCCGAGCCTTCCAATACTTTAAGAAACCAGGTTCGGGGTTATGCGCTGAGGACTGGTCTTAGTTTCTATGATCTGCGCAACCATGAAGGTAACTTAAGAAACCTGATTATCCGTACGTCTTCTACGGGAGAGGTAATGGTTGTTGTTGTTTTTGCTTATGCAGAACAAGAGCAGGTAGATGGCCTGATGGAATATCTTAAGGTTAATTTCCCGGAAATTACTGCCCTGCAATATATTATCAACCAGAAGAAAAATGATACGATCTTTGATCAGGATGTGATTACTTATGCTGGACGTGACCATATCTTTGAAGAAATGAACGGCCTCAAGTTCAAGATCGGGGCGAAGTCTTTTTATCAGACCAACTCTCTGCAGGCACATGAATTGTATAAAATCACCAAAGAGTTTGCCGGTTTTAAAGGCGATGAACTGGTTTACGATTTATATACCGGTGCAGGAACTATCGCTAATTTTGTTGCGGGCAGCGTGAAGCAGGTTGTAGGTGTAGAATATGTGCCTACTGCAATAGAAGACGCTAAATTTAACTCTGAACTGAACGGGATCGATAACACGATTTTTTACGCCGGAGATATGAAAGATATTCTGACCAGGGAGTTTATAGCTGAACATGGCAAACCGGATGTCGTGATTACCGATCCTCCGCGTGCAGGTATGCATGCCGATGTGGTAGAACGTTTACTGGAGATGGAAGCAGAGAAAATTGTTTATGTAAGCTGTAATGCAGCTACACAGGCAAGGGACCTGGCCTTGCTGAAGGAAAAGTATGATGTAGGCCGTATAAAACCTGTGGATATGTTTCCGCATACACAGCACGTAGAAAATGTAGTTTTACTGAACCTTAGAAAAGTTTAGTTTAGATTTTAACAAGAAACAGAGATGGATATAGAAGAGTTATTACCTCAGCAGCAACCAGACGAAGAAAAGAACAGTAAAAAGGTCAGTCCGCTGGTCAGCCTGGAAAAGGACCTGGAATTATATAAAGAATCAATCAAAGAAATTTCAGAAGAAATCATTGTAGAAGGACTATCTGAGTACCCGATTTTTGTGGCGCATCAGCACACGGTATCTATCGGCGAAATGATATTAAATAAAGATGAGCTGAATACCAACTGGACAATCCAGGCTTCTATGTTTGAAGAATTTGTGGAAAAAGGGATCATTAAACCAGAGCTGAAAGAACTCTTTCTTAAGAACTATAAAAAACCAGGCGATTTCATGTGTGTATTTGTGATCGTTCCGGATGGGGCTAATTTTATTTATTATCCTTACGAAACCAAGCGTTAATAAAAAAGCCCCTGTCCAATTGCATATCACAATAGGGCAGGGGCTTTATATAAAAACTCAAAATGTTTTTTTAATCAATATGCCTGATCCCGGTATTTTTTGAAGTAACGTGTAATGGCGCACTTCCTTTGTAACGGATATTTCCTCCGCTGCCTGTAGAAGCCTCCAGGCCTTTACTTACATTTATTTCAATATTTCCTCCAGAGCTCGCCCTTGCCTTTGCGTAATCAGAAATCAGGTCTGTTGCATCAATATTGCCGCCGGAACTGGAACTGACATCCATATTCACAGCTTTTCCGCTGATCGCTGCTGATCCACCGCTGCTCGTGCTGAGGTCAAGGTCATTACAGGAGATTTTTGCTTTTACAGTACCACCTGAAGACGCTGTTACTTCCAGTTTATTCGTCTTTAATAGGTTTTCTGTAACCAATGAACTTCCGCTGCTAGCGCTGATGCTGTTCAGTGATTTATAGTTTACGTATACCTTTGCACTCTTGTTCTTGAAATTCTTCCTGAAGCTGAAATTGTCCCTCCAGCCAATACGTAGTTTGCTGCCTTGTTTTTCTATCAGCACTTCATCGATTATACCTTCATTGGCCACAATCTTTGCGTTTTCTATTGAACCTTGTGTAATAATTAACTCTATTCCCGCGCTAACCGCTACTTCAGAGAAATTGCTGACTGCTACATTTTTCGTTTGCTGGGCTTTTACCGGTAGTGCATATGCGGCTGTAAGCAGCAGTAAAAAGAGCGCTGGTTTTATTAAGGATAAAGATTTCATAAAATACTTTTTTTAGGTTTGCAGTAATTAGACGCCGCAGGTTCGCAAACGTTGCAGCGTTTTGAAATTATTTTTCAGATATTTGATTTAGAACCTAAAAATTCTTCTTTTTGTACCCAAATCAAATCTTTTCAAATGGCCGACTCGCGATTACTTATTTTAGATAAAAAACAAATCCAGCAGAAAATTAACCGTATGGCCTATCAGCTACTGGAAGATAATTTAACTGAGAAAGAAATTGTGCTGGCAGGGATCTGGGACAGGGGATATAATCTGGCGCTTCGTTTAAAAGACGTACTGCTGGAAATTTCTGATCTTAAGATTACCATGCTTAAAATTGATCTGGAAAAAGATAATACCAGGCTTTCTGCAACTACCGATATTGAACCCGTAAAGGTCAAAAATAAAGTAATTGTCCTGGTGGATGATGTGCTGAACAGCGGGAAGACCCTTGCCTATGGCTTTGGCGTTTTCCTGAACACACCGCATAAGAAGATCCGCACTGTGGTACTGGTAGACAGGAGCCATAAAATATATCCTGTGGCGACAGATTTTGTGGGCTTGCAGATGGCTACTGTTCTTAAAGAACATGTAGATGTAATATTGGATGTGGAAGGCCAGGAAGACGGCGTGTATTTAAGCTAATCATACTAAAGGGTATCACCTTTTTACGTAATTTTGTAATATGAAATATGATTTGGCCGTAACCATTGATAAAGCTTCAGGTTTTTGCTTTGGAGTAGTGTATGCGATAGAAATGGCAGAAGATATCCTGGCGGAAGATGATTACCTGTACTGTCTTGGAGACATTGTCCACAATGACGAAGAGGTAAGGCGTTTAACCGACAAGGGCCTGCGGATCATAGATCACGAGCAGCTGCAGCTGCTGCATAATGAAAAGGTATTGATCAGGGCACATGGCGAAGCTCCTTCTACGTATGAGCTTGCACTGAACAATAACCTCATTTTAATTGATGCTTCCTGCCCTGTTGTACTTAAATTACAGAACAGGATCAAGAACTCCTATGACGATAAAGAGCAAATCTTAATATTCGGAAAACACGGGCATGCCGAGGTGATTGGTTTGCAGGGACAAACTGATGGTAATGCAATTGTATTTCAGGACCTGTCAGAACTTGATGACGCCGATTTACCCGGCAAATTCACCTTATATAGCCAGACTACCAAAAGCACAGAGAAATTTTATCATATCAAAGACCAGCTTCTCAGCAGGGGATATGAGGTGAAGGCAAATGATACGATTTGCCGCCAGGTTTCTAACCGTTACGGTGATCTTGAAGAGTTTGTGGTGAATTTTGATAAGATCATCTTTGTTTCAGGCAAAAAATCTTCTAACGGAAAAGTGCTGTATGATGTCTGCAAGAAGTTTAATGATGAATCTTATTTCATATCCAGTGAAGATGAGTTGGATATGAACTGGTTTAAACCAAGCGACCGGGTAGGTATTGCTGGTGCTACATCTACCCCGATGTGGCTAATGGAGCAGATAAAGGCTAAATTACAGTCATTCTAACCGCTTTCTATTCATCATTGCAAAGTAATTATTGAATTGCCGTTTTACAGCGGGTTTATGTTAATGTATATTTGTTAGCGAGATTGAACCGGGGTATTTATCCAGTTGGTTTCATTTTATTATTATGGGAAAAAAGGGCGTATTATTAGTGAATTTAGGAACTCCGGACAGCCCGGCAGTGCCAGATGTGCGTAAGTATCTTGATGAGTTTTTGATGGATGAGCGTGTAATCGATATTAATGCATTTAGCAGAAGTTTGCTGGTTAAAGGTGTGATCGTTCCTTTCCGCAGTCCGAAAACAGCTAAGTTGTATAAGGAAATATGGGACGAAAATGGCTCTCCGTTATTGTATTACAGTAAAATACAGGCAGCGATGGTACAGGAACAATTAGGGCCAGAGTACCATGTAGAACTGGCGATGCGCTACCAGACACCTTCAATTGCTTCGGCGTTGGAAAACATGAAGGCCGGACTGGTAGAAAGTATAAAGGTGATCCCTTTATTTCCGCAATATGCTTCTGCAAGTACGGGTTCCGTTATCCAGAAGGTAATGGAAATCGTGAGTAAATGGCAAACTATTCCTGCTGTCAGTTTTGTGAATTCGTTTCATGATAATGAAATGATGATCAGTACGTTTGCTGACAATGCAAAAAAATACCAGCCTGAAACGTATGACCAGATTTTGTTCAGTTTTCACGGTCTCCCGGAACGCCAGCTTAAAAAATGTGACCATACAGGGCATCACTGCCTGCAGTCAGCAACCTGTTGCAATACGCTGACGGATGTAAATAAATTCTGTTATTCTGCCCAGTGCCATGATACGGCAAGGCTGATTGCGGCGGAGCTCAACATCCCGGCTGATAAATATTCAGTTTGCTTCCAGTCGCGGTTAGGGAAAGAACCATGGGTGCAGCCTTACACCAGCGATGTACTCAAACAATTAGCAGATAAAGGTAAAAAGCGTTTACTGGTTTTCTGCCCTGCTTTTGTTGCGGATTGTCTGGAGACATTATACGAGGTTACGGTAGAGTATGGTGAAGAATTTAAAAAACTTGGCGGCGAAGAAGTACAACTGGTTTCGAGTTTAAATGACCATCCTCAATGGATTGCGGCGTTAGTTAAAATGATCAAAGACCAGCATGCCGCTTAATTATATTTTTCCAGGAATTTTAAAATCTGTGCGGTAGATCCGGTTTTGCCGGCCACATATTGTTTAGCGCTGATTCCTGAATTTTTATCTTTCTGCAGTTTTTCAAAAGCTGCAGAAAGATCTTCAGCTGTGCTGACGCTGACTGCGGCTTCCAAAGCCAGCAAATCTTTTGCTTCCTGGAATTTATCATACTTAGGCCCGAATATTACTGGTAATCCAAAGGCGGCAGCTTCCAGTGTATTATGTATGCCGGTGCCAAATCCGCCTCCTATATAGGCCATCTGTGCGTATTGGTAGACTCCACTCAGCATCCCCATATTATTAATTACGAGTACCTGCTGGTTTGAAACTGTTTCTGCGGTCAACTCTGAATAGGTTAAAGCTTCCGGGAACAGTTTAAGAATCTGGGCAATATGTGAAGGATCAATCTCATGTGGTGCGATGATCAGTTTCCATTCAGGGAACAAAGGAAAACGGTCGGTGAATGCTTTTAACAGTATCTCGTCCTGGGGCCAGGTGCTTCCTGCAATAAAAACAGGGTAGCCGTCACAAAATTTTTCGATTAAAGGCAGGCTTTTCGGCAAGCGGGCATTTTCTGCTACCCTGTCGAACCGTGTATCGCCACTCAAGCTTACATTACTGAAGTTTAATCCTTTCAGTAAATCCAGGCTTTCTGTATTCTGTACAAAAAAATGAGATACATAACTTAATATATTCCGGTAAAAACCTCCGTACCATTTAAAGAACGCTTGCTGCGGACGAAATATGCCGGAGATAACCACAAGCGGTATTTTTTTGCTGTGCAGTGTTTTAAAGTAATGGTGCCAGAATTCGTACTTAGTGAAGACCGCGACTTCAGGATTGATCAGTTGTATGAACTTTTCTGCGTTCGCTTTCGTATCGAGGGGTAAGTAAAATACACCCTCTGCCAAAGCATAGTTTTTACGTATTTCATAGCCTGAAGGTGAAAAAAAAGTAACTATTATATTTTTATCCGGATAATTTTGTTTAATTTCCTCCAATACCGGTCGCCCCTGCTCAAATTCACCGAGCGAGGCAAAATGGAACCAAATATGCTTTTTTGATGAGTCGATTTGTTTTTCTATCGTTTCAAGTATTCTCTTTCTACCATTGATGAACAATTTCGCCTTTTCGTTAAAGGGGGAAACTGTAGTAACAAGTAACCTGTAAAGAAAAATACCAAAATTATAAAGCAAAAGCATTTTGTATGTTTATTTATTATCTTAGCCGAAGATACTTGATTAAAATTTAAAATTTAACGATTATCTGATAACGAAGTAAGCCTTAGGCGAATGAGTTGACAGATGACTATGAACCCTACTTAAAACTAAAATATATCATATGAAAATTGCCGTAATTGGAACAGGATATGTCGGACTGGTAACAGGAACATGTCTTGCAGAAACAGGGAACACTGTAATTTGTGTAGACATTAATGAAGCCAAAGTGCTGAAAATGCAAAATGGCGTTATACCCATTTATGAGCCCGGACTTGATGTTCTGTTTTTAAGAAACATCGTACAAAAGAGATTAACATTCACTACAGATCTTGCTGCTGCTATTAAAGATGCCCAGATTATCTTTATGGCTTTACCAACGCCTCCGGGTGGAGATGGTGCTGCGGATCTTTCTTACATCCTTGGTGCAGCCAAAGACATTTCTAAATTGATCACGGAGTACAAAGTGATTGTAAACAAATCTACAGTTCCGGTAGGAACAGCGGATAAAGTACAGGCAGTTTTCACTGAAAATACCAGTGTAGAAGTTGATGTGGTTTCAAACCCTGAATTTTTACGTGAAGGTGTAGCTGTAGATGACTTCATGAAACCTGATCGTGTGGTTATCGGTACACGCAGCGAACGTGCACAAAAATTAATGGCAGAATTATATGGCCCGTATGTACGCCAGGGAAATCCTATCCTTTTTATGGATGAGAAATCTTCGGAGCTGACTAAATACGCGGCAAATTCATTCCTGGCTACAAAAATCACTTTCATGAACGAAGTGGCTAATCTTTGCGAGCTGGTTGGTGCTGACGTAGATGCAGTCCGTAAAGGTATCGGGTCTGATGAGCGTATCGGAAAGCGTTTCCTTTTCCCTGGAATCGGTTACGGCGGATCATGTTTCCCTAAAGATGTTCAGGCTTTGGCAAAATCTGCTGAAGAGAACAAATATGACTTCGCGATATTGAGAGCTGTAATGGAAATCAATGAAAAGCAAAAAACAGTATTGGTAGACAAACTGGTTACTTATTACAAAGGCGGCCTGGCTGGAAAGCATTTTGCGCTTTGGGGATTAGCGTTTAAACCGGAAACTGATGATATCCGTGAAGCTCCTGCTTTATACATCATCGATGAACTGGTAAAACAAGGTGCAACTGTTACAGTATTTGATCCGGAAGGAATGGAGAATGTAAAAGGCATTATTGGTGATAAAGTAAAATATGCTGAAAACCAATATGATGCGTTATTGAATGCGGATGCATTGCTGATCGCTACTGAGTGGTCTGTATTCCGTAATCCAGACTTCGACAGAATGGAAGAGAAATTAGCTAACAAAGTTATTTTTGACGGTCGTAACTTATATGACTTACAGAAAATGATCGACTTAGGATATTATTATAACAGTATTGGACGTAAATTAGTGGAGCATGGCGCGTAAGAGAGTATTAATTACCGGTGCAGCCGGATTTTTAGGATCGCACTTATGCGACAGGTTTATTAAAGAAGATTACCATGTAATCGCAATGGATAACCTGATTACAGGTGACCTTAAAAATATTGAGCATCTGTTTGCGCTAGAGAATTTTGAGTTCGCTCATCATGATGTTTCTAAATTTGTCCATGTACCGGGCGAACTGGATTATATCCTGCATTTCGCATCACCTGCAAGTCCGATCGATTACTTAAAAATCCCTATCCAAACTTTAAAAGTTGGATCACTGGGAACACATAATCTTTTAGGTTTAGCAAAAAATAAAAAAGCAAGGATGATCATCGCTTCAACTTCTGAAGTATATGGTGACCCTAACGTTAACCCGCAACCTGAAGAATACTGGGGTAATGTAAACCCGGTAGGACCAAGGGGTGTTTACGATGAGGCTAAACGTTTTCAGGAGGCTATCACAATGGCTTACCATACCTTCCATGGTGTAGAGACCCGTATTGTAAGGATCTTTAATACCTACGGACCAAGAATGCGACTGAACGACGGACGTGTATTGCCTGCATTTATCGGTCAGGCACTAAGAGGGGAAGACCTTACCATTTTTGGTGATGGTTCTCAAACCCGCTCTTTCTGTTATGTTGATGATTTAGTTGAAGGTATCTACAGATTGCTGTTAAGTGATTATGCGCAGCCGGTTAACATTGGTAATCCTGATGAAATTACTATCGGACAGTTTGCAGAAGAAATTATCAAACTGACAGGAACTACACAAAAGGTGATCTATAAAGACCTGCCTGTTGATGATCCTAAACAACGTCAGCCGGATATTACCAAAGCAAGGGCCCTGTTAAACTGGGAGCCTACGGTAAACCGTGCAGATGGATTAAAAATCACTTATGAATATTTTAAAAGCTTACCTGAAGAGGCGCTGGTTAACAATGAACATAAAGATTTTACAACTTACAACCGTTAATACGAAATGGGAAAAATATTAGTCACGGGCGGAACAGGGTTTATTGGCTCTCATACTGCGGTTGAATTAATTAATGCTGGTTACGAAGTAGTCCTTGTAGATGATTTTTCAAATTCCAGCAGAAAGATACTTACCCAATTAGAGACCATCACTGGTAAAAAACCAGAATTTGTAGAGCTGGACCTTTGTGATGAAGCGAAGGTGAAAGAACTGGTAGCGAATTATCCCGATATTACCGGGGTAATTCATTTTGCGGCTTTTAAAGCTGTAGGAGAGTCGGTACAGCAGCCTTTAAAGTATTACAAGAATAATTTCTACTCACTGATTAACCTTATCGGGGCGTTCAGCAGCAAAGTGGATCTTGTATTCTCTTCGTCCTGCACCGTATACGGTCAGCCGGATTCTTTACCGGTAACAGAAGATGCACCGGTTAAAAAAGCAGAATCTCCTTATGGTAATACCAAACAGATCGCAGAAGAGATATTAACTGATACCTGTGCTGTTTCGCCAGAGCTTAATGTGATCTCTTTACGGTATTTTAATCCGGTAGGCGCGCATGATACTGCACTGATCGGCGAATTGCCGCTTGGTGTACCTCAGAACCTTGTGCCTTTCATTACGCAATCTGCTATAGGTAAACGTGGCCCGATTACTGTTTTCGGAAGTGATTACAATACGCCTGATGGTAGTGCGGTAAGAGATTATATCCATGTGGTAGATCTGGCAAAGGCACATGTTGCCGCAATTAAACGTCTGGAAGGCAAAAAAGCGGACAGCAATTATGAAGTATTCAATTTAGGTACAGGAAAAGGCTCGTCGGTACTGGATATCATACGTGCTTTCGAACAATCTACAGGAGAAAAACTAAACTACAGTATCGGACCAAGAAGGGATGGCGATGTAGAGCAGGTTTGGGGAGATGTAACAAAATCTACATCATTGCTGGGCTGGACTGCGGAGCTCGGGATTAATGAAATGATGCTTTCCGCCTGGAAGTGGGAAAAATATATTAAAGACAACCCTTTTTAAATGTTGTTAAAAGATCATAAAGATCTAAAAGCTGCGATAACGGCCATTCCTCCGAAAGAGAAAGATAAGTTATTGCTCCGTCTGATCGCAAAAGATAAGGTGCTCACTGAGCACCTTCATTTTAAATTGCTGGAAGACGAATCAGATCTTGATGATCGGCATAAAGCCCTTACAGAAGAGATCAACGAGGCTATAGATATACTGAATACAATGAGAAAGCCGACTTCTAAGGAGGCTTTACTTATTATGCGAAAACTCAACGGAAAGGTTAACCATCACTATAAGGTAACTAAAGATCCTAATACTGAGGTCGAACTTCGCCTGCATTTGTTAGCTCATCTGCCAATCGGCTATAATGAAGGTTTATTTTCTCCTTTGGCAAAGTTTAACGAAAGGCTGAAAACCTATTTTTTAAGAACGAGTCTCGCGCTGTATAAAAAATATATTAAACTGCATGAAGATCTGCAGTATGATTTAAAAGATGAATTTAACGGGCTGCTCGAAAAAATAGCAGTTCATAAATTATTAAAAGAGGCCCTGCAATTAGGGCTGCCAGAAAAAATAAATTAAGAGAGATGAAGAAGATTTTAATAACTGGTGGAGCTGGATTTATCGGTTCTCATGTAGTAAGGAGATTTGTTAATAAATATCCTGAATATGAAATTGTGAACCTGGATAAACTGACTTATGCCGGTAATCTTGCAAACCTGACAGACGTAGAGGCGAATTCAAACTATAGGTTTGTAAAAGCTGATATTACTGATGCAGAAGAGATGAACTCATTGTTCAAATCAGAAAACTTTGATGCAGTGATCCACCTGGCAGCAGAATCTCACGTGGACAGGTCAATTACCGATCCTACTGCTTTTGTGATGACCAATGTAATCGGTACGGTAAACCTTCTGAATGCTGCACGTGAATACTGGAAAGGCGATTACGCAACCAAAAGATTTTATCATGTTTCTACCGATGAGGTATATGGTGCATTAGGTGATACGGGAATGTTTACTGAGAGCACAGGTTATGATCCGCATAGTCCTTACTCTGCTTCTAAAGCTTCTTCAGATCACTTTGTAAGGGCGTACCACGACACTTATGGAATTGATGTAGTGATCTCTAACTGTTCTAATAACTATGGATCACACCATTTTCCTGAGAAACTGATCCCTCTTGCAATCAACAATATCAAAAATAACCTGCCTGTGCCTGTTTATGGTAAGGGAGAAAATATCCGTGATTGGTTATGGGTAGAGGACCACGCCCGTGCGATTGATGTGATCTTCCATGAGGCAAAAACAGGGGAGACCTATAATATCGGCGGACATAATGAGTGGAAAAATATAGATTTGATCCATTTGCTGTGTAAGATCATGGATAAAAAACTGGGCCGTGCAGATGGTGATTCAGCGAAGCTGATTACTTTTGTGACCGACCGTGCGGGACATGACCTTCGTTATGCGATTGATTCGACTAAATTACAGGAAAAATTAAACTGGGTGCCCAGCCTTCAGTTTGAAGAAGGACTGGAAAAAACAGTTGCATGGTACCTTGAAAATGAAGAGTGGCTAACCAATGTAACTTCAGGAAACTATCAGAAGTACTATGATACGCAGTATAGTGCGAGATAAACGTTAAAAGACAATAATAGATAAGGCCTGCAGTTGATGAAATTGCAGGCCTTATTTTATTTGTGACTGTTTGTATTTTAAATTTTATCTGCATAAACCACTGCAGAAGTAAAATTGTCTTACTATATGTAAGCTATGTTACTCAGGGTTCGCTGCTATTCGTAACGTAATGCTTCTACCGGATCCAGCTTAGAAGCTTTCCTGGCGGGATAATAACCCGAGACTACACCTACCAGTACACACAAGGCGAACCCGCCAAATATAAATAACCATGGGATAATAAACGATCCGCCCATGGCGAGAGATATGACGTTACCGAGCAGGATCCCAAATAGGATACCCATTGCACCTCCCATCAGGCAGATCATAACCGCTTCTATCAGGAACTGTTTCCTGATTACTGACGGATTGGCACCAATGGCTTTTCTGATCCCGATTTCCCTGGTTCTTTCAGTAACCGATACCAGCATGATATTCATCAGGCCAATAGATGCGCCGATTAGAGTAATCACGCCGATAGCAACACCGCCAATGGCTATATACTTCAGGTTCTCAAACAGTGTCTGCGCCACGGCATCACTTTTTGTAATCTCGAAATTATTGGTTTCTTTCACCTTTATCTTACGGATATTTCTAAATTCTGCAGTCGCCTCTCCGATAACATTGTCCATCTGGTCGGTGCTGTTGACCATAACAGTGAGCGTATACGATGGATTAGAACTTGCATTAATCAGTTTTGCCTTGTAAATAGGGATAAAAATCGCCCTGTCTACGCTTGTGCCCATGCTCGATCCTTTACTGACCAGCACACCGATAACTTTAAGACGGTTACTGCCCGCGGTAAGGATTTTATCAATAGGAGATTCATTTTTAAATAATTTCTTACTGATTTCTTCTCCGATGATGCAGACGTTACTTCCTGTTTCTACCTCATGGATACTTAAATTCCTGCCCAATGCCAGGTCTAATCCCTGCGATTCCAAACCACTCTCATCAATACCGCGAATGGTTACGTTAGGATTTGTTTTCTCCTTATTGTATTTTGCTGTAGCGCCATTAGATGCTATTACGCTCAGCGTAACTACTGCAGGTGCGTTAAGCCTTTTCTTAAAAGCAAGTGCTTCTTCATACCGGATAGATTTGAATGCTTTTGGACGTTCTCCTGAACCGCCTATACGGATACCTGTTCCCCTGTTCCTGATATTAAATGAATCGGCACCCATATTAGAAAAAGCTTCGGTCATGCTTTTCTTTACAGCGTCCAGTGTAGTCAGGATTCCTACCAGAGCCGATAAGCCAATAGCGATAATTAATGCAGTAAGCATTGTACGCAACCGGTTGCTTTTTATCGCCTGCATGGCAAGTCTTACATTTTCTGTATAGGTCATTTCGTTAAGATATGTTTAGGCAAGGGACTAAAATTAAAAAGTCCCGCTGTTAGGACAACGGGACCTGTAAAATGTTACACCTGAATTGCTAAAAAGTAGTAAACTCGCAAAAATAACAGTCAGGGCTGCTTATACCGAGAAGCTTGTTCCGCATCCGCAGGTACTGTCTGCATTAGGGTTGCTGAAAGTAAATCCTCTTGAATTTAAACCATCCTGCCAATCTACCTGCATACCGATTAAATACATCTGGTGCGCTTTATTCATATAAATTTTTATTCCGTTGATCAGAAATTCCTGATCGCCATCTTTTTTCTGATCAAAACCCAGCAGGTAGCTCATTCCGGAGCAGCCACCACCCTCAACACCAACACGTAAACCGAAATCATCGGCAATTTCCTGCTGATCTTTTAATTTCCTAAGCTCTTTAACGGCAGTTTCAGTGAAAGAAACCGGTGCAAACGCTGTATCAACTGTACTCATGATTTTTGTAATTGGATGAAGTACAAATATAATAACAAATGGTTTATCCACCGACACATAAAAATAGGCAACAGTCAATTTGACGTAAAGAATTGAATTTATTCATAATAAAAATACATTTTTGTTAGCTAATAAAATCACACAATGAACGCAACATTTTTCATAGTCTCATTTCTGCTTCCGATTATCAGCGGAGTACTGATCGTAATTATCTCCTGGTCTTTTATAAGGATTGACATCCGAAAATATTTAGCCGGCCGGGCGGGGACTCCCGCCGACAATGCCAACCTGCAGGAGTCTTTATCAGCAAAAGAAGGCCCGCAGTTTACGGAAGTAACCAGAGAGGAACGTGCTGCTTTACTGCAACTCCGTTTACAGGCAAACGAACGCCTGATTGTATTTATCGACCGCCTTAATCCTGCAAATCTTTTTTTGAGACTGCACCAGCCGGGGATAGGGGCAAAAGAGCTCCAGTCGTTGATTTTGAATGAAGTGCGGTCAGAATATCAGCACAACGTTTCCCAGCAGCTGTATTTAAGCACGGGTAACTGGATTGTTTTAAGTAAATTGAAAGATGATACCCTTGCGATGATCAATAACGCTGTGGCAACGCTGCCGGCAGAGGCGAGTGGGGTTGATTTAAGCAGAAAGGTTTTGGAGCACGTCGCAGCGATCAGCGAAAATCCGTACGATCTCACCATTGAGTTGCTGAAGCAAGACATTCATCAATTGTTCTAGTAAATATCCATCAGTTATCAGGTTATGGAAAATAAAAAAAAGGTTACCAGTTCAGGAATAGAGGTAAAACCACTTTACACGCATGCTCCTGAAATGAATGAAAGGCCTGGAGAATTCCCTTTTACCAGGGGTATCCAGCCTGATATGTACCGTGGGCGGTTGTGGACCATGCGGCAGTATGCGGGGTTTAGTACGGCCGAAGAATCAAATAGACGGTATCACTACCTGCTGCAGCAGGGAACTACAGGGCTGTCTGTGGCATTTGACCTGCCTACCCAGATCGGATATGATTCTGATCATGAAATGGCAGAGGGGGAAGTGGGCAAAGTGGGGGTGGCAATAGACTCCCTAAAAGACATGGAATTATTATTCGAAGGGATTGAGCTGGAGAAGATTACCACGTCCATGACAATCAATGCAACAGCGTCTGTTTTACTGGCCATGTACATTGCGCTGGCAAAAAAACAGGGGGCAGACCTTAGCCAGATTTCCGGGACGATCCAAAACGATATTTTAAAAGAGTATGCAGCAAGGGGCACGTATATTTATCCACCGAAGCCATCCATGCGGATCATTACCGATATTTTTGAGTATTGCAGCAAGGAAGTGCCAAAATGGAATACGATATCCATTTCTGGTTACCATATCCGCGAAGCAGGCTCAACAGCTGTTCAGGAACTGGCTTTTACACTTTCAAATGGTAAGGCTTATCTGAATGCTGCACTGGCAAAAGGACTGGACATTAACGTGTTTGCTAAAAGGCTTTCATTTTTCTTTAATTGCCACAATAATTTTTTTGAAGAAATCGCGAAATTCCGGGCCGCAAGAAGGATGTGGGCAAAAATTACCAAGTCGATGGGGGCAACTGATGAAAAGGCACAAATGCTGCGGTTTCATACACAAACCGGCGGCTCTACGCTGACGGCTCAGCAACCGATGAACAATATTATCCGCGTAACCAATCAGGCTATGGCTGCGGTGCTTGGCGGCACACAATCACTGCATACCAATGGGTTTGATGAAGCACTTTCATTGCCTACCGAAGCCGCTGCGAAAATCGCATTGCGCACTCAGCAAGTAATCGCTTTTGAGAGCGGTGCGGCCGATACCGCAGATCCGTTGGCAGGCTCTTTTTTTGTGGAGACTTTAACGGACGAAATGGAGGCTGCGGCCCAGTTATATGTGGATAAGATCGATGCCATGGGCGGTTCGGTAAATGCGGTTGAAAATGGATTTATGCAAAATGAAATCGCAACTGCAGCATACGAATATCAGCTCGATGTGGAGAATGGTGGCAGGATTATTGTAGGTGTGAACAGGTTTGCGCAGAAAGAGGAAGGAATTACGGATACACTGCAAATCGATGAGTCGATCAGAATGATACAAACTGAAAAACTAAATCGGTTAAAGTTAGAAAGAAACCCCTCTGAAGTGGCTTTAGCGCTGTTAAATCTTAAAGTAGCAGCAGAATCTACAGATAACCTAATGCCATTTATACTTATAGCTGTAAATTCTTACGCTACGTTGGGTGAAATTTCAGATGTGCTTAGAAATGTTTTTGGCGAGTACTAATTCCAATGTTAATAAATAGTTATCCACACAAAAAATTGAGGTTAACTAGGGTATGGCACTGTTGATTAGCGACTTACTAAATAAATGAAATTTTAGTTTTTTTTGTTGATAATTTTTTGAATCTTCGATATCTCACAACGGCAGTTTCAATAGGCTGTTTTTGTTGGCAGAAACCGATAAATTGTACTTACCCTATGGAAAAAACTTGTACTGAAGTATGGAAAAACTGTCTCCAGATCATTAAGGATAATATCCCGAACCAAAGTTTTAAAACTTGGTTTGAGCCGATTTCTGCCCTTAAGCTGGACGGTAAGGTTTTAACCATACAAGTACCGAGTTTATTTTTCTACGAATGGCTGGAAGAACACTATGTTGGCCTGTTGCGCAAAACGGTAAAAAAACAGCTGGGCGATGAAGGTCGGCTGGAATATAACATCGTTGTTGATAAGTCTTCCAATAGCGGTTCTCCTTATACCACTAACATGCCCTCTAATGGTAATGGGGCAGAAGCTAAAATGCAATCTATGCCAATACCTGTTTCTATTAATAAGGACATCAAAAATCCTTTTATAATTCCAGGATTAAAAAAGCTGAATGTAGATCCACAGCTGAATTCAAACTATACTTTTGAAAATTATATTGAGGGCGACTGTAACCGCCTTGCACGTTCAGCTGGTTATGCTGTAGCTGCTAAACCAGGGGGTACATCATTTAATCCATTAATGGTTTATGGTGGGGTAGGATTGGGTAAAACCCACCTTGCACAGGCTATCGGCAATGAGATAAAAAGAACGATGCCGGATAAACTGGTAATCTATGTGTCTTGTGAAAAATTCTGCCAGCAGTTTGTAGATTCCCTGAAGAACAATACAATCAACGATTTTGTGAATTTCTACCAGGCGATGGATGTGATTATCATGGATGATGTGCATAATTTCGCCGGTAAGGAGAAAACGCAGGATATTTTCTTCCATATTTTTAATCATTTACACCAGTCGGGAAAACAGGTCATCCTGACTTCAGACAAGGCGCCTAAAGATCTTGCCGGTCTGGAAGAGCGTTTGCTGAGCCGCTTTAAATGGGGGCTTTCTGCTGATCTGCAAATTCCAGATCTGGAAACCAGGATCGCGATTTTAAGGAAGAAGATGTATGCAGATGGTATTGAGCTGCCGCAGGAAGTGGTAGAGTATGTTGCGAACAATATTGATAATAATGTGAGGGAGCTGGAAGGGGCAATGGTTTCCTTACTGGCACAGTCTACGTTAAATAAAAAGGATATTGATCTTTCTTTGGCAAAGCAAATGTTAAAGAACTTTATTAAGAATACAACGAAAGAGATTTCGATGGAATATATTCAAAAGCTCGTATGTGAGTATTTTGAGGTACCGGTAGATATGGTAAAGTCGTCTACACGTAAAAGGGAAATTGTGCAGGCGAGACAGATTTCTATGTATTTGTCTAAAAGCCATACGAAGTCTTCATTGAAGACTATCGGTGCTTTTTTTGGTGGCAGGGACCATTCTACGGTTATTTACGCTTGCCAGACTGTAGAAGATCTGATAGATACGGATAAAAAGTTTAAGGGGTATGTACATGATATACAGAAGAAACTTAAAATGAGTTAGTCACTCGTGGTTTAAGTAAGGGATAAAAAAAATCAATCATACGTTTTTTCGGCTGACAGCATTTTGTGAAGGACAAAATCCTGAATGCCTTCAAAAAGTATAATTGATTTTTTTTATAAGCTTATCTGTAAAGTCTCTCGCTCCGTGATCCCTAAGATTTCCTGAACAGATATACCGGGCTTATCAGAGTGCTTATTAAGGGACAGCCAGCGAAGCGGGCTGTTTGGTAATCTTTAATTGCTTTGTTGATCTTTCTCGAAGGGCAGCCCGCTTCGCTGGCTGTTTGGTAATCTTTATTGCTTTGTTGATCTTTCTCGAAGGGCAGCCCGCTTCGCTGGCTGTTTGGTAATCTTAATTGCTTTGTTGATCTTTCTCGAAGGGCAGCCCGCTTCGCTGGCTGTTTGGTAATCTTAATTGCTTTGTTGAGCTTTCTCGAAGGGCAGCCCGCTTCGCTGGCTGTTTGGTGTTCTTTAATTGCTTTGTTGATGTTTCTTTAAGGGACAGCCCGCTTCGCGAGCTGTCAGAAAACCTTTTTTACTTTATTGCTTCGATTTTCATGAGGCCGTAGAATAGCGCAGCAGCATGAAGGGCTTGTTCTATTTTGTTATCAGCCAGGAGTTGTTTCACTTCTTCGATTGTATAGATCTCTACATTCAGGATTTCATGTTCGTCCAGGTGCTGATCGTGTGTTTTCTCTCCTCCGGTTAAAAGGTAGGTGAAGGTTCTGTTAGTAGAGGTAGCCGGGTTAGGGTAGAGGGTGGCAATGAGTTCGCAAGTGTCGAAGGTATAGCCGGTTTCTTCCTGCAGTTCTCTTTTAACGCCAACTTCAGGATCTTCTCCGGGTTCTACAACACCGCCCGGGATTTCCAATGAGATGATATCTGCTGCATGGCGGTACTGGCGCACCATGATTATTTTGTTGTCTTTTGTTAATCCAATAGCATTGGCCCAGTCGGGATATTCAAGAACATAATAATCGTCTTTTACTGTTCCGTTCTGTAATTTGCAAGTGTCTACACGTAGGGTTGCCCATCTTTCTTGAACCAGGTATCTGGAAGAAAGCTTTTGCCATTTTAAGATCTCCATTTAAATTATTGGGATTAAGATTTAATATATTGCTGTATCGTCTTCTGGCGATCAAGGTTAATCATATTAATAATATGGTGTTTGACTTCAAGGGTCGAATAGATCACCTCCAGTTTTTTTGCAAGTGATTTGTTTTTTGCATTTCTTGCTGAAGGATCAAATTTCAGGTAAAGGAATTGTGAAAACAGGTCCAGCTTATCGGCTGCAAACTCTTTTTCGTTTAAGAAAGCTTCAAAATCGTTAATTTCGGATGCAATCAGGTCTGTTAGCAGAATTCCGAATTCATTTTCGATGATTTCGTTAAGCCCATTTTCAGCTTCTTCGGTTTTTCCTTGCTGTTTAAGCCCCATAATTCTTGCCAGAGCCTGTGCAAGTCTTTGTATTTCGGCGGTTAATAGATCTCGTCTGTACATAACCGTTACCAGCTGCCACTACTGCCGCCACCACCAAAACTACCTCCGCCAAAGCCACCAAATCCGCCACCACTACTGCTGCCACCGCCCCAGCTGCTGCCAGAACTACGTCCGCCGCCTAATCCGCCTAATAAAGAGCCCCATAGTAAGGCATTGCCAACGCCGCGTCCGCCCATAACCTGACTTCCGCCGTTGCCACCGCCTTTTCTGATGATGATAATGATGATTACTATAATAATGATGATAATCGCTATACCGCTCGTGCCACCGCCTTGTTTGGCAGTTTTTGGATTGTCGTTTTTGTATTCGCCTTTGGTATATTTAATGATCGCTGTTGTAGCCGCATCTAAACCCTCGTAATAATCACCGGTTTTAAAATAAGGCTTAATTTCGTTTTCGATGATCCGTTTGGTAATAATATCGGGCAAGGCACCTTCAAGTCCGTAACCTGTTTGAATAGCTATTTTGCGGTCGCCCAATGCCACAACAATTATTACTCCGTTGTTTTTCTTCGCTCCGCCAACACCCCAGCTTCTGCCCAGTCCTAAGGCATATTCATTGATGTCATATTCACCTACGCTTTTAATTACAGCGATAGAGACCTGGTTAGAGGTTGAATCGTCAAATGCAACCAGTTTACTTTCCAGCTGTTGTTTCTGGGAAGCTGAAAGTGTACCTGTGTAATCATTAACCAGCGTGGTTGGTTTTGCAGGATACTCTTGTGCAAAAGCACCTGCGCCTGTAAAAGTGAGGAATAGCGCTATGATTAATTTATTGATCATAGCTTAGGTTGTTGTTGGTCCATAAAAATGATATCGTTAGGCAATTCGTTTATATCCCCATTCTGATAAGGGAAATTTAACGCCAGTTTTTCGCCGGCAAGTGTAATTCCCGCGATAAGGCCGCCAGCAATGTTCCCACTGGCAAAATGTGCTTTCATTGCGATTTGGGTGGTTTCCCAGAAATCTGGTGGAACCACTTTATTGATTCCCCGATCCCCGATAATCGCAAATTTATGATCTTCGTAAGCCAGGTAAATCAGTACACCATTGTGTAACGATGTTTTATCCATTCCCAGTTTTGAAAAATAGGCAGTTGCCCGTTCAAAAGCATCTCCCTTACAGTGTTTCTCCACTGCAATTCTTATCTCGCCCGAAGTTAATTTCTCAGCCTCTCCAATTGCGCTGGTTATCAGGTCTTGTTCTTGTTCATTCAACAATGACATACTTGGTTTAATTAAACAAATAAGGGTAATGAGTGTCTTATTATAAAAACACCCAATACCCTAAAATGTTGTTTTGTTAATTAAAATTCTACTTTGGGAGCATTCTCTGCACCGGCATCTGCTTTAAATCCAGCTTTTTGTTTAAAGCCGAACATCCCTGCAGTCAGGTTATTAGGGAAAGATCTCACTTTCGTATTGTATGTTTGTACCGACTCGTTGAAGTCTTTACGTGCTACAGCAATCCTATTTTCAGTACCTTCCAATTGTACAGAAAGATCACTGAATTGCTGTGTAGCTTTTAGTTCAGGATAGTTTTCGGTCAGCACCATCAAACGGCTAAGCGCTTGTCCGATTTGTCCCTGTGCAGCCTGGAATTTTTCAATATTTTCAGCTGAAAGGTCATCTGCATTAACTTTAATTTGGCTGGCTTTTGAGCGCGCTTCAACTACAGCAGTTAAGGTACTCTGCTCAAACTTGGCCGCACCTTTTACTGTACTTACCAGGTTAGGGATCAGGTCAGAACGGCGTTGGTATTGTGTTTCTACCTGATTCCATTTTGTTTTTACATCTTCATCAAGTTTAACCATCGAATTATACCCACAGCTGCTCAGCATGGTGGTAAAGAACAAAGCGGCAAGCGCTCCCAGAACTACTCTTTTCATTTTTTTCATATGTATTTAATGTTTTTTTAACGGTTATGAAGCTTGCATAATATCACTCGCTGTTTATAAGATGTAATCCTATGCAGGTTTCATGTTTTGGTTTAACAAGTGTTAATTTACACATTCGGACGCAATTTTCGTACCTTTGTTACGCTTCAGGATAAAAACCTGACAAGTTGTATGCAGCAAGATATAGAAATTACCATCGAACCCGCTGAATCTGAGCAGGAAAAACAAATCATAAAAAAACTTTCAATTGCTTTAAAAGTAGATTTATCCCGCATAGAAGGGTACAAAATTCTTAAAAGATCAATCGATGCCAGATCAAGGAATGTCATATTCAGACTCCAGGTAAGGGTGTTCATAGACGAACCTCAATTGGCAGAAGTTTTTACGCTTAACTATCAAAATGTCAGCGACAAAAAACGGGTAATCATTGTAGGCGCAGGGCCCGCAGGACTATTCGCTGCGCTCCAGTGTATAGAAAACGGGATGAAACCTGTTGTTTTAGAACGTGGTAAAGATGTTAAACAGCGCAGGCGCGATCTTGCTTTGATCAATAAACAGGGGATTGTTCATACAGAATCAAACTACTGTTATGGAGAAGGGGGCGCGGGTACTTATTCTGACGGTAAATTGTATACACGGTCCAATAAACGGGGCGACATCAATAAAGTGCTGCAGATTTTTGTACAGCACGGAGCTACAGATGATATTCTTGTAGATGCCCGCCCGCACATCGGAACCAATAAATTGCCGCATATTATTACTGCAATCCGCGAGACCATCCTTAATGCGGGTGGCGAGGTACATTTCGACCAGAAAGTTACAGACTTCATTATAGAATTCGGTAAGATCAAAGGGGTAGTGGTCAATGATGAACATACGCTGCACGCTGAAGCTGTAATTCTGGCTACCGGGCACTCTGCGCGGGATATTTATACGCTGTTGAATAAAAAAGGGATTCTTGTAGAAGCAAAGCCATTCGCGCTGGGGGTTAGAATTGAACACCCACAGGAAATTATTGATGCAGCGCAGTACCATTGTCCTGTAAGAAGTGAGTTTTTACCACCGGCTTATTATAGTTTGGTTGAACAAGTGGGCAGCAGAGGAGTGTTTTCTTTCTGCATGTGCCCCGGAGGGATCATCGCACCTTGTGCTACCCATGAAAATGAAATCGTAGTTAATGGCTGGTCGCCTTCCAAGAGGAACAATCCATTCGCAAATTCTGGTACCGTTGTGCAGGTTACGCTGGAAGATGTTCCGGGAACTGACCCTTTGCGCATGATGAACTTCCAGACCGAAATCGAACAGACTGCATTTAACCTGGGGGGCGGAAACCTCGTTGCTCCTGGCCAAAGAATGGTAGATTTTGTGGAGGGCCGGGTTTCTGCTACGTTGCCTAAAAACTCCTATCTTCCGGGAACAAACAGCGTGATGCTTAGGGAAACATTACCAGACTTTATCGCTTCCAGCTTAAAAAACGCTTTACCGCTCTTTGGTAAAAAAATGAAAGGCTACTACACAAATGAAGCTATACTTGTTGGCGTAGAAAGCAGAAGTTCGTCACCTGTACGCATTCCCAGGGACCGTGAAAGCTATCAGCATCCGGAAGTAACCGGGCTATACCCCTGTGCAGAAGGGGCGGGGTATGCCGGAGGAATTGTTTCTGCAGCAATCGATGGTGTAAATTGTGCCAATGCTGTGCTAAAGTTTAGTTAAACATTTACAAGTTGTAACTGTTATTGGTGCAGCATCATTTAGAAGGAACAATATATTTACTATGAAAAATACACTCATCATCGGCGCAACGCCAAACCCGACGAGATATGCCTACCGTGCCGCACAAATGCTTAAATCAAAAGGACATTCAATTGTTAATGTAGGAATTAAAAGCGGTGAAGTGGCAGGTGTCATTATAGAAAAACCAGGTTCTATACATACAGATATTCATACTGTAACCCTTTATATAGGTCCTGATCTGCAAGCCGGCTATTTCGATTATATCGTTCAGACTAACCCTAAAAGGGTAATATTTAATCCCGGGACAGAAAATGCGGAACTCGAAGCTGTTTTAAAGGAAAACGGTATTGAGCCTGTAGAGGCATGTACCTTGGTTTTACTGGCTACAGGTCAGTATTAAACTACAGTTTATTTTTATAGAAGAGATACCGGTGATAGATGGTATTAAAAATCAAGAGGACTATACTCAATATTAAAAACTGGTTGTTCAGAATAGATAACATAGATACCAGAAAGAAGAAAAATATAAACTTCAGGTACTTATCCATATTGTCTTTTAAAAAGTAAAGTGACATTTTCAGCGTTATAAGACTTGCGATGGAATATAGAAATACTGTTCCTGCAGTATATATGGACACCGGAGCTTTAGTACCGAAAAGAATAAATTCTGGGACGAAAAGAATAATTACGAACAGGAGTGTGTTTAGTAATCTGTTCCAGTTACTTTAAGGTAAACTATTCAGGAAGCTAAGTGATGACCTTTCAAATCTTAAAACAGTGGCAAGAAGGACACTGTGGCTGATAGTAGCACCAAGAAGGGCGATCAGATAAACACGGATGTCATTTCTGCTGTCGGCAAATATCCATATGATTCCGGAGAACACCATAAATGATACCACTTTGCAAATGATCAGCATTAGTGGTTGTTTTTTCAGTACATAATGAATTGACCATGTCCAGAAAGGCTTTTTAACAGTCGGCCATGGTATAAAAATATGTTTAGCAGGTTTAAATGTATAGTTTACTTTCCGAAACGTATACCTTGTAAGTCCCCATAACAACAGTATCACGTATACAGTTATACTAAATACAGACCAATAATATTGATAATATAATCCTGTAACACAGACTAAGAATGCGAAAAATAAAGGAGGGAAAAGCAGTATGGAGTACAAACCCAGCCAGCTTTTAAATTGATTCCTTTTCTTTTCCCCACAGCTGACCTTTACAAAGCTATATACATTGGTTGATAATTTTTGATTGATGAAGGTGAAGCTTTTAACCCCGTATAGCAATAAAAAAAAGCAGAAACCTGAAATTGCAACAGGTGAGGCACAAAACTCCAATAAAATAGAACGCAGGTAACCCAGTATTTCTCCCGATTTCATCCATCCAAATAACAGATAAAACATAATTAGCAACAAACCTGCATGCTGCTTATAGAACTCTCCGCCGAAAGTCCTGATCCAAAGCTTTAACATGGAATGAGCTGTTGGTTGTCGATTTCAAAAGTACCGCTGAGTGTTATTTTCGCAGGGTCGATTTCCTGATGTGAAGAGATCAGTATTGTTTTTTCCTGTTGCTGGTAACTTTTTATCAATTGGTAGAGCACATTTGCAGATTCAATATCTATAGTGATTAACGGTTCATCCAGTATATAAATATCGGCAGCGCCGGTGAATGCCAGGATTAATGATAGTTTTTTTAACATCCCACTAGAATAAGTACCCACTTTATTATCCATGTATGCTATCATATCAAATTGTCGGGTAACCTCTGCTGCGGTTTTCCGATCTCCTTTTTTGATACTAATCACATAATCCAGCAATTCGTTACCAGTTAGAAAGTCGGGATATTGTGGTTCTGCTTCTGCATAGCTTATTTTAGAGCGGTATTCAACTGGCTTTTTATCCAATAAAATAGTGTCGATTTCTACTGTACCATTAAAAGGGGTCTGACCAGCAATAATCTTGAATAATGTGGTTTTTCCTTTTCCGTTACCACCTTTTATCCAGTAACAGCCTTGGGATACTTTCCATTCATCAATTTCGAGTATAATATTACTACCATATCTTTTGATTATGTTTTTGATAGAAAGCTCTGCCATTAGATTTTATTAATTAGATTTAATCAGCAGCACATTGTTACATCACATAGTTGATCTACATGCGGACGCATAGGGTATTGATAAACAGAAAAAATAGGAGATGCTGCTTATAATTTTACGTTTATCACATCAGGAGATGTAAAATCACACATTCAAGGTAACTCTACTCTCTCTTTCACCCATTCCAGAATCATTTCCATTATTTCTAATTAGGTACATGATAAAAGTGTGCGTTTCATTGGTGTCATCGATTGATGCTTAAATGTGAGACTGTTGGGATATGACTGACTTAAAAGCTGATAGCTGCATTAAAGCTTTACAAATGGCACTGAACGGCAGAATTTACCCACAGAGGCCATTGATACATCACTCGGACAGAGGTATACAATATTGTTGCAATGCATATGTAGCGTTACTGCAGCAACATCGGCTTCCTATTAGTATGACCCAAAGTGGAAGCCCCTACGACAATGCCATTGCAGAGCGAATCAATGGTATACTGAAGACCGAATTTGGACTGAGGTCAACTTTCGAATCTTTTAACGCCGCCAAGCAAAATGTAGATCAGGCAATTGAAAAATATAATTATCTGAGGCCCCATTTCAGCTGTGATCTTAAAACTCCACAATACAGACACGCAGCGCCACATGTCAAGCCAATCCAGGAAAATTTATTAAAACGTCAAGTGATTTTAGGAAAATCAGATAATGAGGTAAAGCAAAACCAGTAATTAACATAAATTATTAGTCCTAATGTGTCAAGTGATATCCGTATAAGACAAACGTATATTAATTACATATAAAACCCGTATTAAAAGAGATGTCTACAAGGTGTTGACAAGGAGTCTACAAGGTGTTATCAAGGAGTTAACAAGGTCAAATACCTTGTCAACTGCCTGTTCACTGCT
>Ga0247736_10000021_pt1 | contig 178953 bp, 159 predicted proteins | sample UWRJL193509B2_FD_180935 | JGI IMG/M metagenome (GOLD analysis project Ga0247736, IMG submission 180935) | Plant litter microbial communities from Arlington Agricultural Research Station in Wisconsin, United States - UWRJ-L193-509B-2 | ecosystem: Environmental > Terrestrial > Plant litter >...
CTCTATCTCCGAAGAAATATACCCCTCGACTTGCATGTGTTAAGCCTGCCGCTAGCGTTCATCCTGAGCCAGGATCAAACTCTTCATCGTATATTGTTTGTTCTAATTACTCAGAACTAAGTATTATTCGACGTTTTCTCTATCGGTTCTTTTCGAATCTCTCGATTCCATTACTCTTATTCTTTTGTTTTGAGATCTCTCTCAAAACGGCTGTCAATTCAATATGTCTACGAACGTGTTTTAATTTCTGTTTCGCTTGTGTTGCAAAGCGGGTGCAAAAGTAGAAAACTTATTTCAAACCGGCAAATGTTTTTTGAAGTTTTTTTTGAGAAATTTTCATTCCCTTTTTCTTCTCTTTATTTACCAATCTTTCAATGAACTTTCCGTGTTTTGCGGGGTGCAAATGTAACATCTGTTTTCAAATCTCACAAGCTTTTTTAAATCTTTTTTGAAAAATATTTTTTCGTTTAGTTTAACTAGCCTGTCAGTATTTCAGTGAACGTCTGTCGTTGTTGCGGGTGCAAAAGTAGCACCTTTATTGAGTTAAACAAGCTTTTGAAACAACTTTTTTTGATCTTTTTTAAAACTTTTTCTTAACACTCTGATAACACAAAACTTAGCTTTTGATCTTTTTTGTTGTTTATAGGTATTTTCTGTAGTGATTTGCATTTATCCTAATTCCATTAATATTCTATATGCCATTTTTAAAGACATGACATCACAATTCATCCTTTTATGAGAACTTGACAATAAGGTAATCCTCATGCTTTTTGGATATATTCCAGTTTTAAACACGTTTTACCAAGAAAGCCAAACGCATACACTTTGGATTTAAACCAATTTTCTTGTTTGTCGTAAACTGAAAGAACTCCAAGTTTATTAGTATTCCTAAATATTCTTATGAAAAATACTGCCCTAGCCCCGATAGAAGTGGAAATCCTTTTGTTTTTTTCTTTAAAAAACAAAAGATTGAAACGGATAGCGGGAAATAGCTCCTGATATTTATTTAAATTCCAAACTTTAAAAAGGCTTCGACTTTGCTCAGCTGGACAGATGTTCTCCTATACCTTCTATAGTAAACCCGACAGGTTTTGAAAACCTGTCGGGTTCTTTGACAAATACTTATATATTATAATAGAAACTTCTCCTTATATATGTATACAAACAATATATATAAAAACAAACCCGACAGATTCTAAAGATCTGTCGGGTAATGAGAAGACATTACTCTTTATATAGTATTACTGTTAATCGAAACGAATGGCTTTGACCGGAGAAATCTTGGTTATAATATAGGAAGGAATTAATAACACAAGAAAACAAACTGTAATAGTCATTAAATTTAACAAGACTACATAACCCCAATTTATATGTACTGGTGCCTGGTTGACATAGTAGTTTTCAGGATTTAATTGAACGATTCCGAATTGCTGCTGGATAAGCAATATTGAAATGCCAATTAGGTTACCCCAAAAAAGTCCTCTTATTATAAGATAAAAGGCATTATACAAAAATACTTTACGAACTGTCCAGTTATTTGCACCTAATGCTTTTAGAATTCCGATCATTTGTGTGCGCTCTAAAATAAGAACCAGCAATGCTACTACCATATTTATAGTTGCTACTAATATCATAACGGCCAGAATAACGATGATGTTAAAATCGAAAAGCTGAAGCCAGTCGAAAATGTAACTGTATTTTTCTACTATTGTTTTAGTATCTAAGCTTGATGACGTTTGTTCGTAGATCTGATCTCCGGTTGCTTTAATATTATTAAAGTCTTTTACAAAAACTTCGAAAGCTCCAACCTGATCCTGTGTCCATTTATTGATTCGCTGAATATGACGAATGTCTCCTATTATATATGTAGCATCAAAATCCTGAAAACCTGAATTAAATATACCCGTAATTTTAAATCGGCGGCTATTTGGCATCTTGCCTGCTTCTTCTTTAATGAAAAATGTATTAAAGTTGTCTCCAACTTTTAAATTTAATCGGTCTGCAAGAAACCTGGAGATTATAACATCTTCATTTAAGGATTTGGAGAAGTCCGGTAATTTACCTTCTACCAAATACTCTTTAATATTATTCCAGTCGTAATCTGCTCCTACTCCTTTGAAAACAATTCCTTCGAATGCATTTTCGGTTCTGATTATTCCGGCTTTACTTGCGATTGCCTGAATGTGACTTACCTCTGGAACTGATTTGAAATTGGGATAAAAATCTTGTTTTTTAGAAATCGGAACTAAAGTTACTTCTGAATTATTATTGTCATAATTCGAAATAATAACCTGACCGTTGAATGCTGAAACTTTTTCGCGTATTTTTTGCTGCAAACCAATTCCGGTTGCCACCGAAACCAACATCATAATAATACCAATTGCGATAGCCGAAATAGCAATTTTAATAATAGGTGCCGATATACTGCTTTTATAATCTTTTGCAGTAATAAGTCTTTTAGCTATAAAATATTCTAGGTTCAATTTATGAGGGTCTTATTGATTTGTTGAGTCGGTTTAGGTTTGTCTTAATCAAAAATACGTTTAAAAAAGCAAAAACAAATTGTTCCGAAAAACAATTACGAATTATTTAAGTTCTTTACAAAGGCATTTTCTTTTTCATTTCTTCGACAATATTATAAGCTGCCGGACAAATTGCCACATTTTTCAAAGTAAGATCTGCTATTTGCTGAAACTTTTTTCGATCTGTATGCGGAAATTCTCTGCATGCTTTTGGGCGAACGTCGTAAATCATGCAGTAATTTTCATTGTCGAGAAAAGTACAGGGCACACTTTTTAAAACATAATCTTTGTCTTCATCAATTCGAAGATACTGATCAATGAATTGTTGTGGTTTTTGTCTAAAAGATTTAGAAATTCTTTCAATATCAGCCAGAGTAAATAACGGCCCGGTTGTTTTACAACAATTGGCACATTGCAAACAGTCCGTTTTTTTAAATTCGGCATCATGCAAATCCTGCATCATGTAATCTAAATTCTTGGGTTGTTTCTTTTTCAGCTTATCAAAATACTTTTTGTTTTCGATATGCTTATCTTTGGCTAACTTATTTAAGTTATTTAAAATTTGTTTCAAGACTACTATTTCAAAGTTGATCTGCAAAATTAAACAACTTTAAACTTGAAACCTTAAACTTTGAACTAAATTACAATGAAAGATCTTTTTGGAAAAGCGATGTTTGATTTTCAGACGAATAATTCACCTGAAGACATTATTACTGAAACCACTATTTCTGAAGAAGACGAAATGAGTGTCGATTATCTTTTTCGTTCTTATAATGAAATGCCTAAAATTGAGCAAAAAGCATTACAATTAGCCACGGGAAAAGTCCTGGATGTTGGCTGCGGAGCCGGAAGTCACAGTTTGTCACTGCAAAATGATCGCAATTTAGACGTTACTTCTATTGATATTTCTGAAAAGGCAATTGAAACCTGTAAACTTCGAGGTGTAAAAAATGCAAAAGTTCAAAATATTTTAGATTTTGAAGGAGAAAAATTTGACACTATTATATTATTAATGAATGGTGTTGGTGTTTTTGGAAAATTAGAAAACTGCAACAACTATTTATCTAAGCTAAAATCTCTTTTGAATGAAGGCGGGCAAATTTTATTAGACAGTTCTGATATCATTTATATGTTTGATGAAGATGAAGACGGTGGAAAATGGATTCCGTCGAATAATGATTATTATGGAGAATTGGTTTTTAATATTTCATACAAAGGTGAAAAAGAAGAACCTTTTGATTGGTTGTATCTCGATTATAATACACTTCAAAATGCTGCTGTTGCAAATGGTTTAAAATGTGAACTTATTTTAGAAGGCGAACATTATGATTATTTGGCTAAACTTTCAATTTAAACTAAAATTTTATCGATCATGAAAGCATTAGATTTAGAAAAATTAAAGTATCCGATAGGAAAATTTGAATTTCCAACGGAATTTAGCTCTGAATATATTTCCGATAAAATTCATGAGATCGAATCTTTTCCGGAAAGATTAAAAAATGAAACGATTCATTTAACAGATGAACAATTGGATACACCTTATCGTCCCGGAGGATGGACAGTTCGACAAGTTATTCATCATTGTGCCGAAAGTCATATGAATTGTTACATCAGAATAAAATGGGCTTTGACAGAAAATAATCCGGTAATAAAACCATATGACGAAAATTTATGGTCTGAACTACCCGATAATTTAAATATGCCAATTCAGCCAACATTGATGTTGCTGGAAGGTTTACATTTTAGACTGGCTTATATTATGAGAAATTTATCAGAATTAGAACTTGAAAAATCTTTCATTCATCCTGAAAATAATTCCGAATATAGAATAAAACAGTTAATCGGAACGTATGCCTGGCACGGAAATCATCATTTAGCTCATATAACGACTTTAAAAAAATATAAAAATTGGAAGTAGGCTAATATTGATTCCTTTTTACACACTTGTGTATTATTTACAAAAAACAAAAAATCTCTTCGACTGAAGAGATTTTTTGTTTTATACTTAAGGGATATTTAAATATTTATGTGTTTGAAGAGATACTCTCCATTTCGGATTGTTCATTACATAATCAACAATTAGCGGCGTCATCTCTTCTTTTTTACTCCATTCCGGCTGAAGAAACAAAATAGCATTATCGTTTACCAGTTCAGCTTGTTCTTCTGCAAAAATAAAATCATGTTTATTGTAAATAATCACTTTTAACTCATGTGCATTGTCATATACGGTTTGAGTTGGCAATTTATTTTTTTTAGGCGAAAGACAAATCCAATCCCAATATCCTGTAAGCGGATAAGCACCCGAAGTTTCTATGTGAACTTTTAAATTTTTATTTTTTAATTCCTGTGTTAAGAGCGTCATGTCCCAGGTTAAGGGTTCTCCTCCTGTAATCACAACAGTGTCAGCATAAGTTGCGGCATTATTTACAATTAAATCAACACTTGTTGGCGGATGTAATTCTGCATTCCAACTCTCCTTCACATCACACCAGTGACAACCTACGTCACAACCTCCAATTCGTATAAAGTAAGCAGCTGTTCCTGTATGAAAACCTTCGCCCTGAATGGTGTAGAATTCTTCCATTAAAGGCAACATTGCTCCTTTATTTACTTCTAATTGTATTTCTTTTGATAACATTATTTTATTTTAAAGTGCAAAGATAGTCAATTAAATACGGAACAAAAAAACCGATAGTTCTTTGAACTATCGGTTTATATTTAATTTAAAAAGCTTTATTTATTTTAAAGCCTTAACTGATTGAGAAGCGTAGCTATTTGCAGGATCTAAAACTAAAGTTTTATTGAAATATTCAATTGCTTTAGCTTTATCTGTATTAGCATAACTAGCACCAATGCTGTTGTAAGCTTCTACGATTTTTTTAACTGTAGCAGGTTTAGCTAATTCTTCTGCACCTTTTGCAGTTGTTTTAGTAACATACTCTTCGTAGTTTTTAATAATCTGATCGTCTTTCTCTAACAAGTTGTTGATTCTTCCTTTGTATAAGTAAGCTTCATCATATGTAGGAGAAGCAACTAAAACTCTGTCAAAAGCTTCTTCTGCTTTAGCTAATGCAGCAGCATCTACAGTACCTTTTGCTTTACCAGCATTTGCATAATACAATGAGATACCATAATAAACATTGTCGTCTAAGTAATTTTTAGATTCTTTGTTATTTGCTCCAAGTTCAAAAATAGTTGCTGCCTGAGCAAATTGTTTTTTACCAAATAAAGCTTTTCCAAAATCTGCAAGTTCTTCAACTACTAAAGGCTCTAATTCTATTGCTTTTTTAATATCAGCAACTCCTGCATCAAAAGCAGCCTGATCTACTACTCCTTCAGCATTTGTACCTTTTTTGATTTTAGATAAACCTAAATACAAATAATCTCTACCAATTACTTTGTTAGAAGGTACTTTGATAAAATCTTCAATAGATTTGATAGCAACATCTACATTTCCGTTTTCATAAGCAGCATATCCTAAATATCTGTAAATTCTAGGATTCACTTTGTCTTCAGCAATCATTTTATTTGCTACAACCTCAAGATTTTTATAATCTTTAACTAAGATTAAGAAATCTGCATGACGCATTTTTGAGTCTAATGAATAATCAGTAAGACTTAAATATTTCTCATAGTTTGTAATTGCATTTTGCATATTAACTTTAGAAGTCGAAGGTTTATTACGTCCCCATTTGTAATATGTTTCAGCTAATTCTCTGTAAACAGGACCATAATTAGCGTTTAATGCGATAACTTCATTGAAGGCTTTAATTGCTTCTTCGTAAGATTTAGCTCCTTTCAATAAAACACCCAATTGCATTTTTGCTCTTAAAAGTGTTGGATCTGCTGTAAATGCATCACGATACGCTTTGTAAGCATCGTTTTGATTATTAGCTCCATAATATGCATCTCCAATTGCTAAAAGTGCCTGAGCATTTTGTGGCTCGATTGCCAATGCTTTTTTCAAAGAAGCAACAGCATTTGTATAATCAGGATTATCTGAATTTGTGTATGCTTTACCAATGTAGATAAACTCATCTACATCTTTACGTTTCATATCTTTTGTAGCTAATCCAAAATTTGCAGTAGCCGAAGCAGTATTTTTACTATCAAGATCTATTTGACCTAATCCAATGTAGTTTAAGTTTTTCTTGTCTGACGCTTCTAATCCATTTAAGAAATAAATTTTCGCAGAATCTACAATGGACTGATTTAAGTAAACGGTACCTAAAACAAAATTTGCTTCTCCGTCAGATGGTTTAGCTTTAATAATCGATTTTAGCAATGATTTTGCTTTTTGAAATTGCTCTGCATCGATTGCTTTTTTAGCTTCTTTGATATCTTGCGCTTGTGCAACAGAAGCTGAAGCAACTAAGGCAAGACTAAAAATTTTAAATTTATTCATCTTTATTGTAATTAATTTATTCTTTATCGTTAATAATTTGACTTCTAATTTGCAGTTTACGCCCCGGAGTTCTCACAGGTAATAATCCCGACTTCAAAACTATTCTTTGTCCAATGTCTCCAGATATGAATGATGCAAATCCCATTCCTAAACCAGTATAACCCTGACAATTAATAATAAACAAATCACGTGCCAAAGGATATTTTAATTCGGCCAAATCATTTTGTGTTGGGCTATAATACTTATCATCCTTTAATCCTTTAACACTTAAAACATTAATTTTCTTTATTATTTCATGCATATTTGCTGTTGGCTGTGATAACCAGTTAACACCAACAACCCCAATCATTCCATCATTTTCAGAAACAAATTTGATCACTTCATCATTTGTTTTAAATGAAAAAATACCATTGGCAGGAACTTCCTTTACTTTGGCTAAATCCTTCATGTAACGTACTGTACTTGAATTTGGATTATCAAAAACCAGCCCTTTAATTCTTGAATCTGCTTTTCCCTGCATAAAATCAATTACTGATTTCAACGCAATTAATGTATCATTATTGCTTTTGTTTGAAATTAAAGCAATCGCATCAATTGCAAAAGGAGTAACTCTAGGATTTATTTTATTTTTAACAAATCTGTCTCTTTCCTCCTGAGTTAAATCTCTTGCTGTAATTACAACTTTAGCTTTTTGATTAGCAAGATCATTAATCAATTCTCCCTCTGATTTTGCTTTTATTGAAATCTTAGCGTTATAAGTACCTTCAAAAACAGCTACCTGATCTTCTACTATTGGTCTAATAGATTCATCAACAGTAACATCAATAGCTCCTTTTAAAATTGATTCTTTATCAGATTCACTCTTGCTTTTTTGGTTACACATGGCAAACAAAAAAACAAAAGCTATCAAAGCAAAAACTTTAGCATATTTAAACATAACTATTCTGTGTTTGAATTAATTAATCTTAAAAATCGTATACCTGAGTAAACGATTAATAAAATTCCAAAAGCATATCTGTACATAGGATCCATGTTTAACGGCAATTTTTTCCAAAACATGATCATTAAACCAAGTACAAGATATATCAAAAAAAAGAGTATTCCTAAAACAAGAAGAAATCGCTCTTTGAGCGATTTCTTCTGAATATTATTAAGCATATCTTTTAACATTATTCTGCAGATTGAATAGTAATAGGAAGAGAGTAAAGAACCCTAACTTTTTTACCATTTTGCTCGCCGGGAGTCCATTTTGGACATTTTTTAAGAACACGAATTGCTTCTGCTCCTGTACCGTAACCGATATCCCTTAAAACTTTAATGTCGGTTAATGAACCGTCTTTTTCAACTACAAAAGTAACATAAACTTTACCTTTTAAACCTTCTTCTTCCGGAGTCTTGTAATTGTTTCCTACGAATTTGTAGAACTTTTCAATTCCTCCAGGGAAATCTGGTTTTACCTCGATACCAGCAGTGTTATAAACGTTGTTATCTTCCTGAATGATCTCGGTAACTGGTCCTTTTCCAACTGGCTCATCCACAGTTAAAACTGCATCCGGATCTCCTTTGATAGTTTCAGAACCAATTTTCTTCTCCTTAAGATCCACAATTTTTGGTGGCTCTTCTGTGATTTCCTCTGTTTTAGCAACAACCGGTTTCACGAACTTCACTTGATCCACTTTTGGTGGAGGTGGTGGAGGTGGCGGAGTATTTGGTTTAATTACCTCTTTCTTCGGAGGTAATTTTATCGTAGTAAGTTTAATATCGTTATTTTCCAGCTCATCACCAGAATCTGGTAAGAAGCTTGCAATAAGTGGTGCTGCAACAGCAAGAGCAAAAATAACTGAACCAATGATAAGAGCTCTTACCGTGGTTTTAGTATTTGATTTTCTTAACTCATATGCACCATATATCTTATTACGTCCTTCGAATACGATATCAAGCCACTGATTTTTAATTATATCTAATTTCATATTTCTTGATTATTAGGTTATTGTCAAAATAAGACTGCTCTTATTTTTTCTCTAACAATTCGGTTTCTTTAGGTAGAAAATCATTCACAATTGCATAAGTTGCAACTCCTGTAATAGCCATTTCATCTAAAATGTCTACTAAGTTTTTGTACTTCGATTTTTTACCTGGCTTGATGATTACAATAATCCCTTTATCCTTGCTACCAGTATATTCAACTACTGATTTTTTACGAGCTAATAATTCTTTACGAATACCATCTTTCCCATAAGCAATATCTTTAGGACCAGCAATAGGACTATCAATTAATCCCATATAGTAAATAAGCTTATTGTTTTCCCCTAACATAACAGTTAAAGTTCGTTTTTCATCGACCTTCATATCCTTGTTATTCTCAGGATTCTCATCTTTATCTGGCAAACCTAAACTCATCGATTGAGGTTTTGACAACGTAGTGGTTAACATAAAGAACGTGATCAATAAGAAAGCCAAATCCACCATCGCAGTTAAATCTACTTTAGAGTTTTGCTTTTTACTTCTTACCTTACCACCTTTTCCGCCACCACCGTCGCCGGTATTTAATTCAGCCATTTTAGTGTATATTTTTTAATTAAAAGTCTTTTCCTCTCATACCAGTAACTAAGTTAAAGGTATTGATTTTTTGATCTTGCAGGATATCCATAATCTTTTTGATTTGTGGATACTCTTCTTTTGAATCACCTTTAATAGCGATTTGCAATTCTTTATCATCAAGATCAATTGTAGCTCTTCTAGCAATCAAAAGCCAATCTTTTAATTGATTATCCAAAGAATCCATTGGGATTCCTCCTTGATTTGCTTTACTTCTATCAGCCGCTTTCATGTTGATGATTTGTTTCAAACCTGCAACCGGAACACCGAAGTCATCCATTAATGCAAATTGATTTTTATCATCTTCAGAAAAAGTAACTCCGTATTTTTGACCCATTCCTTCAAGAGTTCTTTTACGAACTTCTCTACCTTTAATGTCAAAAAACACTTTACTTTTCCCATCTTTTCCTTTACCAATAATGATCGTAGCTAAATCCGTATCAGGTAATTTAGTTTGAACAGTAGAAGAAGGCATATCTACAGGAAGTGCCTCAGGCACCTTAGCAGTAGCGGTCAAAATAAAGAACGTAAGCAAAAGGAACGCAACATCGCACATGGCAGTCATATCTGTCGATGTTGACTTTTTTTTCATTTTTATTTTAGCCATTCTCTTTTATTTTTATTTTGATATAATTAATTGTAATTATTCAAAAATTAATTATTGTTTCAAACTTCCTCTGAATCTTCTGTAAGTATTCACGATTGTAGTACCAGCCTCATCGATAGAGTAAGTTAAATCGTCAATTTTAGCAGTAAAGAAGTTGTAAGAAACGATAGCTAAGATAGAAGTAGAGATACCTGTTGCAGTGTTGATAAGTGCTTCAGAGATACCTGTTGCAAGAGCAGCCTGATCTGGAGTTCCAGCAGAAGCTAACGCACCAAACGCTTTAATCATACCTGATACAGTTCCTAATAATCCTCCTAAAGTTCCTAATGATACTAAAGTAGAGATAATAGTCATATTTTTTTCTAACATTGGCATTTCTAATGAAGTTGCCTCTTCGATTTCTTTGTGGATTACTTCAGAAGCTTCTTCACTGTTGAAACCTTCTTTTTTAACGTCTTGGTATTTAATCAAAGCAGATTTAATTGCATTTGCAACTGAACCTTGTTGTTTGTCACATGAAGCGATAGCAGCCTCGATGTTTCCTTCTTTAATACTTGCTTGAACGCTTTTCATGAATTTATCTAAGTTAGATTTTCCAGCAGCTTTACCAATAACGATAAATCTTTCAATAGAAAAAACAACAACCATTAAAAACATACCTAATAATACCGGTACAATAAATCCTCCTTTATATACTTGTCCTAATGTATTGATTGGGTGACCTGTTTCAGGATTACCTCCTTCGAAGTTAGAAGCATCTCCCATGATTACTTTCCAAATAAACACCCCTACCAAGATACACGCTACAATAATGATTCCAGTAATCATTCCTCCCCCATTCGAAGTGCTTTCTTTTTTAACTTTAACGTTTGCCATTTTTTTAAATTTTAATAGTTTTAAATAATTTTTATTTTTTAGTTATATTTAACTTGTAGAGGAGCAAATTTATACGTTTAGTTTAAATAAAAAAACTTTTTTTAATTTTATTGAAGGAAATTTAACGTCAATTTAAAAAATATCTCATTAATTTGCAGACGTCATTTTTTCGATAAACCAAAAATAAGGGCGAATTATGGGAAAATTACAACGTTTTAGTAAATATTCAAAGATTCCATTGATATCTTCTTAAAAAGTTGCGAAATTATTTTTTATCGTATTTTTAATTGTCAAAAGCTTTTTCTTACTAAAAAAAAACTACTAAGAATGTTAAAAAAAAAGCAATACTCTTATAATCATCTAAATTACAAACAAAAACATGAATAAAAAAGATAATTTCATCCAAGATATAAACAATGGTTATTTATCAAAAGGTGACAGTATTATACTGGGAGGTGCAATTTTAGAAGGCGAGCCAATAGCCGAAGTGCATGTGAAAATTCCTTTAAAAACCTTAAATCGTCACGGATTAATTGCCGGAGCAACGGGAACAGGAAAAACCAAAACCATTCAGGTTTTTTCCGAGCAATTATCAAATGCCGGAATTCCTGTTTTAATGATGGACATAAAAGGAGACTTTAGCGGTATCGCAAAAGAAGGTAAAGAAGAAGGCTTTATAAGCGAGCGACACGCAAAAATAAACATACCTTATAATGTATCTGCATATCCTGTTGAATTAATGTCATTGTCAAAACAAAACGGAGTTCGTTTACGTGCCACAGTTTCTGAATTTGGCCCTGTATTATTTTCCCGAATTTTAGATTTAAATGATACTCAGGCAGGCGTTGTTGCCGTAATCTTTAAATATTGCGATGACAAACAAATGCCGTTATTAGATTTAAAAGACATCAAGAAAGTCATTAATTATATTACTGAAGAAGGAAAAGACGAAATCACAGCGAGTTACGGTAAAATTTCTACGGCAACTACCGGAACTATTTTGAGAAAAATAATCGAATTAGAACAACAAGGCGGAGATTTATTTTTTGGCGAATTATCTTTTGAAATTGATGATTTAATGCGAATTGACGAAAACGGAAAAGGGTACGTAAACATCATCCGCCTGACGGATATTCAGGATAAACCAAAATTATTCTCGACTTTTATGCTGAGTTTATTGGCAGAAATCTACCAGAAAATGCCTGAAAAAGGAGATGCAGAACAACCGGAATTAGTCATTTTTATTGACGAAGCGCATTTAATTTTTAATGAAGCGAGCAAAGCATTATTAGAACAAATTGAAACGATTGTAAAATTAATTCGTTCTAAAGGTGTTGGTGTTTATTTCGTAACGCAAAATCCAATGGATGTACCGAGCGGTGTTTTGGCGCAATTAGGTTTAAAGATTCAGCATGCTTTAAGGGCTTTTACTGCAAATGATCGACAAGCGATTAAAAAAACGGCTGATAATTACCCTACTTCACAATACTATAAAACTGACGAATTATTAACCAGTCTGGGAATTGGGGAAGCCTTGGTAACTGCTTTGAATGAAAAAGGAGTTCCAACACCGCTTGTAGCAACAATGATGCGCGCGCCACAAAGCCGAATGGACGTTTTGACTTCTGATGAAATCGAAGTGATCAACAGCAAATCAAAATTGGTAAAAAAATACAGTGAAGAAATTGATCGTGAAAGTGCGTACGAAATACTAAACAAAAAAATTGAAGAAGCTTCGCAAGCAGCTGCAGAACAAGAACAACAAGCACCAACGAGATCTTCAAAATCAGAGCCTACTACAGCCAGCGTTGTAACTAAATCTGTTTTGAAAGTCGTAACAAGTGCAACTTTTATAAGAGGTGTTTTTGGCGTTTTGACAAAAATATTCAAGAAATAAAAAATTTCACGATATAAGTTATATAGGTTCAAATAAAATCTTTGTGTATAGATTAAATGAACTTATATAACTTATATGGTGAAAAAATTATGCGTTTTGCAACAACTCCAGAATCTTAGTATCTATTTCCGGAGTATTCCAGATATTTTCTATGTTGTCTATTTTTAGGATTTCTTCCATAATTCCGTTTTGGAAATCTCCAATTGCCAAAGCTTCGGCATACGGACGGTCGCTAAAAGTTACACGACTGTAAAGCGGAATCCATTTATCAGGATGTTTATCAGAGAATGCTTTTTCGATTTTCTTTTGTAATAAGAATTTCTCATCAGCAGTTTTTGTACTCATTTCCATGAAATTACGATACGAAAGTTCCGCAATTGCATCGGCATTTGGTTTACGAGAAATTTGATATTCAGAGAAAATCTTTTTCCAATCGTCTCCGTATTTTTCAATCATTTCGTTTAAAACCGTAATATCTTCAAAACCGGCATTCATTCCTTGTCCGTAAAACGGAACAATTGCATGACAGGCGTCTCCAATTAAAGCAATTTTATCTTCATAAGTCCACGGAAAACATTTCATTGTTACCAAAGTACTCGTTGGATTTTTAAAGAAATCTTCTGCCAACTTCGGAATCACGTCAATCGAATCCGGGAAGTTCTTCGTAAAGAAATCTTCTACCATTTTTCGATCTGTTAACGAAGCAAACGAGTTTTCTCCTTCAAAAGGCATAAATAAGGTACACGTAAAACTTCCGTCTAAATTAGGAAGCGCAATCAGCATATATTCGCCGCGTGGCCAGATATGAAACGAATTTTTATCCAGTTTATGCGTCGCATCTGCATTAGCCGGAATATTCAATTCCTTATATCCCATATTCAAAAATTCCTGCGAATAATTAAACATGCTCTGACGCTGCATTCTGTGACGAATTCTCGAAAAAGCACCATCGGCACCAAAAACCATATCGTATTTTTTCTCTTCCCACTCGCCTCTTTCGGTTTCGCCAATATGCAAAGTTGCATCACTTAACGTTACGTCCCAGATTTTTTGGTCAAACAAAAATTCAGCTCCGGCTTGTTCAGCAAGATCAATCATTTTTCGGTTTAAAGTTCCTCTCGAAATCGAATAAATCGACTCGCCTTCCTGTCCGTAATTCTGAAAATTGAGTTTATCAACCAAATGAATCGCACGTTTGTCCATTGGAATCGCGATTTCCCGTACCGAGTCTCCAACGCCAACGCCATCAAGTGCTTTCCAGCCACGATTAGACATCGCCAGATTTATAGAACGACCAGAAAAATTAATTTTGCGAATATCAGGACTACGATCATAAACATGAACGGTGTGACCTGCTTTTTTAAGATAAATTGCCAATAACGATCCTACCAATCCAGAACCTACAACGGCAATTTTTAGTGAAGTTTGCATCAAGAAAAATCTAAATATAAGATCGTAAAAATAAGTAATAATTCTACAAGAGCTTTAAAATAAAGGAAATATTTATGATTTAAAAGCTTATTTTTCATGGCATGACCCGCAGAAAAAGCGGGTCGGGCTATCCACTATATCTTTTGTGGCCACAATAGCAACGCGCATTGCCACAAAAGGATGCCGTTCCTATCCCTCATGCAACTCTCGTTTTCATAACAAATTTGCGTTTTTATAGATTTATTAGAAACATCAAATAGGCTACTTTCGTTCAAGAAATAATTTCTATTTTTTGTCATTTCGAGGAACGAGAAATCACACTAGAAACTCCGCAAACAAAATCGCCAATCTTTGTCGAATTACGTGTGTGATTTCTCGTTCCTCGAAATGACAACATTGTGTATAAAAACTTTGCGCCTTAGCGACTTTGCGCGAACTATATACTATTAAAAAACTTAATTCATGAAAAGCGACCTATTACAATCAGACATTATTTTACAAAACGAAAAAGTTTTACTGCTTCCTTTCGAAGACAAAAGAAACATCGAACTCAAAGAAATCATTTTTGACGATGAAATTTGGAAATACATGGGAATGTATGTTCGAACTGAAACTGATTTCGAAAATTATATTCAAAACACACTAAAACAAAAAGCAGACGGAATTTGTTATCCGTTTTTAATTATAGACAAAGCCACCAACAAAGTTGCCGGAAGTACCCGATACGGATATCTAAATCACGCAAGCCAAAAATGCGAAATTGGCTGGACCTGGTACGGAAAAGCATTTCAGGGAACAGGTTTAAACAAAGCTTGTAAATATGAATTATTGAATTTTGGTTTCGAAAACATTCAATTTAAAAGAATACAATTTAGCGCCGATCTTGAAAATATAAGATCCCAAAAAGCTATTGAAAATCTGGGCGCTTTAAAAGAAGGAATATTTAGAAATAATTATGTTGATTCTGAAGGAAAAAGTAAAGATGATGTTTATTATAGTATTATTTTAGAGGAATGGGAGAACACTAAAAGAGAATATTTTGGAGAGTTTGCATAAAAAAATATATTAAAATTGAAACAAAAAATGAATTCTGTCGTCTATTAATTATCACACAATAATCGTCACCAAAATCATCAATCAAAAACCAAATGAAAAAATCAATCATTCTGTTAGCAATCTTCTTATTAGCCTTTGGAACAATTTCTGCGCAGACAGAAATCAAAATTCCGTATGGAAATAATCCCGAAGCCGGACATTACAAAGAAATCAACGGTTTTAAAATGTATTACGAAGTTTATGGATCTGGCGAACCTTTGGTTTTGCTTCATGGAAATGGCGGTTCGATTAAAGGACATACTCGCAGAATTGAATATTTCAAACAAAAATTTCAGGTTATTGCCATCGACAGTAGAGGTCACGGAAAATCTGTAGACGATTCTAAAAAACAGTTGAATTACGTTCAAATGGCTGATGATGTCAGTGTTTTACTGGATTCCCTTAAAATTAAAAACGCCAATATCTGGGGACAAAGCGACGGCGGAATTCTAGGCCTTTTACTGGCTATTAATCATCCTGATAAAACCGGTAAAGTTGCCACTTTTGGAGCCAATTTGTTTCCGGGTAAAAAAGCAATTTACACTGAAATTGATAAAATGGTTATGGATACTTTGAAAGCTACAAAAGATCCCCGCACTAAAAATCTATATACTTTACTGGCAAAACAACCTAATATTACTGACAAAGATCTTCAGAAAATAAAATGTCCGGTTTTAATAATGTCGGGTGATCGCGATGTGATCAGACTGGAACATTCTATCGAAATATTTAATAATATTCCAAATTCAAACTTTTTTGTAATGCCGGGTGCAACTCATTTTGGCGCTTATGAAAAACCGGATCTTTTTAATTTGGTTTTGATGAGTTTCTTTACCGATCCGTTTAAGAAAACATCAAGTGTAGAATTATTCGCAGGAAAAAAATAAGCCGGAAGTCATATCCCATAACATAATAGCATCAAATGAAATTATATTCAGAATATTATGTGAGTGAAAATTGCGAACGGTTTGTCAATAAAATTTGGTGTCTGGATAACAGCATCGGCGAAAGCCTGATCGAAAATAAACTCGTTTTACCAAATGGCTGTTTTAATCTCGCCATCGTAAGCGGAAACGCAACCGAAGTTCATACAAGCAAACAAAAGTATGAAATGCCTGAAGGAATTTATTTTTGTTCGCAAATGACAAATAAGGTTTTGGTAAACATTGAGCCGAAAACCAAAGTAACTATAATTCAGTTTCATGCCTGGACGCTTTCGATGTTTCCTAATTATGATTTAAGCAATTTTACCGATTCTATTATTAAAATCAGTCCGAGTGAATTGCCTTTTGACAAGGAAATTGATTTGAGTTTAAACAGTGAAATTTCGATATTATTAAACACTATTAATCATTATTTTGAAGAATTGAATACTTTACATTCAAACAAAAATAGTGTCGAAAAAATCTGCGAAATCATCAAACTTCATAACGAGGAAATTACGGTTTCGGAAATTGGAAAAAATCTAAATGTTTCACAAAGATTATTGCAGATTAAGTTTAAAACCGCAACCGGACTTACCATTAAAAAATACATTCAGATTTTGAAGTTCAGAAAATCAATTGATCAAATGGTTACTATTGGTTTGGATAAATTAAATCTCACTGATGTTGCACTTTACAACAAATATTTTGATCAGTCGCACTTTATAAAACAGTTCAAAGATGTGATGAAAACGACTCCGAAAACCTTCAATTCAAGCTCGTATTTTCTTTCGAAAAAAAGATAATATTTCGCATTTGTACAATTTTTTGATTTCTGATTGTTTTAATATTGCAAAATCATCAATCAATCAAATCAATCAAAAATGAAAATCAATTTATCATTTTTCCGGTTAAAAGCAATTTTAATTGGAATACTACTCTTTCAATTGCACAGTGGATTTTCTCAGGAGAAAAAAAACTCAGAACTCTACAAAACCATTATGTCAAAAGACAGCCTTCTTTTTAATGTTGGCTTTAATACTTGTGATATTTCACAATTTGAAAATCTTTTAAGTGACAATTTTGAATTTTATCATGACAAAGACAGTATTTCTGATAAAGCTTTATTTCTTCACAACCTTAAAAAAGGTTTATGCGGTTCAATCGGAACATACCAATCCAGAAGATATTTAGTTCCAAACAGTACAGAAATTTATCCTTTATATAAAAAAGGTATTTTGTATGGCGCTATGCAAATGGGTATTCACCAATTCTACGAAAAATCAACTGATAAAAATGGAAATCTTGCAGATGCAAAAGAAAATTTTGGCAGTACAGCGAGATTTACTCATGTCTGGCTATTAAACAACGGTATTTGGAAATTGAAAAGATCTTTTAGTTACGATCATCAAACTGAAAATACGGCCGGCACTAAATCAGACATTTTTGATAACGATGCCGAAATCAAAAAATGGCTGCTACAAAACAATGTTCCCACGATGGGAATTGGCATAATCAACAACGGAAAGCTTCAGGATGTAAAAGTATTTGGCGAACTTAAAAAAGGAGTTACAGCGCCTTATAATACTATTTGGAATGTCGCTTCATTAACAAAACCCGTAACAGCAATTGTGACTTTAAAACTGGTAAGTGAGGGAAAATGGAATCTTGATGAACCTCTTGACAAATATTGGATAGATCCGGATATTAAAAACGACCCTAACCATAAATTATTGACAACAAGAATTATTTTAAGCCATCAAACGGGATTTCCGAATTGGCGGCTTATGAATGAATCCGGAAAATTGGATTTTAAATTTAAACCTGGAACTAAATACCAATATTCAGGTGAAGGATTGGAATATTTACGAAAAGCTTTAGAGAATAAATTTCATAAAACACTAGATCAATTAGCGGAGGAACTAATTTTTAAACCGCTAAAAATGAATGACACGCAATTTATCTGGAACGATAAACTAGATATTTCCCGATATGCCATTAACTATGATAACAAGGGAAACCCGTATGAACCAACCAAAAATAAAACTGCAAACGCTGCCGATGATTTATTAACGACGATTCAGGATTACGGAACATTTTTGTGCAGTATAATGAACAGCGATGATTTAAGCAAAAAGGTATTTGATGATATGATTTCGCATCAAATTGAAACCAAGAAAAACAAGTATTTCGGTTTGGGTTTTGAAATATATGATTTAGGAAATAATGATTTTGCTTTGTCGCATGGCGGAGCAGACAAAGGCGTTCAGACTATTGTTTTTATGCTGCCAAAAACAAAACAAGGCTTGCTTATTTTTACTAATGTTGACGATGGCTACAAAGTTTATGAAAAAATCGTTGCGCATTATCTGGGTGAAAATGGGAGAAAAATAATTGATATCGAAACAAAATAAAGGGCAATTATGAGAATGATAAACACTTTGGCCTTTTTTATATTGTTTTTAAACAGAGAAGCAAAGGCTCAAACGAATAATGAAGTCCTAAAAATGGATATTCTAAAAAATGAAATCATTAAAATGGACAGTTTGCTTTTTGATGTGGCATTTAATAAATGTGATGCCGGTCTTTTCAAAAAATTAATAGCCGAAGATATCGAGTTTTATGACGATCGTTTTGGATTAAATACTTCAAAAGGGAATGAAATAAAATCTTTAACGGAAAAATGTGCAAGCTCTGATAAACTGACCCGAAAATTAACTTCCTGCACAATTGATAAATTAGGCGATTTTGGTGCTGTACAATTGGGCGAACATACTTTTCTTGTCAATAATATTCCGGTTGGAACAGGAAAATTTATTCATATCTGGGAACGAAAAGAGGAGAATTGGCAATTAAAAAGAATCGTTAGTTATGAACACAGACCTATTAAAAAGTAGCTGTTCTGATTCACTACTCTAAAAAAGATAATAAAAAACCGATAATTTGGAAACAAAATCATAAAATAGTCGTCTAATAATTAGACGGCTATTTTCGTTTACTATTTATATCGAATACCAAAAACCATTATTAATCATAATCAATCAATTCATGAAAAAATCAATCAAACTCACGTCTTTTTTTGGATTCCTCTTTTTGTTTACGTTTGCAATAACATTTGCACAAGATAAATCAAAACAAATTGACGAACTTTTAAGCAAATACAATCAATATGATCAATTTAACGGATCGGCGTTAGTGGCAGAAAACGGAAAAGTTATTTTCAAAAAAGGATATGGTTCTGCCAATATGGAATGGAATATTCCGAATCACCCGGACACCAAATTCAGATTAGGTTCTATCACTAAACAATTTACGGCTTTGTTAATTGTAAAATTGGCCGAAGAAGGAAAAATAAAACTAGACGTTCCTATTACAACCTATTTGCCGGATTATCCAAAAGAAAATGGTGACAAAATCACGATTAATAATTTGCTAACCCATACTTCAGGAATTCCAAATTATACCAGCGCTCCCAATTTCCTGAAAGAAAAAGCCAAGAATCCTTATTCTCCTGCAGATTTTGTAAAAACATTTTCGAGTTTGCCTCTTGAATTTAAACCTGGTGAAAAATTCGCTTACAGCAATTCCGGCTATTTTTTATTGGGATATATTATTGAAAAAATTACCGGTAAAACCTATGAGCAGTATTTACAGGAAATTATTTTTACGCCTTTAAAAATGGTCAATTCCGGTTATGATCACAGCGATATTATTATCAAAAACAGAGCTGCAGGTTATGAAAAACAAGGAAAAAAGATCGTTAATGCTTCCTATCTTGACATGAGTATTCCGTATGCAGCAGGATCGTTATATTCAACTGTAGAAGATTTATATCTTTGGGATCAGGCGCTTTACACGAACAAATTACTTTCTGAAAAATCAATGGAATCTTTGTTTAAACCCTATATTCTTATGGGAGATGGAGGTTATGGATATGGATGGTTTCTTAGCGAAATAAATGTTGGAACTAAAAAAGTAAAACTTATTGAACATGGCGGAGGAATAAATGGTTTTAATACCAATATATCTCGCATTCCATCAGACAAAATTCTAATCGTTTTACTGAATAATACCGGAAGAGCTGTTTTAAGTGAAATGACAGAAAATATTAGAAATATTTTATACAATCAGCCAATTAATCAACCGAAGAAATCAATGGCTTTTGAATTGTTAGAAGTGTTTTCACAAAAAGGCGTTAAAGGCGGAACAGAAACGTACGCTAAATTGAAAAACGATCCCACTTATGGTATTAAAGAAGGTGATATGAACAATGTTGGATATCAATTACTGCAAACCGGAAAAAAGAAAGAAGCAATTGAAATCTTCAAAATTAATGTGGAAGCTTTTCCAAAATCAGGAAATGTTTATGACAGTTTGGGAGAAGCATATCTGGCCGATGGTGATAAAAACTTAGCCATCACTAATTACAAAAAATCAATAGAACTTGATCCTTCCAACGAAGGCGGAAAAAAAGCTTTGGCAGAAATATTAAAAAAACAATAATCAAAAATCGAATAATCAGGTCATCAACTATTGACTCTGACAATCAGTTTTAAAGCTGATTGTTGGAGTTTTTTTATTTGAAAAATGATTATTTTAGCGTAAACAAAATCAATAAACGAGATGAAAATTCATACCACAAATTATCAGAACACTTTTATTGAAACTGCAGAAGATAGTCCTGTAACAAGCGCCAAGATTCCGCCAATAAAAGGCGACAAAAAAACTGTTGCCACTATCGAGTTTGAAATGATCAGCAGGAATCCGTATAAATTTACTTCTGATGATGTTTTGTTTCAGGTTTTTGCAGATAAAAATGATTTAACAAAATCAGAATATAAGGAAGCACGCAATCAATTTTTCTCGAAAGGTCAGGCGTGTTTTCGCGCTTCGCCCTTAACCAAACGTTACGGCTGGGGAATTCACAATGACGAAAATGGAAAAATAGCTTTATACGGAATGGAAACTCCTGAATATCAAAAATTCTTAAAAGATGAAAATCTAAAAGTCGTAAAAGCAATGCGAAGTTCCAGAAAATAAAAACAAAAAAGGAATATTCGTAACTGTTCTCTTATTAACTCCGATCTTACAATTTTTAAAAATCTGCACTATCGGATTTTTTATTTAAAAGTCATTTTTCGATTGAATATTTACAACAAAAAAGCTAATTTAGCCCAGCCCGAAAAATAATATCAAAACCCTAAATCAACCTGATTTACAACTTAAAAAGTGTAAGCCATTTAAAAATAACCTATGAAAAAAAATTACTTTTTACTTCTTGTCTTATTGATGTTTGTTCCTTCTGTATGTATTTCCCAAACTTCTGTAAATGCGCCAATGCCAACGCAGCAGAATACAATTATCGTAAATAAAATCATTGACGTTACCAATTACAAAACTTATTTTGTTGATTATTGTTTAACGAAAATAAACGAAACAGCTTATAAAGAGAAATGGAACGAGAAAAAAACAGTTGAAATTACAGAAACCATCAACTTTAAAAATTTTAGAGATGCTGTTTATAATATGTTTGCGTTTTACAACGAAGTAGATTTGGAAACATTATTAAAAGAATATCAAAAAAATACTGCTTATCAAACGACAAATGTAATGACGACTAATAAAGTTTTGCTTAACAATCTGGATATATATGCCAAAGATGTTGTTACAGGAAAATATTTAGCGAAATAAAATACTAAGGTACTAAGTTGCTAAGGTTCTAATTTTGAAATCTTAGAACCTTAGCAACTCAGAATCTTAGCGACTTTAAAAAAACTATTTCATCTCTGGTTTAAATATTAATTTTGTCGAAGTTTTTACAATTTCCTCTTTATTCAACTTCATTTTTCTGAATTTTCCGTGAACAAACATTTCGGCCTGATCGTTATAATGTTTGCTGAAAGGATTTCCGGATTGTCCGGTTGGTAAGATGCTCCAGCTGTTTTCAACATCTGCAAAATCGACAATTCTTCTGGTTGAAGGTCCGCCTTTTACATAATATTTCCCTTCCTCATTATATCCAAAAAACTGATTGTTGATTACTTCATTCGATCCCGGATCTGCAAACGGACCCACATTAAATAATTTGCGTAAAGCGGCTACTTTTCCTAACGGATGTTCGTGTTCTACAGTATGCACTTTTCCCCAATTCCAGTCAGGAACATTGTTTCCTAATTGTTCTTTAAGAGCCGTAATTGCTTCATGAAATGACTTTGTTACAATTTGGCTTCTGGTTTCTTTTACCTTCTTCGTTTTGACATTATCCCACCAAAGTGAATTTTCATTTGCAATTTGCCTCGCAATAATTTGTTTTCCTAAACTCACGCCCAAAAACAAATTAAAATTCTCCGATCCCATTTCGTCTTCAAATGTATTTTTCAAATACAAATACACCCATTTGTTGTAAATCGTTGGCGCAACATCTTCTAAATTATTGGTTCCTTTCCAGGCTCTTAAAACTCCTATTGCCTGTTTTTCTTCTATCGAAAGAGAATTTGTATTTAAACCCGAAATCAAATTTTGAACAACGCCCGGTGAAACATCAGAGGTATTATCATAAATCATTTTACTGATTTCTTCCTTATCCCAATTTGATTTTGCATCCATTAAACCCGAAATTCTTTTCGCACGATCTTCCGGCAAATAATAGCCCGGATATAAGTAACCATCAACCGCTTCAGGCTGATTATTTGCAGAATAAACATAACCCCATTCTGGATTTTCTGCCGATGGATTTTTGGAGAAATCCAAATATTCTTTTATATCATCTTTACCGCTTGTACCGTCCAGAATAAAAAACGTATTCACTCCTTTATCATGTTTATACAATTTTCCCGTTGCCCACCACGCCACATTTCCTTTGGCATCGCCGTACATGACATTTAATCCCGGCGCAGCAACCAGCTGAACTGCTTTTTTGAAATCATCTTTGCTTTTAGCATGCGAAAGTCCGTAAACCGCGTCGAGAATTTGTATAGGCTGCTGCGTATAAATCCACGACATTGCAATTGGATTTTTACGATCTAAACGTTCTAATAAATCATTCATTATTGGACCATGTCGACTTGATTTTACCGTTAGAACCACATCCGAAGTATCTTTAACCTTTATTGTTTTTTTTCTGGTTTCATATTTAGCAAAACCATCCGGTGTTTGATATTGAGTTGAATCTCCGGCTTTATTTTTTTCCTGATAAAAGTCGATATCATCATTTTCAAACATCGTTAAGCCATAAGCATAATCGCGATTGTGTGCCAATAACGGAAATGGCGTTCCGGCAAGATAACAGCCATACAATTCATGTTCCAGCGTTACCAAATGTGCTTCGTACCAGGTTGCCGGCTGCGAAAATCCAATATGCGGATCATTTGCAAAAATGACTTTTCCGCTCTTGGTTTTATGAGGTCCCGCGATCCAACTGTTACTTCCCACAAAAGGCGGAATTGGTGATTTGTCCAGTAAGGCCGCAACTGATTTTGAAATCGCGGTATATTCTTCAATATTTTCTTTTGAACTTCTAATTTGCGTCGTATTAAATTCACCTTCAATTCCCAGATCTTTCAAATATTCGGCGCCATATTTATTTCTAATATCAGTTAATAACGGATCTGTTTTTTGAGCCATTGCAAAACTAAAAGACATATATCCGAAAATATTATAGACATCTTCGATCGTAAATTTTTTCTTTTTTACACCAACCAAAGTAAATTCAACCGGTGTCACTCCTTCCTCTAAATACTGATTGATTCCGTCTAAATACGCTAATGTTAACTGATAACTCTGACTATTTTTATCCAGTTTTGCAATGGCTTTCGCCGAAGCTTCTTCAATACCAATTCCCGAGAAAAACATGTCATTTTTAAGCGCAACCGATCCAAAAATCTCTGATAATTTTCCGGGTGCAATTCTACGTAGCAATTCCATTTGCCATAATCTTTCCTGCGCGTGAACATATCCAAGCGCTGTCATCGCATCTTTTTCTGAATTTGCATAGATATGAGGAACACCAAAATCATCAAAATAAACTGTGGTTTCTTTTTCTATATTTTTCAAGGCTAATTCACCTTCATATTTGGGTTTCAAATGAAAAATATAACCGCATAAACCTATTCCTAAAACAATAATTATGGCCAATAAAATCAGCAGCGTTTTTTTAATAATTCTCATATTCAAAAGATTAAGCAGATAATGATTATATAATGATGTAACTTAAAGAGTAAATCCTATAAGAAACATGGCTTTTAAAACTCTAAATTTATGTATTAAAACCAATACAATAAATGTCAATCTATAAAAAAATAGCAATCGGTGTAATTTCAGTGTTCCTTTTTGTCATTTTCGTCAATATTGGACTTAATTATTGGATAAAAAAACAATTACCCATAATTATAAACGAGAAAAACACGACTCCTTATAATATCAATTACGAAAAAATTGAAGTCTCACTTTTTTCCAGAAATATCTACGCACAAACATTATTGGTGAGTCCGAAGAACCAGCCGAAAGACAGCAAAAACGGACTTTTTTCTAAAATAGAATCCATTACAATTAAACATTTTAATATTTGGGATTTGGCTTTTCGTGATGTTATTCAGGCAGAAAGCATCATCATCAATAAACCTCGCATAATTTTATATAAAAAAGGCGAAAAACTTTTGAATAACAGCAAAAGCATTAAAAATGAAATCATAGAACCATTTCGTAAAATAATTGCCGTTTCAAATATTTACCTCAACGACGCCTCTGTTGACGTGGTTTCTTTAAACAGTCAAAAACCAATTTTAAGTATTAAAAAAATTATCGTAAAACTTGAAGGAATTTTAATAACCGATAAGACATTAAACGAAAAAATTCCGCTTCAATTTGAGAGTTACGCCTTAGTAATTGATAGTTTATTTTACAGACCAAGTGCCTTTTATACTATTACAGTAGGCAAAATCAGTACTGAAAAGAATTTTCTAAAAATTAATAATTTTGCAAATCTTCCTCAATTTACCCGAAGAGAATTTACAAAGCGTTTAGAAAAGGAAAAAGACATTTATACCTTAAAATTAGATTCTGCCGAAATAAAAAAAATGGATTGGGGTTTCAAAAACGACCAGTTTTTCTTTAAGGCAAATTCACTTGTCATGCATCATTTTGACGCTAATGTTTACCGCGGTAAAATGCCAAAAGACGATTTGAGCAAAAAATATCTTTACAATCATTTATTACGAAATATTAAATTTCCGCTGCAAATAGACACGCTTCAGGTTTTGAAATCCAAACTGGTTTATGAAGAAGAAATTGATTTTTCTAAAGGTCCGGGAGTTTTAAATTTTGATAAATTCAATTTGCAGGCTACCAATCTGCGAAGTGGTTTTGGATTAAAAAAAACAAACGACGTGAAGATCAAAGTGAATTGTGTTTTCATGAAAAATTCTCCTCTTAATGTCGATTGGAGTTTCAATGTTCTCGACAAAAATGACGGTTTTCATATACAGGGTGCTATTACTAATTTTGATGTAAGAGCTATGGGGCAATTCAGCAAACCTTATATGAATGCTTCATTTACCGGAGTTTTCAATAAATACCGATTTAATTTCTACGGAAATGATAATATTTCGAAAGGAAATGCTTCTTTAGATTATGACGATTTAAAAGTAAAATTATTCAAAAAGAAAAACCCTGAAAAAGAGGCAAAACTAAAATCAGCAATCGTTAATTTATTAGTCAAAAATGATTCAAAAGACAAAGCAAAAACCGCTGATGTTGAACTCGAAAGAATTCAGGAAAAATCATTCTACAACTTTTTATGGAGAAGCATCGCTGAGTCTTTGAAGAAGATTTTGATTTAGAAGATTTATTTTTCGCCACGAATTTCACGAATTTTCACGAATTAATTTTTCAATATCGTGTAGTCCCTACGGGACATTAAGAATTGGGGAAACATTTGTTTTCTACCGAGATTTAACTCCTAAAGGAGTAACGTAATTACTAATGGAGTATAGCGCAATAATACTATACCTCGTAGAGGTTAAATGTTGGTAGAAAATAATTGACGCATTTACAATTGTCCCGTAGGGACTACACGATATTGAAAAATTAATTCGTGAAAATTAGCGCAATTCGTGGCAAACAACCTTTTTACAATTTACATAACCTGACAATTATCAGGTTTTAGAAAAATCCTTTTTCCAATATTTGTTTTTATTTAATTTGAAACAAATGACAAAAAGGCCTTTACACACTTTTCATATTCCGGTAATGGGACTCGCTTATACTATTGACAGCCCTATTAGGGTGGCGCAATACGGTATTTCATCTGTAATTTCAATCGCGGATGATGATTTAATTGAAAAGATGCGCAATTTTTACAGCACTAAATTCAATTTCCCATACGAAGAAATAACTCAGAAATTTCAGGATTACCGTGCCGAGAGAATTACTTCTTACTTAAATTTGGTTGATAAAATCGTAAAACAGAAGTTTGAAAATTTTAAAACAGAATTAGCCGAAAGCAAAACTGTTTTAGAAAATTTTATCGCAACATTACCCAATACTTCTGATATTAAAAAAGGTTTTCAAAACTTACTGGAAGACGGAATTTCATTTAAGGAAAACATCCAAAATTACATCGAAACCAATCTTTTCGCGGGAGAAATTGACGTGAATATCATGACAAAACTGGACAAAGATAATTTCATAAAAAATGAACAGCTTCCTATAGAATTTAATGATGCTCATGCCGCTTTAAGAGGTTTTGCCAAAAGTAATCTGGAATCTTCGGTTGTACTTTCTGCAGGAATGAATCCAAGGCTTTATAGCTATTTTGAGAATTTTCCGGACTTTTTTCCAAACCAAAAAAACGAACTTAAAAAGAAAATTATCTTAAAAGTAAGTGATTTCAGATCTGCGATGATTCAGGGAAATTTTCTGGCTAAAAAAGGACTTTGGGTTTCTGAATATCGAATAGAATCAGGTTTAAACTGCGGCGGACATGCTTTTGCGACAGACGGACTTTTATTAGGAACGATTCTCGAAGAATTCAAACAGAAAAAGGGGCAATTAATTGATTCTGCTCATGAATTAATGATTAAAGTGCTTCAACAAAAAAATGCATTTGTTCCGGATCAGCCTTTGCCTTTAAAAATAACCGTTCAGGGCGGCGTTGGAACATCAGAAGAACATGAATTTTTATTAGACCAATATCAGGTAGATTCTGTTGGCTGGGGTTCACCATTTTTATTAGTTCCAGAGGCAACATCTGTAGATAAAACGACAAGAAACTTATTAATCAATGCCAAAGAAGAAGATTTGTATTTAAGTCATATTTCGCCTTTGGGAGTTCCGTTTAATACTTTGCGCGGCACAACAAACGAAATTTTGAAACAAAAACGAATTCAGGAAAATAAAGCAGGAAGTTCCTGTCCGAAAAAATTTCTGGCATTAAGCAAAGAATATGATCCGCATGGAATTTGCACCGCTTCAAAAAAATACCAGGATATCAAACTGGCAGAATTAGAAAACGTAAAAGGAACTCTTTCGCTCAATGCCTTGGAAAACGCTAAATTTAAAATTACCGAAAAATCGTGTTTGTGTGTTGGTTTGGCCAATGCTTCCTATTTGGAAAATGATATCAAAATAAAAGGTCAGGCACAAGGCGTAGTTATTTGCCCGGGGCCAAATATGGCCTATTTTGACCAGGAAGTTTCATTGAGTGATATGTTGCAGCACATTTATGGAAATAAGTCGGTTTTAAGAGCTGAAAACCGTCCAAATCTTTTTGTAAAAGAATTAAAGATGTATGTAGATTATTTTAGAAATGAAATCGAAACCGTTTCGGGTGAAATCACAACAAATCAGCTTAAGAAATGGAATAGTTTTAAAGCTAATCTTTTAGAAGGAATAGAATATTATCAGGGTTTATTATCCTCAACTTTATATTTTAAAAATGATGAAGAAAAGATTCGAAGAGATTTCGATTTTTATAAATTAGAATTAACAGCGATACAAATTCCGATTCAGCAATTAGTATAAAAAGCAAAACCCCGATTTAAATAAATCGGGGTTCTTATATCGATTAGATTTTACAATCTATTCCTTTTTTTTGTTTTTACTATCGATAACGGCACCTGTTCCGGTTCCTAAAGCAGCACCGGCTAAACCACCAATAATAGCACCTTCACCTTTTTTCTTACTTACAATAGCTCCGGTTGCAGCACCAACTCCGGCACCAATTACGGCACCTTTAGCAGTAGCACTCCAGCCTTTCTTTTTAGTTGTTGTTGTCGTAGTAGCAGTATTTGAATTTCCGTTTGCTGCCTGTTGATGTACGACCACAACTTCTTTTTGAGATTCAACTCTCTGCTCTTCTTTTATCTTAGCCATTTCAGTTTTCATTGAATCCATTACTCTTTGTTTATCAATTTCAACTTTCATGGAATCTATACTTGCCTGTTTCGCCTTCTTCATATCTGCATTTGATTGATTCTGACAAGAAACAATTGATAATGCGATCAAAACTATATATAAAGTTTTCATGATTGTAGTTTTTAAATTATTGTACACTACAAAGTAAAGAAGATAGTTTTTATTGAAGTTACACGATTTAGAGTAAAGGTTATAGAATTTGAATATCTTATGTGATTGAATGCTGATAACACGGATTGCTAAAGCAAAACGCGGATGATACAGATTATTTTTAATTGGCAATTCTAACAATCTCGATAATTTACTAATTACAGATAATTAAATAGAAAGTTTATAACTTCAACATAGCGCAAGGTTTCAACCTTTGGATACGTATTATGAAAATATATCGATGATATATTGGCTCCAAACGGTTGAAACCGTTCGCTATGTCTATATAAAGTGTATTTGTTTTTGCCTTTAGAATATAATACCTTCTATTCCGAAATGAGAAAAAGTTTGCGCCTTAGCGTTTTTGCGCGATAACTTTATTTTCCTAAAATCCCTTGTTTCAGAATCTGACCAAAATCATACATATCTTCATAAGAACAATACAAAGGAACTGGTGCCAGACGAATTACATTAGGTTCGCGCCAATCTGTAATAACTCCGTTTTTCATTAGATAATCGAATAAACTTCTTCCTTCTCCATGTAAAAATACAGATAACTGAGAAGCTCTTTCCTCAGGGTTTGAAGGTGTAATGATTTCGAAATTTCCTTTGACTTCCTTATCAATTTCATGAAGAATGAATTCTAAATAAGATGTAATATGATCTCTTTTTGCAATCAAAGCGTCCATTCCAACCTCAGCAAACATTTCTACCGAAGCTAAATACGGTGCTAAAGAAAGAACCGGTAAATTACTAATTTGCCAGCCTCCCGCTCCGTGAACCGGATCAAAAGTTGGTTCCATTTTAAAACGACGCTCTTTGTTATGTCCCCACCAACCTGCAAATCTTGGCAAGCTGGAATCGTTATGATGTTTTTCATGAACAAAACAACCGGAAGCATTTCCGGGACCTGAATTCATATATTTATAACTGCACCAGGCTGCGAAATCTACGTTCCAATCATGAAGTTCAAGTTTTATGTTTCCGGCAGCATGTGCTAAATCCCATCCTACTTTTGCACCTGCTTTATGTCCTGCAGCCGTGATTGTTTTAATGTCAAAAACTTGTCCGGTATAATAATTTACTCCGCCAATTAAAACCAAAGCCAGTTCATCACCAACTTCTTCAATTTTTGCCAAAACATCTTCAAGACGAATATTGTGTTCGCCATCACGACGTTTGATTTCTACGATTGCATCTTCTGTTTTATATCCATGAAAATGAACCTGGCTCTGAAACATATACTGATCTGAAGGAAAGGCTTTTTCTTCGCAGATAATCTTATAGCGTTTGCCTTCCGGCTGATAAAAAGAAACCATCAACAAATGTAGATTCACGGTTAAAGTATTCATTACCGTAACTTCTAAAGGCAATGCTCCAACAATTTTACTTAATGGTTCTGCAAATCTTTCCTGATAATCCCACCACGGTTTTTCGGCATAAAAATGACCTTCGACAGCTAATTCTGCCCAGTCGTTCATTACTTCGTCAATATATGCTTTGGTGCGTTTTGGCTGTAATCCTAAAGAGTTTCCTGTAAAATAAATAACACGTTTGTCGTTTACTTTTGGGAATATAAATTGATCCTGATAATGATTTAAAGTATCTTGTGAATCGAGTTGTTTCGCGAATTCGCGTGTATTTTGAAAAGTCATTTTGTTTATTTTGAAGCGTAAAAATAGGAAATGTTTCTTTTGTTTCACGTTTCAGGTTTCAAGTTTAACGTTCTGCAAAACCTGAACGTGAAACAAAAAAACCTGAAACCAATTTTAAATAAAAAAACCCATCATTTCTGACAGGTTTTATATTTCATTTCTATATCTAAAATTAGATAATCAACATCGCGTCTCCGTAAGAATAGAATTTGTATCCTTCTTTGATCGCTTCTTCGTATGCTCTTTTCATTAAGTCATGTCCACAGAAAGCAGAAATCATCATCAATAATGTTGATTTTGGTGTATGGAAATTTGTAATCATACAGTTTGCAATACTAAAATCGTGAGGAGGAAAAATAAATTTATTTGTCCATCCTTCATAAGGATTTAAAGTATTTTGAGACGAAACTGAACTTTCAATTGCACGCATTGAAGTTGTTCCAACAGCGCAAATACGTTTTTTGTTTGCTTTTGCAGCATTTACAATATCGCAGGCCTCCTGTTTGATAATCAATTCTTCAGAATCCATTTTGTGTTTCGATAAATCTTCCACCTCAACCGGGTTAAAAGTTCCTAAACCAACGTGAAGTGTTACTTCTGCAAAATTTACTCCTTTAATTTCTAATTTTTTCAAAAGGTGTTTAGAGAAGTGTAAACCAGCAGTTGGCGCTGCTACAGCTCCTTCTTCTTTTGCATAAATTGTCTGGTATCTTTCAGCATCTTCAGCAGTTACTTCTCTGTTGATGTATTTAGGAATTGGAGTTTCTCCAAGTTCTGTCAATTTGTTTCTGAATTCTTCGTAAGAACCGTCATATAAAAAACGTAAAGTTCTACCACGAGAAGTTGTGTTGTCAATTACCTCAGCAACTAACGAATCGTCATCACCAAAATAAAGTTTGTTTCCGATACGGATTTTACGAGCCGGATCAACCAAAACGTCCCAAAGACGTTGCTCTGAATTTAATTCTCTTAATAAGAAAACTTCAATTCTTGCTCCTGTTTTTTCTTTGTTTCCATACAAACGTGCAGGGAAAACTTTAGTATTGTTAAGAATCAAAACGTCTCCGTCATCAAAATAGTTGATAACATCTTTAAACATTTTGTGCTCTATAGTTTGTTTTTGACGATCGATTACCATTAAACGAGATTCATCTCTGTTTTCTGCCGGGAATTCCGCTAAAAGTTCTTTTGGTAAATTAAATTGAAAATGTGATAATTTCATATTGGCATTGTTGATTTTAGAGTGTAGATTTTAGATTTTCTATCTAAAATTATAAATCGTGTGCAAATATACGATTGTGAGATAGGCGTTGTCAAGTGTTTTGGTGTTTATTTTCAAAAGTCGTTGATTTAGTGGTGTTTCGGAGTTGAATAAAAATGATTTTTTTAACATATAAGCGATATAATCGCATTTAATCTTAATTTTTTATTTTATTTTATTTTTTTGTCATTTCGACCGTAGGGAGAAATCACACTAGAAAATCCACAATCTAAATCGTCAATCTTTGTCGAGTTACGCGTGTGATTTCTCCCTACGGTCGAAATGACAAAAACTAAAAAACCCCTAGTTAACACTAGGGGCTATTTAAATTATGCTCATTTATTTAAATGAACTTATATCACTTATATGGTTTAAAAATTACAATTCTGAAATTTTAAAATTCAATGCTTTTAAATCCTCCCAGAAATCCGGATATGATTTTGAAACCACTTCGGCATTTTCGATAATAATTGGAACTTTAATCGCTAAAGGTGCAAAAGCCATTGCCATACGATGATCGTTGTATGTGGCAATTTTTACATCGTGATTGATATTATGCGAAGGCAATAAAGTCAGGGAATCATTTGTAACAGAGATATTTGCTCCAAGCTTTGTCAATTCGATTCGAAGTGCTTCAAGTCTGTCCGTTTCTTTAATTTTTAAAGTATGAAGTCCCGTTAAATGACAGCCAATTCCTAAACCTAAACAAGTCACAACTATTGTTTGTGCAATATCAGGTGTATTATTTAGTTCGAAATTTACATCTTCAAATTTAAAATTTTCCTGTTTTACCAAAGTCATTTTATTATTCTGAAACGTAGTCTGAACTCCTAATTTTTCATAAAGTGAAGCTAATTCAGAATCTCCTTGTAAACTATTTTCTTTATAGCTGCTTAAAGTGATTGAAGCTTTATCGGCCAAAGCCACTAAACTAAAAAAGTAAGAAGCAGAACTCCAGTCAGATTCTACAACCATTTCTTTGGATGCAACTTCTGTTTTTGGATGTACTTTAATTACGTTTCCTTCAAAACTGGTTTGAATATCTAAATCATTTAGCAAAGCCAAAGTCATTTTGATATACGGAATTGAGGTGATGTCTCCTTCTAAAGTTAACTCTAAACCATTATCTAATTTTGAAGCGACCAACAATAAAGCCGAAATATACTGACTGCTCACATTTGCAGCCAAAGTTACTTTTGAAGCTGTAACTTTTTTTCCTTTAATTCGTATTGGAGGATAACCTTCTTCTTTTTCATATGAAATTTCAACTCCCAATTGCGCCAAAGCTTCCACTAAAATCTTGATTGGGCGTTCCTGCATTCTGCTTGAACCTGTCATAACCACTTCTCTGCCTTCGTTTACAGCAAAATAAGCTGTTAAAAAACGCATAGCCGTTCCAGCGTGATGGATATCTACGATTTCGTCATTTCCAATTAATGCTTTTTGCATTACTTCACTGTCATCAGAATTTGAAGTATTAGATAATGTGATATTTGGAAATAATGCTTTTAGTAACAATAAACGATTTGTTTCGCTTTTTGATCCCGTAATATTTAGTTGTGAATTGTCAATGGTGAATTGTGAATTCGTGCTTAATTTTAAATTCATGATAATAGTTATGAGTTGCGAATTATGTGTAATTTAATTCGAGCCCGCAATTTACCACTCCACATTCAAAATTCAAAATTCACCATTGATATTTCACAATTATTTCAATTTATCGTTGTTTTTGTGACGATCCTTGTCTCTAACTGATTTTAAATCCATTTTTTTATCGAAAGCAGCTTGTAAATCAATTCCTGTTTGATTGGCCAGACACAAAACCACAAAAACAACATCGGCCAATTCTTCGCCTAAATCTTTGTTTTTATCGCTTTCTTTTTCTGATTGTTCGCCGTATCGCCTTGCAATAATTCTGGCCACTTCCCCAACTTCTTCCGTAAGCTGAGCCATATTGGTCAATTCATTAAAATAGCGAACTCCGTGTTCTTTTATCCAGGTATCAACGTCAAGTTGGGCATTTTTCAAATCCATAATTATATTTTTTTAAGAACAATTTTTTCATTTTGACTCACTATAATTTTCTGAAAAAACTCTTTCAGCATATCATAATCTGCAGCTGCAAAAATAGCTCTGTTTATTTCTTTTGTCACCTGAATTTGTATTTTATTTTCTTCAGCCAGTAAATTCATCATATAGGTTGCATCTCTATTCTCGGTCATGATGCGCAAGGACTTTGGCAAAGATTCAATTTCATAGCCATCCGGAATTTCTAAAAAAACACTATATGTATATTGATGTGGATAGCCAAAATAAATCGCCATTTGTCTTTCTTCCTGAACAAATGGGTTTGTAGTATCTGTATAAAAAAGTAATGGTTTTAAAAATATTTTCCCATCGATCATATCGTACGGATTATTGAAAACAAAATTAAATTTTTCTACAACCGGCTTCGATAAATCCTCGTTTTTATTTTCTATAGAATACTCCTTGATTTCAATTTTGTTCAAATCATTTTCTAATTTTTCAAGATAGGAATCTTCACTTTTACCCAAATTATTTTCTCTGAAATTAAGCGCCGAATAATCCGTTCTTCTTATCCTTAACGATCCGTCTATTTTTCTGAGATCCGGGTTTATTGTAACCATCAAAGTATAATTATCTTTTGATGCCATTTCCGGAATTAACGCAATTTCTTCTGAACTGCCATTTTCTTTTATAAGTCGGCCTTTCCAGTTTAAGAGATTTAATGGCAAAACATTTTCTGTTGTAAATTTATTTGTGGCGTCTAGTAAAATTTTCTTTCCGTCAATTTCGGCAGCCGCGATAACATAATTAAAAACGGTTCGGTTTGGAAACACTGGAATCCCATTTTCAATTGTACTTACTAGAACCGGACTTACTTCAATTCCGGCAGTTTTTAGCATCGAAATCAGTATAAAATTTATCTCAGCAGCATTTCCTGTTCTTGCCTCGTATGCTTTTCTAACTCCTTTATCTACATAATAACTTTTTTCTTTATTCCAGTTCATTTTATTTTGAACAAACTTAAAAATGGCATCCAATCGTTCTTTTGGATTTTTTATATTTTGCAACAGGACATTTAAATCAACTAAAAAATAATCTTTAAGTTTAATCTGATCTCCGAAACTTTCACTTTTATAAATTGTTTTGGCAACGCCTTCCCAGGTTTTTGTGAGATCTATAACTGGCTCATCAGGAAATCTCTTTCTCTCAAGTTCATTTTGTATTGCTCCTTTGTAATTATCTATATTGTCTACAAATTTCTCCTTCTTGAGTGCCGGAATATTTTGAGAAGTATATAAACTATTGATTTGCTTGTAACCGCTTGCATATAATTGCCCGCTTGCAACCACATCCATTTTTGTTTCTATTTTAAAATTACCTACGAGCAATGATTTATAGATAAGAAATTCCGGTATCTCGGTTTTATATTCAAAAAAGTTGACCGGAATATCATATTGAAAATCAAAATCAGGAAGCCGAACAACATTTTCTGATTTTAAAACATATTTAAACTCTATAATGGAGCCTACTTTTACATTTGGCAAAGTGATAGTAGCCTGATTCCAGTATTTATTTATTTTGTCTTTAAAACTTCCTTCGCTGTTTAGTTTTGTTTTTACAACTGTACCATTTTCAAGATTGTACGTTACAGCATTTGAAAAATTAACGACATCATCACCCAAATTTTCGTATCCCACATAGTAAGAAACTTTTTGATTTGCCCAGCTTAATCCTTCTGGCTTGTAAATTTTTATTTTAAATTCATAAACATTATTCGCGATAAAACCAACACCCGAATTATAAGTAAAGTATGTTTTTGCTTTTTTAAACAAAATTGCAGCCGGAGCGCTGGTGTCTTTTGGGTTCGCCTTTTCCTGCAGTTCAGCAATGGTTACTTTGCCTAATTCGTAGTTTTGGGCTTCCGTTTTTGAAATACTAAAAAGTAAAAAAAGAACAAATGCTAAATTCTGAAATTTCATATTAGATTCTTTTTAAAACTATTTTTTCGGTTTCTTTTGCAATCATTGCTTTGTAATATTCTTTTAGCATTTCATACTTATCAGTTCCCACAATAGCCTCATTAATTTGATGTGCTACAACCAATTGTAAAGCATTTCCGCTTACTGCGATATTATATTTAAAGGTACCCAGATTATCTTCCATTGTCATGAGCGCCGGAGCTGGCAAACTTTCTACAGAAAAACCATCCGGAATTTGGATTGTAATATTGTATTTATCAACAAATGGAAAACCAAAGTCTACCGGATATTCTCTAACTTCCTGCTTAAACGGATTTTTTTCATTGGTAAAAAACAACATCGGATTCACATAGATTTTTCCGCCAATTTGTTCGCACAGATTATTTCCCGTAAACGAATAAGTTTCTACGATAGGCAGCAAAATTTCCTTTTCGTTTGTTCTAGAATATTCGCTTATCTCAATTTTATTATTCTGATTTTCTAATTTTTCCAGATATTCTTCTTCTTTTAAACCAGAAATATTATCTCTGGTAATCATAGCATTATAATCTGTACATTGTCTTCTGGCTTTTCCGGTAATCTTACCTTCGCTATCAATACTATAATTAATAAAAACATTGTCTCCTGAAGGTTTGCTTGGCATCAAATCTACCTCTTCTGAAGTTCCGTCTTTTCTAATCAGTCTTCCCTGCCAGTTTAAGGTTCTCAAAGGCAAAATGTTTGGCGTAGAAAATTTATCTGTTGCATCAAGTAAAATATTGCCGTTTGGAGTTTCAACTGCTGCAATTACGTAGTTAAAAGCTGTTCTGTTAGGAAATAGAGGAATTCCGTTTGAACGTGTACTTACTAAGACAGGGTTTGCTGTTAATCCTGCATAACGCAACATAGAAGTAAGCATTAGATTGATGTCCCCCACATTTCCTGATTTTTCCTTATATGATTTTCGAACCCCGTTATCGCAATCATAACCATAATATCCGTTCCATTTTACACTGGATTTTACATGATTCAGGATTGCCATAATTTTTTCTTCGGGAGCATCTTTACCTGCTAAAAGTACTTTTAAATCATCTTCAAAATAGCCTGTTCTATTTAATTCCGGACCAAAAGTATCATAATCGTAAATTGTCTTTACTACAGAATTCCAATCTGTTGAATACATTTTAAGAGGCTGATTAAAAGGCTTAACCATAGACAACTCATGTTGAACGCTTGCCGTGTAATTATCAATATTGTTTACATAAGCTTCCTCTTTCATTGCCGGCAAATTCTCTCCCAAATAAGTGGTTTTTGTTTCTATATAATCAATTTTATCTGTTGAGAATGTGGTGTTCGAAACGTACCCTGGCCCCAAAGTTCTGTTTTTGTTATTTGATATAACTGATTTGTTATTTTTCTCAACAGTAACTCTGGGAAAAATATAGCCTTTTTGTCTTGCATTAAATGTAAAATATTCTGGTATGTAAGTTACAAATTCAGAATAATTTACCGGAATACTGGTTTGAAAATCCCATTCTCGAATCATATAAGAAAGACTTCTAATTGTATATTTAAATTCAATAATTGAACCCTCTTTTACATTAGGCATTGTTATCTTTTTTTGTCCACTAAATTTATTACGGACTTCATCAAACATTCCTTCGCTCTTTAATTTTGTCTTTTCGATTTTACCGGCAACTAAATTATAAGTAACAGCATCATTAAAAGATACTTTTTCAGATAAATTACTCGTGTCGTAATACCAAACTTTGTGAGTAACCCAACTATAACCCTCTTTTTTATAAATCTTAATTCTGGTTTCAACATCTGTTATGGTAATAAACCCATCCGTTTGATCGTATTCGATTCTGGATTTTCCTTTTTTATATAAAATTGCAGCGGCCGCAGCGGTATCTTTTGGATGCACTTTCTCTTCTAATTCTGCAATGGAAACTTTTCCTAATTTAAATTCCTGTGCCGTTACATTCGAAATCAATAATAAAAATATTGATATACAAAAAGGTTTAATTAGCTTCATTGGTTTTGGATGGTTTGGTTGTTTTGATTAGTTTTTGGTCAGTATAATTTTAGCATTATCGTTTCTGGAAACCTGCTCCATAAAAAGGCGGTATTCATCATATTCCTTATTCGAATATTTTCCTTTATTTAAAAACATTGAGCGTTTGTAAACGAGCTTATTATTTTCTTTTTTGATAATCTCTGTTTTATATTCTCCAAATTTCCCTTTCAATTCATAATCTGAGGGCAAAAATTCGATCGTAAAACCCGATGGTAAATTGATTTCGATTTCATCAGTATCCAAATACCCACGCTGAATTTGAAATGGATTTTTCCTGTTTCGAATTCGTTTCACATTATTTGAATTTTGATTAAAAGCATCAACTGAAAAAATTAATTTATTAGTAGAAATTACGCCATAATTTATCGCACTTAATTGAACATTTTCAACAAATCGAATATTCTCCTTGTCGTTCGTAAATGTTATTTTTCCGAGTTTCAGATTATTAATATTATTCCAGTATTGTTTATAATGCGCTTCTTTTTCGGTAGGCTGCATGGTTTCAACTCTAGATTTTGAACTGTATTGAGAACCTTCTGAAACAATAGACAATACTCCTGAAAAATTTCCATTTTCATCAATCGTATAATTGCCTTTATCTGTTTGCGTATTCCCTTTATCCTCATAAATTTTGGTTCGTACAATTTCTCCGCCTTCGGGTTTAATTACCAGAACATCTCTGTCATCAGTAAAAGTTCCCTGATAACCAAAAGGATCGTCCTGACTTGTACATTCTAACCAGGTATAATGATTTCCGGTTGGAATTGATAAAATCATGTGATTTCCCTGCATCGAAACAAAATCAGATTCAATGTTCGTTTTATAACTATCACCGTATAAAACTGTATTGTAGGAAGGTACATCTACGGCTTGCAAAAGTGCTTTTGTATAATTGGTCAATGCTTTACAATCGCCATAACCCAAACGGTCGACATCTGTGGCCAACATAGGTTTCCAACCTCCTATTCCAACCTGAATGCTTACATATCTGGATTTCTTTTGTACAAAATCATACACCAGTTTTGCTTTTTTTACCGGGTCTTTTTCGTCTCCAACAATAGCCCTGATTTTTGTTTTTGTTTCTTCCGGCAAATCAGTTGTACCGGATAATATTTTTTCAGAATACCATTTCCCAAATTCAACCCAGTTTGTTGCAGTTCCGTCAACTCCTTCTAAGTGGAAACGCTTTAAACCCATCATCACTTTCGGAAATAAATCTCTGTATGACGGACTGTAATCTTCTTGTTTCTGAGCCAGAATATTACTTGCTGTATACGAAAGCTGTGTATTAGTATCGATTGTTTTCTTTACATTGAAACCTAAAAACTGAAGCTCTTTCTTTTTAAAACCTAAATCAGCCGGATAAGTTACATTCAAAACCGCTTTTTCAACACTGGTATTGAATCCGCCTAAAGGCAGCCATTTTGGAATAAAAGCCGTTGATGAAGTTTGAATCTCGCTATTAAATTCAATCGTAAAAGGATATGAAATTGGCGTATAATCCAGAAGAAGATATCGATTATCTGAAAAAAGCGTACTTCCGTCAGCAACACTTTGATCCTTGAAATCCTTTCTTCTGATTTTTTTTATTTCTTTACCAAAAGCATCATAAATAATTGCTTCTATGTTTTTTATTGAAGTAGATTTATCATAGAATTCATAGGCATTAATATCATCAAAACCTTTTTTGTTGAAAACCGTAACAACCCAATGATTTTTGGTATTCAGACTTCGTTGCGACAAAATGGTAATGTCTGTCTGATCTAAACGTACTACGGCATTTGCATTTTCTTTAAGACTGTCTGTAATGGTAAATGCTGGATATTCGCTCTTTTGAGCTGAAGAAATAAAGGTAAAAAAGAAAAAAAATAACGCAAAAACGGGGTTTTTCATTAGTCGGTAATTTCGCCAAATATATATTATTTTTAGAAATCCTTAACAATTGTTTATTATTTTTTACTCCTTGTTTTTACTGTCTATTAGAATAGTAACCGGGCCGTCATTTAACAGACTGACTTTCATATCAGCACCAAAAATTCCGGTTTGTACTTTCTTATTAAATTCCTTTTCAAGGGATTTTACAAAATTCTCGTACATTGGAATAGCGAATTCCGGTTTTGAAGCTTTTATATAAGAAGGACGATTTCCTTTTTTTGTTGAAGCGTGAAGTGTAAACTGACTTACGACTATAATATCGCCGTCGACATCCTGAACTGAGCAGTTCATAACATCATTTTCATCACCAAAAATTCTCATTTTTATGATTTTTCCAACCAACCAGTCAATGTCTTCCTGAGTGTCGGCATCTTCAATTCCCACTAAAATCAATAATCCTTTTTGAATATCCGCAACAATTTTAGATTCGACAGTTACAGATGCCTGAGAAACTCTTTGAAGAACAATTTTCATGGTTTTTAGCTAATAATGCGGTTTTGCCACAGTTTACAATTCTGGTGTTAGATGCACTGATGTGCATCTCTACATTCAACCTTTATCTATATAATTTAGGTTGGAATTTGGAATTTTCGAGTTGGAATTTACTTTTGATTTCTGGTTTCATCACTGATTTTACGATCTTCATCATACGAATCTGTACGATAATTTTCTTCATCGCCTTCCAGAATCTTTAGATAACTATTGTAGCGCGACCAGGCGATCTCGTCTCTTTCCAGAGCGGCTTTAATGGCACAATGCGGTTCTTCTTTGTGTAAACAATTGTTAAACTTACATTGATCTTTTAATTTGAAGAATTCAGGAAAGTAACCGCTGATTTCTTCTTTTTCCATATCTACAATTCCAAAACCTTTAATTCCCGGAGTATCGATAATTTTGGCATTAAAAGACAAATCATACATTTCAGCAAAAGTGGTCGTGTGCTGACCTTGCTTACTGGCTTCAGAAATGGTTTTAGTTTTAAGATGTAAAGAAGGTTCCATAGCATTTACCAAAGTCGATTTTCCAACACCGGAATGTCCGGAAAACATACTTACTTTGCCAATCATCATTTCTTTTAACTCGTCAATTCCTTTCATTTCGGTTGAAGAAACACGAAGGCATTTATAACCAATTTGTTGATATACATATTGCATATACAATTGATCCTCCAAAGTGGGTTCATCAAAAGTATCTATTTTATTAAAAACCAAAATCGTTTCAATATTGTAAGCCTCGGCAGTTACCAAAAAACGGTCTATAAAGTTGAAAGTTGTGGGTGGATTATTTATCGTAATCAATAAAAATACACGGTCAATATTCGACGCAATAATATGCATTTGATGCGATAAATTAACCGACTTACGAACGATATAATTTTTTCTTTCGTGAATATTAAAAATCGTTCCCGTTACAGCATCCGAAGTTTCCTCCAATTCATAATCGACAATATCGCCTACAGCAATAGGATTGGTACTTTTAATACCTTTCATCCTAAACTTCCCTTTCATACGGCATTCTATAAAATCGCCTTGTTCCGATTTTACGGTGTACCAACTTCCTGTAGATTTATATACGAGTCCTGTCATTCTTTAATTTTAGATTTCTGATTTCGGAATTTAGATTTAAATCCTAAATCTTTGCAAAGATAAATGAATAATTTTAAACATAGCCCAAGGTTTCAACCGTGTGGAGAAAGATTATGATTATTGATGCGTTCCCACGGTTGAAACCGTGGGCTATATAATGTGAAACAAAAAATCCCCAATATCCTTTCGGATAATGGGGATTTAAAAAACAATTTAATTTTAATATTGTGATATAATAAAACCAATTAACAAAGTTTAGAAAAAACTAAAATTATCTTATATCACTTATATGGTTTTAAAAAAATTATGCATTGAAAATTTTCTCCTGGTGACCAATACTTTCCTGGTGAATTGCTTTGAACATTCTTAAAACGAACTCTTCCGTAAGGCCTTTTTTCTCTCCTTCTAAAATCATTTTTCCTAAGATTTCATTCCAACGGTTGTTTTGAAGAATCGCTACGTTCGCATCTTTTTTCACCTGACCAATTTCGTCAGCTACTTTCATACGTTTTCCTAATAACTCTAACAAGTTAGCATCAAGAACGTCGATGTTAGCTCTTAATTTTGTCATTTTTGAACTGTACTCATCTGTAGTATCATCCGTTTTTCTGATAGTCAAATCTTTAATGATTTGTTTCAAAGCATCTGGAGTAACTTGTTGCGCAGCATCAGACCAAGCGTTGTCCGGATCGTAGTGCGTTTCGATAATCATACCATCGTAATTCAAATCTAAAGCCTCTTGCGTTACTTCAAAAATCATTTTACGATCTCCTGTAATGTGAGATGGATCGATGATTAATGGTAAATCAGGAAATTTATTTTGCAATTCAATAGCAATTTGCCATTCTGGAATATTTCTGTATTTTGTTTTCTCGTAAGTAGAGAAACCTCTGTGAATAACTCCTAATTTCTCGATTCCGGCCATATGTAAACGCTCAACACCACCTAACCATAAAGCTAAATCCGGGTTTACAGGGTTTTTAACCAAAACGATTTTATCAGTTCCTTTCAAAGTATCAGCAATTTCCTGAACTGCGAATGGATTTGCAGTTGTACGTGCACCAACCCATAAAACGTCGATATCATGTTCTAAAGCCAGTTTACAATGAGCTGCAGTCGCAACTTCAGTTCCCATTAATAAACCAGTTTCTTTTTTCGCTTTTTGCAACCATTTTAAACCAATTTCTCCAACACCTTCAAACCCTCCCGGACGCGTTCTTGGTTTCCATATTCCTGCTCTGAATACACTAACTTTTGAATCTTTTAATTCATGCGCAATTTTCAATACTTGATCTTCTGTTTCTGCACTACATGGTCCAGCTATCACAAGTGGGTGATTTAAATTGAAATCTTCTAACCACTTTCTCATTTCTTTTTTATTTTCCATCTTAATTCTAATTTACTTTTTAGTTGTTGTTAATCCGTTTAGTATTTCTTTTATTTTATTTGTGCTTTCCATTTCTTCAAAAATGGCGTTGTAATCTTCTTCTTTTAACAAATCCCTAAAACGACTGAGATTTGAAATATATTCTTCTAATGTTTCAATAACATGTTCTTTGTTTTGCTTAAAAATCGGTGTCCACATTGCGGGCGAACTTTTTGCTAAACGAACGGTACTTTCAAATCCACTTCCCGCCATATCAAAAATATCCTGTTCATCTTTTTCTTTGTTCATTACCGTTTTACCCAGCATAAACGAACTAATGTGCGACAAATGCGAAACATAAGCAATATGCTTGTCGTGCGAAGTCGGATCCATATATCGAATCCTCATTCCTATTTCGCTGAAAAGCTTTAATGCTTTTTCCTGCAATTTAAAAGTGGTTTTTTCCACTTCGCAAATAATGTTTGTCTTTCCCTGAAACAAACCTCTTATCGCTGCCGAAGGTCCTGAGAACTCCGTTCCTGCAATTGGATGCGTTGCGATAAAATTTCTTCTTTTTGGGTGACTGGCAACGGCATCACAAATTGGTTTTTTAGTCGAACCAACTTCAAAAACAATTGTTTTATCTCCAACTAAATCCAACACTTTAGGCAAAACGACCAGTGCCACATCAACCGGAACCGAAACAATTACAAAATCAGCATCGGCCAATTCCTCAAAGCTTCCTGCCTGATCGATAACACCTAAATCAATTGCTTCCTGCAAATGTTTTTCGTTACTGTCGATTCCAAAAATAGTCGCGTCAGGATGTTGGTCTTTGATGTCCAGCACCATCGAACCGCCTATTAATCCTATTCCTATTACGTATACTTTCATAATTCTTTTTATTTGAAGCTAATCCTGCTATCCGCTGTATCTTTTGTGGTGAACCCCACCACAAAAGGATGCCGCTTCTATCAGGGCTAGGGCTTCGTTTTTCAAGACCTTTAGATTTTTATTCATTTGTCATCCTGAGCGAAGTCGAAGGACGTTCCAATTAGCGTGGGCTTCGACTTCGCTCAGCCTGACAATCTAAAATCTAAAATCTGATATCTACAATTACTAAAACCTATCAATCGCCTCTTGTACTTTTTCTTCTTTCACACACAACGAGAATCTGATGTATCCTTCACCATTACTTCCGAAGATTGTTCCCGGTGTGATGAAAATATGTTTCTCGTATAATATTTCGTCAATGAACTTTTCTGATGACTCGATTCCTTCCGGCAATTTTGCCCAGACAAAAAGCCCAACTCCTTCTTTATAAACTTCGCATCCTAATTTTTCTGCTAATTTTTCGGTTAGTTCTCTACGGCGTCTGTAAATTTTATTTTGGTCTTCGAACCAGGATTTATCACAATTTAAAGCGGCAACTGCACCTTTCTGAATTCCGTAGAACATTCCGCTGTCCATGTTGCTTTTTACTTTTAGGACTGCCTCGATGATTTCAGGATTTCCTAAAACCATTCCAACTCTCCAGCCTGCCATGTTAAATGTTTTACTTAATGAATTTAATTCCAGAGCCACTTCTTTGGCACCTTCAACCTGCAATAAACTCATCGGGTTATCATTCAAAACAAAACTATACGGATTATCGTTAACCAATAATATGTTGTGTTTTTTAGCAAAAGCAACCAATTTTTCAAATAACGCTAAACTTCCTCTTGCTCCTGTTGGCATGTGCGGATATCCCAGCCACATAATTTTTACTTTCTTCAGCTCTAATTTTTCCAAAGCTTCAAAATCCGGTTCCCAGGCATTTGCTTCTTTCAGATCATAATAAACCGGAACCGCTCCAACCAAATTAGTTACCGAAGTATACGTTGGATAGCCCGGATTCGGAATTAAAACGTGATCGCCTTCATTTAAAAATGCCAACGAAATATGCATAATTCCTTCTTTTGAACCCATCAAAGGCAAAATCTCATTATTCGGATTCAACTCAACACCAAACTGATTCTGATAAAAATCTGCCATTCCTTTTCTCAATTCCGGTAATCCCTGATAGCTTTGATAACCATGCCCGTTTTCATCCAGAATTGCTGCAGCGACTGCTTCAATTACTGCTTTCGACGGACTCAAATCAGGGCTTCCAATTCCCATATTGATGATAGATTTTCCTTCAGACTGCAGTTGACGAACTTCTCTCAATTTTGAGGAGAAGTAGTATTCTTCAACTGTATCTAATCTTTTTGCTGTTGTAATCATTTTTTTCTGCTTTAAGCTTTAGGCTCTTTTTTTTAACTTCTAACTTTTTACAAATAACTTCTAACCTATATAGGGTTTTGTATTCTTATATTCTCCCAAAACTTTTAAATATTCTGCCATTATATTTAATAGCGTTTTGGCTTTTGCAAAATCTTCGTATTTCTCAAATGTTACATCTACGAAAAACGAATATTTCCACGGAGTTTCAATTTTTGGAAGCGACTGAATTTTTGTCAAATTCAGTTTGCAATCGCTCATTACATTTAGAACCGCTGCCAAACTTCCTCTTTTGTGATCCAATTCAAATTTGATTGACGCTCTGTTAATCTCGTTTTCCGGCAAAAATGAATTCTGCTTTTTGATAATCACAAAACGGGTCATATTGTTTTTGATCGTTTGAATTTCCGGTGCAATAATTTCCAGATCATACATTTCTGAAGCTACTTTACTTCCTATTGCTGCAATTCCGGTTAATTGTTTTTCCTGAATTCTTCTGGCAGTTTCAGCTGTATCTTTATCTTCAACTAATTTGATATTCGGATATTGTTTTAAGAAATCCATGCATTGCAAAAGCGCCATTGGATGTGAATGAACTTCTTTTATGTCTTCAATTTTCTGACCTTTTAAAGTCATCAAATTTTGATGAATACTTAAATAATGTTCTCCAATAATGTGTAAATTATTTTTATCAATCAAAGCATAATTCGGAATAATTGGTCCTGCAATCGAATTTTCAATCGCCATAACTGCCTGATCTGATTTTCCGGAAAGAAGGCTGTCGACTAATTCTTCAAAAGATAAACATTCATCAATAGCCACATTTTCAGAGAAATACTCCTTCACAACCTGATGATGAAAAGAACCTTTTATACCTTGTATTGCAATTTTCGTTGTCATATATTCAAAAAAAAATCCTGATTTGCATCAGGATTGTATATTAGTTTTATTTGTCGTTTTAATTTTCTCAAATAACCATAGCACAATCCTTACTTCTACTAAAGAAGAAATAAAAAGAGTTGCTAAAATAAAAACGGTTATTAGACATTTTGTTTGTGTTTTTCAATAAATTCTCTGCGAATGTATAAATTATTTTCAGCGCACCAAAAAAAATATTGCATTTTATGAAACAAAAAAGGATTTCTTAACAAATTTAGGAGGTTTTGTATGATAATATAAAAATATCGGCTTGAAATGAGATATTTCCAATACGTTTTTCTAAGATGCTAAGATACGGAGGTGCTAAGGAGTTAAGTTTTTTTTTGCCACGAATTCACGAATTAAGGCAAATCTTTGGACTATTTAATTCAAATTCACAAATTATAGATTTAAAATAATTCGTGAATTCGTGGCTATCTATCCTCAAAACAATCCTGAAACCGGCGCATTCCTAATCCCAATTTTAGAATAATCGAAATTCATTTTTTCTTTTAATAAAGAAGCATAAACACTTCTAAAATCAATTTCATATTTTAAATCTCCATTATCTAAGTCGGACAAATTTGGATTATTTCCTAAAATTGTTCCTTTATTATTTCCTCCAATGATAAACATTGGTGCTGCAGTTCCGTGATCTGTTCCGTTTCCATTGTCTTTTACGCGTCTTCCAAATTCTGAAAATACTACAACAGTAACATTCTGTAATAACTGCGCTTGTTTCAAATCCTGATAAAAGCTAAATAATGAATCGTTCAAATCCGTCAATTTGCGTTCGTGAATGGCAAGTTGGTTATCGTGTGTGTCAAAACCGCCAAGTGAAGTATAATATACTTTCGAATTTAAATTTCCTTTTATCAATCGCACGATCCATTCCAGGTTTTTAGACAATTCTGTTTTTGGATAACTGATTTCATTTTTTGATTTTGCCAATGCTTTTTGGATTTCATCCGAACCTTCGGTAACGGAATTAGCAATTTTTCGAACAAAATCTAAATGCGGATTCTTTGATAAAGTCACATTTTCTTCCTTATCTGATTTAATCTTAAATCGGTTTGGATCTTTTACCGTTATAAAATTGGGTTCTGTACCTTTCAAAGCGAGATTATCAATAGAATCCAGATTAATTCCTGCCGTTGCCTGATGTCCGTTGCATTGCAAATCCAAATATCTGCCAAGCCATCCTTCATTTATATATTGATTTGAATCAGTAGCGGTTTGCCAGATTTCCTGACTTCTGAAATGAGAACGAATCGGCTCCGGATATCCCACATTTTGAATTACGGTTAAATCTCCATTTTGCTGCATTTGAGCAAAATCTTTGAGCGAAGGATGAAATCCCATTCCTTTATTTTTCCCGACAACTATATCTTTATTGAGTGCGATTTTTGTTCTCAATTCATAATACAAAGGATCTTCAAACGGAATAAAAGTATTCAAGCCATCATTTCCGCCATTTAGCTGCACAAAAACAATACATTGCTCGCCAATTACCAAATTGTTTTGTGAACCAAAAGCGTGTAAAAAATCAGGAAGCACAAGCATCCCGCCTGTAAATGTTCCTGTTAACGTTAGAAAATCTCTTCTGTTCATGATGCTTATTTTCTAGATTAATTGATATTCGGGCAGTTTTGTGATGTAATTAAAAAGTCTGACTACGGCAAAATCAGCGTGAGGATCTTTTGGATCAAAATCATATTTCAACAGATTCTCCATGTCTTTTTGAACTGAATCGCTGACAGAAAACAATAATCTGTTTGACAATTCAGAAATAATGGTTTTGTTATTTCCATCAGCATCAAAAGCGACTTTTACTTCGATTTTCTCGTATTCTGATTTTTCCTTTTCAACTCCATTACTCATCGTTTTCAAAACTTTTCTATTAAGACTTTTTCCACTGCATAATAAATCGGCTGTATTGTTTCTTTGGAGATAAATCTGCGAAGTCAGCCAGGAATTTCCGCCGTCCCAGCCTTTTACATTTACCTGATTGTACAAATCCATTCCTTGTAATTTCAAAAATGGAACAATTACCTCATCTTCAATTGTTTCAATCTGCAATTCATTACAAAGCTGTAAAATATAAACCAGCGGATTTTTAATTTTATTTCCCGAATTCTCTTTTTTAAATTCTTCTGTAAAAATCTTTGTCAGCAAAGGCTGGATTTCAAACTTTTGCTTCCGAAAATAATCTCCGTAATAAATAACCAGATCTTCAGGCGGATTATCATAAATAAACCATTTCAGAATTTTTCTCGTAATGAGATACGGAATGTTTTTCTGTTCAAAAATAATATCGACTAGATCGTCTGCTTTCCAGTTTCCAGTTTTTCTGAAATAGGTTTTATCGCTATTATTTTCGATATTTTTTCTGTAAACAGCGCCATCATCTCCAATATTCAAACCGGCTAAAGCTTTGGCGCCGTTTTTAATATCATCTTCAGTGTAATTTCCGATTCCTATAGTAAATAATTCCAGCAATTCACGGCTCAGGTTTTCGTTGATTTTACCTTTTTTATTGTCACCATTATCAAGATAGCGCACCATTGCATTTGATTTGAGAATCTGTTTCGTTAATTCTTTAAAATTTCCAAAAGCATTTTCACGCAAAATCATATTATGCTGATAAAGCCAGTAATTGACTTTTACTTTTTGAGACGTAGAAACGAAATGATTGTGCCAAAAACAAACCATATTTTCCCGAAGCGGGAATTCGTCACTACGCATTTTAGAAATCCACCATTTTTTCAATTCAAGTGTAGAACGGTTTTCTTTCTTTTGAAGCTCTTTTTTAGTTTCTGGATCGGCAGTCTTAAGAAATTCCCGTACTTGTTTGAGTTCTAAAGTAGTTTTAGGAAGATCTTGCAGAAAAACCGGCATTTCTCTGTCAAATTTTGAATCGTAGGAATGTCTTAGAAATTTTTCTAATCCCAGTTTCTCAATTTTAGCGGCTTCCTTACCGGAAAAACCCAATCGTAATGACCAAAGATTGCTTTTTTTCATAATTCAGGAATTATTACAATAAGACTTGGTTTTCTTTAAAAGGTTTAATTTTTTTAAAGAAGCTAAGTCACTAAGATTCTATCCCGAAACTTCGGGGCTGAGATTTTCAAAAGGGTTTTTGGTAATAATTTAGAATGGAGATTTTTTGGGGATATCATAATGTGTATAAGATTGTCGACTTTGATTGTTTGGAATAGATTAAAATCATTCCTACAATAATTTGCTCCTTCGAAATTTAATTCTCAAGTTCCGCTATTAAATAGCTTATTAAAGCGGAAATATCTTTAGATAAAAAGTATTGTAGTAAAAAGTAGGAAATAGCTCCTAAAAAACAAAAAGCAGCTATTCATTAAAATAACTGCTTTCTCTTAATTAAAAGTAATTTTTCATTTAATCATAATTCCCAATCTTTTGGTTTTCTTAAAATATATCCATCTCTTTTAGAAACCTCTAAACTAAATTGACTATCTACAAGTTTTTTTCTCCCAATAGTTAACGAGCCTTTAGCAACTAAAGCTACGGATTGATTATGTCTTTTAGGGGGAAATGCAGCAAAAACTCTTTTATTTTTAAATATTTCATGAACTGCTTTCATCGGAGGAACTAAATCACTATCTCCAGAAATTAACATTGCCATATCATATTTATCCTGATAAGCATCAATTAAAATTTGTGTAGCAATGTTAACATCAGTCATTTTCTCGTTGTATGTAGGCCATACACTACTACATTTTCTACATTCCACAGTATCTGATTGATAATTACCATAATATATTTTAACGCCAGTACTTTCTAATGCCTCTAGATAAGTACTTTGTCTTTTTTGTTTATCTGGATTATTACTAACTCTACTTGTAAAATATTTAACTTCAACTAATACTTGATTTGATTGTAATAGATTATCTACCAAAAGCTTTAAATTTAACCATTTACAGTTATCAAATCCTGCATCTAACATACCGAAATATAAATTAAATCCATCTACATACACAATTACTCTTTCTTTTTTAACTAAAACATTTGTTTCACTCATAATTTATTTGCTATATTTGCACCACATAAACAACACTAAAGATAGCATCTTTAGTCCGACGCCTCTTTTGAGGCGTTTCTCATTTAAAGACATAAGTATTTATTGTTTAATCCTTTTCTTACAAAAGAATAAACAAGAATAATCAATAAATATTAAAATAAAAAATAAAACCTTACCTATTAGACATTTTTTCTAAATGGTAAGGTTATTTATTTTAAATTAAACATCTTTAAGACCCACACATTTCACAATCCTCTGGATCTGCAGCTTGTGCTTTTAACAACATAGCTTTATAATCCTCAACGCTGATCGCTTCAGTTTCTGCAACTAATGTTGGAACTTCTTCTTTTTTATCGTTGTTTAATGTGAATTTAATCGCATCAACTGCTGATTTTGTTCTCAAGTAATACATTCCTGTTTTTAAACCTGATTGCCAAGCGTAGAAGTGCATTGACGTTAGTTTAGAATAGTTTGCATCTTGCATGAACAAGTTCAATGATTGAGATTGGTCAATAAAATATCCTCTTTGACGAGACATATCGATAATGTCTTTCATTGACATTTCCCAAACTGTTTTGTAAAGTTCTTTCAGGTCTTGCGGAATCACATCAATGTTTTGAACTGATCCGTTATGACGCATGATTTCTTGTTTCAACGTTTCGTTCCACAAACCTAGTTTAACTAAATCTTCAAGTAAGTGTTTGTTTACTACAATAAATTCTCCAGACAATACACGACGTGTGTAGATGTTTGATGTATATGGTTCGAAAGCTTCATTGTTTCCTAAAATTTGAGAAGTAGAAGCGGTTGGCATTGGCGCAACTAATAATGAGTTACGAACTCCGTGTTCCATTACTTCTTTTCTTAATGAAGCCCAGTCCCAACGACCAGATAATTCTTCATCTTTCATTCCCCACATATTGTATTGGAATTCTCCTTTAGACATTGGAGATCCTTCAAATGTAGAATATGGACCTTCTTCTTTTGCCATTTCCATAGAAGCGGTTACGGCTGCGAAGTATAATGTTTCGAAAATTTCCTGGTTCAAAGCTTTAGCTTCGTCACTTGTAAACGGCATACGCAACATGATAAAAGCATCTGCCAAACCTTGAACACCCAAACCTACCGGACGGTGGCGTAAGTTAGAATTTTCAGCTTCTTTTACCGGATAGTAGTTTCTGTCGATTACTTTGTTCAGGTTACGGGTTACACGTTTTGTAACGTTGTAAAGTGCCTGGTGATCGAATTTTCCGTTTTCAATAAACATTGGTAACGAAATAGACGCTAAGTTACAAACCGCGATTTCGTCTTTAGACGTGTACTCCATAATCTCAGTACACAAGTTTGAAGAACGAATTGTTCCTAAATTCTTGTGGTTTGATTTACGGTTTGCTGCATCTTTATACAACATATAAGGAGTTCCTGTTTCGATTTGTGATTCCAGGATTTTCTCCCATAATTCACGTGCACGAATGGTTTTTCTACCTTTTCCTCTAAATTCATAATCCAAATACATGGCTTCGAATTCTTCTCCGTAAACATCGTATAATCCAGGACATTCGTTAGGACACATTAAAGTCCATGACGCATCTTCCTGTACACGTTTCATGAATAAATCTGAAGTCCACATTGCAAAGAATAAATCTCTTGCACGCATTTCTTCTTTTCCGGTGTTTTTCTTTAAATCAAGGAATTCGAAGATATCCGCATGCCAGGTTTCGATGTAAATCGCAAAACTACCTTTACGTTTTCCACCACCCTGATCTACATAACGAGCCGTATCGTTGAATACTCTCAACATTGGCACAATTCCGTTTGAAGTTCCGTTTGTACCACGGATGTAAGATCCTGTTGCACGAACGTTATGAATAGAAAGACCAATTCCTCCCGCTGATTGCGAGATTTTAGCCGTTTGTTTTAACGTATCATAAATACCATCAATACTATCATCCTGCATTGCCAAAAGGAAACAAGAAGACATTTGTGGTTTTGGAGTTCCGGCATTAAATAACGTTGGCGTTGCATGGGTAAAGAACTTTTTAGACATTAAGTCATAAGTTTCAATTACCGATTTTAAATCGTCAAGGTGAATACCAACCGAAACACGCATCAACATATGTTGCGGTCTTTCTACGATTTTTCCGTTGATTTTTAACAAATACGAACGCTCTAAGGTTTTGAAACCAAAGTAATCGTAATTGAAATCTCTTGTATAAATGATATGCGAATCAAGGAAAGCTGAGTTTTCCTGAATTACTTTAAATACTTCATCCGAAAGTAATGGCGCATCTTGTCCATTTCTTGGATTTACGTAGTTGTACATATCTTTCATCGTTTCTGAGAAAGATTTTTTTGTATTTGAGTGTAGATTCGAAATTGCCACACGAGCTGCTAATTGCGCATAATCAGGATGTGCAATAGTCATAGAAGCCGCCGTTTCTGCTGCAAGATTATCAAGTTCAGATGTAGAAACTCCGTCATACAATCCTTCGATAACTCTCATCGCTACCTTAACAGGATCTACGAGTTCATTCAACCCGTAACACAATTTTTTGATTCTTTCTGTAATCTTATCAAACATTACGGGCTCCTTGTGGCCATCTCTTTTTACTACATACATAAGCTTACTTTATTTTAGTTATTGAAAAAATGAAAGTCACTAGAAAACGAATTCCGGGACTTAAACATTGTGTGTTTTTTAATTATTTTTTGAGAATTATAGCATTCTCAATAGCTACCCTCTTCCAATCTGAAATCAGACCGAAAATGCATTAAAAATTATTGAATCTTCGATTTGGGAAAAGAGATTCTAAAAATGTTTGTTATAAAAATTTAATCTTCTAATCAGTGTTTATTTGGGGTAAAACACTAAAATATCTTGTTACCTAAAAATCTGCATCGAATGAAATTTTCTGAGCATCACTATCTGTGTTCATCACACCTGATTTTTGATACTCTGCAACACGTTTTTCAAAGAAATTAGTTTTTCCCTGAAGAGAAATCATGTCCATGAAATCAAACGGATTCGCTGATCCATAAACACGCTCGCAGCCTAATTCTACTAAAAGTCTGTCAGCAACAAACTCTAAATATTGTGTCATTAATGCTGCATTCATTCCAATTAAACTTACCGGAAGAGATTCTGTAACAAACTCTCTTTCGATATCTAAAGCATCAACAATGATTTCTTTAATTCTGTCTTTTGGAACTTTGTTAAGCAAGTGGTGATTGTGAAGGTGAACTGCAAAATCACAATGTACGCCTTCGTCACGGGAAATCAACTCGTTAGAGAAAGTCAAACCTGGCATTAATCCACGTTTTTTCAACCAGTAAATCGAACAGAAAGCTCCTGAAAAGAAAATCCCTTCAACGGCAGCAAAAGCAATAAGTCTTTCAGCAAAAGAATCAGACTCAATCCATTTTAAAGCCCAGTCTGCTTTTTTCTTAATTGCAGGAAAAACTTCCAAAGCATTAAACAACTCTGCTTTCTCTGCTTCATCTTTCACGTAAGTGTCAATTAATAGAGAATACGTTTCGCTGTGAATGTTTTCCATCATGATTTGGAAACCATAGAAAAATTTTGCTTCAGCATATTGAACTTCATTTACAAAGTTCTCAGCAAGGTTTTCGTTTACAATTCCGTCAGAAGCAGCAAAAAACGCAAGGATGTGTTTAATGAAATATCTTTCGTCATCACTCAGCTTATTATTCCAGTCTGTTAAGTCCTGGTGCAAATCGATTTCTTCTGCAGTCCAAAAACTAGCTTCCATCTTCTTATACCATTCCCAAATATCATGATGTTTGATAGGAAAAATAACGAAACGGTTCTTGTTTTCTTGTAAAATTGGTTCGACTTGCGACATGGCTTTTATGTTTAATTTTTTTACTGATTTTTTGCTTTTTCAGAGTAGTACAAAGATTGTCATTTACTGCCAAAAATGAAAGCCAAACTTATTCACAATTTGACGTAGTTTTTAACAACGACGAAAAAACAGTCTATTTTTCAGACAATATTTAAATTATTGAAAATGAGTATTTTAAAATAGTTATTTTGACCTTAAGTGCCGTAAAATATAGACTTTTTACAATAAAAAACAAGAAAAATTTAATTGTTTTGAAAAGTTTTTTTTAGAGTTAAAACTTAAATTTATTGAGTTAAAAAACACCTTTTGAAAAACGTATTTTTTACAGTTATTTTTTAAGAATTTTTAAGTTCCTGGGCTACTTTTTCGAGTTCCATATACCAGTCTTCACCAAAGCGGCGAATTAGTGCTTCTTTTACAAATTTATAAACCGGAACTTCTAATTCTTTTCCTAAAGAACAGGCATCATCACAAATATCCCATTTGTCATAATTGACCGCTGCAAATTCTGTGAAGTCTTTTACACGAATTGGATATAAATGACAGGAAACAGGTTTTTTCCAATCTACGATTCCTTGGTTGTAAGCTTGCTCGATTCCGCAAAGCGCTGTTTTTCCGTCAAAAATTACGTAAGCACAATCTTTTTCATCGATAAGCGGCGTTTCAAGATCTCCGTCGGTACCTTTTACCCAGGTTCCTTGTGCTTCGATAGCAGCAATTCCTTCTTTTCTTAAAAAAGGTTTTACTTTCGGATAAATTTCTTCCATTATTTTAGTCTCAGCTTCGCTCAAAGGCGCGCCGGCATCTCCGTCAACACAGCAGGCTCCTTTACAAGCCGACAAGTTGCACACAAATTCTTTTTCAAGAATATCCTCTGAAATAATGGTTTTACCTAATTGAAACATGATAATAAAATACTGAAATTTATAAAGTGCAAAGATAGTCAAAGAAAGCAGATGAAATGAGATTAAATTTACTGCATAATTTTACCACAGATATGCACGGAGTTTTTCACAGAGATGCACAAAGATTTTATTAAGCTTGTGAAAGTTAATCTCAAAGCTTTGTGAACTTAAAAAACATTCCTAAATAAATTTAACTCTGCGAAACTCTGTGTGAAAAAACTCTGTGAATCTCTGTGGTAAAAAACAAACTCTGAAAAACTCTCTGTGAATCTCTGTGGTAAAACTCACCAACTTTGCAAAAATCTTTGTGAATCTCCGTGGTAAAGCTATCAATTGTTACAAATATCACTTTTTTAAACATTAAACCGTGTTTTTATAACAAAAATACATCTTACCAAAAAAAGACCTACCTTTATTATCTACCTTTGCAAAAATTTTAAACGCTTAAAATCAAAGTAATATGTTAGAAATCGACTTTAAAGAAATTATTACCGTAGGAATGGTGCTTTTTGCTGTAATTGATATTGTAGGTTCTATTCCTATTATTGTGAATTTAAGAGCAAAAGTGGGTCATATCGAATCTGAGAAAGCTTCGATCGTTGCCGGAATGATTATGATCGTTTTTCTTTTTGTTGGAGAAGGCTTGCTTAACCTTATAGGTATCGATGTGCATTCATTTGCCGTTGCAGGTTCTTTTGTATTATTCTTTCTTGCTTTAGAAATGATTTTAGGAATCAGAATCTACCGTGACGAAGAGCCTGGATCTGCTTCTATCGTTCCTTTGGCCTTTCCATTAATTGCCGGAGCCGGAACAATGACAACTTTATTATCGCTTCGATCACAGTTTCATACCATTAATATTATTATTGCTATTTTACTGAATATTATATTGGTTTATGTTGTTCTGAAATCATCCAAAAAAATAGAGAATTTATTAGGAGAAAACGGACTTGGCGTGGTCCGCAAGACTTTTGGAGTAATACTTTTAGCAATTGCTGTTAAATTATTCGCTGCTAATGTTAAAGGTTTGTTTGTCTAACATTTATTTTTATAAATTTACCCCCAATAAAATTTCTAAATACAACTTTAAGACTTTTTTCAGTCAACAAGTTTACTTTATTATTTTAGACAAACAAACAGCCATTATGAAAATTTTCACTTCCATCTTAGTGCTTTTAGCATTAGCTTTAATCGTTTTCAATATTACGTTGCTAGATTTTAAGAATCCTTTTCAGGGTGACAGTGCTGTAGCTTTTATTGGAATCGCAGCTTCTTTTTGTGCCGTTTTAATTCTTTTGATTTTTAGAATTTCAAAAAGAATTGAAGAAAAAATGAACGGTCGATAATATGTTCGATGTTTTAATTATCGGCGGAGGCGTTTCAGGCATGTCTTGTGCTCTCGTCTTAGGATCTGCCAAAAACAAAGCTTTTGTTACCGATAAAAAAATCGGAATCTTTACTCATCAAAAAAATTCTTCGTTACAAGAAGCGATTTTCTACAATGCTTATGGTATAACGCCTGGTAAATTAGGATCTGATTTGCTTACAGAAAGCACTCAGGATTTAGCCATGACTTATCCACACATTACCCAAATTGCAAATGAGAAAGTAATTACAGTCGAGGGATTTTTTCCTGATTTTACTGTAGTTACCAATAAAAACTCATACAAAACAATAAGTATCGTAATCGGAATTGGTTCTGCCAATACTTTTGATATTGAAGGTTTGATGCAGTATATTGAACCTCATAAAAAAGCGCTTCCGGAAAAACAACGCATTCAGCTTAAAAATGAAGATCACAAAGTTGCAGAAGGTATTTATGTGATAGGAACTTTGGCAGGCTGGAGAAGCCAATTGGCCATTGCTGCAGGAAGCGGCGCTGCCGTTGCAACAGATATTCTTACTTTATGGAATAATGGCGTACAAACACATTCTCACGATAGCATTCGATAATACTATAAAATTTTAAACCATATAAGTTATATATAAGTAATATAAGCTTTGCGCATATATTAAATGTACTTATATAACTTATATGGTTTAATTTTATACTGTTTGGTTATTTATTTTACCGAAACAATCTTCGTTACCTTAATATGATTTTCGTTTTCAGTTTTCCAGATTTCTCCTTTTACTGAAACTACTTCACCTTCTTTAAATCTTTTATAATTTTCCGGTCCGCCAACATTTACAATACTTACGGTTGCAAAATAAACTTCTTTTTTATCTGTATTTATTTTAGCTGTGTAACCATCTTTTCCTGATTCGATTGATTCTACTTTTCCTGTAATTGTATTGTCACTATTGTTTTTCATAGAGTTACAAGAAATTACAAAAGCCATTAAAATTAAAAATGCACTTATTCTTTTTAGATTTTTCATATTTTGTTTTTTTAACCGCAAAGTTTCACGATCCAAAGACTTAGGATACGCAAAGCTAGCTAAGCTATTTTAAATTATTAATGATGTAAAGTTCGCTAAGTTTAAGCGACAAGTGTTACATCCTGCTTTAAAAAATTATTATTATTTAATTATTGCAAAACAACACAGCTTCCGGCAATTACTTTCAAATCTTCATCAAATTGTTTCCAGACTCTGATATAGCGATACGCTCCAACTAAAGGATTATTATCATATGTTCCTTTTAAAGAAACCGTTACAGCGACAATTGCAATATCTTCTATTATATTAATAATTTGATCTAAAGCTTCCAGCGTTTCAATTTTCATTTTACCTAAACGATAGGATTCCAAATCAAACTCTTTTGTAATCGTATTTCCATCCGGTAAATTGAATAGTAAATCATCATGAAGCATTTTTTCTAAAACCGCAATATCTGCTTTTTTAATTGCTGTCAAAAGTTCGATTTCCGCATTTACTATCGCTTCTGTTTTCATATCAAAAAAATTAAATTATTTCTTCGGATTCAAAACTACTTTAATCATGGCGTCATCTTTTAGAATTACGTCATAATAATACAATTCTCCATATAATTGTCGGGCAAATTCTGCTGTAATGTATCGATTTACTAATGCTTTGGTTTTATCTAATTTAAGATCTAAACCGGTCATTAAAATATAGTTTTGGAATTTTTTGAAATAAGCATCTGAGCCTTTCATCTTCGCTAAAAATTCATTGAAATGAAGTCCTGCAAAAGCTTTTCTGTTTTTATCCAATTCTTCAAAAACAAAATGACCAACAATTCCGGTTTGCAATAAATAGGCAACATTTTCATTTCCGTGTTCAGCTTCCATTGGCACAAAAACATCCGGAACGATTCCGCCGCCTCCATAAACAATTTTGCCTTTTGGCGTCTTAAATTTCAAAGAATCAGCTACCTTAATACTGTCTTTTGCATAAAGTTCACCCGATTTTATACGATCTTCAGATTCTTTATAATATTCTTCGTTTCCTTTTTTATATGGTTTTTGAATCGATCTTCCGGTTGGCGTATAATATCTTGCCACGGTTAAGCGAACTGCCGATCCGTCGTTGAAATCCATTTCGCGTTGTACAAGTCCTTTTCCAAAAGAACGTCGACCAACAATGGTCCCGCGATCATTATCCTGAATCGCTCCTGCTAAAATTTCACTTGCCGAAGCACTGTTTTCATTGATTAAAACATACACTTTTCCGGTTTCAAAACTGCCGCTTTTCGTTGCGTACGTTTTCTCGGTGGTTCCATTTTTATTTTTGGTAAAAACGATCAGCTGTTTGTCTTTTAGAAACTCATCGGCAATAGCCACCGCTTCTTCCATATAACCACCGCCATTGTCGCGAAGATCAATTACCAGAGACTGAATTCCGTTTTGTTTTAATCTCGCTAAACCGGTTTTGAATTCTTTAAAAGTAGTTTCGGCAAAACGATTGATTTTGATGTAGCCGGTTTTATTATCCAATAACAAAGAAGCATCCACACTTTTCAGCGGAATAACATCTCTTTTTATTTTAAATTTAAGTTTCTTTTGTTCCGATTTTCTAAAAACCGTTAATTCTATTTCAGAGCCTTTTATTCCTTTTAGTTTTGAGAATAAACTGTCTGAAGGTAATTTTCGTCCAAATAATTTCGTTTTTCCTGCAAATAAAATTCGGTCTCCCGATTTTAATCCGGCTTTCGCCGAAGGCCCGTTTTCAACCGGTCTGATGATGGCAACAGAATCACGGTACATATAAAAATTGATTCCGATTCCCACGAAATCACCTTTCATACTTTCTGCGACTTCAGCCTGTTCGCTTGGCGGAATATAAACAGAATGCGGATCGAGTTTGGATAAAATATTATCTACGGTAAGGTTTACGATAGAATCTGTATTTACCTTATCAACATATTCGTTATTAATAAAATCAATCAGTTTATTCAGCTTGGTTTTTGAGCTGGTTTTAGCCAAAAGCTGATCATCGGCGGGAGCATTCATCACGCTTCCGAGAACGGTGCCAAGAGCAAAAGTCGCTCCTATAACGATGGGTAAATATGTTGAATTAATTTTCATTTATTCTTCTAAAACAGGAATATGTTCGACTTCGATACCTGCTTTTATTAAAAACTGAATTCCCGAATCGTCGCGATAACCATCTTTATAAACCACTCTTTTTATCCCTGATTGATGAATGAGTTTACTACATTCTTTACAAGGCGAAAGTGTGATATATAATGTCGCTCCTTCGCAGGATTGTGTTGACCGCGCTACTTTCAAAATGGCATTTGCTTCGGCATGGAGCACGTCCCAGCGTGTTAATCCTTCTTCATCTTCGCAGCAATTTTCAAATCCGGATGGTGTACCGTTGTAACCATCAGAGATAATCATTCGGTCTTTTACAATAATTGCGCCTACTTGTTTGCGTTTGCAATAAGAGAGTAAACTCCATTCTTTGGCAATTCGAAGATACGCTTTATCGTATTTATTTAACTTTTTTACTTCCATTTAATTTTATCTGTTCCAAATTGGGCTTTCTACAATCATCGGGATTACAACTCCGATAATAAAAGCCGACATTACAAGCGCCCAATCGCGTTTTGAAAAACGAAATACGGTTTGTACTATATATGATATTACTAAAACCACAAAAACGACTATAATTTGTGCGGTTTCAATACCTAAAGCAAATTCCCCTAAAGGTAGTAATTTTGACGTTGCGGTACCACCTAAAATTGTCTTAAAATAATTTGAGAATCCAAGTCCGTGAATAATTCCAAAAAACAAGGTAACAAAAAAGACTAAATTCAGTCCGTCATTTTTAGTTGCTTTTCCTGCTGTAAAGAGATGATAAAATGCAGTTATCAAAATTGTAATCGGAATTAAAAATTCGACAATATTTACTTTTACGGCAATGATTCCAAAAACAGAAAGCAGTAAAGCTAAGGTATGACCAACTGTAAAAACGGTAACCAAAAGCAAGATTCTTTTCCAGTCTTTAAAGGTGTAGGGAACGGTTAATGCGATTAAAAAAAGAACGTGATCATAAGCGTGAATATCTAAAACATGCTTTAATCCTATCTGAAAATAAATCCAAAATTCTGACATAGGTAAAAGGTATTAATTGATTAAGGGGTCGTAAACTTACGATTTATTTTGAAAAATTTGAGATACCCCGATATTAAATCAACGCAGAAAAATAAGTTAAATTTTATGAGAAAATTAAAATTATTAATTTAAAATAAGATTTATATTTGCGTGATAAAAAACTCCACAATTATGTCATTTTCAGATTTATTCGATAGCGAATTCAAACAAAGAAACAAAGGTCACTTTTCAGCAATTGTTCGTGTAGCATTAGCAGACGGTATTGTGCTTCCTGAAGAAAAAAGTTTCTTAGACAAATTAGCTTCTCGTTTAGAAATTTCAGAGACTGAGTACGAAGAAATTCTTGACGATCCATTAAAATACCCAATCAACCCGCCTTATCTGCATGTTCAACGATTAGAGCGTTTATACGATCTAACGAGAATGGTACATGTTGATCACCATTTGGAAGACCAACAAGAGGTAATGCTAAGAAAATTAGGAATTGCTTTAGGATTTACTCCAGGCAATGTAAATTATATAGTTGCAAAAGCATTATCATTAGTAGACAAAAAGGTCGATGCCGATACTTTTGTTTACGAAATGCAGCATATGCATAAATAGTATTTAGTTTTCAGTCGCGGTTTTCAGTTTTCAGACTTGAAAATGGGAATCGGTTGCAGTTTAAGACTAAATATTATATAAAACAAACCCGACAGATTTTAAAAAATCTGTCGGGTTTTCTATTTTTATTCAGACTGTCACTGTAAACTGAGACTAAAAACTGAGACTGAAAACTACTCAGCTTCCGCCATAAACTGCTCTGCTTTTTCTACCATATTATAGCTTCCGCAGAAAAAAGGAACTCTTTGGTGCAATTCGGTTGGCTGGATTTCCATAATTCTTCCAAAACCATCTGTTGCCTTTCCTCCTGCCTGTTCCGCAATAAATGCCATTGGATTACATTCGTATAATAAACGTAATTTCCCTTTTGGCGCTTTTGAGCTTGTTGGATAAATATAAATTCCGCCTTTGATCATATTTCGATGAAAATCAGAAACCAGACTTCCTATATATCTTGAAGTATAAGGCCTGTCGTCTTCTTCGCGCTGACAATATTTAATGTAATTTTTTACGCCTTGCGGAAAATGCACATAATTCCCTTCGTTTACCGAATAAATATGTCCGTCTTGCGGAAATTTCATATTTGGATGTGAAAGATAAAATGTTCCAATAGCCGGATTTAGCGTAAAACCATTTACACCAAAACCCGTCGTATAAACCAACATGGTCGATGTGCCGTAAATTACATATCCTGCCGCCACCTGGTTTACTCCCGGTTGTAAAAAATCCTCGCTAGTTACCGGAGTTCCAATGGGTGTGATTCGTCTGAAAACCGAAAAAATAGTTCCCAGAGAAACATTGACATCAATGTTTGAAGATCCGTCAAGCGGATCCATTAAGATCACGTACTTATTATTATGACAGTTGTCGCTCCCCTGAACTGTAATAAAATCGTCGTTTTCTTCTGAAGCAATTCCACAGACAATCTCGCGGTTAATTAACGTCTGGATAAATACTTCGTTTGCATACACATCTAATTTTTGCTGGTCTTCTCCCTGAATATTTTGTTCGCCTGCAGCGCCAATAATATCCACTAACCCAGCTTTGTTTACTTTATAGTTGACAACCTTGGCCGCCAAACGTATAGAATTGATAATACGGGAAAGCTCCCCCGACGAATATTGAAATGCTTTTTGGTTCTCAATAATAAACTCTCCCAGTGTTTTATTGCGTTCTTCCATTACTAAATCGTTGTAGTTTTAATTTTAAGTCACAAATATCGTTTTTTTTGTGAGAATGATTTAAAAATTATTTTGTTAGTTTGCTACTATTATATATTTGCTAATTAAAGCTAAGAAGGAGCGAATAAAAAAATACATATTTAGCTAATAAACAACTAATAATAAGAATAATGAATATTAGAAAAGGAAATCCTGAAGACATGAAAGCGGTTCTGGAACTGATTCAGGAATTGGCAATATTCGAAAAAGAACCTGAAGCTGTTGTTATAACAGAAGAAGATTTAAAACGTGACGGATTTGGCGAAAAACCACTATTTCAAGTTTTTGTAGCCGAGATTGAAAATGACGAACAGCAAAAAGAAATTGTTGGAATCGCACTATATTATTATCGTTACTCAACCTGGAAAGGAAAAACGATTCACTTGGAAGATTTAATCGTAAAAGAAAAAATGCGCGGTACCGGTTTGGGTTCTGCTCTTTATGCCGAAATTATGAAACAGGGAAAAAGAGACAACGTGAGAAGAATTGAATGGAATGTTCTTGACTGGAATACGCCGGCAGTAAATTTCTACAAGAATTCCGGTGCAAGAATTATGGAAGACTGGCAGGTTGTTCAAATGGATCAGGCGGGGATTAATTCTTTTTTAGAAAAATTGTAAAGAAATATTTAGCCACAGATTAAAGGATTAAAATGATTTTACAATCTGTGTCAGTTGGCCACAAATTTCACGAATTAACACGAATAAAAAATCTGTGAAAATCATGTAATCTGTGGCAAAAAATAAGAAACACTAGATTTCAGTAATCTGAAATCTAAAATTAAAAATCTAAAATTAAAAATGAGAGTATTTAAATTTGGTGGAGCATCGGTAAAAGATGCAGATGGAATTAAAAACGTATATGACGTTTTACAAAAAGTGGGTTATGAAGATGTGATTTTGGTAGTTTCGGCTATGGGAAAAACCACAAATGCTCTTGAAGTTGTCATTAAGAATTATTTTGATCAATCGGGAGAATTGAATTCATCTGTACAGGAAATCAAAAATTACCACAATAAAATTGTATTGGATTTATTTGAAGATGAAAAACACGAAGTTTTTGCTGCGGTAAATGCTCAGTTTTCTGAATTGGAATATTTCCTGGCACATAACAAATCACCAAATTACAATTTTGTTTACGATCAGATTGTAAGTTTTGGAGAGTTGATTTCGACTACAATTCTGAGTCATTATATGAATTTCAGAGGCATTCAGACGCAATGGCTTGATGTTCGTAATTTCATTAAAACCAATGCAAACTACAGAGATGCAGAAGTAGACTGGGAAACAACTGAACAGCTTATCAGTAAAAATGTACCCAGAAAAACTTTAAATATCACACAAGGCTTTTTGGGTGCAGATGAAAATAACTTTACTACAACTTTAGGCCGTGAAGGTTCTGATTATACAGCGGGGATTTTCGCTTATTGCCTTGGTGCAGAAAGTGTAACAATATGGAAAGACGTTCCCGGAGTTATGAATGCGGATCCGCGTTATTTTGAAAATGCGAGTTTGTTAAACCAGATTTCATACCGTGAAGCTATCGAATTGGCTTTTTACGGTGCAACGGTTATTCACCCAAAAACATTACAGCCATTACAGAAAAAAGAAATTCCGCTATACGTAAAATCTTTTATTAACCCGTTATTAAAAGGAACTTGCGTTTCTAAAGGTGTTGATCTGGAGCCACAATATCCCTGTTTTATTGTAAAAAGAGAACAGCTTTTGATTTCACTTTCGTCCATTGATTTTTCTTTTATTATGGAAGAAAACATTAGTGAAATTTTCGGTTTGTTCCATGAATTCAAAATCAAAGTAAATTTAATACAGAACTCTGCGATTAGTTTTTCTGTTTGTGTGGAAGATAAATTTGGAAATTTCAATGAATTGAATGCGATTCTTTCGAAAAAATTCAAAGTAGATTATAGTGAAAATGTAACGCTTTACACCATTCGTCACTTTACAGAAAACGCCGCTCAAACAGTGGAAGAAAACAAAGCTGTTCTATTGAAACAAGTAAGTAGAGAAACCATGCAGATTGTAACTAAAGAATTAAACTAATTCTTTTATAAAAGGTAATTATTTCAATTCATATATTAAGGCTTCACGAAATGTGAAGCCTTTTTTGTTTTACCTCGCCCTGTTATTCTCCGTCTGTTCAATCTCTGATTTCTTATAATTCGTCTTTTTCGAATTTCCAAAACTATAGGTCGCGATTAATTTGAAATAATTTGTGGTGTAAGTTCTGTGATAATAAATTTGGGTTTGTCCCACATTATAATCTCCCGAAACCATAAAATCGTGAAAGATATCATTTGCTGTAAAATTGATTTTTAAGGCATCTTTAAAAAAGTTTCTTTCGATTCCTACTGTTACTGTAGAACGGCTGTTATCGTTTCCCAATCCATAACCTCTGTCCCCCAAATACCAGGCAAGAAGCTGGACTTTGAAGAGATTCGGAATTGCAAATGTATTATTGGAATACAAGTAAAACTGAGGCTTTACGGGACTAAAAACATAGGAATAATAATGATCTATAGATTTTGACAAATTAACGCTTATCGTATTGGTCGAAGTCCACCATTTGACATTAAAAGACCTTGAAAGTGAACTAAAAAACACATATCCTCTTTCCAGATTTATGCCTTTTAAAACATAACTGTTTGGTGTATCACCACGCAAAGCCGCACCAGAAATAGGATCGATTTTATACGTATATCCAATTTTAAAATCAAACTTTTTGTACATCGTTCCAATTTCGAAAGCATGTGTTTTCTCCGGAACTAAATTTGGATTCCCTTCTATCGTCGTAAACGGATCCTGATAAATAACATACGGATTTAATGCCTGATATCTGGGTCTTGTAATTCTGGAAACATACGAGAAATGCGCTTTCCAATCTTCGGAAAAATCAAAATTCAAAAGTACGTTTGGAAAAATATTGCCATAACTTTTACTGAATTTCTGAATTCCGTTTGCGTTCGTAAACAAATCATACGTTGTCCATTCGCCTCGTGCGCCAACCGAAAAATTAAACTTTTCACCCAACGATCTTCCATAATTTAAATATGCCGCACCAATTTTTTCTTTGTATGAAAAGTCACTGGAGAGCTCATCGTCTAATTCAAAAATTTCATCCTCCGGATTCGCTTTCAAAAACTCCGTGCCTGAATTTATAGAGGCGTAACTAAACTTTGCTCCTGTTTCGAGTTTGGTGTTTTCATTATTTTTCTTAGAATAATCCGCTTGTGTCATTATTATATTTATACCATTGGCAACATTATTTTTTAAATATTGCCCTGTATTTATGTCATCGACCAAACTATTCTCGTCAATAAAATCGTGTATCGTTCCGTTATAATTTGAATACTGACTGGCAATAAATAACGACGAACCTTTATTATCGGTTATCATATTATAGCTTAAATTGACAAACTGATTCAGCAAAACATCGTTTTTAGCAATATCTGTCGCATAAAAATTAGTTCCGGTATTATCTTCTATAGAATTTCGGCTTACTATGGCTCCGCCTAAATCTTCGATATTTCCGCTGTATGCTAATGAAATATAATCCTTATCAGAAAAAGCATATTGCACTCCAAAACCAAAATTAGAGTAATTATTAAACTGGCGTTTCCAGTCTGTTGTAAGTTGCGATCGCATAAAATCATCCGGATTTGAGCGCGTTCTTGTTGTGTATAAAAGTTCCCGGCCTTTACCTAATTGCAATCCGTAATTGGTTATAAACGAAAATTTTCCTTTTGTATAATTAAAATCAAGAAGCGTATTTGTACTGGTTCCGGCAAATTTAGAAACTGTTACTTGCTGACTTGCCGTTCCCATTGTTCCGCTTTCAATACTTCTTTTGGTTATAATATTGATTACCGCCTTCCCTTCCGCATCGTATTTTGAAGATGGATTTGAAATGACTTCTATTTTTAAAATCTGCGAAACCGGAATCGCCGCAAAACGTTCGTAATTAATCAAAATTCCGTTCAGGTAGATAATGGCTTCTCCTTTTCCCAAAACGCTAATTTGTCCTTCGGCAACGACAACATTGGGAACTCTGCCCAATAATTCGTTTACAGAACTGCTTGTCGCCAAAACGGTATTGGCAACATTCACATCGATTGTTCCGTTTGCTCCGTATTTTAACAATGGCGATTGTCTTTTAATAATGACCTCATTTAACTCATTATTTTGACTTTCAACTTTGGCCGGAATTGCTGGTTTAGTTTGCGCTTTTAAACTCAAGGCAAAAAAGAAACAATAGATAAAAACGAAAACTGAAATTAAAAACTTCATAAATTGTAGCGGTTAAGGTTTGACTTTTTGTAGTGACAAAAGTCAGCTCAAAACCGCAAAATGAGGTAATGGAAAGAGAATTCAGGAGTACGAATTTATAAATCAATACTCTGTTTACGATTGAAATCCCTGAATCTGGTAGTTTAAAGGTGTTGTTCCGGTATGTTTTTTAAAGGCCGCAAAAAAGGTCGATTTCGAATTAAAACCAACATCATAACCTATCGATTCTAATGTGAGTTTATCATTTGAAACTATGGTTTTGCATGCTTCGTTTATTCTAAATTCATTTACAAAACTGGTAAAGTTCTTGCCCAGATTATTGTTTAAAAACTGCGACAACTGATGAGTTGAAATATTGAGTTCCTGCGCTACATCCTGTAAACTCAAATTCGGATTTTTGTATAAACTTTTGTCGAGCATGATTTTTTCTAATTTTTCAGCTAAAATTGCCGCTTCTTTTTTGTCTATTTTTTTTGCTTTTTGGATATTCAACAAAAACAAATCGTCTGTTTTTTTTCGGTATAAAAGAATCAGGATTATCAAATACAAAATAAAGGTAAAAGACAAACAACCTGTTACACATGAAATAAACGGAACTCTGGCAAAGCCAAGAAAATAAAAAAGAAAAATAATTGCGTTACCAAAGAAAATCATCGCAAACCATTTTTCAGCCGGAGAGGTAGTATCATAATTTTGAATCACCTTTTGAAGCAATAATCGGCTCTCAAAACCTGATAAAAAGAGGTAATTAAACCATTGCAAAAAAATAAGTGCCACAAAATAATCGTTCCATAAAACGGGATAATTTTTATACGGAAATAAAAACCCAATACTCGATATCACAACAAACCAAATTGCCAGATGATATTTCCAGATTTTAGGAATATTATTGATCGAATGAATTCCTACTTTTAGAAAATAATACAAAAACGGACCAATTAATAAACAAGTAGAAAGCCCAATTTGAAGATATGTTTTAGGTAAATCAGGATTAAAATAAACAAAAACCGTAATCGCAACCCGAATACTTAAAGCCAAAAGCAATGCGCCAAGAAAAAAATTGGTAAGGTATTTTTTTCTGGTAAAAAAGAAAAAGTACGCACTCAGAATAAATCCGTTGAAGGCGCCCAAAGCACCAAAAAAGAACAATATTTCTTTACCAATATTCATGACTTAAGTTTGTAAAGCCTGCAGTTGATAATTTAGCGGCGTTGTTCCGGTATGTTTTTTAAAGGCGGCAAAAAAGGTCGATTTCGAATTAAAACCAACATCATAACCTATGGATTCGAGCGTCAGTTTATCATTTGAAGTGATGATTTTACACGCTTCGTTTATTCTGAATTCGTTGATAAAACTGGTGAAATTTTTTCCCAGATTATTATTCAAAAACTGCGACAATTGATGACTCGAAATAGCAAGTTCCTGCGCTAAATCCTGTAAACTCAAATTTGGGTTTTTGTATAAACTTTTGTCTATCATGATTTTTTCTAATTTTTCAGATAAAATAGCAGCTTCCGTCTCATCTATTTTTTTACCCAAATATTTTTGATTGTTCAACAGAAACAAATCATCTGTTTTCTTTCGGTATAAAAGAATGGAAATAATCAAATATAAAATGAAAGAAAAAACCACAGCGCCGCTTATATAAGTGGCTGCCGGAGCTCTCATAATAGAAAGAAAATAAAACAGAAACAAAAGAAAATTACCCAGAAAAAGCATTCCGAACCAGATTTCTGAAGGCGTTGCTTTTTGTTTTGGATCGATTATTTTTTTTAAAATTGTTCGAATTGTATATGATGAAAAAACGATATAAACGAACCATTGAAAATAAATTACTTTTATAATCGAACGCCCCCAAAGTTTCGGATAATCTTCATACGGATATAAAATTCCAACTGTCACAATCAAAATTCCCCAGAATAGAAGCGTGATTTTCCAGGATTTTGGCATCACATTTACTTCTTCAATGGCTGATTTAAGGAAATAATACAAACACGGACCAATAAAAAAACAGGCTGTAAGTCCAAACTGCAAATACATTTTGGGCAAAGTGGGATCAAAATACACGAATACAGATTTCCCAATTCGAATACTTAACGCAAATAAAAGTGCCCCAAGGAAATAGTTGGTCAGGTATTTTTTCTTCGTAAAAAAGAAAAAGTAAACGCCAAGAATAATTCCGTTGAAAGCTCCCAAAGCACTAAAAAAGAATAAAAGTTCTTTGCCAGTATCCATAATCTAAATTGGTTAGTGCAGACAAAGCTAAAAAAAAGATTGATTTATGATGCTACTAGTATTTTAAAATAACAGAATAATGCCCTAACTCACAATATTATGGACGCGTAAATCCTTCAGAATTTCCCAATTATAAATACTACTTTTGGCTTTTTAGAGTTAAAGTCTGTATGTTGAAAAAATTACTGTTTTTAATGGTGCTGTTTTGGTTTTCTGGTGTTCAGGCGCAGGAAACGGAATCATCGTATCAAACGAAAAAAGTAATCGTAACAAAAGACACAATTCACCTGGAAAAATTCAGTATAAACTCGAGTTTTTTTGAGCTTTTAAATACTAAAAATGAACGGATTGATTCTACTTTTTATACAATAGATTTTCAAAAAGGAACTTTACTTTTAAATGAAAAATTCAATTCGGTTTCAGATACTTTAATTGTGAATTATTTAAAATATCCTGATTTCCTGACCAAAGAATATTCACTTTACAAAGACAGTCAGGTGGTTAGCAACGATGTTGGCACAGAGAAATTGTACAAACTCGAAAATGAAAATACCAAAAAAGTCACTCCGTTTGAGGGATTAAACACTTCCGGAAGTATCACGCGCGGTGTCACTATTGGGAATAATCAAAATACGGTTTTGAACTCTAATCTGGATCTTCAAATCACCGGAAAAATATCAGATAAAGTGAGTTTGCGGGCTTCGCTTCAGGACAATAATATTCCGTTGCAAGATGGAGGATATTCGCAAAAACTGGATCAGTTTGATAATATTTTCATGGAACTTTTTAGCGATGACTGGAACATTCGCGCGGGCGATGTTTTTCTGGAAAACCGAAAAACCCAATTTCTGAGTTTTAACAAAAAGGTTCAGGGACTTGCGACGAGTTTTGATTTTGGTGGTGAAGAAAATAAAACCAATGTTTTTGCATCGGTTGCTTTTGTAAAAGGACAATATGCCAAAAGTACTTTTACGGGACAGGAAGGAAATCAGGGACCTTATAAATTAAAAGGGCAAAATGGTGAATTGTACGTTTTGGTGATTTCCGGTTCTGAGCGTGTTTATGTAAATGGTGTTTTGCTGAAACGTGGTGAAAACAACGATTATGTGATTGATTATAATGCGGGAGAAATTGTGTTTACCTCGCTTTTTCCGATTACTTCTGAAATGCGTATTAATGTCGAGTACCAATATTCTGAACGAAATTATAACCGACTGGTTACCTATGCAGGCGCAACGCACGAGAATAAAAGCTGGAGTTTTGGCGGCTATATTTATTCTGAAAATGATATGAAAAACCAGCCTTTGCAGCAAAATCTTTCTACAGAACAGGTTCAGATTTTGAGTCAGGCGGGAGACGATCAAAACTTAATGGTCGCACCTTCTGCTTATGAAGATGCTTATGCCGATACTAAAATTTTGTACAAAAAAGTACTCGTAAACAATGTTGATGTTTATGAATATTCGAACAATTCGAGTGATGTTTTGTACAATGTAAAATTTAGTCTTGTTGGGAATAATCTGGGAAATTATATCATTCAAAACAATAATTCTGTCGAACGCATTTATCAATATGTTTCGCCAATAAACGGCGTTTTGCAGGGAAATTATGAACCTATCGTAAAGCTGGTTGCGCCAATGAAAATCCAGGTGGCGACTTTTCTGGGAAAATACAATCCTGATGAAAAAACTTTTGCTGATTTTGAAATCGCCATGAGCAATAATGATCAAAATTTATTTTCGAATATTGACGATGCTAATAATCAGGGAATTGCTTTTAAAACCAATGTCAAAAAACGGCTATTTACAAGAGACTGGACTTTGGACGGTTTTGCCAATTACCAATTTGTTCAGGAAAATTTCAGATCTGTGGAGCGTTTGTATAATATTGAATTTAACCGCGATTGGAATTTAAATACAACTTCGCTTTTAGGCAATCAAAGTCTTTTGGTTACGGGTGTAAATTTTGATTTATTTGCCAAAAAGGAAACTACAAATATTGGTTTGTTTAAATATCAATTTGAGAAATTAGATTATACCGAAAGTTATTCGGGAGCGCGGCATACGGCAACTGCTTTTTTTAAACTGAATAAATGGACAATCGAAAATCAGGGTAGTTTTTTAAATTCTGATGCGACGGCTTCGACTTCAAAATTTATTCGAAATCTGGCGAAGACGAAATATCATTTTGGTAAAAACTGGGTTGGCGGAAGTTTTCAAATCGAAGACAATCAGGAAAAAGGTAAAGTTACGAATCAGTTTTCGGCCCTGAGCCAAAGATTTTCAGAATACGGCGCTTTTGTTGGACGCGGCGACAGTACCAAAGTATTTGTCCAACTGGGATATTTACAGCGCCGCAACGACAGTTTGCAAAATGGTTTGCTGCACCATGTGAATGATTCCCGAATGTATGTTTTGAAATCGAAATTGATTCAGAACAAAAAGACAGATTTGGCGGTTTATGCGAGTTATCGAACTTTGAATTTTACGGATGTTTCGAGAAAAAATGAGCCATCGTTGAATTCGAGAATTCTGTATAACGATCGGTTTTTCAATCAGTTTATGCAAATAGGAACGGCGTATGAAACGAGTTCAGGAACTATTGCGCAACAGGAATTTACGTATGCCGAAGTTCCGGCCGGTCAGGGCGTTTATACCTGGAATGATTATAATGGCAACGGAATTCAGGAATTGGAAGAGTTTGAAGTGGCGCCTTTTCCGGATCAGGCAAAGTTTATCCGCATCTTTTTACCGAATCAGATTTACATCAAAACCAATCAGAATAAGTTCTCGCAATCGGTTACTTTAAATCCGCTGCAATGGCAAAACGAAACGGGTTTCAAAAAACTGGCATCTTATTTTTACAATCAGACTTCGTTTATTATGGATCGAAAAGTAAAAAGTGACGGTGATCGTTTAGAACTGAATCCGTTTAGTTCTTCTGAAGAAAATGTTTTGGGATTAAATTCCAGTTTCAGGAACAGTTTATATTATAATCGGGGCAAGCAAAAACATTCTGTAACGTATTCTTATTTGATAAATAAAGGAAAAAATCTGCTTTCGATTGGTTCACAAAATGTCACTAACAATTCGCATCAATTGCAATACACGCATTTGTATCAAAAAAGCTGGCTGTTTAATTTCTTTACTAAAACAATCAAAACAAACTTAGTTTCAGAAGATATTACAGAGAAGAATTATGATTTGCAAGGTTATCAGATTGCACCAAAAGTCAGTTATTTGTTTTCGAAAAATACGAGTCTGGATTTCTTCTATGAACTACAAAACAAAGAAAACAAAATAGGGAATTTTGAAACACTGCGTCAAAATAGGCTGGGAACTTCTTTTTCTTATGCGGGCGAAAAAAAGATAACAGTAAATGGCGAGTTTTCTTTTTATGAAAATAAATTTGACGGAAATGAATTTTCATCTGTAGGTTTTCAGATGTTGGAAGGGCTTCAGGCTGGGCAAAATCTGGTTTGGAAGTTGCTTTTACAGAAAAACATCACGCAGTTTTTAGATATTAATTTAAATTACCAAGGCAGAAAAAGTGAGACGGGAAATACAGTTCATACCGGAAATGTTCAGCTTCGTGCTTATTTTTAACACTTTGCGAACAACATTACCATAAATTGATTATTTTTAATTCAAATTTTAACCTCTCAACTTATGAAAAAATTATTTTTAATCTGTTTTGTATTTGTGCTTTCTGGAAATTTCTATGCTCAGGAAACAACAACAAAAACGACTAAGTCTAAAACAGAAGCTAAGACGAAAAAAGCAAAATCTGACGCTGACCAGGCTGCTGCAGATGCTAAAAAAGAAGCTGCTAAAGCTAAAAAAGCAGCAGATAAGACTGACAAAGCAACGGCAGATGCAAAAAAAGCAAAGGCTGATGCTGCAAAAGCAAAAAAGGAAGCCAAAACCGAAAGTACAAAAGCTGACATAAAAAAGACAGAAGCTAAGGCGGATACAAAAGCTAAATCGGTAAAAAAAGATGCAACAGCAACTAAAAAAGCGACTGTACAATCTTTGAAGGAAACCAATGAAAAAGCTCCAAAAGTAGCGGATAAAGTTACGGGAGAATACAACGGTAAAAAAGTGTATACCGGGCCAAAAGGCGGAAAGTATTACATTAATAAAAACGGAAACAAAACATATATTCAGGATTAAGGAGAAAGGTGCTAAGGAACTAAGATTCTGAGGCTCTGAGGTTCTTAGAATGCTCAGATTGTAACATAAAACTTTGAAGCCGAACTTATGTTCGGCTTTTTTATTTGCCAGGAAAAAACTTAGAACCATAGAACCTCAGTATCTTAGCAACTTAAATAAAATATAGAGTTAATAATTTAGTAATATGTTCGAAATAGCAGAAAAGACTTATTTATATATCTTCGTCAAAAAGCAAACATAATATGAGTATTGAATATTCTGCAAACAAAACTATTTTAGTCGCACCGTTAAACTGGGGATTAGGGCACGCCACCAGATGCATCCCGATTATAAAAGCTCTTCAGGAAAATAACTTTATTCCGATAATAGCTTCTGACGGTATTGCGCTTGCTTTGTTAAGAAAAGAATTTCCTTATGTTCAAACTCTTGAATTGCCATCGTATCATATTGAATATGCTAAAAATGGTAAAAATTTTAAATGGAAGCTGATTAAAAACCTGCCTAAAATGATTACCGCGATTCGCGACGAGAAAAGAATGGTAAAATCGTGGGTTAAAAAACACGGTATTGACGGTATTATTTCGGACAACAGATTGGGTGTTTTTAGTAAAAAAATCCCATCGGTTTTTATAACGCATCAACTGAATGTGATGACGGGAAACACGACCTGGTTTACGAGTAAATGTCATCAGCATGTGATAAAAAAATACGATGAATGCTGGGTTCCAGATACTAATGAAGAGGTAAATCTTACCGGAGATTTAGGTCATTTAAAAACAAATGAACTAGACTTAAAATACATTGGCCCTTTGAGCAGAATGCGTAAAAAGGAAACGCCAAAAGTATATGATTTAATGATTATTCTTTCCGGACCGGAACCTCAACGTACGTATCTGGAACAAAAGTTAGAAAAAGAAGTGGTTAATTATGAAGGAAAAGTGGTTTTTGTAAAAGGTGTAGTCGAAAAAGACCAGACCAAACGAGAATCAGGAAATGTTACGCATTACAATTTCATGAATTCCAAACAGCTGGAACAAACCTTCAATGAAAGTGATTTGGTTTTATGCCGTTCCGGTTATACTACTGTTATGGATTTGGCTAAATTGGGTAAAAAAGCTTTTTTTATTCCAACACCTGGGCAATACGAACAGGAATATTTAGCAATAAAACTTCAGGATGAAAATTTGGTACCGTATGCATTGCAAGACGACTTTACCATTGAAGATTTATCAAGAGTAAAGTCGTTTACAGGTTTTTCTCAGTTTCAGGATAACATCGACTGGGATTCGTTATTTTCTATATTTGAAGATAAAGTTTAGAAGTTAAACTGCGCTTGCAATCGCAATAAATTTCCTTGTTGTCTGTTGATTGGAAGCGCGCTGTCTTCAAAAGTTCTGTCGGCAATCACGTATTCTGCTGTAAGTTCGAAGGCTTTTATTGGCTGCCATTCTATACCTAATTCATAATCTCTTACAACATAACTTCTGGCGTCTTTTTCATATTTTTTCCCTCCGTCATAATATTGAAATTTGGCAAAAGGATAGATATGCTGCTTTTTTACATCAAGTTTGTAATTCAGTAAGACATAACCACCGTTTAGATCTGTTTCATCAACTGTCTTTGTAAGTGTATTATAGCGAGGTCCTGTTCCTATATTATATTCTGTCTGGATTCCGAATGGCTTTGGATACAAAACAAAAGTCGCTCCTACTCTTTGGTCTTTTACATATTGCGGATCATTTACGATAACGCCGGTTGAAATTTCGCCTGTAAAAGCCCATTTTCCGGTATAAGCCTGAAGTCCAGGTTCGATAATCTGATTTCCGATAACAAACGGATACGTTACTCTTGCGACAACATTCAAATCCCTGTTTCCATCTAATTTATTGGCAATTTGACCGTTGTAAACTCCAAAGGCAAATACTCCAAAGTCACCAGAACCTTTATAACCGTCTTTTACCAACATGGCAAAACGCTCTCTGATTTCGGCCGGAGCCCAATAAAAAAATATTCCTAAATCACGTTCATTTAATATGGCACTATTCATGGCATCATTTCGGTCTAAAGCCAAACGCTGTGAACTGGATTGCATGTTTTCAAAACCATACGGAATTTTACTTTGTCCCACACGTACGCGATATTCCTTTTTCTTATCAAAAGAAAGATCGAAATACAAATCTCTGATCTGAACGAAATTTTGAATTCCTGTACTTGGTGAACTGGCAAAATCAGGCTGGAAATAGAAAAACACATTGGGATGAACCTGACCTGAAAACACTAAACGTGCACGTCTGATGAAAAGTCCGTTGTTTGCTTTTGCATCCGGAGCTGTAGAAGTTGTTCCCCATGATTTATCGCATTGTTCGCAGGAAACTTTATCGTTTGTAGAAAATAAACCATTGTATCTTATTTGTGCATAACCTCTTAAAGAAATTCGGTCGTACCAGTGTTCGTCATTGCTAACGCCCGATTTGGTATCCGGAAGTTTGGCTTTGTTGATAGAGTCAAGAAGACGAACTACTTCTTTTTTTACATCTTCTTTTGTTAACTCTTGCGCATTTGCAACACAAGTAATCAGCAATAAAATTGCAATTATGTTTCTTTTTATCATCTTTTTATAATGCGCTAAAATTCAAGATGCAAAGATGTATCACCTATGTTAAGAAATCATTAACAAGGCGTTACCAAAATAAGAAGATTTGTTTCGAAATGGTTATGCAAATATTATTCGGATTTTCAGGCCCTATATAAGGCAGATGATGTTTATAAAGCTTACAATTTTTTAACCTCTGCTTTTTGCGTTTTATACGTTTTTTCGAGTGTAAAAGAAAACTCAGAACCAATTCCGAATTCACTTTCTACGTATACTTTTTCTTTGTGCGCTTCAATAATGTGTTTTACGATCGCTAATCCTAATCCGGAACCGCCTTCAGATCGGGTTCCGCTTTTATCAACTCTGTAAAAACGCTCAAAAAGTCTTGGGATGTTTTGTTTTTCAACTCCTTCTCCGTTATCGCTAATTCGGATTAAAACTTTTTTCTTGGTTAAGTTTACTACGCCAACTTCTGTTAAACCTCCTTCTTTTCCGTATTTAATGGAGTTTACAATAAGATTTTCGAGTACTTGCTGAATCCTGTCCTGATCGCCACGAACAATAACCGATTTTACGTTTCTGCTTTCAAAAGCCAATTTTATTTTTTTCTTTTCGGCTTTCATTTCCAGTAAATCAAAAACATTCTGAATGAGCACTACAATATCAAAATCGGTCATATTTAAATCTAAATCACCAGATTCGAGTTTGGTAATCATATCCAGATCTTCAACAATGTAAATCAATCTTTCTACACCTTTTTCGGCGCGTTTTAAATATTTTTTTCGAATGTTTTTATCATCCATTGCGCCATCCAGCAATGTAGAAACATAACCCTGAACGGTAAACAAAGGCGTTTTTAGTTCGTGTGACACATTCCCTAAAAACTCTCTGCGGTATTGTTCTCTAATTTCGAGCATTTCGATTTCGAGTTTTTTATCTGTTGCAAACTTTTTCACTTCGCGCGAAAGCGTTTCCATGTCTGTCGTAATAGGCTGATTGATCAATGTTGTGGATTCTAATAACGAAACCTCATCGTATATTTTTTTTACTCTTCTGTAGATAAAACGTTCTACACGGTATTGTAAAACCAAAAAGGAGAAAATGTAAATCGATATGATGAAAATTAATCCAAACGCAATTTGATGTTTTAACTGCGCTTTGTAAAATAATGACATTAAAATCAGTACAAATCCCGTTGCAAAAAGACTTATATATAATGCCGATTTTATAGCAAATTTGTATGTTTTTTTAAAATTAATTTTCATTGATAGTATTGAACCATTTAGATATTATTATTTTCACCATATAAGTGATATAAGCTCCTATAAAAGTAAAGCTTATTTCTATAATCTTCAAAAGTCAATCTTTATCAAAATTTAATTTGATAAAGATTGACTTTGATTATAAAAAGTACGGGCTATAATTTAATGTTAGATCTCAATCAAAATTACTTAGAACCTTAGTTTCTCAGCAACTTAGTATCTCAAAAAAATTAAACTTCAAATTTATATCCTACTCCTTTTATTGTTTTAAAAAGATCTTCTCCAATCTTTTCACGTAATTTTCTGATGTGTACATCGATTGTTCTTCCTCCCACTACCACTTCGTTGCCCCAGACTTTATCAAGGATTTCGTCTCTTTTAAAAACTTTACCTGGTTTTGAAGCTAATAAGTAAAACAATTCGAATTCTTTTCGTGGCAATGCAATTTCTACATTTCCCTTTATGATCTTATATTCTTCACGGTTAATCTCGATTCCGCCAACGTTTAAAGTATCGCTAACCACTTCTTGTTCTTTTAACCTTCTTAACAAAGCCTTTACTTTGCTGACCAATAATTTCGGTTTTATTGGTTTGGTAATATAATCATCTGCACCTGCATCGAAACCAGCTACTTGCGAATAATCTTCGCTTCTTGCTGTCAAAAATGTTATGATAACATTATTTAATTCTGGTATTTTTCTGATATGTTCACAAGCTTCCATACCGTCCATTTCTGCCATCATCACATCCATAATAATTAAGTCCGGCAATTCTTTTTGAGCTTTTGCAATTGCATCTTTTCCGTTAGAAGCAGTTACGATTTGATACCCTTCCTGAGCAAGGTTATAGCCTACGATTTCCAAGATATCCGGTTCATCATCAACTAATAAAATCTTTGTTTGTGTTTTTTTCATAAAATAGCAAAAATTGAGTTTTCTCATCAAATTTTGTCCTGATAAATCTGATGGTTTTTAATTGCGATGGTAAATATAATAATAAATCGACGGTTAAAAATCGCTGTTAACGGTAATTTAATCTCGTAACAATTTGATAATCTACAGAACACAAAAACATAACAAGTGCGTAACATGAACTTTACTGTGCGGTTCTTTCTTTGCAAAAAAATAAATTAAACACAACTAAAATGAAATTCAATCTAAAATTTCTATTATTTACATTATTTATCTGCACGATTTCGATCGCACAAAACAAAGGTACAATTTCTGGTGTATTAACCGACAAAGAAATGAACAACGCGCCACTTCCTTTTGCAAATGTTTTAATTAAAGGAACAAACATTAGTACTAACACTGACATTGACGGAAAATATTCAATTTCTGTAAACCCTGGAAATTATACTGTAATCCTAAGCTTTTTAGGATATGAATCTGTTGAAGTTCCTGCTACGGTAGAAGCTAACCAAACTGTAACTGTAAACAAAGCACTTTCTTCAGGAGCTGGTTATACTTTGAAGGATGTTGTTGTTAAATCAACAGGAGGAAACAGAGAAAAAGAAACTGCTTTATTATTAGACCAAAAAAATGCTGTTGTTATCAAACAAAGTATTGGTGCTCAGGAAATGTCAAGAAAAGGTGTTAGCGATGTTGAGGAAGGTTTAACTAAAATAACAGGAATTACTAAAGTAGGATCAAGAGGTTTATTTGTACGTGGTCTTGAAGACAGATATAACAATTTATTAATTAATGATCTTGCTGCTCCAACCAATAACCCGTTTTTAAAAATTATTCCATTAGATTTATTTTCTACAGATATTGTTGGGGTTATTGAAGTTTACAAAACATTTAGTCCAAATATTTACGGTGATTTTGCTGGTGGAACTTTTAACATCCAAACTTCAAAAAATTCAAAAAGCATTACTAAAATTACTATCGGAACAAGTTATCTGGCAAATAGTAACTTTAAAAGATTTAATCTTTCTAAAGATGCTGATTCAGGTCAGGGCTTTTTCGGTTTGAACGGAGAGAATAGACAATTACCTGCTTTATTGGGAGACACACCATCTTCTCATGCTTTTACTCCACAAGAATCATTATATTCTTTTAAAAGTGGTTTTGATGTTGCAGAGATAAGAACTCCACTAAACACAAGTATTGGTATTTTACATTCAGAAAAATTTAATCTTAATAAAGACAGAACTTTTTCTTATCTTTTTTCTGCAAATGTTGAAAACAGCTACGCAGTTCAAGAAGGGGTCGACAGAACTTTTGCCTACCAAAGTACAGGTATCAATTACAAATCTGATTTTGTAACTACAGATAACCATTATAAAACTGCTTTAACAGGTTTGCTTGGTTTAAACTACAGCAGCCGCAGGTTTAAATTATCATATAACAGTATTTTTATCAGAACGTCTGACAATTTAATTAAGGATCAGTATGGTTTCCCAAATTTAGAAACTGGAGATGCATCAACAAAAACTTTAATTCGTACCAACCAATTTGATCAGTCAGATTATTGGAACAATCAATTATTAGCAGAATACGCTCTTACGGAAGACAAAAGTCAAACTGTAAAAGCGGGTGTTTCTTATGCGCAAACAAAATACCAGCAACCTGACAGAAAGGCTTTTTCTGGAGTAAAGACTGAAAATAATGGAATATTATCTTCAATTGCAGCGAACAACTTTATTAAACAATATTTAGAAATAACTGGAAATTCTTACTTATCTGGTATGGCTGAATATAATTTGAAATTTGGAGAAGCTAAAGATCACAGATTAACTGTAGGTTATAATGGAAACAGTTCTAAATTAGAATCTTCTTATCGTTTTATATCTCCGGAACAAAATCCAGCAAATCCAAATATAGAAGCACCACTTAATAATGTTGATAGCCAATTATATGGTTATTTAGCTGGTGGAGCTTTTACTTATAGAGAAAGTTCTAATAACACTTATAAAGCAATATTAGAAGAAAGTGCAAATGCCGGATATGCAAACTTATTATACAAGTTTAATGATAAACTTGAAGTAAATGGAGGTGTTAGAGTAGAAAGTACTACCAGAGCAACAACTTACAGACCACAAGGTTCTTTTGATGACCCATTTGTAACATTAAATTATAACAAAGTTTATTTTTTACCTTCATTAAATGCTAAATACGGAATAACTGATAAAGCAAATATTCGTTTAGCCGGTGGTGTTACTTACACAAAACCTGTAATTATGGAAGCTTATCCTATTGAATATATCAATGCCGATGGAACTTCGATGAGAGGAAATGAAAACCTGGTTAACAGTGACAACTATAATGTTGATTTAAAATATGAGCTTTTCCCAACAGCAAAAGAAATGTTTGCAGTAGGTCTTTTTGGAAAGAAAATGGATAATCCAATAGAAAGAACATTCACGGCAAATGCGGCTGGTTCGACAATTATTACTTATTTAAACTCAGACAGTGCGGTTTTATATGGTGCAGAAATTGAATTTATTTATGATTTAGGCCGATTAACTCCAGCATTTAATGATTTTTCTTGGGGATTTAATACTTCATTAATGACAACAAAAGTAGATGTAAGTCCAGAAAATAAGTTAGAAACTTTTACTTCAAGAGAGTTACAAGGAGCTTCAAAATGGTTAATTAACTCCGATTTGAAATATCAGTTTGATGTTAACAAAAACTGGAGTAATACGGTTTCATTAGTTTATTCAGTATTTGGAAAAAGAATTTATGCAGTAGGAACAAGAGGTTTAGATCATATCTATGAATTACCAGTACAACAATTAGATTTTGTTTGGAGCAGTAAATTATCTGACCATATCGATGTTAAATTTTCGGCAGACAACTTATTAGATCCTGCACGTCAATTAAAAATTGGAAACGAAAGTACAACGCCAGTTGTAGTAGATGAAATAGCGAGAAGTTATAAGAAAAGCAGAGGATTCTCTTTAACTCTGGGATATACTTTTTAGTATTCTGAAAATAAAAAAATTAAGGCCCTGCTTCGACAGGGCTTTTTTTTGCACAAATCCGAAATGTCTTAACATTGTGTTCACATTTAAGAGATTTTATAATAACAGTATTGTAATACTTAGCTAACACATAAAAAAGATTCCCGCCCTAATTTTGTCTGCAAAGAAATAAAACTTTAAACAACAATTATGAAAACTAAATTATTTGCTTTAGCCCTTTCTATTGGCTTATTATTTTCATCATGTAGTAGTGACGATGACAGTCCGATTCAATTTACTGTAAATCCTTTAACAGGAACTGAAAGTATAATTGTAGGAGGAACTACAACTTTTAGCAGTACAACTACAGGCGGTACTTACACAAGTGCTAATACTGCTGTTGCAACTGTTGTACCTGCGACTGGAGTTATCACAGGAGTTTCTGTTGGTACTTCTGTTATTACTTATACTGTTCAATCTGTATCTGTAACAAGAACTGTAACTGTAACTGCAACTCCTGTTGCAACGGGAGAAATCACTGGTCCAATTACAGCTGACAAAACTTATGTTTTAGGAAACTATACTATGAAAGGTATCGTGAAAATTAATTCTGGTGTAACAGTTACTTTCGAAGCTGGATCAACTATTACTGTTGATAAAACAGCTGGAGATAATGCGCTAGTAGTTTTAAACGGTGGTAAATTGATCATAAATGGTACTGCTGACAAACCAGTTGTATTTACTGAAAAATCTAAAATTGCTGGTTCTTGGGGTGGTATCATCATGTACGGTGATGCTCCAATCAACGCTATCAATGGTGTTGCAACTTCTACATCAGAAGATGGAAATGCTTTAGTATACGGAGGAACAAATGCTGCTCATAATGGTGGTTCATTAAAATATGTAAGAGTTGAGTACGCTGGTTCTAAATTAGCTGACGGAAGTAAAGAATTAAATGGATTCTCTTTCTACTCTGTAGGATCAGGAACAACTTTAGATCACTTAGTATCTTACAAAGGTGCTGATGACGGATTTGAATTTTACGGAGGAACTGCTAGTTTAACAAATGCAATTTCTTATGACAACACTGATGACTCATTTGACTGGCAAGATGGATGGCAAGGTCAAGCAAATACAAATTGGTATGCTCACCAAAGTGTAAAAGGAAACTTCGGAATTGAAATCGAATCTTCTAAAAACAATAACGCCTACTTCCCTAAAGTTACAAATATCACTTTGAAAAGAATGCCAGGTACAACTCCAGAAGCTATTGGTGATGTTCAAGTTGATGCTATTCAATTCAAAAATGAAGGAAATGGTGATTTCAGTAATATTATCATAGATGGTTTCGGAGATTATACTGAAGCTTCTAAACTTTACACTGGAGCTGCAGTAAAAATTCAGGATAACGGAACAAATGTTAACCAGGTTAACGGAGGAAAAATTAAAATCAACAAAGTTAAGATTACTAATACTTCTAAAGATATTTTAGGTGTAGTAGTAGCTACTTGGGACGGCGTTGTTAATTTCCCTGCTGCAAATTTCACAATTGATGCTACAGCTACAGGAGCTACTTTGACTTCTGGTGCATGGGCTACAGTTAATGGTGTAGATTTGACAAAATAATAAATACCACATATAATTGTTAAAAACATCCTAAAATTTTAGGATGTTTTTTTTTGGCGTAATTTTTGTAATTTTTTTTGTATATTTACAATAATCAAAATAGAGCGATGGCAAAAAACTACTTTTATATTATATTCTTATTGGCTTTTTTCTTTACTACTATAACAGCTTCAGCGCAGGATAATAGTAAGCAATTACCAAAACCTCAAGACGGAACTACTATTGAGGGCCTAAGTATGTACCCTAATCCCGTTACAAATGGCAAGGTTTATATAGCGTCTAAAAACGATCTGGAGAAAGAAATTGTTATTTTTGATCTATTAGGAAAAAAAGTAATTCAAACACATTTGACTTCAAGAGAATTAAATGTTAGTGACTTAACTCCCGGTGTTTATATTATTAAAATAAGCGAAGAAAATGCCTCTGCTACGCGAAAGCTTATCATTAGGTAAAAAAACATAAAATTATATTTAAAAGCTCCATTGATATTGGGGCTTTTTTATTGCCAATTTTTAGCGCTAGCCACAGACCGACTGAAAACTGCGACTGAAAACTGAAAACTATTTACATTTATACTTAACTTTGCACAAAAAAAGTTTTGATCACAGCCAGCGATATATTTACGATTTCGAGTCAGAAACAATTTGAAAAAATAGCCCTAAAAGTATTTCGTTTTCAGCAGGAGAATAATCCTGTATATCGTGAATTTTGCGACTTTTTGAAAGTAAATCCACAACAGGTAAAATCATTAGAGCAAATTCCTTTTTTACCTATTCAGTTTTTTAAAAGCCACAATGTGGTTTCTAATAACGATCCGGCTCAGGTTACTTTTACCAGCAGCGGAACAACCGGAATGATTACCAGCAGACATTTAGTGACCGATGTTTCCCTATACGAGGAAAGTTACCGCAACGGATTTTCGCAATTCTACGGCAATATCGAAGATTACGTCGTTTTAGCCCTTTTGCCGTCATATCTTGAACGCGATGGATCTTCGCTTATTTACATGGTCGAAGATTTAATAAAACTATCCAATCAGGCTGAAAGCGGCTTTTATTTACACAATCACGACGACTTAATTAAAAAACTTACTGCATTAGACGAATCGGGTCAAAATGTAATTTTAATTGGCGTTACGTATGCCTTATTAGATTTAATCGAAAAACACAAATTCAACCTTCAAAATACCATCATAATGGAAACCGGAGGAATGAAAGGAAAACGCAAAGAAATGATTCGCGAAGAATTGCACGAACAGCTTTGCAAAGGTTTTGGCGTTTCTGCCATTCATTCAGAATACGGAATGACGGAGCTTTTGGCGCAAGCATATTCTTTAGGCGAAGGTGTTTTCGAATGTCCTTCCTGGATGCATATTTTAGTTCGCGATCCGGAAGATGCCCTTACTTACGTGAAAGACGGAAAAACAGGCGGAATAAACGTTATTGATTTAGCCAACATCAATTCCTGCTCTTTTATAGCTACGCAGGATTTAGGCAAAAAAAATCCCAACAACTCTTTCGAGGTATTGGGACGTTTTGATAATTCTGATATTCGTGGATGTAATTTGATGGTTTTGTAGTCTATTTTCGAAATAATTATAATCCCCTAAAAATAGATTTAAAAACAAATTTTACTTTAGTTTTAATAGAAAGAATTTTAAAATAACGATACTGTTTTTTCAAAATAAAAAACATGAATTTTAATCTATGAGAAGATAATTTCCTGAAATAGAAATCAATATTCTGATTAATTGTTTTTTGAATTAATTCTTTATCAAAAAAATGATTTTCATTCTTAAAAACTTCAAACTTATCAACAGCAAATAGTATTTTCTCTAGCTCTTTATATCCATCAACCCGGCCAATTTGCAATCCTTTTTTCAAATATTTCAATTCATTATTATCACTTACAAATCCAATATTTTTCAAGTATTTTAATTGTATAGAATTTTTTACTTCTTCATAATCAACCGCAATTGTATCACTGATATTATTATCGTGTAATCTATACTTAACTAAAGGTTTTTGGATATTATAAAGATTGTGTTTCATTATAATCCTGGTCCACAACTCGTAATCTTCCATTGGGACAAATTCTGGATTAAAAACGTTAGATAAAAAGACTTCCTTACGTGCTAAAACTGTAGAATTACCTATATAATTTTCGTAGACAAAAGCTAGTTTTAATTCTTCATTATGCTCTTTAATATAAGCCTGCTCATAATTAATGTTTTTTCCAAATCGCAACCAAAATCCTCCGCATAGATCAATAGCTGAGTTATTCTTGAGAAAATTCACCTGTATTTCAAGACGGTCTTCAAAACAAATATCATCAGCATCAATAAAACCTATGTAATCTCCTTTTGCTTTTGTTATTCCAAAATTTCTAACAATCGCCGGCTTTTGATTTTCATCAAAACTATAAACTTTTATCCTGGAATCCATATTCTGATATTCTTTTAAAATAACTAAACTATCATCTTTAGAATTATCATTTACAGCAATTAATTCCCAATTAGAATATGTTTGTTTAATTATGCTATCGATAGCCTCTCTTAGAAATTTTTCAGCATTATAAACAGGCATTACTAAGGTAACCAAACCATTCATCTTTGTTAATTTATCCAATTATATCTTTAAAATTTATTTTACTCTAATCACAAAATAATTCTTCTTTCCACTTTGCAATAACACAAACTGATTATTAATCAAATCATTTGTTGTTAATATAAAATCTTCTTTAATTTTTTCTCTGTTTACTGAAATTGAATTTGCTGTTAAAGCTCTTCTTGCTTCTCCGTTTGATTTAAAGAAGCCTGTTTTTTCGTTTAAAATTGAGACAATATCCAATCCGTTTTCAAGATCTGCTTTTGCGATTTCAGCTTGCGGAACTCCGTCAAAAACTTCTAAAAAAGTCGCTTCATCCAATTGCTTTAAATCTTCTGCAGTAGAATTTCCAAATAAGATATTCGAGGCCTGAATTGCTTTTTCCAATTCTTCCTTACTATGAACAAAAATCGTAATTTCTTCTGCTAATTTCTTTTGTAAAACCCTTAAATGCGGCGCCGCTTGGTGCTCTGCTATTAAAGCATCAATTGTTTCTTTATCTAAGAAAGTAAAGATCTTGATATATTTTTCAGCATCAACATCAGTCGCGTTTACCCAAAACTGATAAAATTTGTATACTGAAGTTTTATCGGCATCCAGCCAAACATTTCCACCTTCAGATTTACCGAATTTAGATCCGTCTGCTTTTGTGATTAATGGTGTTGTTAAGGCAAAAGCTTTTGCGCTTTCTCCTCCCATTCTGCGAACTAATTCTGTACCAGTGGTAATATTTCCCCATTGATCAGAACCTCCCATTTGCAAAAGACAGTTGTTGTTTTTATATAAATGATAAAAATCGTATCCCTGAATTAACTGGTATGTAAATTCGGTAAAAGACATTCCTTCTCCTTCTCCACTCAATCTTTTCTTTACAGAATCTTTCGCCATCATATAATTTACCGTGATACGTTTTCCAACTTCACGTGCAAAATCAATAAACGAGAATTCTTTCATCCAGTCATAGTTATTTACCATAACAGGAGCATTTTTATCAGTCGAATTAAAGTCTAAGAAACGAGATAAGACGCTTTTGATTCCCGCAACATTTTTAGCCAAAGTTTCTTCGTTCAATAAATTTCTTTCATCAGATTTCCCCGATGGATCTCCAATCATTCCGGTTGCACCACCAACTAAAGCGATCGGCTGATGACCAAAATTCTTTAAATGAACCAATAAAATAATCTGAACCATACTACCAATATGTAGTGAATCTGCCGTTGGATCAAAACCTATATAAGCCGTCGTTACTTCTTTCAGCAATTGTTCTTCCGTTCCTGGCATGCTATCATGATATAACCCGCGCCACTTTAATTCTTCAACTAGATTCTTCATTTTTTAAAATAATTTGTGCAAATGTAATCAATGACAATGGCAATGACAAAAAACAATTTCAATGTAATTTGCCACAAAGACCCTAAGACACAAAGAAGAATTAAAAAACTTGGCAGGTTTGCGACAAAAATAAGAACAAAAAAACTTAGTGACTTTGCGCCTTTGTGGCAAAATCGGTATATTTACAAAATGGTATTAGTAACTGGTGGAACAGGTTTAGTTGGCGCACATTTATTACTTCATTTAATTGAAAATGGAGAAAACGTTCGGGCAATTTACCGAAATCAAAACAAGATTCAGAAAACAAAATCGGTTTTTGAATTGTATCAAAAAGGCGATTTATTCGAAAAAATCAATTGGCTTGAAGCCGATATTTTAGACGTTCCTTCTCTTGAAATTGCTTTTATTGACATCGAGTACGTTTACCATTGCGCCGCTTTAATTTCGTTTGATCCAAAAGACGAGGACGCACTTCGAAAAACCAACATCGAAGGAACAGCCAACATGGTTAATTTTTCATTAGCTAAAGGAATAAAAAAATTCTGCTTTGTAAGTTCGATTGCGGCTCTAGGGGATTTAGCTGCACATGAAACGTACATTACTGAAGAAACCGACTGGAATCCCGAAAAACCACATAGTGATTATGCTATTTCAAAATATGGTGCCGAAATGGAAGTCTGGCGTGCCGTACAGGAAGGTCTGGATATTATCATTATTAATCCGGGCGTGATTTTGGGACCAATTCCTAAAACAAAAAGCCACGTACAGGGAAGCGCCGAATTGTATCAAAAAGTAGCAAACGGACTTTCATTTTACACCCTGGGAAGTACCGGATTTGTTGCTATAAACGATGTGGTAAGAATTGCATTTGAGTTAATGAAAAGCAATATCAAAAATGAGCGTTTTACCTTAATAGCTGATAATATTGTTTTCAGAGATATTCTAAATACAATTGCCGAAGTTTTAAATGTGAAAAAACCAGGCATTCATGCAAAACCTTTATTAATGAATTTCCTTTGGATTGCAGATGCGATATTTTCAAACTTATTTTTTCAAAAAAGGACTTTGACGAAAGCAACCGCAAAGGCTTCTTATTCTAAGAATTTGTATTCTAATGAAAAAATAAAAACCGCTCTGGGAACGGTTTTTTTAGATGTACATCAATATGTACAAGAAGTTTCGAAGTTGTAATTTATCTTCTTGCTGCTTGCCTTGCTTTTCTTAGCGAATCAACATTAATTTTCTTAACTGGTTGTGCAGCTTCGTTTAATCTTGGAGCAGGTCCTGTCGGTTCTCCTTTTTTAGCTTTATCTTTATTTGCTTTTGCTGCTTTTTTCTCTTCGATTTTCAATAAAGAATCTGCCTTTTTCTGATTTTTTTCTAAGCGTTTAGAAATTTGATCAAACATATCTTTGTAGTTCTCATAATCAGAAGCATAATACATATTGCTTTGGGCAAATTGTAAACTATCTACTTTATATTTTTTCAGAATAAATGCCTTTGGACTTCCGTCAAGAGAATCTAAAGACAATGGATTATTGTATTTTATCGCGTCCAAAATGGACAAATCATACATAATATCAATCATTTTTTCTTTCTCGATAAGTCTCTTTGGCTCTTTCACCAAATCTTTTTTACAACTTACAGCAAGAAATAAAACCAATATTATAAATACAAAATTCTTCATCTTCGTTTTTTATCTGTCAAACAATAATCTTTTTCCTTTGCGAATGTCCTTAACTTTAAAGTTGTTGTAAACCAACTCACCATTCACAAAAGTATGCGTAATTCTCGATTTAAAAGTATAATTCTCAAAAGGAGACCAGCCACATTTTGCTAAGATATTTTCTGGTTTAACGCTCCACGGCAAACTCGGATTCACGATGACCAAATCAGCAAAATATCCTTCTTTTACAAAACCTCTTTTTTCGATTTTGAAAATTTTTGCCGGATTATGACACATTTTTTCTACGATTTTTTCAACCGTAATTTTCCCCTGATGATGCGCTTCAAACATTGCCACGACAGCATGCTGCACTAATGGACCTCCAGAAGGAGCATTCAGGTAAGATTGGTTTTTTTCTTCTTTTGTATGAGGTGCGTGATCTGTTGCAATAACATCAATACGGCCATCATTCAACGCTTTCCAAAGTTCTTTTCTGTCTTCAGCCGTTTTTACAGCAGGATTCCACTTAATGAAATTTCCTTTTGTTTTATAATCTTCATCGGTAAACCAAAGATGATGTACACAAACTTCTGCCGTTATTTTTTTATCTTCTAATGGAATTTTATTCGTAAACAATTCCATTTCTTTCGCTGTCGAAAGATGAAAAATATGCAAACGTGCTCCGGTTTTTTTAGCCAGCGCCACTGCTTTAGACGATGAAATATAGCAAGCTTCTGCACTACGAATTAAATGGTGCGCCGTTACCGGAACATCATCACCGTATTGTTCTTTAAAAATGGCAAGATTATTTTTAATTGTTGCTTCATCTTCACAATGAACTGCAATCAACATGGGCGTACTTGAAAATATTTTTTCTAAAGTTGCTTCGTTATCCACCAGCATATTACCGGTTGAAGAACCTAAGAAAATTTTAATTCCGGCCACATTTTTTGGATTGGTTTTTAAAACTTCTTCCAGATTATCATTGGTTGCGCCCATCATAAACGAATAATTCGCAAATGATTTTTCTGCTGCAATTTGATATTTATCTTCTAATATTTCCTGGGTAACTGCATTGGGAACCGTGTTTGGCTGTTCGATAAAAGAAGTGATTCCGCCTGCAACTGCAGCTCTCGATTCAGATTCTATATCGCCTTTATGCGTTAATCCCGGTTCTCTAAAATGAACCTGATCGTCAATTGCGCCCGGCATTAGGTAACTTCCTTCGGCATCTATAACAATACAATCTGAAGTTTTCAGGCTAATGCTATCTGCAACTTCAACAATTAAGTCGTTTTCGATCAAGACATCACCTTCAAAAATAGATCCTTCGTTTACTATTTTAGCATTCTTTATTAAAATCCTATTCATCACCGTGGTATTATAATGTATTGACTAATTTTTTTAATCGAAGTGAAATCACACCAAGAATAGCTTCTTTAATAATGGCATTGCTCATTTTTGAGACTCCTTTTGTTCTGTCAGTAAAAATAATTGGAACTTCGGTAATTTCAAATTTAGCACAGTAGGTTCTGTATTTCATTTCAATCTGAAACGCATAACCCACAAATTTTATTTTGTTGAGATTTATTTTCTCTAAAACTTCTCTTTTATAACAAACAAAACCCGCAGTAGCATCGTGAATTTTCATTCCGGTAATAAATTTTACATATACCGAGGCAAAATACGACATCAACACGCGGCTTAAAGGCCAGTTTACAACATTTACACCGGTAACATAACGGGAACCAATGGCTAAATCGGCACCACCAAAATGACAGGCATCAAATAATTTTTCAAGATCATTCGGGTTATGGGAAAAATCGGCATCCATTTCGAAAATATAATGGTATTTGCGTTCCAAAGCCCATTTAAAACCATGAACATAAGCGGTACCCAAACCGGATTTTTTGGCTCTTTGCTCTAAAAATAATCTGCCGGGATATTCTTCCTGCAACGCAATTACCTTATTTGCAGTATGATCCGGTGAATTATCATCAATAATTAAAAGATGAAAAGGTTTATGTTGCGAAAGTACAGCTCTTACTATACTTTCTATGTTTTCAATTTCGTTATAAGTAGGGATTATGACAATACAATCGTTCATTTTTCTTGGCAATTTCATCGCAAAAGTAAACTTTTTATGCCATTTGATTCATAATAAATTTATAATAAAAGTATTGATACAAAAAATTACTAATTTTGTAACGCTATGATTGAACACCTTCAACCCAGAATTATCGAAAACAAAGATTGGGCAACATTCTTATTTGTTGTAGCCTTTGCTCTTGTTGCTATTACTAAATCCAGTTATGAAACCAGATTTAGCGAATTTAGTAAACTTATATTTTCTGACAAGTATGCTAAAATCTATCGCGACAGTAGCCATTTGAAAGGCAGCTTTATTGTTGGATTATTTTTTGTGCAGATTCTTTCGTTCTCATTTTTTATTCTGCTTACAATGAGTAGTTTTGGATATGCTTCAAAAACCGACTGGATTTTGTATATTCAGATTGCCACCTTTTTACTTTATTTTATTTTAGGTAAATTTCTTATAGAAAAAATCGTTGCAACTTCTTTCAATATTGATGAATTTGTAAGCCTTTTCAATCTGCAAAAGGCCACTTACAGAACTTACATTGGGGTTTTAATCCTTCCATTTAATGCGATTTTGTTCTATTATGACAATATTCCAACAATTGTACCCCTAGTAATAATAGGCATTTCGCTGTGTATAAGCCTATTCTCGTACTTTATTTCAATTAAAACGTATCAAAATGTAATAATCGGTAAGTTATTTTATTTTATTTTATATCTTTGCGCTCTTGAAATAGCCCCTTATTATTTCATGTATTATTGGATAACAAAAGAGGTGGCTTAGTAAATGTTTATAATATGAAAGTGAAAACAATTTTGGTGTCACAGCCTGAACCTAAAGTGGAAAATTCTCCTTACTTTGAGCTCCAACAAAAACACAAAATAAAAATTGATTTCAGACCATTTATTCATGTGGAAGGGGTTAACGCGAAAGAGATTCGATTACAAAAAATCGACCTTAATCATTACACTGCGATTATTTTGACAAGCAGAAATGCTGTAGATCATTTTTTCAGAGTAGCGGACGAAATGCGCTACAAAGTTCCTGAAGGATTGAAATATTTTTGCCAATCTGAAGCAGTTGCGTTTTACCTGCAGAAATATGTAGTGTACAGAAAGCGAAAAATTTATGTAGGTGCAAAAGATTTTGCTGATTTATCTCCACTGATTAAAAAATACAAAGACGAAAAATTCCTGCTTCCTGCATCAGATCAATTAAATGCAGATGCTCCTATAACATTAAACAATCTAAAAGTAGATTGGGCACAAGCTGTTTTTTACAAAACAGTAATGAGTGACTTATCTGATCTTGCTGATGTTTATTACGATGTTTTAGCATTCTTTAGTCCAACCGGAATAAAATCATTGTTTAAAAACTTTCCTGATTTTAAACAAAATGATACCAGAATTGCTGTTTTTGGAAGCACAACTCAAAAAGAAGCTCTTGACCATGGTTTAAGAATCGATATCCTTGCCCCAACTCCTGAGACGCCTTCTATGACAATGGCTTTAGAAAAATACATTAGCGAAGCAAATAAAGGGAAATAATCCTTTTTAAATTACAATATCAAAAATTCCAAATTCCAACCTTCTTGTTGGGATTTGGAATTTTTTCGTTTTAATTGATATTGTAATCACAACTCCTCTCCCAAGGTTGAAACCTTGGGCTATGTTTTAAAAACTATCTAATAATTTTTTCCTTCGTAGCACAATTGCTATGTATTGGAATTTGAAATTTGAGCTTTGGAATTTAAGATATGGATTCCAATTTTCTTTTTCAACCCATTTTAACTACATTTGATTTCTATTCTAAACCCAAATCACAATAAATAGTTTCAAATTATAAGTTATGAAAATCAATTCTCTTTTAATCGAAATCGACGGTATTGACAAAGAAATCCTTCGCTATTTAATGGATGATGCCCGAAAACCTATTTTACAAATCGCCAACAAAATAGGGATTTCAGGAGCGGCGATTCATCAGCGTTTAAAAAAGCTGGAGCAATCCGGTGTGATTTCAGGATCTAAATTTACCGTAAACCCAAAGGTTTTAGGCTATAACACTATGGCTTTTGTTGGTGTTTATCTCGACAAAGCTTCCCGAAATTCTGAAGCTGTAAAAGATTTAAAAAAAATTCCTGAGGTTTTAGAATGCCATTACACCACCGGAAACTGGTCTGTTTTGATCAAAATCATTTGTCGCGACAACGAACATTTGATGCAGCTTTTAAATACCAAAATTCAGGCTATTGAAGGTGTTTCAAGAACAGAAACGTTTATATCGCTAGATCAGCAAATTGACAGGCAGATTCAGCTTTAGAATTATATAATGTGGCAATTTGATAATTAGATAATTCCTAAAATTGCACATAAAAACAACTATCATCCTGAGCGTAGTCAAACGCTTAAAGGCTCAAAAGGGCTTCGACTACGCTCAGCCTGACACAACGTTACAAAACAAAACCCAACAGATTTTAAAAATCTGTCGGGTTTGCTATAAATTATCTAATTGACTAATTATCTAATTACCAAATTTAAATTTAGTTCCTCCTGCTTCCGGAATAAATCGAAATATAATATAACAAAGTTGCAATTGACCCAATAGCTGCTACAACGTAAGTTCTTGCGGCCCATTTTAAAGCGTCTTTTGCTCCTGCCTGCTCTTCTTGTGTGAGCATATGTTTATTTTCTAACCAGGCCAATGCACGATTACTCGCATCGTATTCTACCGGCAAAGTAATAATTGTAAATAAAGTTGTTGCGGCAAAAATGACGATCCCAACTAATAATAATTGCGGAAAAGTACGAATCATCAATATTCCGGCCAACAAGATCCATTGTACATAATTGGACGCTACACTTACAATTGGCACTAATTTAGAACGCATTGTCAACCATTCGTAACCAATAGAATGCTGTACCGCGTGTCCGCATTCGTGTGCTGCAACCGCTGCAGCTGCTGCATTACGATGATTATAAACTGCCTCGCTTAAGTTTACGGTTTTATCAGACGGATTATAATGATCTGTTAACTGACCCGGAGTTGAGATTACACGAACATCAGTAATTCCATTATCAGCCAGCATTTTCTCGGCGATTTCTGCACCGCTCATTCCGTTTCGTAATTGTAATTTAGAATATAATTCGAACTTACTTTTTAATTTTGAACTCACCAGCCAGCTGAATAACATAATAGCCCCGGCAATAATTAAATATCCACTTCCCATTTTTTTGATTTTTTGATTGACATTAAAGTTACAAAACAAACAGCAATTTACGAACCAATTTCAAAAAATGTCATTTTGGCATTCAGAAGACTTTGTTAATTTAAAAGATTGTTCTTCAACAAAAATGCAATTAATTCGGCTACATTTTTAGTCTTGTACTTTTGAAGAATATTACGGCGATGCGTTTGCACGGTTAAAAAACTCAAAAACAATTCATCGGCAATTTCCTGCGTTGATTTTCCTTTTGAAAGCAATAATGTAATGTCTTTTTCACGACGGCTCAAACTCGGAATTCGATCTAAATCTTCCGATTGCGGCTGACTGATAATAGCTCTGACCTCATCACTAAAAACAATTTCACCTTCAATTGCCTTATAAATACAATTTTTGAATTCATCAAAAGAAGCGCTTTTCAAAATATAACCGTTTCCTCCGTTTTGCACAAATTGCATAACAAGACTTCTCTCCGACTGACTACTCATACCAATCACGATAACCTGAGGGAATTTCTGTTTGATAGCTTTACACAAATCAATCCCTGTAATAACGGGCAGAAAAATATCCATCAAAATTAAATCTACTTTGTTTTTTTCGATATAATCCAACAGCGTAACTCCCGATTGCAGTTTCTCAATAATTTGAATATTATCCAAATCAGACAATAAACCCGAAATACCGGAGATAACAATGGGGTGATCATCGACTACAACCATTTTATATTTTTTACTCATTTTCGTGATTTTCATTAATTACATTTAATTCAATATAAGTAGATGTTCCCTGATTTATTTTACTGTCTATTTCTAATTTACCATTCAAAAATTCGACCCTATTTTTAATGTTTTTCAATCCCATTCCGTTTTGGTTTGTCGTATCTGAGGTGTCAAAACCAATTCCGTTGTCTTCAACTGTAATAAAAAATACATTTTTATTTTGAGAACAGGAAACCAGCACCTGTGATGCTTTTGCATATTTTAAAGCATTATTTAGCAGTTCCTGAACAATTCTGTAAATCATGATTTCGTAATTCCTGGGCAGTTTTGGTTTTTTGACCAAATATTGAAATTCAATTTTAGTTACTGCATTAGAATTGGCCGTACACAAATCTCTCAAAGCATGCCCTAAACTCAATTCCATCAAAGTTTCCGGCATTAAATTCTGCGAAATATTTCTCAGTTCTTTAATCGAATTATCCAATAAAGCGTCAACTCCGGTCACCGTTGTATTTTCTTTTTTGGCCAGATTTAAATGAATTTTAAGTCCCGAAAGCATACTTCCTAATCCATCATGCAAATCTCTGGCAATTCTTTTTCTCTCAATTTCTTCTCCCTGAATCAAAGCTTTAGAAACCGAAAGTTTATGACGATTTTTAAAAGCTGTTAATTCCTGTTGGTGGTTAATTTCTTTTTGAGCGCTTAATTTTTTTTGATTTTTATTGAAAATCCACAAAAACAAAACCGTTAGAAACAGAAGAAAAGATAAAACTGCAAAAAGCACAGAATTCAATCTGTTATTGTACAACATCAAAGCTGCTTTTTCATTCTCTGACTGCAGCAGGTTTATTTTCTTCTCGCTTTCGGCCTTTTTATATTTTGCTTCAAGTTCTACAATTTCAGTTTTAAACTTTGTATGGTTCAAACTGTCGTTGATAACATTGTATTTATTAGAATAAAAATAGGCTCTGTTAAAATCTTTTGTAGCGTTGTATACTTTTGCCAATTCATTATAATAGTTCTTTTTATCTACGATAAACGGGGTGTTTTCTATAAGATCCTCGAGGTTGTTTTTTGCTTTTTCAAACTCCTTCAATTTAAAAAGCACCTCATATTCAGCAAATTTTAATCGATTTAAAGCAATTGTATTGCGATGTTTCTCTGCCGATTTTATTCCGTTTCCGTAACTTTCCAGCGCATTCGAATTTTTATTTTGCTTGGCATAATACAATCCTTCAGAATAGAAATAAGAATCATTTAAATTCGATTCCGGAAAATTTTTCAAAGTTAAAAATGCTTTATCGAGCACTTTTTTTGCATCATAAAAATGCTGAAGTTCTACTAAATTTTCTGCATTAATAATATAAGTTTCCATTTTTGACTCAGCAAGCGTTGGCGATTTTTTAATTGCTCTTTCAATATATTGCTGTGCCTCGCTTAAATATTCGCTGGCTTTTTCGCGTTCGCCGTTATTCATAAAAATAATCGCAACTGATTTATACAAGCCGCTTATCAATTCATAATCGCGGCTTCTTTTCGCCAGCGGAATAGCTTCATTAACGAGCAGTTTCATATAGCCTTTTTCATTATTATTTCGCTGCTGCATAATACCGTAATTCTGTAAAATTATGGCACGTAAACGATAGGCTTCTGTGTTATGGTATTTTTTAAGCTTGGTATTAGCGTCGAGTAATGTTTTTTCAAATCCTTTTACATCGCCTTTTTCTAAAAAACTCCCCGAATTATAATAGAGCGCCGCATCATTTAAGAAAGGAAATTGCTTTTTGAGTTTATTGGCTTCTGCCAAATATTCTTTTGATTTTTTGATGTCCTGAACCATCAAATACACCCTTGACAACTTAAAACTATACAGACATTTTAAACTATCCGACTTTGTGTCTCGGATAATTCCGGCGATACTATCAATGTAAGCTGAATTATCATCTAAAGAAAGAATAACCTGAGAGTGTGAAACGGCGGATAAAAACAGAAATAAAACAATAAAGTAGATTTTCTTCATAAAGTGGCATTTACCCAAATTTATTAAATTAAAAGAAGTTTCAAAAAAAAACCTCTCGCTTTTACCTGATATCAGGTATTATAAAATGCATTTTATCAGGTATTGCCGCCTCTTTAATAAGGGCGTAATTTTGTTATAAATGAATAATTAATTATAAAAGGTTTATTATGAAATCAATTTTGAAAACAGCAGTGCTTGCATTAACTCTTGTTTTTACAACAATATCCTGCAGCAGCGATAATGATGATAACACTGAAACAGTTACAGCTTCAAGAGATGTAAAATATGAAATAACAGGAAACTTTACAGGAGAACTTGATGTAACTTATATGGAAAAAAGCGGTGCTCCGCTAATTGAAGATGTTCCTGCATTACCATGGGTAAAAGAATTTACAGCAGATCCGGGTTCTGACGGAGCCTTGGTACACACAAGCGGTCTTGGCGGTGTTGCCGGACAAACGGTTACGGCTAAAGTTTATGTGGGAGGAAAAGTAGTTTCGGAATTAACCGGAACAGCAAATTCAGATGGAATTATTGTAGTACATCCAAACACCTACATATTCCCAAGATAATTTTAATTTAGGTAGATTTAATTTTTTGTTTTTGGAAAAAAGAAAGCTTTGTTTGATCGACAAAGCTTTTCTTTTTTAATGCAACTGTTTATTTACTTCTTCAAATTTCTCTATCAGATTGTTTATTTTAATCTCATGTTTTTTAATTTCTTTAGGCCTCAAATAAAACCATGTAAAGCCAATCCAAAGAAACAAAACGACATAAGTTAAAACACCGTAAAACAAACTCATTCTTGACGCGTATTCATACATATACAGCGATATTCCAACTCCCAACAAAACAAAGTACAAACTCAAAATCCTGGACTGCAAAAATTGCTGTTTTCTTTTAATGAAAATAAGTTTTTGCAAATACTGCTGATTGGTTTGCGCCTCGTCTATATTTTTAAAAGTGCTCAATAATCTGTTATAAACAACCAAATATGTGACCATAGCAACAATTGTGAGAACGATTCCAATTTTTGTCGAAATAAATTGAGGCTGATAATAATACCAGATAAAAACAATAAAAACGCATGTTGCAAAAAGTACAATATTGGTAATCCACAAAATACGCAACGATGTTTTTTTGAACTGTTTTAATCTCGTTAATAAATCCTCTATATCGGGCTGACTTATGGTTTGTTTTTTCCACAAATCTTTAAAATCTATATTATTGTTGTCCATTTTCTTTGAATTTTTGAGTTAGTTTTTCTTTAATTCTGTGAATTTTCACTCTGGTATTTGTCTCAGAAAGTCCGACAATCTTAGCTATTTCATTTTGTTTTACATCTTCAAGTTCAAGTGAAATAATAATACGATCGGTTTCCGGTAATTCAGCAATACATTGATACAAAAACTGAATTTGTGGTTCTAATGAATGCTGTTTCTCTTCGGTAAGATGAACCGGCAATTCTGATTTGGGATAACGTTTTTGTTTTTCAATCTGTCTTAAACAATTATTAGATGCGATCCTGAAAATCCAGGTTCCAAGGCTTGACTCGTTCCTAAAAGTGTCAAGTTTTTGCCAGACAATAATAAAAGTTTCCTGTGCAAGATCCTGAGCAATATCATAATTGTTAACAAATCCCATACAAAGCCGGAATATTCTGTCCCAATAGGTTTTATAGATTTCTTCAAATTCCATTTTACGATTTTATAAAATTATTCAATTGGGCAAAATACAAGTTTTTATCATCATGCTTAGAATGCAAGTTAGCTGTTTTTAATTTTTTATATAATGCCGAAATTAAAAGCGGGATAATCAAAATATACTTTTTCATTTTAATAGATTTAAGTTATTAAATAATCGGATCCGTCCTTTGGATACGAGAACTATTAAAATGTTACAACTGGATTTAAAATTTCAATAAAAAAATTCCAAATTCCAAATTTGAGTATGTTTTTTCGCCACGAATTCACGAATTTAATTCTTGTAAATTCGTGAATTCGTCGCGAAAAAAACCAAAGAAACGCTACAAACATTGACGCAAAAAAAATCCCAAACCCCAATCGTAAAATTGGAATTTGGAATTTTTACATTGAAAATTTATTTACTTACCCAACCAAATTGATGATCTTCCCAGGAACAATAATTACTTTGTTAGGCGTTCTTCCGTCTAATTGTTTTTGTGTTCTTTCATCTTTCATGATGATTTCTTCGATTTGCGCTGCAGTTAAATCCAAAGGCAATTCGATAGTAAAACGCATTTTTCCGTTGAAAGAAACCGGATACTCTTTATTCGTCTCCACTAAATGTTTTGCCTCAAAAACAGGAAAAGCAACAGTCGAAATCGAAGTTGTATGACCTAATTGCGACCATAATTCTTCTGCAATATGCGGCGCGTAAGGCGAAACCAAAATTGCTAATGGCTCTAAAATCGCTCTTGAATGACAATTTTGAGTCGACAATTCATTTACACAAATCATAAACTGAGAAACTGAGGTATTGAAAGAGAAACTCTCAATATCATCCGCCACTTTTTTGATGGTTTTATGCAATGATTTTAAGTTGTCTTTTGTTGGTTCGTCGTTGTTTACGATTAATCCGTTATTTTCATCAAAATACAATCTCCATAATTTTTTAAGGAAACCAAAAACTCCCGAAATTCCAGCAGTATTCCAAGGTTTTGCCTGCTCTAACGGACCTAAAAACATTTCGTACAAACGCAATGTATCCGCTCCATATTCAGCACAAATATCATCCGGCGTTACTACATTGTATTTTGATTTTGACATTTTTTCGACTTCACGGCCAACGATGTATTTTCCGTTTTCGTCTGTAATGAATTCAGCCGTTTTATATTCTTCTCTTGAATTTTTGAATTTTTCAACATCCAATTCATCAGAAGAATTGACAATTGAAACATCAGCGTGAATTGGCTGTACTTTTTGATCATCAATTTTATTTTTAGAAACAAAAGTATTTGTCCCTTCTAATCTATAAACAAAAGCACTTGTCCCCAAAATCATTCCCTGATTGATCAGTTTTTTGAATGGTTCTTCGGTTGGAGCAAAACCTTTGTCTTTTAAGAATTTGTTCCAGAAACGAGAATACAATAAATGTCCGGTTGCGTGTTCGCTTCCGCCAATGTATAAATCCACACTTTCCCAATACGCTAATGCTTTTTGACTTGCAAATTCGTCTTCATTGTGCGCATCCATATAACGCATCCAGTACCATGAACTTCCTGCCCAACCCGGCATTGTGTTCAATTCTAGAGGAAATATTTCGAAATTATCAACCAAATCCGTATTTACAACTTCATTGTTTTTAGTGTCCCAAGCCCAGATTGTTGCATTTCCTAACGGAGGCAAACCATCTTCGGTTGGTAGATATTTCTCTACTTCCGGCAAAATAATTGGCAAATGTTCTGCACTTATCATTTTAGGCAAACCATTTACATAATAAACCGGGAAAGGTTCTCCCCAATAACGCTGACGGGAGAAAACAGCATCACGCAAACGATAATTTGTTTTACCGGTTCCCTGCTCTATTTTTTCTAATTCTGCAATTACTTTTTGAGTTCCTGTTTTATAATTTAATCCGTTTAAGAAATCAGAATTTACTAATTCAAATCCTTCTTTTGCTCCAAAAGCAGCTTCAGAAATATCTTTATTAAAAATATTCTTGATTTCCGGCATTCCGCTTTGTCCTTTAAAGAAATTAGCAAAAGCATAATCTCTTTCGTCTCCACAAGGAACCGCCATTACAGCACCAGTTCCGTAACCTGCCAAAACATAATCCCCAATCCAGACCGGAATTGGTTCTTTTGTAAAAGGATGTTCTGCATAAGCTCCGGTAAATACGCCCGAAATGGTTTTTACATCGGCCATACGCTCACGTTCTGAACGTTTTGCTGTTTTTTCGATATACGCATCAACAGCATTTTTTTGGTCAGCCGTTACAATTTTAGCCACCAAATCATGTTCCGGCGCCAAAGTCATAAAAGTTACTCCAAAAATTGTATCAGGACGAGTCGTAAATACTTCGATAATTTCGTTATGATTTTTTACATTGAATTTTACCAAAGCCCCTACGGATTTTCCAATCCAGTTTCTTTGAGATTCTTTGATAGATTCGCTCCAGTCAATATCATTCAAACCTTGCAGCAAACGCTCTGCATAAGCAGAAATTCGCATGCTCCATTGTGTCATTTTTTTACGAATAACAGGATATCCTCCACGTTCAGAAACGCCGTTTACGATTTCGTCATTCGCCAAAACAGTTCCCAAACCTGGACACCAGTTTACTTCGGTTTCTGCCAAATACGTTAATCTGTATTGCAAAAGGATTTTTTCCTGCTGATCTGCTGAGAATGCTTTCCATTCGCTTGACGAAAAACTTTGGATATTATCATCAGATACTGCATTGACATTGGCATTTCCTTCTTTTTCGAAAACAGCGGTTAAAGTAGAAATATCTTCGGCTCTGTTTGTTTCTTTATTGTACCAGGAATTGAACAATTGAATAAAAATCCATTGTGTATGTTTATAATAATCAGGATTTGACGTACGAACTTCACGCGCCCAGTCAAATGAAAATCCTATTTTATCTAATTGTTTTCTGTATCCCGCAATTTGTTTTCCTTCTTTATCTACTCCACCGTCAATATTTACGCGTGTTGTATCTTCCGGACGCTGCCCGGTCTGAATTGCATATTGTTCTGCAGGCAAACCAAAACTGTCGTAACCCATTGGGTGCAAAACATTGAAACCCTGATGTCTTTTGAAACGAGAATAAACATCTGAAGCAATATAACCCAGCGGATGCCCAACGTGTAATCCCGCTCCTGATGGATAAGGAAACATATCTAATACATAATGTTTTGGTTTTTCAGAATTATTACTTGCAGCAAAAGTTTGGTTTTTAGCCCAATATTTTTGCCATTTTTCTTCGATTTCGTTTGGATTGTATTTCATTCTACTTTAGGTTCAAAAGGTTCAGAGTAACAAAGGTTCAAAGGTTTTGTTACCGAATTAAGTTCGCAAATTTACATTTATTACAGATTGTACCAAAGCTATTTCGTTGACAAACAAAATAAATAACAAAATACTTATTTTTTAATTAAGTAAAAACACCTAATTTTATGCGTTCGTACTTAGTTTTTTAATTTATTTAATTGAAATAATTCGACGCAGCGAAAGAATATTATTACAGCTTAATGGCTATTTTTGTGCATCATTAAAAGAATCAAATGGATAAGAGCAAAAAATATTCTGTTGAAGTTCGCCTTTGGATTGAAGAAACCGAAGGTCCGTTTCTGGGAATTGGAAAAATCTGGCTTCTAGAAAATATTCGGAAAACCGGTTCTATTACCAATGCAGCAAAAGAAATGAAGATGTCTTATCGCCAGGCATGGCAATTAGTCGAAGAAATGAATCAGCGCGCAGAAAGTCCTTTGGTAGAAAAATTACTTGGAGGAAAAGGCGGCGGCGGAGCAAAATTAACCGAAGCCGGAGAAAAAGCCATCACTGTTTTTTACGAAATCGAAAAACGGATTAAGGATTTTGCTTTAAAAGAAACACAAAATTTAAAATTCTAAATCGTAACTTTCATTTAAAAATAACTAAAACCATTGGAGGCAATCAAAATGTTTTACCAAAACGCTTCCCAAGGTTGAAACCTCGGGCTATGGTGTAGAAAATATAACCTTAGAATATAGCGAATGGTTTCAACCATTGGAGACGATCAAAATGTCTCAACAAAAACGCATCCCAAGGTTGAAACCTCGGGCTATGGTCTAGAAAAACATAACAGAACATAGCGAATGGTTTCAACCATTTGGAGACGATCAAAATGTCTCAACAAAATGCATCCAAGGTTAAAACCTCGGGCTATGGTCTAGAAAAACGCATCCTTAAAACATAGCGAATGGTTTCAACCATTTGGAGACGATCAAAATGTCTCAACAAAATGCTTCCCAAGGTTGAAACCTCGGGCTACGGTGTAGAAAAACACAACCTTAGAACATAGCGAATGGTTTCAACCATTTGGAGACAATCAAAATGTTTTACCAAAACGCATCCCAAGGTTGAAACCTCGGGCTATGGTCTAGAAAAACGCAACCTTAAAACATAGCGAATGGTTTCAACCATTTGGAGACGATCAAAATGTCTAGACGATTACAATGTCCCAACAAAATGCATCCCAAGGTTGAAACCTCGGGCTATGGTCTAGAAAAACAAAACAGAACATAGCGAATGGTTTCAACCATTTGGAGACGATCAAAATGTCTCAACAAAATGCATCCAAAGGTTGAAATCTAAAAAAACATAATCTTAAAACATAGCGAATGGTTTCAACCATTTAGAGGCAATCAAAATGTCTTACCAAAATGTATCCCAAGGTTGATACCTCGGGCTATGACCTAGAAAAACACAACCTTAGAACATAGCGAATGGTTTCAACCATTTGGAGGCAATCAAAATGTACTACCAAAATGCATCCCAAGGTTGAAACCTCGGGCTATGGTCTAGAAAAACGCAACCTTAGAACACAACCAATGATTTCGAGTATTTAACGGTTAAATCGAATTTTGAGATTGAAAATGGCAAAGGTTCAAAGCCACAAAGGTTTTTATGTTGATTCTTTTGATCTTTAATTGTATATTTATGGTATAAAAGTTTGTTATTAACTTTAATTAAAGAAATTCTTTATTATTTTTACCACATAATTTAAGCATACTATGAGTTCCAACTTTGATAAATTTCAAAAGCGCAGGTTAATTTCCTCTTATTTTTCGGTTGTATTAAGTGTTTTTCTGGTTTTATTCCTTTTAGGAGTACTGGGATTATTCATTATCAATTCTAAAAAACTGGCCAATGATTTTAAAGAAAAAATAGCCATGACGGTTTTCTTTAAAAACGAAGCCAATGATAGTGTAATAAAAGCTTTCAACACTGAATTAAAAAGAGCTCCTTTTGCGAGATCGTATGTTTATGTAACCAAAGAAAAAGCTGCAAAAGAACATACCGATATTATTGGAGAAGATTTCCTGACATTTTTAGGAGAAAATCCTCTTTTGAATTCATACGATATTCACTTAAAAGCAGATTATGTTGAAAGAGACAGCATTACAAAAATAGAAAGCCGTTTGCGTCAAAACACCATGATTGAAGACATTGTTTACGATAAACAATTAGTAAATCTGGTAAATGATAACATCAAAAAAGTAAGTATGTGGATTTTGATCATCAGTGCTTTCCTTGCTATAATTGCCGTTTTATTAATCAATAGTTCATTGCGTTTATCTATTCATTCAAATCGTTTTATTATTAAAACCATGCAAATGGTGGGTGCAACCAAATCGTTTATTCGTAAACCATTTGTAATGCGAAGCGTAAAATTAGGAATGTTAGGTGCTGGATTAGCTATTATTGCTTTGATCGGTGTTTTAATGTATGTAGAAACCAACTTTCCGGGATTGGGAATTCTGGAAGATAAAGCTTTGATCGGATTGGTATTATTAGCCGTTTTCGGATTAGGCGTTTTAATTACCTGGGTAAGTACGCATTTTGCAACGCAACGTTTCCTTAATTTAAGAACAGACGATCTTTATTAATTTTAGATTGCAGACTTTAGATTTAAGATTTTTTAAAAAATGCCTTTGACTTCGCTCAGGCTGACAACTCAATAACAATGAAAAGTAACATTAGCAATAAAGAAGAACAACAACATCACAAACAGGAATTCCTTTTTGACGGTATCAACTACAAAATCCTTTTAATTGGAATTGGCGTTATCGCATTAGGATTTATTTTAATGTCTGGCGGCGGAAGTGATAATCCAAATGTTTTTAATGAAGATGTTTTTAGTTTCAGACGTATTCGTTTAGCTCCAACAACTGTTTTAATTGGTTTTGGAATCACTATTTATTCTATTTTCAAAAAATCAAAATAATAGATTTGTCGGATTTTGATTTAATCGCTCAAATGAAGAAATCAAAAAACTAAAATCTAAAATCTAAAATTGTACATGAATACATTACAAGCTATAGTTCTTGCCATTATTGAAGGAATTACAGAGTTTTTACCTATTTCTTCAACTGGTCACATGATTATTGCCTCTTCTTTTTTCGGAATTGCACATGATGATTTTACCAAACTTTTTACGATTGTAATTCAGCTTGGCGCGATACTTTCTGTAGTTGTTTTATATTTCAAACGCTTTTTTCAAACACTTGACTTTTACTTTAAACTTTTGGTTGCGTTTATTCCGGCTGTAGTTTTGGGATTATTATTAAGTGATTTTATTGATGGTTTATTAGAAAATCCGGTTACAGTTGCAGTTTCTCTTTTAATCGGAGGTTTGATTTTATTGAAAGTCGACGAATGGTTCAACAATCCAAACGCAGCAGAAACAACTCAGGAAATATCCTATTTGCAAGCTTTTAAAATTGGTTTATTTCAGTGTTTAGCAATGATTCCGGGAGTTTCAAGAAGCGGTGCGAGTATTGTGGGCGGAATGTCACAAAAATTATCAAGAACCACAGCAGCAGAATTTTCCTTTTTTCTAGCGGTTCCAACAATGTTGGGCGCAACGGTAAAAAAATGCTACGATTATTACAAAGACGGATTCGTGTTATCTCATGACCAGATTAATCTATTAATTATTGGAAATGTAATTGCCTTTATTGTAGCACTTTTAGCAATTAAAACCTTCATCGGGTTTTTAACAAAAAACGGTTTTAAAGTTTTTGGTTATTACCGAATTATTGCCGGAATCATTTTATTATTGATTCACTTTTTCATTCATCCCCTTACGATTATATAATGACAACTGAAGAATATTTAGACGGACAAGTTTTATTGATTGACAAACCTTTAAAATGGAGTTCGTTTCAAGCTGTCAACAAATTAAAATACCTTTTAATTAATAAAGTCGGACTTCCAAAAAAGTTCAAAATTGGTCATGCCGGAACTTTAGATCCATTAGCAACCGGATTATTATTAATTTGTACAGGGAAATTCACCAAAAGAATTTCTGAACTTCAGGGTCAGGCCAAAGAATATACCGGAACTTTTTATATCGGAGCCACAACTCCATCGTATGATTTAGAAACCGAAATCGATGAGACTTTTCCAACTTCTCATATTGATGAAGCTTTGATTCATGAAACGGTAAAACAATTTTTAGGTGAAATTGATCAAAAACCGCCTATTTTTTCTGCTATTAAAAAAGATGGGGTTCGCTTGTATGAACACGCACGCGCCGGAGAAACGATAGAAATCGAAAGCAGAAAAACTACAATTCACGAATTTGAAATTACGAGAATTGCACTTCCTGAAATAGATTTTAGAGTGGTTTGCAGTAAAGGAACTTATATTCGTTCGCTTGCTTTTGACTTTGGAAAAGCAATGAATTCAGGATCACATTTGACGGCTTTACGCCGAACAAAAATTGGAGACTACGACGTTGAAAATGCAATTGATATTACTTTATTCGAAGAAAGCCTGTTTCAAAATTAATTTATCAAGAAATTTTATTTGCGTTTATCGTGCGCAATATGACATTATTCTTCACTCTCAAAAAAAAATATTTAGCAGTTAGATTTCGGTAGTAAATTTTGATTTATAAGCCTTTTGAAATTCAATTGAAGTTTATGAAGAAAAGTCTAATAAATGAAAAGCACATTACAAATAGTGCTATTGTAATGTGCCAACTTCTAAATTAATTGTTTTATTGGAATTAATAATGTGGTACATTTTTTCCGTCAAACAATAATCTTGAAAAAAAATCATAAAAATTTTCGAATAACTTTTTCATAATAGTGTGTTTTTAATTGTTAAACATTAAATAGACACCAATAAAGAGTAAATCAAAAAAATAAATAATAGAAGTGGGTTATATTACTCAAGCAAGATACAAAAATTTCAAATTAAAAAAAATATTTTAAGATTTTTTTAAAGTTTAAAATATTTACGCTCAACACATTAAGCAATTACAACCTATTATACTTGATGTTTTCCATGATCTGGGTTAATTCTTCCTGTACTGAAATTCCTTTATCTGCAAGATACCACAACTGCAAATCCGTTTTTATTTTATCATCAATTACGCCAAATTCTTTTTTATAGTTTGCCAGTAAATCTGTTGCGCCTTTTGGTCTTGGTCCCCAATCTGTACGCACAATTCCGGCTTCTTTACAAATTACAATTACTTTCGGAATTGCTTTTCCGCCATTCGTAAGATACTGGCTCATTAATTCATCATTTTCATCTCGTAAAACAATTTTCAAATCGATTCTTTTATCAGATGCCAACGCCATTTTATTAAGTATTGGCAAAATCTGCGCTGCATCGCCGCACCAGCCTTCAGAAATTACAAGCCAGATGTAATGATTGTCCAGATTTTGCAGTTTCGAAATAACATCCTCGGAAATTTTAATTGTTTTTTCGAGTCGGTTCATTCTCGCTTCGTTCAGACTGGTATAATTCGTGAGACTTTCTGACTGATTGTTACCTGTTGATTTTCCTTCAGACAATAAATCGGTAACTAATTTTCGGTATTCAGTATAAGAATAACTATTGAATAATGCTTTGGCTACAATACTTTTCATATATGTTTCGTTTTGGTACGATAAAAATACAAATTTTAAAAAGAAGCAAGAATGACTTTTATCACACAGAGATAAAATAAATCGCAAAACCTTTATAAATTTAAACTTATAAAGAACAAGTATTTTTTTTAAAACATTATTTTTAAAAATCAGAATATGTCTATATTTGCACAAATTAACGCAACAACACATGAAATATAAAAGAATTCTTCTAAAACTAAGTGGCGAAGCCTTAATGGGTGATTTACAATACGGAATTGACCCAAAAAGACTAGCCGAATATGCTGAAGAAATTAAGCAAATTCACGATAAAGGAGTAGAAATTGCTATTGTTATAGGAGGAGGAAATATTTTTAGAGGCGTTGCAGGAGCAAGTGCCGGTATGGATAGAGTACAAGGCGATTATATGGGAATGCTTGCTACTGTTATTAATGGAATGGCTTTGCAGGGCGCTCTTGAAGACAAGGGAATGAAAACGCGTTTGCAGACGGCCTTGAAAATGGAATCTATTGCAGAACCTTATATCAAAAGAAGAGCCGACCGTCACCTTGAAAAAGGAAGAATTGTAATTTTTGGAGCCGGAACCGGAAATCCATATTTTACAACTGATACTGCAGCTGTTTTAAGAGGAATCGAAATTAATGCAGATGTTATCCTAAAAGGAACCCGCGTTGATGGTGTTTATGATTCTGATCCTGAGAAAAATGCTTCGGCTGTAAAATTCGATATGATTTCGTTTGATGATGTTTTGAAAAAAGGATTAAACGTAATGGATACAACCGCTTTTACATTAAGCCAGGAAAATAAACTACCAATCGTTGTTTTTGATATGAACAAAATTGGAAACTTATTGAAAATCTGCGAAGGCGAAAATATTGGAACTGTAGTAAATATATAGTCATCAGTAACAGTAAAAGTCGCAATAAACGACAAGAACTGAAAACTGAGAATGAAAACTGAAAACTAAAAAAGAAATGAGTGAAGAAATAGATTTTATTTTAGAAAGTACTGAAGAATCAATGAATGGTTCGATAGCGCATTTAGAAAAAGAATTCTTAAACATTCGTGCAGGAAAAGCTTCTCCGTCAATGTTAGGAAGCGTTTTTGTGGATTATTACGGATCTGCAACACCACTTTCGCAAGTGTCAAAAATTAGTGTTCCTGATGCAAGAACGATTACTTTACAGCCTTTTGAAAAAAATATGCTGCAAACGATCGAAAAAGCGATTATGATTGCCAATATCGGATTCAATCCGATGAATAATGGTGATGTAATTATCATCAGCGTTCCGCCATTGACAGAAGAGCGTCGTAGAGATTTGGCAAAACAGGCAAAATCTGAAGCTGAAGATGCAAAAATTGGTGTTCGTAACGTGCGTAAAGACGCGAATACTGATATTAAAAAATTAGAAAAAGAAGGAACTTCAGAAGATGTTTGCAAATCTGCAGAAGAAGAAGTTCAGAACTTAACAAATGCTTATATCAAAAAAATTGACGAATTACTGGCTGCTAAAGAGGCAGAAATAATGAAAGTTTAATTTTTATTGGATACAAATTAGAAATCCGTTTAGTAAAATTTACTAGACGGATTTTTTTATTACTATTTTTGCATACCAAAATTAAATTGTTTTCGTTTTGAAACTATAATCCTCTGTATGAAGCTATTTTGTTTATTGACTTTGTTTTTCACGCTTACTATTCAGGCGCAATTTCAAATAAACGGAATTGTAAGCGACTCTAAAAACAAACCGCTTCCTTTTGCTACAATTACTACAGCAGACAATAACAATACGATTACAGATGTTGACGGGAAATTCGTCCTCAAATCCTTAACTGATATTTCCTCATTTACAGTTTCTTATATTGGTTTCAATACCAAAACTATTTCTGTATCAAACAACAAAAAATTCTTTGCAGTTTCACTTTCTCAGAAAACAGATGATTTAAAAGAAGTTCTAATTTCGAATGAAAATCCGGCTTTAGCCATTATCAGAAACGTTATAGCGAGAAAGAACAATAATAATCCGCAGAAAAAGCTAAGCAGTTTTGAATATAAAACTTACAACAAGCTTATTGTAACCGCAAATCCGGATTCTATTGATGGCAGAATCGATTCTTCTGCAGCTTATAAAGACTTCAATAAAAAAGAAATCAACATCGATTCATCTGATTATAAGTTTAAAGAAATAATCAGTAAACAGCATTTATTTCAAACTGAAAAAGTATCGCAATATCAATTTGGAAACAATAAACTCAAAGAAACCGTTTTAGGCTCTAAAATGGCGGGCTTTAAACAGCCGGTTTATGAAATTATCGCATTCAATTTACAATCAATTTCTATTTATGATTCTAAATATGAATTGTTTGAAACCAAACATGAAAGTCCAATTTCAAACAGTGCCCTTGCAGATTACAACTACAAACTTCTTGATACTGTAGCAATCAAAGGTCGAAACACCTACATGATTTACTTTAAAAACAAAAAAAGAAAATCAAATGCGCTTGAAGGTGTTTTGTATATCGATCAGGAAAATTACGCTGTCGCCAAAGCTGTAATGCGAATAAAAGCTGTTTTGGATATCACCGGAATCCATGAATTTGAATATGTTCCGAGTGAAAAAATATGGTTTCAAAGCAATACCACTTTCAAAATTGTAAAAGGAAAAAACGACGAGGATATTAAAATTTTAGGCGGAACAATACAGTTTGATGCCGATGCGGAAGAAGACTTTGAACCAAGAAAAAAAGTAGCTTCAGATTTTACTTATTTACTTTCTGAAAGCAACAATTTTGACATTCATTACAACATTAATCCTACTATAAAAAATCCATCGCTTTATATTGAAATTAAAGACGACGCTCACAAACAGCCGGAAACATTCTGGAAACAATACCGTAAAGACAGTCTGGATTTAAAAGGACAAAAAACATATCAGTTGCTCGACAGCCTTTCGATCAGTAAAAGAATAGAAAAACGTTTAGGACTGGGCAGAAAAATCATCAATGGCTACTTCCCTATTGGTCCGGTTGATCTCGATTTAAAGAAAATAGTAAGTTACAATAACTACGAAGGCTTTCGTTTGGGTCTTGGCGGAATTACCAACGATAAATTTTCAAAAAATTTCAGAATTGAAGGATATTCTGCTTACGGAACAAAAGACGGAGTAATCAAATACAGTTTAGGCGCGGGAGTTTTATTGGATAAAAATACCAATACATGGCTCAATGGCTATTATACAGATGATGTTCGCGAAATTGCAAGTACCGTTTTTGCAGTTGATAAACGCGTGTTTAAAATTTATGATCCGCGGCCAATTAACATTAGTACCTTTTACCATTATACAAGCTGGAAGACCAATGTTCAGACAAAAATAATTCCTAAAACCGAAGCCGTATTAGAATTATCAAGAAATTATATCGAACCAAAATTTGATTATTTATATAATCTAAACGGAAAATTATATTCGAGTTATATCATGACCACAGCAATGTTGTCTATTGTATGGGCGCCATTTAGTGAGTTTATGCAAACGCCAACAGGCAGAAATGAATCTGATAAAAAGTTTCCGCGATTTACGTTTCAATATACGCAATCATTACCGGATGTGTTAGGAAATGATTTTACTTTTGGAAAAATCGATTTTAAAACCGAATACGAAAAAAAATACCTGAACGGTCAAAAAACGAGTTTGCTTTTGCAGGGAGGTTATGCTATTGGCGACGTACCAATTACGCATTTGTACAATACCGCACCAAACAACCTAACCAAAGAAACTATTGTACAGCGTATTACTTTTGCCGGAAGAAACAGTTTTGAAACCATGTATTTTAACGAGTTTTTCTCCAGCCAATACATTATGTTTCAGATAAAACATGGTTTCGACCGAATTAAAATACTTCGAAAAGTGCGTCCGTCATTAGTTTTAGTAACGAGAATGGCTTGGGGAGACATGGAAAACCCACAACAACATGTTGGACCAGAATACAAGACTTTAAATAAAGGCTTTTTTGAATCGGGTATTGAACTTAATAAAATTTACAAAGGTTTTGGTTTGGGCGGATTCTATCGTTACGGACCTAATCAATTGTTGAAGTTTGAGGACAATATTGCGGTTAAGATTTCTTATGTACTTGATTTGGGACTTTAAAGTAAATTTCAATATTTTAAATCCCAAATTCCAACCCTGTGTCTTTGCGAGGAACGATGCAATCTCACTCGCATAATCGACAAAAGTTTACACCAATCTTGTCATCCTGACGGAGGAAGTATCTTCGCAAGTAACTCGACAAAGCTGGTGACTTTTCTCTGCGGAATTCCTAGTGTGATTTCTCCTTGCGTCGAAATGACAAAACCGACTCATAAATCGCAACAACATCTTGCACAATCTTTGTCAACGTTTTAAACTTTGACAAAGGTTATCGACGACAAAACAGCACAAAAAAATCCCAAATTCCAATCATAAATTGGAATTTGGGATTTAAAATATATTGGAATTTCCTTTCCGCTTATGGTTTCAAAATCAAAACAGAAGGCGTATTATTCAACCATGTACTTTGAGATTCAATTAGTTTTTTCCAGCTGTCTAAACTAATAATCATTAAGTTTTGAGTTTCTAAAAATTCTTTTTTAATTGTTCTGTCGTGCATGATCATAATATGATTTGGCGCAATTTGTTCGATGGAACGGATACTTTCCTGAATATCTCTAGTATTTTTTACTTCACCGCTGGCATCAAGAACCGTAATTTGCGAACCATTATTATTGATTAATTTCTTAGCATAATCGATTAGGAAAGAATCTTCTTTGCTGAAAATCGGCATAAAAATCTGGTTGACTTCTTCGAGGTCTTTATCAATAAAAATTCCAACAGGCATTTTTGTTTTAGCGATAATATGACGCGTTCTTTCATCAAAAGGAGAATTTTCGAACAAACCTTCTTTTCCGGTAAACTTATCAATCAAACGATCCGGATTTACAATTCTGGTGGTAAAACCAAGGATTTTTCCAAGAAGAGTTCCATCAAAAATAGATTGTCCCAAACCTACTAACAATAAATCATATTCTCCCTGATTTGCCGAGTCGATAATATCAGTATCAATATCATTGGTCACTTTAAAAACACTTACCATATTTTGATTCAGGTTTTCTGCTTCCTGAATAACCGGAACCAGCATTTTGCGTTCGTGATCTTTTATATCAAACGAATGTATTTCTGTACTTAAAGACAAATGCATTGCCGTTACAATAGAATTGTCAGCTTGTTTTTTTACTAAACTATTCGCGATTCTCAGTAATTTTTTACCTCTCTCTGGAGTTGCAAACGAAAGCAGAATCTTGTATTTGCTTTTGTTCCCAATTTCCTGTGGAATTGCCGTTACTTTATCTTTAAAAATAAATCCGATAAAATCTAACGCCGGACCCGTCATAAAAGTAGTTACCAAAGCCATAATAACCATCATGGTAAAAATTTCGGTAGAAAGAACTCCTAAATCATATCCGATATTTAAAACTACAAGTTCCATTAAACCACGCGTGTTCATCAAAGCTCCAATAGCCAAACTGTCTCTCCAGTTCTGACCTACGAATTTGGCGGCCAACGCACTTCCAAAGAATTTTCCGGTTACGGCAACAGCAATAATTACCGCTGTTACTTTCCATAAATAAGGATCGTTTAATAGTCCAATTTGTGTACGTAAACCTGTAAATACAAAGAATAATGGCAATAAAACAATGATAGAAACGTCTTCAACTTTTTCTATAAATATATTTCTGAATTTATTGTTTTCGGGCATAATAGCTCCTGCTAAAAATGCTCCAAACAAAGCGTGAATTCCAATTAATTCTGACGCGTAAGAAGAAAATAAAAGTGTCAAAAAGAAAATCGCTACAACTGGTTTGTTAAGACTTTCACGAGTTGAATTTAAATCTCCAACACGTTTTAAGAACGGACGAACTATTTTTAGCATTATAATTACATACAAAATAGCTAAACCAATTACGTATAAAGCACTTGTAAAAGAACCTGCTTTTACAATTGCAATAACAACGGCTAAAATACACCATGCCGTAATATCATCGGCAGCGGCACAAGTTATGGCAATGGTTCCCAGTTTTGTTTTTTGCATACCGCGTTCCTGAACAATTCTGGCCAAAACCGGAAAAGCAGTAATACTCATCGCAATACCCATAAACAAACCAAAAGATGAAAACTCGACTCCTTCTGGTGCAAAAGTTCCGTAGATAAAATACGCAAAACTTAATCCTAAAGCAAACGGAATTACGATACTGGCGTGGCTGATTACTACAGATTCATGTGCTTTATTTTTCAACACTTTCAAATCCAGTTCCATCCCGATAACAAACATGAATAAAATCAAACCAATCTGGCTTAAAAACTGTAAGTTTCCTAATGATTCTTTTGGAAATAAAGCTGCTGAAAACTCAGGGAAATACATTCCAACCAAAGAGGGTCCTAATACAATTCCGGCAATCATTTCACCAATTACAGATGGCTGTCCTATTTTTCTAAAAACCCATCCAAATAAACGTGCTACTAAAATAATCGTAACAATTTGTGCCAATAAAATAGCCAACGGATGTTGCAGGTTTTCTACCATCGAATGTAAAAAGTCATTCCAGTGATTGCTTTCTATTTTTTTCTGAACAATGTTTCGCCCTACTTCAAGCGCAGCTCCTTTTGAGATTATCCAATATATTAAAGCACCAAAGCCTCCAATAATGGTAACGTAAAACAAAGAGTTTTTTATGTTATTCATAACTTATTCTTTTATTAATTGGCGCAAATATCAGAACTGATCCTCAAGTGGAAAAGTAAATTTAATGCTAATTTTAAATGTATGTAATAAGTCGGAAAAACTTTGTAATAAGTTATAATTTGACCTTTTTCAAAAAGTCAGAACGGTAGGTTTCGCTAAGGATCATTGTACTGTTTTTATCATTTTTTTCTAAATGATGCAGCACAATTTCGTTATGATTAAAAAATTTAATTGCTTTAACTGCGACGATTTCTTTTTTATTTACGCGGCAAAAATCAGCTTCAGGCAATTCATTTAAAAGGGTATCAAATTTTACGTTTTTCAAATTCAGCAAACTTCCATCGGTCAAAAGCACTGTTTTATCACGACTATCCGTTACTGCGGTTTTGATATATTCAATTTGGTTGAAATACAATAATGTTTTCCCTTTATCTGTATTCAGCTGCATGAATTTCTTAGCGGCCTGCGGTTTATGAAATCGTTCAAAAGCTTTTGAGATCGCTTTTTGCAAACGTTCCAGTTTTACCGGTTTTGTGATATAATCGACAGCATCAATATTAAAAGCATCGGCGGCATATTCTTTATATGCCGTACAGAAAATGACTAATTTATCCTGAATCATTTCAGCAAGATGCAAACCATCAATTCCCGGCATTTCGATATCTGATATCAGTAAATCAAAATCGAGATTCGGAATTTCGGCAAGAAGTTTCTCCGGATTATTAAACGTCTTTACGATTTCTACTTCGGGAATTTGTTCGCAAAGCATTTTCAGGTACGTTAATCCAGGCAACTCATCGTCCAGAAGCAAGCATTTCAGTTTTGTATTCAAGTAAGTCTATTTTTAAATGAGCTATATAAATGTCATTTTCTATGAATTTATCAAGCTTGAAATTGTTTTTATAAATAATACGCAAACGATGTTCTAAAGTCGCATGACCAAAACCGCTGCGTTCTTTTTTTAATACTTTTTTATCCGAGATTTTATTCGAAACCGTCATAAAAAAAGCGTTGTCTTTAAACTCAAAAACGACTGAAATAAAAGCGTCGGCACTTTGCAAATCAGCATGTTTAAAAGCATTTTCAATTAAATCAATCGAAATTAATGGTGCCAATAAGGGCTGGTCGTACAATTTATCTTCCTTATTGATATTGGTTTTGATCTTCAGCTCAAAAAGCGGACTGATTTTAATTTTATTGATTTCGATTAAATTCAGTGCGAAGTCAATTTCTTCCTTTGCCGTCACAAATTTCTTTTTACTTTCATATAAAATATAATCCAGAACATTGGCCAATTTATCCAGAGCAAAATAAGTTTGATACGCATGCGACTGAATCGAATTCAAAATATTCTTAAACAAATGCGGATTCAGCTTTGATTCTAAAGTTTCTAACTGCAAATCGTTTACTTTCATTTCGAGTGCATAAAAACTTTTTTCTGCATCATCTTTTGCTTTTCTGGCCTGCAGTAATTGATACATCATAAAGCAAATAATGACGATTAGCAATAATAGAATCGCTAAAAAGATAAAAGTAATGGTATTGTTTTCCTGCATAAAATTATTTTATTTTTTGAATATTATTCGATTTCAAAAACTTTAATAAAACATCTAAATCTGTTTCACTTATTAATCGCTTATCAATACCAATGACTGAAGAATCTGATTTCATTAAAATAAAGTTTTCATAAATTTTGTAATTTGAAAATCTTATCCAATTTATTTTCATGAATAAATCTAAACTATCATATTCAACATAATTTTCATTAATTCTTATTATATATTGATTTCCTGTTTCCAGAAATCTTCTACTAATTTCATCAATTTTGCGAAAAAACGTTTTTTTCTTTATTGAATGAAGTCTAAACAAAACAATTGAAAAAACAACTAAAACCACGCCTATAGATTCTGCTATATGTCTATTAGAATAATAATTGACAGAAAGAATCTGAACATTTGACTCTGAATAAGCTGATTTACTTTTTGAATATTCCTTGTAATTCAAAGCTCCATAAACAGAAAGAAGCACGCCAATTATAAATAAACTACTTAAAAGCATTATAGTTTTTTTAGACGTGATTTTCCATAAAACTTTATTTATTTCCCTCGTACTTTCAAATGCATTTAAATATTTTATCTCCATTTATTAAAATTTAATGACTAGAAACAAATTTCAACCCAATAATTGAAGCAATTAATGTTGAAAGAAAAAATATTCTCCAGAAAGTTGCCGGTTCTTTAAAAATAAAAATTCCAACTAAAACAGTTCCAACGGCTCCAATTCCTGTCCAAACGGCATAAGCGGTTCCAATTGGTAAAACCTGTGTGGCTTTATATAATAAAATCATACTGATCGAAAGACAGACAAAAAAACCAATCATCCAATACGTTGAAATAATTCCAGATGTCTCTTTGGCTTTGCCTAAACAGGATGCAAATCCAACTTCAAAAAGCCCTGCAATTATTAATAAAATCCAATTCATTTTCCTCTCCTTTTTAAATTAAGTACAAATATGAGAAAAGCTAACGTAGAAATTGTAGAAAACTATCAATTTTTATCTTAGAAAATAACGCACAAATTGTGTTAACAAAAGGTAAAAACGACGCGATTTTTTAAGATTTAGAGCTCTTTTCACTACATTTGCATCCATTTTAAAAAATTATGAAAAACACTATACAAGTTGGATTTTGGGAAAAATTAGCCCGAATCATACTTAAAAATAGAATTACGATATTAATTGTTGTTGCGGCAATCACTATTTTCCTTGCTTTTCAATGGAAAAACCTTGCTATGACTTATACCGAAGCCAATTTGCTTCCTAAAAATCATAGCGCCAATAAAGACTATCAAAAATTTCTTGACAAGTTTGGTGAAGAAGGAAATCTTGTTGTAATTGGTTTTAAAGACCCCAATTTTTTTACGCCAAAAAACTATGCTGCCTGGAATGAATTAATGACCAGTTTAAAAAAATCGAAAGAAGTGGATTTGGTCGTTTCTTTAAACGATTTAAAGAAACTCGAAAAAGATACCGTAAACGAGAAATTTGTACTTAGTCCGTTTATTGATCAAAGTAAAACTATTGATCCGGCTTATTTAAAAAAGGTTCAGTATGAATTATTTCATGATTTGCCTTTTTATGAAGGATTACTTTTCAATAAAGAAAGCGGTAGTATTCGTTCGGCAATTTACATCAACAAACAACTTGTAAATACGGCGGGAAGAAAGACTTTTATACTTGAAAATTTAGTTCCGAAAATCGATAAATTCGAAAAAACAACCGGAATCGATTTACGTGTTTCCGGAATGCCATACATCAGAACGATCAATGCAGACAATATGAAAGGCGAAATTGCCCTTTTTATTGGTGCTGCTTTATTGACGGTTTCTTTGATTTTCTTTTTCTTTTTCCGTTCGTTCAGAGCGACATTTATTTCGATTTGTATTTTAATTGTCGGCGTAATCTGGTCGTTTGGAACTTTAGGATTGTTTCATTATAAAATCACGATTTTAACGGCGATTATTCCACCTTTAATTATCGTAATCGGAATCACGAATTGTATTTTCCTGATTAATAAATACCAGCAGGAAATCAAATTACACAACAATCAGGCAAAAGCTTTGCAGCGTATTATTTCAAAAATCGGAGTTTCGACTTTGATGACGAATTTGACAACTGCAATGGGATTTGCGACGTTTATGATTACCGGAAATGATTTGCTTTTTGAGTTTGGCCTGGTAACTTCTATCAACGTAATCTCCGTATATTTATTGACGCTTTTAATCGTGCCGATTATTTACAGTTTCATGTCGGTTCCGGGAGAAAAGCATTTATATCACTTGACAAAAACCTACATTTCGACTTTGTTGGATTTTGTTGAAAATGTGGTAAGAAATAAACGAAAAGTAATTTATACCATTTACGGTTTGCTTTTGGTTTTTAGCGTAATTGGCGTTTTGCAAATGAAAGTTTCAGGAAGTTTGATTGGTGAAATGCCAAAAAGTGCTTCTTTCTTTAAAGATATTTTATTCTACGAAAAAGAATTTAACGGTGTAATGCCGCTTGAAATTATGATTGACACTAAAAAGAAAAAAGGTGTCATGAAAGCGTCTACAATTCGCAAAATGGACGAATTGCAAAATACAATTGCGGGAATTCCTGAATTGGCAAAACCAGTTTCGATTGTAAATTTGGTTAAATATTCGAAACAGGCTTTTTATAACGGAAATCCGGAATATTACCAATTGCCAACTTCGCAGGAGCAGACGTTTATTTTGGGTTATGCTAAAAATGCGACAAAAAATAGCAAAGAAAATTTAATGAAAAGTTATGTTGATTCGACTGGACAATACGCCCGAATCACGACTTTTATGAAAGATATTGGTACGGATGAAATGGCGAAAGTCGAGAAAAAACTACATTCTAAAATAGATGAAATTTTCCCGAAAGACCGCTATGAAGTTACCGTTACCGGAAAAGCATTGGTTTTTCAGAAAGGAACCTCTTATTTGGTAGACAATTTAATAGAATCGCTGATTTTTGCGATTTTGGTTATTGCCGCATTGATGCTTTATTTGTTCCGATCTTTCAAAATGGTATTTGCATCAATCATCACGAATATTTTACCGCTTTGTATTACATCTGGATTAATGGGTTATTTTGGAATTCCGCTGAAGCCGTCGACGATTTTAGTATTTAGTATTGCGTTTGGAATTTCGGTTGATAACGCGATTCAGTTTATGGCAAAATACCGTCATGATTTATTGCAGAATAACGGTAAAATCAAAAAATCTGTTTTCAGTGCTTTGAGAGAAACGGGAATCAGTACTTTCTATACATCAATCGTTTTGATTTTAGGATTTGCAACTTTCACGCTTTCCAGCTTCAGCGGGACAATTGCTCTTGGTGGATTAATTTCCTGCACACTGGCATTTGCGATGTTTGCTAATTTATTGGTTTTACCGGCTTTGGTTTTGACTTTCGAAAAGAAAAAAGCGAAGAAAGAGGATTTGGAGAATTTGGAAGGAAACACGAATTTCTCGAATTAGCACGAATTAAAAAGCTAAAACTTGGACAAAGTTAACGCCAAACTTGTCATTTCGACAGAGGAGAAATCACAAACGAAACTCTACAAAGATTGGCAATTTTGCTTGCGGAGTCTCTGGTGTGATTTCTCCTCTGTCGAAATGACAAAACAGGACTTCTGAAAACGATTGCCCTAGCCCCGATCGCAGCGGTATCCTTTTGTTGCTTTCTTTAAGCAATAAAAGATATAGCGGAGAGCGGGAAATAGCTTCTAATTTTAATTATTATCGTTTATATTTGCAGTTATTACACAACAAATAATTTAATTTCAACATTATATATAAAATGAAACACACAAAAGTTAAAGACTTATTAAACAGTACTACGACGCTTCAGGAAGTTAATGCAAAAGGATGGGTGAGAACTTTTAGAAATAATCAGTTCATCGCGCTTAATGACGGTTCTACCATTAATAATATACAATGTGTTGTTGATTTTGAAAATACACCGGAAGAAACTTTAAAAAGAATCACGACCGGAGCTGCGGTTTCTGTTATTGGAACTTTGGTTGAAAGTAAAGGTGCAGGTCAGAAATATGAAATTCAGGTTTCTAAAATTGAAATTCTTGGAGATTCTGATGCGGAGAAATTCCCAATGCAGCCGAAAAAACACTCACTTGAATTTTTACGTGAAAATGCACATTTACGTGTTCGTACAAATGCTTTTGGAGCGATTATGCGTGTGCGTTCGGTACTGTCGTTTGCGGTTCACAACTATTTTCAACAAAAAGGTTTTGTTTACGTAAATACACCAATTATTACCGGAGCTGATGCTGAAGGTGCAGGAGAAATGTTTCAGGTAACTTCTTTGCCATTGGATAATCTTCCAAAAACAGAAGAAGGAAACATTGATTTCAAAAAAGATTTCTTTGGAAAACATACCAACTTAACGGTTTCAGGACAATTAGAAGGTGAAACTTTTGCAATGGCTTTGGGTCAGATATATACTTTTGGACCAACTTTTAGAGCAGAAAACTCAAACACTTCTCGCCACCTTGCGGAATTTTGGATGATTGAGCCGGAAGTTGCTTTCAATGATTTGGACGACAACATGGATTTGGCTGAAGATTTTATTCAGTACGTAATTAAATATGCTTTAGACAACTGTAAAGATGATTTGAAATTTTTGGAAGGAAGACTTTTAGAAGAAGAAAAATCAAAACCTCAGGCAGACAGAAGCGAAATGGCTTTGTTAGAGAAACTAAACTTTGTTTTAGAAAACAACTTTAAACGTGTTTCATATACGGAAGCTATTGATATTTTGAGAGATTCAACTCCAAATAAAAAGAAAAAATTCAGCTATCTTATCAACGAATGGGGAGCTGATTTACAATCTGAACACGAACGTTACTTAGTAGAAAAACACTTTAAATGTCCGGTAATTTTATACGATTATCCGGCAAATATTAAAGCGTTTTACATGCGTTTGAATGACAACACAGAACCAGGAAGAGAAACGGTTCGTGCCATGGATATCCTTTTCCCTGGAATTGGAGAAATCGTTGGCGGTTCTGAAAGAGAAGAGCGTTACGATGTTTTGGTAGAGAAAATGAAAGCTTTAAACATCGACGAAGAAGAATTATACTGGTATTTAGACACCAGAAGATTTGGTTCTGCAACTCACGCAGGTTTCGGATTAGGATTTGAGCGTTTGGTATTGTTTGTAACAGGTATGACAAACATTAGAGACGTAATTCCTTTCCCAAGAACTCCTGGAAGTGCGGAGTTTTAAGAGAACAGATTTGCCACGAAGACACAAAGACACTAAGTTTTATTTTTAAAAACTGATTAAAGACTCAAAAAATTAAATAATACCACGAAGACACAAATTCAAAAAGTATTATTTATATTTTTTTTAAAGCTCAAGTCCTTAAAAAAACAAGCTTTGCGCCTTAGCGTCTTCGTGGCAAAATCAAATATTATGCTCTCGGAAAGAACGGAAGAAATTGGAAAAATAATTGTAAACTCAGCATTTAAGGTTCACAAACAACTTGGACCAGGATTATTAGAAAGAGTTTATGAAGTTTGTTTAGCTCATGAAATTAGTAAAGCTGGTCTTGATGTAAAACGACAAGTTGATATTCCTATTTTTTATGACGGAATTGAATTTAGCGAAGGATTAAGATTAGATTTATTAATCGAAGATTCTATAATAATAGAAATAAAAGCAGTAGAACAAATAAATCCCGTTTGGGAAGCACAAATTATAAGTCAGTTAAAATTACTAAATAAAGATTTAGGTTATTTAATTAATTTTAATGTACCATTAATCAAAAGTGGTATCAGAAGATTTATAAACACGAAAAGAGTATTTTAGAAAAATCAAATAAAAGCCTTATAGGCAATCAAAAATAAAAACTTTGCGCCTTCGCGTCTTAGTGGCTAAAAAAAGTAGTGCCTTATTATGCTAAAGCAATTTTTAAATTTAAAATTATCACAAAAATTATCTCCACAGCAAATTCAGCTGATGAAGTTAATTCAATTGCCTACGCAAGCTTTTGAGCAACGTTTATTAGAAGAAATGAACGAAAATCCGGCTTTGGAAGCTGGTAAAGAAGATGAATACGAAGCAGATGAATTTGCCAATGAAGACTACGACGATTATGATGATGCAGAATCTGACAGAATCGAAGCAGACGATATTAACATTGACGAATACTTAAGCGACGACGATACGCCGGATTATAAAACTCAGGTGAATAATTATAGTGAAGACGAAGAGCGAGAAACACCTTTTGCTTCGCCAATCAGTTTTCATCAGGATTTGATCAATCAGCTGAATACTTTTATTTTGAATGATGAAGAACGCGAAATCGCTGAATTCCTTGTTGGAAGTATTGATGATATGGGTTATATCCGCAGAAGTGTACCGGACATGGTAGACGACATGGCCTTTACTCAGGGAATTTATACTGATGAAGCAATGGTCGAAAAAATGCTGCATGTCATTCACGAACTAGAACCATCGGGAGTTGGTGCACGTGATTTGCAGGAATGTCTATTATTGCAATTAAAACACAAAACACCAACAGAATATGTTGATCTTGCGATTGATATCATCGAAAATCAGTTTGATGCTTTTACCAAGAAACATTACGATAAGTTATTGCAGAAATATGCTGTATCCAACGAGCAACTTAAAAAAGCCATTCACGAGATTGAAAGACTTAACCCAAAACCGGGCGGCTCTTTTACAGGAAATAACAAAGTAACCGAAAATGTTGTTCCCGATTTTGCCATCAGAATCGTTGACGGTGAACTGGAATTAACATTAAACGGACGAAATGCTCCTTCTCTGCACGTTTCTAAGGATTATCAGGAAATGATGCAGACTTATAAAGATTCGCGTGATAAATCATCGGCTCAAAAAGATGCGGTTCAGTTTATCAAGCAAAAACTGGATTCTGCTAAGTGGTTTATTGATGCAATCAGACAACGTCAGGAAACGCTTTTTGTGACGATGAATGCGATTATGCATTATCAGGAAGAATTCTTTCTGGATGGAGACGAAACCAAACTAAAACCAATGATCTTAAAAGACATTGCAGATATGGTTGGTTTGGATATTTCGACGATTTCGCGTGTTGCCAACAGCAAATACGTTGAAACACCATACGGAACAAAACTAATTAAAGAGTTTTTCTCTGAAGCGATGAAAAATGATCAGGGTGAAGATGTTTCAACTTTAGAAATCAAAAAGATTCTTAAGAATACAATTGAAGAAGAAGACAAAAAGAAACCGCTTCCAGACGATCAATTGGCAGAAATCTTAAAAGAAAAAGGATATCCAATTGCCAGAAGAACTATCGCCAAATACCGTGAACAGCTTGATATTCCGGTGGCGAGAATGAGAAAGAAAATATAGGTTTTGTTTTTTACCATTAAGAGATTAAGAAAAATTAAGCTTAACACATACAGCAAACCCGACAGGTTTTAAAACCTGTCGGGTTTTGTTTATATAAACTTTACCAAAATTAGAGAAATTTCAAGTTATGTAAGGCCGAGCGAAGTCGTTGTCAGGCTGAGCGAAGTCGAAGCCCACGTTCCAATTGGCAAGCCCTTCGACTTCGCTCAGGGTGACAAATATTTCAAAAACAAAAAACCCGACAGTTTTAAAAATCCGTCGGGTTTATTTATAAAAATCATTAATTATTTATATTGTTGCGGCGTTATTACAACTTCAAAGAGATATTCATTTTTTAGATCCTTGTAATTATAAATCAAAGTATAATTTTGATCACGAAATACTTTAAGTCCGGGATTTTCTTTGGTTGTACTGATCAGACTTTCTTCAATATTTTTTTTGATAACATCAATTTCTGCAGTTTCTTTCTTAACATTTACCAAAGTCAAATTGTACTGAACAACTTTTTCTTTGGGAAGACTTACGCTTTCTAGCTGAATTCCTTCCTGAATTATTAAAGGACAATTTTCATTGTACTTGGCAATCAATTCAGTCATTTCTTTATCTGCGACAGGATCTTTAAAAGAATAAAACAAAACTAACGTCAATGATAATGCGACAATGGCACTTATTACTAAAACAATTAATCTCTTTTTCTTTGTTGGCTGTTGCATATTTTCAATTATTTGATGGTCAAGATTATTTTTCCTGGCTTTTTTTCATTGCATTATAATAAGCTGCACGGCTTAGCGGCTCGTATTCTTCGGTTTCGCCAAGCATTACTAATTTGTCATTATCTGTTTTACGGAAACTATAATTGGCAAGATTTCCTGTTCTGGTACAAACAGCGTGCACTTTTGTCACATATTCTGCTGTAGCCATAAGTGCCGGCATTGGACCAAAAGGATTTCCTTTAAAATCCATATCAAGTCCTGCAACTATTACTCGAATTCCCTGATTAGCAAGATCATTACAAACAGTAACTATCTCATCATCAAAGAACTGAGCCTCATCAATTCCGATAACATCGCAGCCTTGTGCTAAAATTGCGATATTGGCAGCAGCCGGAACCGGAGTAGAGCGAATTTCGTTGGCATCGTGCGATACCACCATTTCGTCATGATAGCGGGTATCAATAGCGGGTTTAAAAATTTCGACTTTTTGTTTGGCAAATTGGGCGCGTTTTAATCTGCGGATTAACTCCTCGGTTTTACCCGAAAACATTGATCCACAAATAACTTCAATCCAACCAAATTGTTCTTTGTGATTTACTGTATTTTCGAGAAACATTTTGTATTTTTCTACCTTTTAAAATGAATAGTTTTTATTACTTTGTACTGGTAATAAATTGACGCAAATTTTTGACGTTTTTACGTTTTTTCAAAAGTAGAAAATTTTTATCAAATCGAAGATTCGCAAATGCTTATTAACAGAAATAAAAAATAGTTCTGCGTATTTTCCTTCACAAATAAAGACATTCAAAATACAGAATATATAAAATATCCTATTCACTATAATTTCAACAGTTATGAAAAAAAAATTGGAAGCCGATCTAATCAGCATTGCACATCGAATTTTAAAGCTCAAAAATAAATCCGATATCAATCAATTATATCTTGAAACGCAGAAATTATACGAGAAGTTAGCTGTTTTAAAATTTGTAGATGAAAATTTCGACGAAGTAAAACCAACTATTGGATACAGCGAAATAGAATCTAAAGTAGAAAGTATTTTTGATAAAGAAGAAAATCTTCCTGTTGAAACTAAAGTTGAAGAAACACTTCCGGCCGTTGAAGAAGTTGAAGAAACTGTTGTTGAAGCAGAAGTTGCTCCTGAACCTGAAATTGTTGAAGAAACTCCGGAAGAAATAGTGGCTGAAATTCCAGAAGAAGTAATTGAAGAAGTAATTCCGGAACCTGTTGCTGAAACTATCCCTGAACCAATCGCTGAAAAAGCTGAAGAACCTGTAGTTGAAAAAACAGAAGAACCGGCTGTTGAAGAGAAAAAAGAAACGGCAACGGAACTTTATTTCCGAACCATTAGCGAATCAAAACCAATTCCTGATTTCAAACCTGCTTTTGAATTAGACAGAGAAGAAATAAAAGAGGAACCGAAAGAAGAACCAAAAGTTGAAACTTCAAAAAAACCAGATCCGGTTCACATTTCATTTGAGGATATTTTAGGCGTTAATTATGCTGATGCGCAATTTGTAAAAGTAGACAGTTTTGATAATGTTCCTCCTACTCCAACGCCATCAATAAATGAGTTTAAGGAAGCTAAAACCGCTTCTGAAACCGCAACTATAGAATCGGAGAAACCAAAATCAGTTCCGTTAAACGAGAAACTGGCAAAAGGTTTTCATATTGATTTGAATGACAGAATTGCTTTTACCAAAAACCTTTTCGGAAATAGTACCGAAGATTACAGCCGCGTTTTAAATCAATTGCTGACTTTTGATACTTATGCTGAAGCAAAAGATTTTATCGAAAACATGGTAAAACCGGATTACAATAACTGGGAAGGAAAAGACGATTATGCAGAACGTTTTCTGGGAATTGTCGAGAAAAAATTCTCATAAACACAAACACAGATTTCACGAATTATCACGAATCTTTTCTTTGTGAAATTTTCACAGACACTTAAAATTTGTGTCAATTAGTGAAATTCGTGTTATAAAATAAAAAATATGTCTAAATTATATATCGTTCCAACGCCTATTGGAAATCTTGAAGACATGACTTTTCGTGCCATTCGCATCCTGAAAGAAGTCGATTTGATTTTGGCCGAAGACACCAGAACGAGTGGTAAATTGTTGAAGCATTTCGAAATTGGCACGCACATGCACAGCCATCATATGCATAACGAACACAAAACAACCGAAAATTTAATTGCGCGTTTGAAAGCCGGCGAAACTATCGCTTTAATTTCAGATGCCGGAACTCCGGCGATTTCTGATCCCGGATTTTTATTGACGCGCGCTTGTGTCGAAAATAAAATTGACGTAGAATGTTTACCCGGAGCCACCGCTTTTGTTCCCGCTCTTGTTAACAGCGGATTACCAAATGACAAATTTGTTTTTGAAGGTTTTCTGCCTGATAAAAAAGGACGTCAGACTCGGTTTTTGGCTTTAGCCGAAGAAACCAGAACGATGATTTTATACGTTTCGCCACATAAATTAGTCAAAACTTTAGCAGAATTTATTCAGTATTTTGGAGAAGACAGACAAGTTTGTGTTTCGCGTGAATTATCAAAAATGCACGAAGAAAATGTTCGCGGAACGGCTAGAGAAGTTTTAACCCATTTTGAAAAAACAGCACCACGTGGCGAAATAGTCGTAGTCGTTGCCGGAAAAACAATAACAAAAGAACCTAAGAAAAGTAAGTTTTCTAAGGATGAAGAAGAAACAGAAGAAGAATAATTTTCGCCACGAATTTCACTAATTTCCCGAATTAGAGCTAGAACTTAAATTAAAAAATTCGTGTTCAATTAGTGAAATTCGTGGCAAAAAAAAATAAAAATCATGAGCATACAAGCCTTTTTAGAAAAAGTAAAACAAACTCCAAACGAAATAACATTTCCTGAAACGATTGCAGTAATCGAAGAAAACTACAACTTTACGCCAACTGCTTTCCAAAACGGAACTCAGCATAATGCAGCCGGAGAAAACTCAGGTTCTTGTAAATTATTTTCTTTCGCGAAGTTGCAAAACCTGAGCAAAGAAGAAACTTTAGCGTGTTTTGGCGCTTTCTATTTTGAAGAAGTTTTGGGAGATCCAAACGGAACTAATCACCAAAATATTCGAAATTTCATCAACACAGGTTGGGACGGAATTAAGTTTGAAGGAAATGCTTTAGAAGCAAAATAATTTTAGATTTTAGAATGCAGATTTTAGATTTCCCTAAGTCTGCTTTCCTGAAATCTGAACTATGAAACCTTTGTCAAAGTTTAAAACTTTGACAAAGGTAAAACCGAAGATTATCACAAATTAAAAATCATTTAAAATCTTTTAATCTGTGGCAAAAAAATAATATCAGATTAAACGATTTTGGTCCCGATAGCTATCGGGACTAAAATCTAAAATCAAAAATCTACAATAAAAAAATGCGTTGGACATTAAAACCAAAACCTTCTGAAGATAAAATCAAACATTTGGCGCAAGCCCTAAATGTAGAAGATTTTGTAGCAACACTTTTGATTCAGCGTGGCATTGAAACTTTTGACGATGCCAAAAATTTCTTTCGCCCTTCATTAGAACATCTTCACGATCCATTCTTGATGAAGGACATGGATAAGGCAGTGGCACGAATTGAACTCGCAATCGAAAATCAGGAAAATATTCTGGTTTTTGGCGATTATGATGTTGATGGAACAACGGCTGTTTCTTTGGTTTCGGCTTATTTAAAAACGCATTATCCTAATATCGCGACTTATATTCCGGATCGTTACGACGAAGGTTATGGAATTTCTTTCAAAGGAATTGACTTTGCCGATGACAACGGATTTTCCTTAATTATTGCACTTGATTGTGGTATAAAATCCATAGATCACATCGCCTACGCGAAAGAAAAAAACATTGATTTTATTATTTGCGATCACCACAGACCGGGAAATATTCTTCCGGACGCTGTTGCAATTTTGGATCCAAAAAGAGAAGATTGTAATTATCCATATGATGAATTATGCGGTTGCGGAGTTGGATTTAAATTGATTCAGGCTCTTGGAAAAAACAATAATGAGACAATTGAAGATCTTGTTCCATATCTGGATTTGGTCGCTACAGCAATCGCAGCTGATATTGTTCCTATTACTGGTGAAAACCGCGTTTTGGCTTACTTCGGATTGCAGGTTATCAATAGTGATCCAAGACCGGGAATTAAGGCTTTGGTACATCAGGTAAAAAAGAAAACGCTGGATATTACAGATGTTGTTTTTATTATTTCACCAAGAATAAATGCAGCGGGAAGAATTAAACATGGTAATCATGCGGTTGAATTACTGACTGAATTCAACTTTGAACAGGCACAACAATTTGCTTCAGAAATTGAACAATACAATTCTGACCGAAAAGATTTGGATAAAAGAATTACGAAAGAAGCTTTTCAGCAAATTTTGGAAAATCAGGAAGAAGAACGCTTTTCGACTGTGGTTTTTCAGGAAGACTGGCACAAAGGCGTTATCGGAATTGTCGCCTCAAGATTAATCGAAACCTATTATCGTCCCACTTTGGTTTTTACCAAAAGCGGCGATAAATATGCAGCTTCGGCAAGATCTGTAAAAGGCTTCGATGTTTACAATGCACTTGATGCCTGTTCTGAACATTTGGAGCAATTTGGAGGACATATGTATGCCGCCGGAATGACTTTGAAAGCCGAGAATTACACCATTTTCAAAGAAGCGTTTGAAAATCAGGTTTCAGCCACTATTTTACCCGAAATGCGAACTCCGGAAATCGAAATTGATGCCGAAATTAATTTTACGGATATTACGCCAAAACTGCTTCGGATTTTAAAACAATTTGAACCTTTTGGCCCACAAAATATGACGCCTGTTTTTATGACGAAGGATGTAAAAGACACAGGTTATGGAAAAACTTTAGGTGCAGAAGAAGAACATTTAAGACTTTTTGTCAAACAATTTAACTCAGACGGAATCGCAGCAATAGGTTTCGGACTTGGGAAAAAATTAGACATTACAAAAAATCAAAATCCTTTTCAGCTTGCTTATTCCTTGGCTGAAAACGAATGGAACGGAACCGTTTCAAACCAACTCATATTAAAAGATATTAGAACAAATGAAAGACCAGACAACTAAAAGAGATCCTTATCAGGCTTTACGTTATAGAGAATTTAATGTGTTTTTATTATTGCGTTTTGCTATGGTTTTTGCCTGGGCGATGCAATTTATCGTGATCGAATGGGAAGTTTACAGTTTAACTAAAAACCCGCTTTCATTAGGAATTATTGGTTTAATGGAAGTAATTCCTGCTGTTGGAATGGCATTATTTGCCGGACATATTGTGGATCAAAAGGAAAAAAAGGGATTATTGGTAAAATGTATTCTGGGATTTTCTGTCATCAGTTTCGGATTGTTTTTATTGACCTGGCCAAAAGTGGTTGGCGATTTATCTCCAACTATTATTTTATATTCGATTTATACGTTAGTTTTTTTGGGTGGATTAGTGAGAGCTTTTCTTGGCCCGACTATCTTTTCTCTTTTATCACTTATTATTCCTAAAAAAGCATATCCAAATGCTGCAACCTGGAGCAGTTCGGTTTGGCAAATCGGAGCCGTAATGGGGCCGGCACTGGCTGGATTCTCCATTAATTGGATTGGCGTTCACTGGTCAATGTGTCTGGTTTTTGGCTTCTCCATTCTTTCTTTAATTGCCTTATCACAAATCAGTAAAAAACCAATCACAAATCCAAAGATTGGAGAATCAATAAAAGACAGTCTTACGGAAGGTTTAACTTTTGTATTTAGAAACCAAATTGTTTTAGGCGCCTTATCGCTTGACATGATCGCCGTACTTTTTGGAGGTGCCGTAGCCTTATTGCCTGTTTTTGCCCAGGATATCTTAAAAGTTGGCGCTGAAGGTTTTGGTATATTACGAGCCGCTCCTGCGGTAGGAGCTTTCATTACCATGCTCGTTTCTGCCTATGTGCCTTTATATAAAGATGCAGGAAAAAAACTTTTAGTTGCCATATTTATTTTTGGATTATCGATCATCTTATTTGGACTTTCTACATCATTCTGGCTTTCAGTTTTTGCTCTATTTTTGAGCGGACTTGCTGACGGAATTTCTGTAGTGATTCGTCAGACCATTTTACAGCTTAAAACTCCAGATCATATGCGTGGACGAGTTGGTGCTGTAAATTCAATTTTTGTTGGATCTTCTAATGAATTAGGTGCTTTTGAAAGTGGTGCAACAGCAAAATTAATGGGAACCGTAACATCTGTTGTTTTTGGAGGAAGCGTTACGCTTTTGACGGTTATTGTAACGGCATTAAAATCGCCTACTTTTAGAAATTTAGATCTTCATAGAGATATGGAAGATCATCAGAATGCAGAATAATGAAAAAACTATTATTAGCTTTCTTTTTTATAATGTCTGTTTTTGCAAACGGACAAAATCTCTACATCAAAACCTACGGCAATAAAAAAGACAAAGCGATAATTTTTATTCATGGTGGGCCAAGTGGTAATTCGACTTTATTTGAAGCTACAACAGCTCAAAAATTAGCTGATAAAGGTTTTTATGTATTGGTCTATGATCGAAGAGGGGAAGGAAGATCAATAGATCCTGATGCAACTTTTACATATACAGAAGCTTTTCAGGATTTAAACGCTATCTTAAAAAAATATAACCTTCAAAAAGTTAGTCTTATTGGCCATAGTTTTGGCGGATTAGTGGCTACGCTTTATACTGCAAAATACCCTGAAAAAGTGAATTCTCTTGTTCTCGCAGGCGCGTTATTTTCTCAACAAGAAACGTATGATCATATTTTAAATTCGGTTGCAAAAAAAGCGTCGCAAAAAGGTAATTTAACTCAATTAGATAAAATAAAGGCGATCAAAAAACTCAATAAAAATTCTGCTGAATATCGAAAAGCATGTTTTGATTTAGCTGGTGAAAATGATTATTTCAAAATGCCAAATCCAACTTCAGAATCAAAAAAATTATATGTTGATTACGAAGCAAGTGAATTTTATAAAACCAACATTAGAAATAAAAATGCTCCGTTGCTTTTTTATCGAAATGAAAAGCAAAATAATATCGATAGCCGACCTTTTTTAAAGGAAATAAAGGCAAAAGGAATTCCAATTTATGCTATTTACGGAAAACAAGACGGAATTTTTTCCAATAAACAAATTTCTTCGATAAAAACGATAGCCGGCGAAAATCATTTTGCATTACTTGAAAACTGTTCTCATTATCTCTTTGTAGATCAGCAAGATAAATTTATTTCAAACATACAAAATTGGCTTAAATAATATTTTTAATTCCTAATTTGATATAAGTAAATTTAAACTTCAGTTTATTTTCAAATCAAAAAAATTATAACTTCTTTAATATTTTATGCGGTCTGATAAAATCGCTCTTTTTATGATTTTTTATTTAGAACTAATATAAATAATATTTATATTTGTTGAAACAAAAGGATTTGTAATGAGAGAAATTGAACAATTATACCATAACAATTTTGGAATTGCTTTTTACTGGAAAAAGGAAAACGAAACTATAACCGACAAAATTCAATTGGTATTTAAAGAAACCGGTTTTTATTTTACCATTCAGGAATTGAATCATTTTTGTGATTTAATTGAAGATAGTTTGATTGAAAACGCCTGTTGTGAGGCTTGCGAATTAAAATATTCCTGCCATAAATTTTTATTGAAAACGCCATGCGCAGCGATAGATCTTGCTGTTTCTATGACCGAATTAAAATCTATTAAAGACCTTGTTGAGGGTTCCTTATTCAGAATTGACCTTGATGAATATGTCTACGGTGCAGGAATGAATTAGAATTAATCTAAATTATTTAACAACATTTTTTCGTAATTGAAATGTATTTTGAATTTATTCAGAAAAAAGTATATTTACAATAATGAAAAAAACAGCTTTTCTTTTTCCCATTTTTGCTATAGTCTTCTTTTTAACAAGCTGCAAAAATGACTCCGATAATTATATCGATCCACGCGGAACTGATTACGCTGGTTCTGAAAGCTGTATTCAATGTCATAAAACACAATCTGAAACAGCTTTTCATACTTCACATTTTAAAGCCAGTTCTCCTGCAACTAAAGAAAATATATTAGGTCATTTTACAAAAGACCGTAATACTTTCGTTTATGACAAAAACACCAAATTAGTCATGGAAGAACGAAATGACACACTGTATCAGGTACTTTATAAGAATAATAAAGAAGTACAAGCGTATCCATTTGAAGTACTTTTTGGAACAAAACATGCACAAACCAGTGCTTATTGGAAAAACCATTACACCTTTGAGTTACCAATTTCATATTACAAATCACTGAATAGCTGGGCAACAAGTCCGGGTTATTCGGCGACAGCAGCTAACTTCGAAAGGCAAATTGACAAAGAATGTTATGGCTGTCACAGCTCTAATATAGGAAGCCGCTACATCACGACCAGTTCTGATAGTATCACTTTTATGAGTATGGAAGTGGAAGATTTCATGAATAAAAAAACACTGATTTACGGTATAGATTGCGAACGATGCCACGGGCCGGCCAAAAAACATGTTCAGACGCATTTAAAATTTCCCAATTTAAAAGTAGCTAAAGATATTGTGTCTTTTAAAAAGCTAACACGTCAGCAAAAAATAGATGCCTGTGCCTTATGCCATTCAGGAAACGATAAAGCAAAAATAAAGTCCCGTTTTCAATTTAAACCGGGAGAAAAACTTACGGCTTATTTTAGGGAAGTTCCCGGATCTCGTGACACTTTGCATTATGATGTTCACGGAAATCAATTGGGATTATTGTCGCAAAGCAAATGTTTTAAGAAAAGTGAAAGGATGGATTGCATGACTTGTCACAATCCGCATGAAAATGCTTCTCAAAATCTGGCTTCTTATTCTAAAATTTGCATGAGTTGTCATCAGCAAACGAAACATAGCGAAATGACTTTGAAAACTACAGCAGGAAAATCGATGGCCAATAATTGTGTGGAATGTCATATGCCGAAACAAATGTCGAATGCAATTACTTTTCAGGCCTCAAACAGTAAAAAGAAATCAAAGTATATGCTGAGAACGCACAAAATTGCAGTTTATCCGAATACTAAAAAGTAATTATCTTTCGAATTTTTGAAGTTCAAAAGTTTCGCCATCAAAAACTCCGTACGTAAAATAACCAATCCAGTCGCCCAGATTTACATATTTTGAATCTTCACCAACCGGAATGATCATTGGCAAATGACGATGTCCAAAAATAAAGTAATTATAATGTTTGGTTTCGAGTTTGCGTTTGGCATACAAAACCAGCCATTCATTTTCCTCTCCTAAAAATTTCACATCTTCAGCACCGGAAATCAATTTGTTTTTAACCGATAAATATTGCGCCAAACTTACTCCAATATCCGGATGCAACCAATGAAAAAGCCATTTTGAAAATGGATTTGTAAACACCTTTTTCATTCGTTTATATCCTTTATCACCGGGACCTTTCCCATCACCGTGACCAATTAAAAATGTTTTTCCGTTAAAAGTAAATTCTTTGTTATCATGATAAACCGGAATATTTAATTCGGTTTCAAAATAATCATGCATCCATAAATCATGATTTCCCACGAAAAAATAAATTGGGATTCCGCTGTCGCGAATTTCGGCCAGTTTGCCTAAAACACGAACAAAACCTTTGGGTACAACGGTTTTGTATTCGAACCAAAAATCAAACAAATCTCCCAATAAAAAAATAGCTCCTGCATCTTGTTTTACCTCATCAAGCCACGCAACAAATTTTTGTTCGCGCGGTAAACTTAATTCAGGCGTTGGAGCGCCAAAATGCTGATCAGAAGCAAAATATACTTTTTTCATTGAAGAAGTTATGAGTTATTGGTTATAAGTTAAGCGGCACAACCTTGGAATTTGGACCCGAGCGTTAGCGAACTGGCGAAGCAATTTTAAAAAATTGGAATTTCTTTAGATATTATCACTTGCATACCATTCTGCAAATGAAGATTCTGTTTCCTGAAGTTTAAGTGAATGCAGCGAAATTCCTTCCGGCAAACGAGCAATAATTCTTTTTGAAAAATCAACCACCATGTTTTCGCTTGTTGGCTGATAATCAACTAAAATTACGTGATGTCCGCGATTTTTTAATTCATTTGCCAATTCGATATGCGGTGTAGTTTCATTAAAAACAGTTGCATGATCAAACTGATCGACGATTTCTTCTTTTACAATTTTCTTTAGATCCGAAAAATCAATCACCATTCCGAATTTCACATTCGATCGATCTGTAATTGGCGAACCAATAACCGTTACCGATAATTTATAACTGTGCCCGTGAACGTTTTTGCATTTTCCGTCGTAACCATATAAAGCATGCCCGGTTTCGAAACTAAATTGCTTTGTAATTCTGATATTACTCATCGATTTTAATTTTAGCTTGCAAATTTACAAATTAATAACCGTTTAAATAATAAATTCCACTTTTCTATTTTTTAAACTGCGTCAGGGCATTTCGGCTAAAATCAGACAAAATTAATTTTCCGGTAATTGCTGCGCGTTCAAGAAGCAGTGATTCCCAGTGATCAGTTCCTTCCCAAATAATTTTCTTCATTTCAAGTAAAGCCTCGGGATTATAAGAACTTAATTTTTGGGCAAATTTTTCAACGGCATTATCAAGATCTTCTGCCTGATGAATTTCAGAGAATAGTTTATTTTCCAAAGCCCATTCTGCCGATTTCCATTCGTGAGCTGCCAAAGTCATTTCGGTCATTGCAGCTTTTCCTATTTTACGCGAAACGGCCGGCTCAATCACAAAAGGTCCAATTCCAATGGCTAATTCAGATAATTTTACCGCACTTTCCGGTGTTGCAAAAGCATAATCAAAAGCCGAAATTATTCCAACTCCACCTCCTACTGCTTTTCCCTGAACTCGGCCTATGATAATTTTAGAGCAATTGCGCATCGCGTTCAGTAAATGTGCGAAACCAGAGAAAAATTCTGTTCCCTGTTCTTCATTTTCTACTTGTAAAAGTTCATCAAAAGAAGCACCGGAACAAAAAACTTTAGAGCCTTCGCTTTGCAAAACAATAACCGAAATCCCTTCATTCAGGCTTAAAGAATTTATCTCGGCAGTTAGGCGATTTAACAATTCACGCGGAAAAGAATTACTTGCCGGATGACCAAATTGAACCGTTGCAACGGCATTTTGAAAAGTAGTTTGTAAAGAACCTTTTTGATTTTCTGAACTCATAAAAATAGATTTGATTGTAAAGTTACGGTTTTGGCAACTATTTTCATCCGAACGTGTTTTGAAATTTGTTTTTTGAAAATTAATTGACTTTATTTGCTATCGCTTTGGGGGATTAGCTCATTTGGCTAGAGCGCTTGCCTGGCAGGCAAGAGGTGACCGGTTCGAATCCGGTATTCTCCACAAAATTTTTTACAAATAAATACCCAAACATATTTTTATGTTTGGGTATTTTCATTTACAGCAATATGTTTTGGAAAAAAGTTTTCTTATCAAAAAGTTAAACTTTAGCCTCACAGTTACGTTAAAACTAAAATTATAATTATTTTCTTACATTTGTAAGTATTTTAATATCAAATAGAAAATGAAAAAAATAATTTTATTGAGTTTATGTATTATTGCTTCTTGTTCATCAAGCGACGAAGATTCTTGTGGTCTTTTTAGTCCTCCAAATTGGATTCAGGGAACCTGGAAAAATTCAGCCGGGGAAACATTAATCTTTACTAAAAATGACATTAAGTATAGCGCTAAAAATGAAACTGAGATTTCTTTTAGTAAAGAAACAACGAGATTTTCAAGTAATCCCTATCCACAACAAATATCCTCTACTTCTACTTTATATACAGTCGATTTTACTCAAAGCGTTCAAATACAATCAGTTAGGTTTAACTTTGTAAAAACATCGGAGAATAGAATGGAATCAAAAGGTTTTTTACCGGGGTTTTATATAAAACAATAATCTATAATTTTATTGTATTTTTATAATTCAAATAAAATTCAAAAGATGACAGTATTACTCCGTTGGTTGTTAATCCCAATATTGGCTTTGATTGCATTACTGTTTTGGAAAGGCAGTCCGCTTGTTATAAAAATAACTTTGTTGATTGTTCCTGTAGTCATCATTGTTAGCTGGTTTGCTCATGAAGGCGCGTTTAGCGGAAGCGGCGGATTAGCCAAAATATACGGTTTACTTTCCTTAATTGGATTTCTGATTTTATACGAAATCGGAATGTTAATTGACCGTTATTATCTGGCCAAAAAAAATATAAGTACATCAGAAAACAACGTGCTTCTTATTATTGGTTTGATTCTTTTAATTGCATGTATTGTGAATTTTATAATAGCAATTTCAGAATAGAAATTCTGAAAAATGTTTAATTTATCAGGAGCAGAAGGTTTGCGCGCGCTCTGGATGTGATTTCTCCTTACGTCGAAATGACAAGATTTTGATAATTAATCAAAAAAAAACTTAAAGTCTTCGCGACTTTGCGTGCAAAAACCTGAGAACCTTAGCAACTTAAAAAACCTAATTTAACAAATACCCCAAACGAATCGATCCATAAAACGATCCCGTCATATCGTGGCTCTCCAGTTCTTTGCCGTGGTAAATAAAAGAATATGACATGTTGAAACTATTATGTCTGTATTTTAAACCAAATTCAGCATTAAAACGCCACGGAATCAAATCGAAAGTTACCGGGCTTGTATTGCTAAACATACTTCCCTCGATTGTGGCATCGTAAAATTGGTAATTGATACTTGGAATGGCGTAAAAGTAAAACTCACGCACATTATATTGCGCCTGAGAATTTACGGAAGCGTCGTGCAAATTAGAATCGTAAATAGGCAGTAATTTCCTGAAACCAAGTCGGGTTAAGAATCCTGCGGAAACTCCGGTAAAAATAGTTCCCACATTTGCTTCTGTTTGAAAATGAAGATCGGCAAGATCGTTCGGTTCATTTTTTAGTAATTTCTTCGAATACAAAACATGGGCCTGTAAACCTAAGGCATTGTGAACCTGATATTCCCAGCCAAAAACTTTTTTGTACCCAATAACATGGTGAAAAGCCTCCTGCATTTGTCTCCCAAAAGCATTTGGCCCCATATATCCCAGTTGAAAATCTGTTTTTAAAACCGATTCGCTGTTATAAAAAAAGCTTCTTCCGGCTTCTGCAAAAAGATAACCTGCAAAAGGACGATTGTTATGATTACGGGCTTCATAATTTATGTATCTTGGATTGTAGATATACTGTCCAACACGAAATTCAGTAATTTTTTTGTTGATCTTCTCGTTTTCATTCTTCGATAAAAATCGGTAAAAAAGTTCTAAACCATTGGTATAATACATGTCATTTTTTGACGATGTGTATAAATCATTATCGGTAATAAAACCAATTTCTTTCGTTTTTCCTTGTCCAAAAGTCAATACTGACGATAAAATCAGGAATGCAAAAACACTCTTTTTACTTCCCATTATAATTTATTTTTCCTACGGCGCGCATTTCACGAACAATTCTTTCCTTACGTCTGTTTATATAACTTGAAGATCCTGTGGCTTTAAACTTTCTTGGATTTGGCAAAATCGCTGCAATTCCAGCGGCCTGCATTGGTGTCAAACTCGAAGCGTCGCGACGGTACCAATGCTCTGTTGCGGCATAAGCTCCGTAAACCCCATCGCCCATTTCGATACTATTCAGGTACACTTCCATAATGCGTTCTTTACCCCAGATAATTTCGATTAAAACGGTAAAATAAGCTTCTAGACCTTTACGGAAATAACTTTTACCCTGCCATAAAAATACATTTTTGGCGGTTTGCTGTGAGATCGTACTTCCACCTCGAATTCGGCGTCCGCGTTCGTTGCTTTTATAAGCTTTTTGAAGTGCTTTAAAATCAAAACCATTATGTGATAAAAAAGTTCCGTCTTCACTGGCGATTACGGCTTTTTGCAGATTCATCGAAATTTTATCGATAGGTTCCCAGTCGTGATCAAAATAAACTTCTTTTCCGTCCAGTTTATTTTCTATCGCCCGAATTAACATCAACGGCGTAAAAGGCACGGGAATAAATTTAAAAAATATCACAGACCCAATTGAGAGTCCGAAGAACCAAAGCATTAATTTGATAAAAAACCATTTTACCTTTTCGCCAAAAGAACGGTTTTTCTTTTTAGCTGTTGGTTTTGGTTTACTTGCGGTTGTTTTTTTTGGTGCTGGTTTTTTAACTGCCATTATATTAAATCTGCTAATTCTGTTCCTATTAAACTTCCTATTGCAACGCCCATTCCGCCTAAACGCACTCCACAAAACACGTTTTCAGACAGTTGCGACACAACAGGTTTTTTGCTATTTCCAATTCCCATAATCCCGCTCCAACGTTGCGCAATCTGGAATTCCTGGTTTGGTAAAATTACATTTTTAAGTAAATCTTCCAATTTATTTTGAACAATTTTAGTCTGGCCAAATTCGGTTGTGTTTTCGGTTTCAAAATCAAGGTTTCTTCCTCCACCAAGTAAAATTCTGTCGTTAATATTTCTGAAATAATAATAACCGCGATCTAAATGAAAAGTGCCTTTTATATCCAGATTTTTAATGGGCTCTGTAATTAGAACCTGCGCTCTGGCGGGCTGTACTTCACCTTTGGTTAACGTATTTGCAAAACCATTTGTGGCAAAAAGTATTTTTTGAGCTTTAAAACTAAAATCGCCTAATGCAATTTCAACCTCATTCCCTAAATCGGCATAGCCGGTTACGGTTTGCTGGTTTAAAATTAAAATATCGGCAGCAACGGCTTGTTTCAGCAATTCCTGCATCATATTTCCGGTATCGATTTGTGCTTCAAACGGATTAAAAATTAGATATTCGTGAATGCCTTCAAAGCCAAAACGGTCTACTTCTTTGGCAAAAACATCATTTTTAAAAATGGGTTTTAAAATTTCATTGATAAATGGCAAACGCATTATGGTTTCGTTAAAACCTCTTTCGTCGTCTTTTAAAAAAAGTTCATAGCCGCCGTGGGGTTTAAAATCTATGGCAGCGTCTCCTAATCTTTTTCGAAGTAATTGCAAGCCCTGCCAGCGTTTTTCGATTAACTGCACAACATCTTCTTCTGAATGTGTATTTAAATCTTCCAAAATTTCAGAGAGACTTCCAAAACAGGCAAAACCGGCATTTTTGGTACTGGCGCCCTGAGGCAGTGCTCCTTTTTCTAAAACGAGAATTTTAGCTGCCGGAAATCTTTCGCGTAAGCGTAATGCCGCATGCAATCCTACAATTCCGCTGCCAACAATTGTATAATCAACGTTGGTAAACCAATTTTTCAGTTCCCAGTAACTTAAATCCATTTGGCAATTTTTTATAAAAATAATGATTTTTTTTTGACCATATAAGTAATATAAGTTCATTTAAAATTTATTTTTCTAGCCACAGATTGAAATGATTAACATGATTTTTTCTGAATCTTTAAAATGTTTTTTATCATGTAAGTTAAAGAAGTTCATTTAAATTCTTTGTCAGGCTGAGCGTCCCGAAACTTCGGGAGAAGCTCTTTTTGCACACACGAACCTTCGAGTTAGCTCAGGGAGACAATAAAGTTTAACAAATAATTGGAAATTGGAATTCAAAAGATTGGGATTTAAAATTCGTACTTTTAGCTCCTCAAAAATTAGAAGTTTTATTATGAAAAAAGTATTATTTACAACCTTAATAATGATGAGTTTAAACGCTATTGGACAGAATGTGATGTCACCGGAATTGTTATGGAAGTTAGGAAGAGTGTCTGCACTTGGACTTTCGAAAGATGAAAAAAATGTTGTTTTTAAGGTTTCAACTCCTTCTGTAGAAGAAAATAAATCGAACTCTAAGTTTTACACAATTCCTGTAAATGGCGGAAATGCGACGGAAATTAAGGATACAAAAGATATTTTGAAAGACAAAAATATTTCGCCTGACGGAAAATTTTTAGTGTATAATGAAGAAGTAAAAATCGATAAAGTTTTAGGGAAAGATTTTTATCCGAATCTTCAAAAATCTGATGCTCAAATTTATGATGGTTTAGATTATCGTCATTGGGATACGTGGAATGAAGGAAAATTTAATCATGTTTTTTATAAAGAAAATAAAGAAGGTGCAAAGGGAATTGATATTTTGAAAGGTGAAACTTTTGATTCTCCGCAAAAACCTTTTGGAGGCGACGAAGATTATATCTGGTCTCCTGACGGAAAAAGTATTTTGTATGTCTGCAAGAAAAAAGCAGGAACTGACTATGCAATTTCGACCAATACCAACATTTATGAGTACAATTTAGAAACTCAAAAAACAACTAACAGAACCGAAGATAATTTAGGTTACGATATGGCTCCGCAATTTTCTCCAACAGGAAATTTAACTTGGCTGCAAATGAAACGCGATGGTTATGAGGCTGATAAAAACGATATTATTGTTGAATTTAAAGGAATCAAAACCAACTTAACCGCAAATTGGGACGGAACTGTAGATAATTTTATCTGGAGTAAAGATGGTAAAAATGTTTATTTTGTTGCTCCGGTTGACGGAACTAAACAATTGTTTACGGTAAATTTCCCGGGTTTAACCCGAATTGCTATTCAGGTTCGTCAATTGACAAAGGGTGATTTTGATGTAAATGATTTAGTAGGTTTTGCAGGAGATGATATTATCGTCACCAGAAATGATATGAATCACGCTCCGGAAATTTATTCTTTTAACTTGAAGAAAAATACCTGGAAACAACTTTCTAATGTAAATACGGAAACGTATAAAACATTGGCGTTGAGCAAAACAGAAAAACGTTATGTAACAACTACTGACGGCAAAAAAATGTTGGTTTGGGTGATTTTACCACCAAATTTTGATGCTTCAAAAAAATATCCAACGTTGTTATTTTGCCAGGGCGGACCACAAAGTGCGTTAACGCAATCATATTCTTTCCGTTGGAATTTCTCTTTAATGGCCGCTAAAGGTTATATTGTTGTGGCGCCAAACCGTCGCGGAATGCCGGGTCACGGTGTGGAGTGGAACGAACAAATCAGCAAGGATTGGGGCGGACAAGTTATGGACGATTACCTATCGGCAATTGACGATGTAGCTAAGGAAAACTATGTAGACAAATCTCGTTTGGGTTGTGTTGGTGCAAGTTACGGAGGATATTCTGTGTTTTATTTAGCAGGAATTCACAACAACCGTTTTAAAACTTTTATCGCTCACGATGGTGTTTTCAATACCGTAAGTATGTTAGGAACGACTGAAGAAGTTTTCTTTAACAACTGGGATTTTGGTGGTGCTTATTGGGAAAAAGACAATGCTGTTGCTCAAAAAGCCTACACGACTTTCAACCCTGCCACTTTGGTTCAAAACTGGAATAAACCTATTTTGATTTTTCAGGGCGGGAAAGATTTCCGTGTTCCAATTGGACAAGGGCAGGAAGCTTTTCAGGCAGCACAATTAAGAGGAATCAAAAGCAGATTTGTGTATTTTCCAGATGAAAATCATTGGGTATTAAAACCGCAAAACGCTCAGGTTTGGCAAGGTGAATTTTTTAAATGGCTGAACGAAACGTTATAATTCATTAAATAAATAAAATTAGCCATCTATTTTTGAAGATTCAACTTTGTTAATCTGCAAAAATGGGTGGCTTTTTTGTAAATTCACATTACAATTTTATAACATATAGAAAAGATTTTATATCGGGAAATCAGAAAATTTTAAATAAATTGCAGTGCTTTCAATTTTAAAAACCCCAGTAATTATAGTCTATGGAGAGTAAAAGAAGTTATACTGCAATCAAAGTGCTCTTTAGTTATATTGCTTTATTGGGTTTGGTTGTTACTGTTGGATGGTTTTTGTATTCTGAAAATGTGGTTTACAATAAACTGGAAGACAAAATTGCTTTCGAAAAAACAAAAATTCTAAGAGTAAGCAAGCTTTTTTCGAATGTGTACAAAACAGAAAGTCTTGCCAGAAAAACAATACAAACCAATTCTGAAAGTGATTTTAAAAGTTATCTTATCGAAACAGATTCTTTAAAATCCAGAATTGATACTTTAAAACAAATTGTTACTACAGATTACCAAAAGGTTTTATTAGATAGTGTGACTTATCTGCTATCTGAAAAAACAGATAATATTCGTCAATTAAAAACCATAAAAAATAAAGCGGAAGATGAAGTTTCTGTAAACACGGCAATTGATGAAATTACCAAAATGGAGTTTAAACTTCGCAAATTAGAACTTCAGGATTTTACCAAAAACCCAAATGATTTAGGGAATTACCAACGAAATGTACTGCAGAAATATGTGGATTATCTTAACCAGAATATTCCGGACGATAGTACAAATACGTTGAGTAAACAGGCTTCTGATTCTATTTTGGCCAATTCAAAAAAACTGCTTAGTAATGTAAAACTCAAAGCGGAGAAGAAAAAAGAATCTTTAAACTTTGAGGAAAACAAACTATTGAAAAATGAAATTGCCATTTCTGAACAACTCCGAAAAGTATTGCGAATTATTGAAAGAGAAATCATTATCAATTCGATCAAAAACAATTCTTTAAAAGAAAAATCATTAAAAAAGGTCAACGAAATTGTGACTGCTTCGGCTATAATTGGTTTAATATTGACGTTGTTTTTTTCGATTTTAATTGTAAGTGATTACACGAAATCGCAATTGTATAAAAAACAGCTTGAAATCGCCAATTTCAAAACCAAAAACCTGCTTAAAAGCCGCGAGCAATTGATCTCGACTGTAAGTCATGATTTAAAAACGCCTTTAAGTACAATTGTAGGCTACACTGAACTTTTGGGTAATTCTGATGTAAATACAAAACAATCTTACTTTGTAAAAAATATTAAAAATTCATCTGAATATATTTCCCAGCTGGTGCAGGATTTATTGGATTTCTCTCAAATTGAAGCCGGAAAAATTACGATTGAAAAAGTACCGTTTTATCTACCTGAAATTATTGAGGACACGGCAAAAAACATTCAGACGGTTTACAAACAAAAAGATATTGAGCTGATCATTAATGTTGATGAGCAACTGAACACTAAAATAGTTGGAGATCCTTTTCGTTTAAAACAAATTCTAAGCAACATTATTGGAAATGCCTATAAATTTACTGAAGAAGGTTTTATAAAAATAAGCGCTTTTGCAGATGTTGAAGAACCCTTTTTTATCATAACAATTGAAGATTCAGGAATAGGAATTGAAAAAGGAAATCAGAAATTGGTTTTTGAAGAATTTGCTCAGGCCAATGAAGGAATTGAAAAGAAATACGGCGGAACCGGTTTAGGTTTAGCAATCTGCCAGAAAATAATTTCGATTTTGGGCGGTAATTTAAAGCTGGAAAGCACTTTTGGAGAAGGAAGTACTTTTGAAATTAAACTTCCGTTATTGTTTGACACCAGCGATAACACGATAATTGAAAGTAAAAAAGCTGTTTTTATTGATAACAAAAAATATACTTTTATAGTAATTGATGATGATATCAATTTATTGAATTTAACCAGCGGTGTTTTAAAACAGGAAAAACATACCGTTTTGTCTTTTGACCGGGCGACAAAAGCGTTGGAAACGATTTCGAGCACTAATTTTGATTTTATTATAACAGATATTCAAATGCCGGAAATGGACGGTTTTGTATTCGTAAAAAAACTAAAAAGCTATAATTTTTCCACTTATAAGGACCAGCCGATAATTGCGCTTACCGGAAGAACTGATTTAGATTTTTCGGTTTATAAAGATGCCGGTTTTACAACAGTGATTAAAAAACCGTATTCCCCGAAAGTATTGCTGGAAACCATTCAGCATATTTTAGAAAATACTACTTTGCCTGCTGTTGAAATTAATAAAATTGAAGAGACTGCTTTGCCTCAATTCTATTCTTTAGAAACTTTGAAAGAGTTTTTAGGCAATGATGAAGAAGCTTTAAAAGATGTTATCCTTTCATTTGTTGAAAGTACTGATGAAAATATGGTGTTTTTAGAAAAAGCCGTTGCAGATAAAAACATCCCTGAAATCAACACGATTGCACATCGGATTGCACCAATGTTCAGGCAAATTCAGGCAAACGAAATTGGAAATATCCTTAAAAATTTAGAAAGAAAAGATCTTGAAGAGGACGGTTTAGAAAATATTTTCGAAAGTTTAAAAATCAAAAACCAAACGCTTTTCGCTTCTTTACAGCAAGAAATAGTTTAATCGATGTTGTATTGCTTTAATTTATTGTAAAGCGTTTTTCTAGTAATTTTAAGCAATTTTGCCGCCTCAGATTTATTGTTCTGCGCTTTTGAAAGCGCATGAATAATTGCTTCTTTTTCATTTTCTGATAATGAGAAGTTGCCAGTATTGCTTTGTTTCTGAATCTGAAAAAATTCGACAGGCAAAACATCACTTTCTATATAATCTCCACGCGATAATAAAGTGGCACGTTTTACACAGTTTTGCAATTCACGTAAATTTCCCGGCCAGCTGTAGTTTTGAAAAATTGCCACAACTTCCGGTGAAAAACCAATAATATCTTTGTTTAGCTGCTGATTGGCTTTCTCCAGAAAATAATCTGCAAAAACCATTAAGTCTTCTCCCCTGTCTGTTAATGATGGAGACTGGATTGAAAATTCATTTATCCTATGGTATAAATCTTCGCGGAAATCACCGTTTTTAACCGCTTCGCGTAAATCTTCATTGGTTGCTGTGATGATTCGGATATCGACGTTTATTTCTTTATTGCTTCCAACCGGTTTGATTTTACGTTCCTGAAGCGCTCTAAGAAGCTGTATTTGATTTTCGTAAGACAGATTTCCTATTTCATCTAAAAAAAGAGTTCCTCCGTTAGCAGCCTCAAAATAACCCATTTTATCACTAATAGCTCCTGTGAAAGATCCTTTCAAATGTCCGAAGAATTCGCTTGCGGCTAATTCTTTAGGAATCGCTCCGCAATCGACAGCGATAAAATTGTTGTTTTTTCGGTTGCTTTGCTGGTGAATGCTTTTGGCAATGATTTCTTTTCCGGTTCCGCTTTCGCCGATAATCAAAACAGACATATCGGTTGGACTAACCAATTGAATATGATCGAGCAGTTTTTTTGACGCAACCGAAATCCCTTTTACAAATTCATTTTCAGAAGAAGTAGTTGGTTTCTTTTGTACTTTTTTTTCTTTTAATGGAGTTTCTTCGACTGTGGTCTCACTTTGCAAAGCATTAGTAATTACCAGTAAAACCTCATCTGGGTTGAAGGGTTTTGAAATATAATCAGCAGCACCGTTTTTAATGGCTTTTACTGCTGTATTTACATCTGAATATCCGGTCATTAAAATTACAGGAATTTCAGGATTAGAATTTTTAAATTCTTTCATAAGTCCAATACCGTCAGAATCAGGCAAACGAAGATCTGTCAAAATCAAATCAAAAGATTCTTTTTTGATTGCTAATCTTGCTTCATCAGCTGAGAATGCAATAGTTACTTCATACTCTTTTTTTATCAGAAATCGTTCTAATAATTTGCAGAATGAAATGTCATCTTCTATTAATAATATCTTTGGCATTTGTTTTTAGGGACTTTTTTGCTAAAATAATACTATTAAAGTTGTAATTTCATAAAATTTTGCAAAAAAAAGAGATTGTTCTCCAACAATCTCTTTTTCACCAAAAACATAAATCTAATTCACCTAATTATATTTTTAACCAATTACCATTGACATCTGAATACACAGTAGCCTTTTGGTCCTTGACAGCTATTTCTAGTTTGTATTCTTTTTTATCGTTTACATAAGCTTTTAGCAACTTTGCGCCAGGATATGCGGTCTCTAAAGCTGTTTTCACTGCAGCCGGAACTGTTTCAGCACTTACTTCAGTATATTCGCTTTGAGCACAAATTTCCGTTTTGTCTTCAACAGAAGGCAAACTTGTAGTGGCATAAATTGATAAGCTTGCAAAAACGACAGCAGCTGATAAGATTAACTTTTTCATAATAATTATTTTTTAATGATGTTTCCTTCAGCGTCTGTGAATACAGTGTATTTTTTATCTCCTTTAGAGATTTCCAGTTTATATTCTTTCTTTGCGTTCACATAAGCTTTTTCAAGTTTAGTTCCCGGAAAAGATTTTTCAACCGTCGATTTTACTGCAGCTGGTACTGCATCAGCACTAACTTCAGTATATTCATCCTGAATAGCTACTGATTGATTCATTGAATTTGTTATTAATGGAACCGTTGCTGCATTTACAGTAAAACTTCCTAAAACGATTGCTGTTGATAATAGTAACTTTTTCATAGTGATGTTTTTTTGAGGTTGATGTTATTTAATTATTTTTTAAGGATAGTTCCTTTTTCGTCAGTATAAACAACAGACTTAACATCTCTAACGCTAATTTCGATTTTATATTCTTTTTTTGCGTTAACATATGCTTTTTCCAGTTTTACACCAGGGTAAGCATTATCTAAAGATGTTTTAATTGCTGCCGGAACAGCATCTATTTCTTTATATTCATCCTGAATATTTATTGAAGAAATAATTGAATTTGTGACTACAGTATTTCCTGCTTGCATAGACAATCCTCCTAGAACGATTGCCGCTGATAAGATTAACTTTTTCATAATAATATAGTTTTTTAGTTGTAATAATATTTAATTAAGCCGTTGGTTAGTCGACTTATTTTTTAATCCAAGATCCATCTGCGTTAGCAAAAAGAGATCCTACTTTGTCTCCAACAGTGACGTCTAATTTGTACTCAGATTTTGCATTTTTGTATGCTTTAGAAAGTACTGCATCCGGATAAGCTTTTTTCAAAGCTTCTGTAATAGCTGCAGGAACTTCTTCTAATTTAATTTCTGTGTATTCGTCCTGAATAGAAACTGTTTTTACGATTGTATTTGAAATTGGAGAAGTTGATGCAAATGATGTCAAACCTCCCAAAATGATTGCGGCTGATAAAAATAAATTTTTCATAATAGTTATATTTTAGTATTATTAATTGGAATGAGTAAAGGAATTATGTGGATTATTTTTTAATCCAGCTTCCGTCTGCGTTAGCGAAAAGAGAACCTACTTTGTCTCCTACGGCAACTTCTAATTTATATTCTGATTTTGCATTTTTGTATGCTTTTGTAAGCACTGCATCAGGATATGCTTTTTTAAGTGCGTCTGTAACTGCTACAGGAACTTCTACTACTTTAATTTCAGTATATTCATCCTGAATAGTTACTGCTTTTACGATTGTATTTGAAATTGGCGAAGTTGAAGCAAATGATGTTAAACCTCCCAAAACGATTGCGGCTGATAGAAATAGATTTTTCATAATAGTTGTATTTTAGTATTCGTAATTTTATTTTAGTATTCTTAATTTGAATAAACATGAGTGCTTATTTAAATTATTTTTTAATCCAGGAACCATCTGCGTTAGCAAATAGAGAACCTACTTTGTCTCCTACTGTAACCTCGATTTTATATTCTGCTTTTTCGTTTTTGTACGCTTTATTAATAACTGCTTCCGGATATGCTTTTTTCAAAGCTTCAGTAATTGCAGCTGGCACTTCTTCTAATTTAATTTCTGTATATTCTTCTTCAATAGAAATTGTTTTCACGATTGTATTTGAAATTGGAGAAGTTGAAGCAAATGATGTTAAACTTCCCAAAACGATTGCGGCTGATAAAAATAAATTTTTCATAATGTGTATATATTTAATTGTAATTAATAGTTGTTTACGCTTTAGATAATGAAATTATTATGCCGTAACCAAATGGCAACCGCTTAACTTTCGTAAAAGGCTGTATTTAAAGGCTTTTGGAGGTTTGTACCAAAATTCAACAAATTCTAAAAGTGTGTAATTTGCTGATAATGTGTGTAAAAAGTATACACAAAAAGTGTTTACCTCTAAAAAAACAAACCCCAACAGGTTTAAAATCTGTTGAGGTTATTATAAAAAGATATCAAATCAATGACCTTGGCGTAATACTATAAACATAGCTAACGGTTTCAACAGTTGGAACACAATATAAGAATATATGATTACGATTCGCTTCCCGTGGTTGAAACCACGGGCTATAATTGAAATGTGATAGATTTTATTACACGAAACCCGACCTATTTCAAAAATCTGTCGGGTTTGTGATATGGTTAAAATAAAAAGCTATCGAAATTGACAGTTTTATAAATAGCCAACGATTTTAACCGTTTGGACCGAAATGCATTTAACAGATTGATCTCCCCAAGATTGAAACCTTGGGCTATAATTTGAAATACGATCGGCTTTTTATATAATATAGATGTAAAACAAAAAAGGCTGCCAAATTTGGCAGCCTTTATATTATTCTTCTATAGGTTTCATTTTAAATGTATCCATAAATGCAGTTGTATAATCTCCTGCAATGTATCTTGGATCATCCATCAATTGTCTATGGAAAGGTATTGTAGTTTTTACACCTTCGATTACGAATTCATCGAGAGCTCTTCGCATTTTGCTAATTGCTTCTTCACGAGATTGTGCAGTTGTAATTAACTTTGCAATCATTGAATCGTAATTTGGCGGAATGCTATAACCTGAATAAACGTGAGTATCTAAACGAACTCCGTGTCCTCCTGGCATATGAAGCGTAGTAATTTTTCCTGGCGAAGGGCGAAAATCGTTATAAGGATCTTCAGCATTAATACGACATTCTATAGCGTGTAATTCCGGTAAGTAATTTTTTCCTGAAATTGGAATTCCGGCAGCTACCATAATTTGCTCACGGATCAAGTCATAATCAATAACTTGTTCTGTAATTGGGTGCTCTACCTGAATACGTGTATTCATTTCCATGAAATAGAAATTTCTGTGTTTATCAACCAAAAATTCTACAGTTCCTGCACCTTCGTATTTAATGAATTCAGCAGCTTTTACAGCAGCTTCTCCCATTGCAGTACGCAATTCATCTGTCATGAATGGCGAAGGCGTTTCTTCAGTAAGTTTTTGGTGACGACGCTGAACAGAGCAATCTCTTTCAGAAAGGTGACATGCTTTTCCGTAAGAATCTCCCACAATCTGAATTTCAATATGACGTGGTTCTTCAATAAGTTTTTCCATGTACATACCGTCATTTCCAAAAGCTGCTGCTGCTTCCTGACGTGCGCTTTCCCATGCTTTCAAAAGATCTTCTTCTTTCCACACGGCACGCATTCCTTTTCCACCACCACCGGCAGTTGCTTTAAGCATAACCGGGTAACCAAATTCTTTAGCTAACTTTTGTGTTTGTTCGAAAGATTCTAATAATCCGTCTGAACCTGGTACACATGGAACTCCTGCTGCTTTCATTGTCGCTTTTGCAGAAGCTTTATCTCCCATTCTGTCAATCATTTCAGGAGCAGCACCAATAAATTTGATTCCGTGTTCCTGGCAAATTTTTGAGAATTTAGCATTCTCAGAAAGAAATCCATATCCTGGATGTATTGCATCTGCGTTTGTAATTTCGGCAGCGGCAATAATATTTGACATTTTCAAATACGATAAGTTACTTGGAGGAGGACCAATACAAACCGCTTCGTCAGCAAACTTTACATGTAGACTTTCTGCATCGGCTGTAGAGTAAACTGCTACAGTTTTGATTCCCATTTCTTTACATGTACGAATTACACGAAGTGCAATTTCTCCTCTATTCGCAATTAATATTTTTTTAAACATCTTATTTTAATTAGATAATTAGACAATTTGATCATTAGATAATTTTAGATGCATGACAAACTTAATTCTGCCAAATCAATCTAAAATCTAAAATCTAAAATCTAAATTTATTTATGATGGATCAACTAAAAATAAAGGTTGGTCAAATTCTACAGGAGACATATCATCTACAAGAATTTTCACGATTTTACCTGAAACTTCTGATTCGATTTCGTTGAATAATTTCATTGCTTCAATTACACAAAGAACATCACCTTTTGCAATAGTGCTTCCTACTTCAGTAAAAACTGGTTTGTCTGGAGATGGTTTTCTATAAAAAGTACCAATGATTGGTGATTTTATAGTAATGAATTTCGAATCTTCTGCAGGAACAGATGCTTCGCTAGTTACGTTTACAACAGCTGGAGCTTGTTGTGGAGCAACTGCTTGTGGCAATTGCGCCTGCGCAGGCAATTGTTGTACATAAGTAGTTTCAGTAACATTTCCTTCTAAAGTTGTTCTAATAGTGATTTTTACATCATCCATTTCTAACTTTACTTCTGCAACTCCCGAATTTGCTACAAATTTGATTAGGTTTTGAATTTCTTTTAAATCCATAATGATTCGTTTTTAGTTTTAATTTATTTTTTATCGTAAGCCCATTTCAAATAGATAGATCCCCAAGTGAATCCACCACCAAAAGCGGCAAAAATAATATTATCTCCTTTTTTCAATAGGTGTTCAAAATCGTATAGCACTAATGGCAAAGTAGCCGAAGTTGTATTACCATATCTTTCGATATTCATTAATACTTTAGAATCATCAAGATTCATTCTGCCTGCAGTTGCATCAATAATACGTTTGTTTGCCTGATGTGGTACTAACCAACTTACATCTTCATTAGTCAAATTGTTTCTTTTTACGATCAATTCGCTTGCATCAGCCATATTGGTAACAGCAAATTTAAAAACGGTTTTTCCGTCCTGAATAATATTGTGCTGTCTGTTTTTTACGGTCTCTTCTGTAGTAGGTATTAGAGAACCCCCGGCAGGAATTTTAAGATAATCGCGTCCTTGTCCATCGCTTCGTAAGTATTCATCCTGTAAGCCTAAGCCTTCATAATTTGGTTCGAATAAAACAGCTCCTGCTCCATCTCCAAAAATAATACAAGTTGATCTGTCTGTATAATCTACAATTGATGACATTTTATCTGCACCAATTAATAGTACTTTTTTGTATCGACCTGACTGCACATAAGCCGCAGCAGTTGACATTCCATATAAGAAACTTGAACATGCAGCCTGCAAATCGTATGCAAATGCATTTGTAGCTCCAATTTGTGTTGCAACATAAACTCCTGTAGAGGCTACCGGCATATCTGCTGTAGCTGTTGCCATGATTACCATATCAATCTCTAACGGATCAATATTAGCTTTTGCTATTAAATCTTGTGCTGCTTTTATGGCAAGAAACGATGTTCCTTTATCAGCATCTTTCAGAATTCTTCTTTCTTTAATTCCGGTACGAGTGGTAATCCATTCGTCATTGGTATCTACCATTGTTTCCAATACTTTGTTCGAAAGAACGTAGTCTGGAACATAGCCTCCAACAGCGGTAATTGCGGCTGTGATTGTATTCATTATATTCTATTATTTCCTTCCAAATATTATTATTTGAAAAATTTTTAAAAGACTTGAAAAGTACAAAAAAAAACGAAGCGAATTTGTATCTATTTTCTTAAAAACAGAAAATTATAACCAACAAAAAAAACTCTCACTATGTGAGAGTTCCAGTATAATTTACAAAAACGTATTAAGCAACCGCTTCAGATTTATCGATAACAACTTGTCCTCTGTAATACATTTTACCTTCATGCCAGTAAGCTCTGTGGTATAAATGTGCTTCTCCAGTAATAGGACATGTAGCGATTTGAGCTACAGTAGCTTTATAATGTGTTCTTCTCTTATCTCTTCTTGTTTTCGAGATTTTTCTCTTAGGATGTGCCATTTTACTATATTATTTATCCGTTAATAGTTTCTTTAGTTTGTCCCAACGCGGGTCAATATCTTCTTCTTGTTTACTCTCTTCTTTTTGTTCTTTTACTTTTAATTCATTCAGTTTTGTTAAAGCTTCACTTTGTAAAGTTCCGTCTTTTACGCCTGGATGAACTCGTTTTAGCGGTACCGAAAGTGCAATCATTTCATAAATGTATTGTGCAACATCTAATTCATGTTCGCCATGCGGCAAGATCAACAATTCTTCATTATCATTATTGAATTCATCTCCAAAACGAACAATTAATTTCATTTTCCCTTTTATAGGAAGATCAAAATCTTCGCCGGTTAGATCACAAGGTACATTTACAGTTCCTTTGTGTTTGAATTCCAACTCTAACATGTTGCTTTTCTTATCTAAAACTAAATTTACTTTGATGTCCGAACTTTGAAATTCGTCGTAATCAAAGTTCTCAAAGAACGCGTTACTTATCTGATACTCAAAATGGTGTTTTCCTAGTTTTAATCCTATAAAAGGAATTAAAAATTCTTTTGTTTTGCTCATTTCAACATCAATTTGTCCTCCTCCTATCTAAACTAGATATCTGAATTGGGGTGCAAAGATATAAAATTATTATAAAACTAATAATCTTATTCACCTTTTTTTGTTTATAACTGTTTTTCTTTTATTTTAAGAGGTTTTTCGCTAATCTCCTCATACTGATTACGCGAGCGAAAAATGTCAATTGCAAGATAAACTGCTTCCTTAAACGAATTGTAATCCGCCATGTCTTTTCCTGCAATATTATACGCTGTACCGTGATCCGGCGATGTTCTTACCTTATTTAATCCGGCTGTATAATTCACTCCTTTTCCAAATGAAAGTGTTTTAAAAGGAATCAATCCCTGATCATGATAAGTCGCCACAATAGCATCATATTTTTCATATTGACCACTTCCAAAAAAACCATCTGCAGGAAACGGACCAAAAACCATTGTTCCTGAATCGAATATTTTCTTTAAAGCCGGTTTTAAAACCAAATCATCTTCTTTTCCGATAACTCCTCCATCACCGGCATGTGGATTTAATCCTAATACGGCGATTTTTGGTTTCACAATACTAAAATCCTGAATCAAAGATTTTCTTACTGTTTCGATTTTTCTGGTAATTAATTCTTCTGTTAAATGAGATGAAACTTCATTTAAAGGAACATGATCTGTCAACAAACCCACTCTTAAATTATCCTGAACCATCATCATCAATGCATTTCCTTCTAATTCCTGATCTAAATAATCAGTATGTCCCGGAAATTTAAATTCTTCTGACTGAATATTATATTTATTGATAGGCGCTGTAACCAGAACATCAATTAAATCTTCCTTTAAAGCTTTTGTCGCTGCAACAAATGATTTGATAGCATACGTTCCTATTTTCTCATCATTAGCTCCCAAATTAATATCAACTCCTTCTTTCCATAAATTATACACATTAACTTTACCGGGTATTACCTGATCAAGTTTATCTACACCATGAAACTGAACCGTCGAAGTAAAGCTTTTTTTAACAAAAGAAAGTATTTTGGCATTTGCAAAAATAACCGGCGTACACAGTTCTAACATACGAGAATCTTCGAATGTTTTTAATATAACTTCGCTTCCAATACCGTTTAAATCTCCTATTGAAATTCCAACAATTATATTTTCTGCTTTTTTATTCATGAGCTCAGATTATTTATTACTAATTTTGATGTGCAAATTTAGTAAAATAAAACAACAATGTTTACAGGAATTATAGAAACCCTAGGAAGGATTCACGAAATACGAAAAGACCAAAACAATCTTCATATAACTGTCGATTCATCAATTACAAATGAATTAAAAATCGACCAAAGCGTTTCGCACAACGGAATTTGCTTAACAGTTGTCAATATAAAAGATTCATTTTATACCGTAACAGCTATTGATGAAACCATTTTAAAAACCAATATTGGCGAATGGCAGGTAAATGATATTGTGAATCTTGAAAGAGGAATGAAATTGGGCGACCGACTTGACGGACATATTGTACAAGGTCACGTTGACCAAACCGGAACCTGTATTAAAATCGAAGAAGCAAACGGAAGCTGGAATTACACTTTTGAATATGATAAAAATGCAAACAATATCACTATAGAAAAAGGATCGATTACCGTAAACGGAGTTAGTTTAACAGTTGTAAACTCTAAAACAAATGAATTTAGCGTTTCGATTATACCTTATACTTTTGAAAATACTAATTTCAAGAACTTTAAAGTGGGAACTAAAATCAATTTAGAGTTTGATGTTGTTGGAAAATATATTTCGAGACTTTATTCGATAAATAAATAACCCTAAAATCTTTCAAAATATAAAAAAAGCTTCAATTTACATTGAAGCTTTTTTTATATTTATATATTGAATACATACCAAAAATTAATCCACATACTAAGAGAACAATTATACTTTGATCAATTGCACCTTCTGGTGGTGGTGGCGGAACCTCTGGCTCTGGCGGTTGAGCCAAAACATTTGAAACATTTATCAAGGTTATAAAAATTACTAAAAAAAGAGTCTTTGTTATCTTCATAATTTCAACTTACTGAAAGCCAAAAAGCTATCTTATTTAAAAATTATCTATTTACTATAATTCGCACAAAAACAATGTCTTACGCCTTATTATTTGACAAATGTATAAGATTTTATCATAAATCCAATATTTTTCAAACAAAAAAACGTCGTCAATTTTAACATTATGTATCTAAATCGTTCAATTATGCCTTGTAGCATACTGTATTGCGTCTTTTAATATTTACGAATAATTTCAGGGTTTAGATTTAATTATATTGATAAATATTCACGTCAACTTTACTTCACAAAAAAAGCCTCTACATTTCTGCAAAGGCTTTACTAAAACTGTGGTCCCACCTGGGCTCGAACCAGGGACCACCTGATTATGAGTCAGGTGCTCTAACCAGCTGAGCTATAGGACCGGTTTGAGGATGCAATATTACTACTATTTTTCGTTCACTCCAAATATTTTAAGACCTGATTTGTATTTAATTTAAAATCGCATCGACTCTTTATAAAAACACAATTGATTTTCAATATCTTATTTGAAATCTAAAACTGAGTTTTTTTATTTAATTTCCTGACAAAGCTCTACCAAAACGCCGTTTGTATTCTTCGGATGCAAAAAAACAACCCATTTATTATCGGCTCCTTTCTTGGGAACGTCGTTGATTAATACAAAACCTTCGTTTTTCAGACGTTCTATTTCTGAATTAATATCATCAACATCAAAAGCAATATGATGAATTCCTTCTCCTTTTTTTTCTAAAAACTTCGCAATTGGACTTTCGGGATTTGTTGCCATCAAAAGTTCAATTTTATTAGTTCCCGTTTGAAAAAAAGACGTTAAAACTCCTTCACTTTTTACTTCTTCAGATTTATACGATGAAACGCCCAGTAATTTTTCGAACAAAATATTTGATTCCTCAATATTTTTTACCGCGATCCCAATATGTTCTATCTTATTTACCATTGCTTTTATTATTGATTTACATAAGTATTAAAATAACCACATTCTGCAATTACATCCTGATAATATTTGGTATCCGAATATTCTTTTTTCAGAGTTTTAAACGAATTCCAGGCGATGAAATTAACTTTGTCATCCTGAATTTCCCACCAGCTGTTTACGCTATTATACTTCGTATTGTAATATTCGTTGCGCTCACATTTTGCCAGCATGTAAATACATTTTGCCTTTTGTTCTTTTGTAGTGGCCGCTTCAAGTGCTTTTTGATAATACATTTTTGGAAGATCACAATTCGTAATCATCTTTTTCATTGAATCTCTAAACGAATACGGACTTGAACCATAACCCACAATACTTATTTCGTAGAAAGTTCTGCCATTTCCAAAATGTGTAATATTATAAAATGCATTTCCCAACAACAAACTATTTGTATAAACATCTTCTTTTTGAGCCAGTTTATCCTGCATTCCTTTTATTGTATTTAGAAAATCCAATTGAGAATATTTCTTTTTTTGATACGCCGCATGATCGCAATCGTGACAATCTTTTATATTTCCATTAAATGGATTTCCTAAAAATTGATAATACTGAACTGAATCTGTTTGTTGAATAAAACCAATCGCATCTGAAATTTTGTTTTTGAAAGTCGCCTGAACTGCCTGAAAATTATTAATATCTTTTAATTTCAAACTATAAATTCCTGCGGCAATTTTTTCGATTTCTGTTTTATCTGTTTTGGCTAAAAATGCTTTCATATCCAGCAAATTCTTTTCATTATCGTAAAAAGAATTTCCGCGTCCCCAATAATTATCCGGAGTATCGCCAAATAATTCTGCCATAACCGGATTCGATTTTGCTCTGTATAATGTTGCTAAATAATTTTTGCTCCATTGTGCAGCATTTTGATAACGAAACTCCTGCCCTTTGTATGTTTTTGGAAGTTCCTGATATAACCAGTTTAAATCTACAAGAATTGTTTTTTCGTTTTTATCGGTAAGTTTATCAATCTTACTCATATTATTTACAAAACGAAGCAGTCTTAATTGAAGTTTAGCCAATTCTGTTTTTGGCATTGACTTTTCGGCTTTGTCAAAATTACTTTCCGCAGTGGCATAATCGCCTTTTAGCGTTTGCAGATATCCAAGCGAAATATCCCATAAATATGGTTTATTGGTATTTCCTGCCGCAGCAATTTTTGCCACTACATCAAAAGCACTTTTGTCAATTTTGCTTTTATTAAGTTCTTTGTTTTCGGCAACAGTTTGTTTTTTTGCAGGAAGATTTTCTTTCGCTGCATCTTCAAATGAATTGTTGATTTCCTGCTCTTGTTTGTTTACCAATCGGGTCAGTAAATAATTCAAATGTTCACTTTTAGGATCTAATTCGTAAATTTTTGAAATCGCTTGTTTCTCATCTTTATAAAATCCGTGAATAGCCCAAAGTGCTGCTTTTTCGGTGTTATTTTTGGCCAAAGCCAAAGACTTATTCCAATCAGCATCGTTTTGTGGGTGAAAACTGTAAGCCGTAACAATTCTCAATTCAGGACATTTATCAAATACCTGTGCATACAAACAATTCGATTCTGAATATTTTTTTTGTTTATGTTTTATTCCCGCCACATAAGAAAGCGCACGATAATACAACACATTTTTAGCAACTGATTTTTCTGTTTTATTAAAAAAATCAATCGCTTTTTGTTTGTTGCTGCTATAGAAATACGCTTTCATAGTAAGAAACCAATATCTGTTTTCTAAAAAAGTATCTTTTGTTGTATTGTAAACATTTTCGATAGACTGAATCATCTTTAAATCGTTGAAAGTTTTAGCGACAACAGGATCATAACTCCAGTAATCTTCGCCAATAGAGACAGTTTCTATTTTTTGAGCCAAATATAAAAACTCAAAAAAGCTTTTAATTTTCTCGTCTTTCAAATTGATTTTCTTTCCCCATTTTAACGAAGTTGGATTGTCTTTTTTAGTTTTCAAATAAATATGAAGCTGTGTAATATCGGTTTTGTTCTGAGCTTCTTTTTTCTCTGACGAATACATTGGAGTTTCTTCACCAATTAAAAAATAACTTACCGTTGCAGCATCCATTTTTCCCTTCAGATAAGTATTCCAATCTGATTTTATATCTTCATTAAATCTGGAATTATGCTGTGTATCAAAACCAATTCCGTAGAAAATATCTCCTGATAAAAAAAGTGGTGTATAGGATTTATCCGTAAAGGTTTCGGGCGTAAAATTAGAGTTGTAACTAAAAAAATCCCAGTCGTCTCCGCCTGCGCAGGCATAAATTATTCCGTAAACAAAAAGGAAAGAAGCACTAGAAATAAGAAACAACTTGTTTAAAAATATTCTTTTCATGGGTTTTTATATTGAATTCGTCTAAATCGTAAAAAATAATTTCGTTTGGTTTCTGAGCTAAATTATCGTTCAACTCTTGTGCCATTTCTTTCAGATCTTCTGCAGAAATGGCTTCTATTTTGAGTAAATCATTTTCTTCATAAAAGATACCATTTTTATAATTGGAATTTTTTACTTTGAAAAAAATAGTACTGACTTGTTTAAAATTTTCGTCTTTTTTAAGTTCGTCTACATTCAGTTTCGAACGCAAACCAATTACTTTTCCTTCTCTGATATGAACTCCCCAGGAATATATGGGCAAAGCAAAATCAAGATGCAGCGGATATTTTTTTAAACTTTCAAGATATCTTTCGGCAATTTTATGGCTATAAATTGAGTTTAGTGAATCGGGCGCAATGGAACCCATATTATAAAACATTAAAACGCCTGAATCAACATTGGGGATTTTTGTTTTCTTAAAATATTTCACCTGATGCAATCGTATCGTTGCTGATAATTTTTTATGCGAAAGTTTTTTAAATTGATCAATAAATCTCAAATAATTGGCTTTACTGAAAAGTGTCCAGTCGCAGTCAATTTGAATTTCTTTGGAGACAATTTTATTCTTTGTATTTATTTCTTCGATCAATCGAAAAGTCTTTTGAGCCAGATCTTCCAAATCAAGGTTATTCTCCAACATGATTTTATTTTTGATAAAAACCACCGGAACAATCTCAAACTGATTCATGTTTTCCTGAAAATGTATCGGACTTATCGGAATTGGCTCCTTAGATTCAGGATGAAAACCAATATCAAAATAGCGGATATAAAGTTTGGTGACATTATTATCTTTCAAAACCTCTTTCTCCGTTTCAGATAATTTGAAGATGGTTTTCCAATAATAAAATGATACAATTGGTTCTTTGGTTTTACTGCACGAAACAAGCAGAAGAAGTATAAAACCAATCAAAATAGTATTTTTCAAACCAATTAAATTAAATAGTAATTCAAAAGTAAGAAATTATAATGCGTTTCCTGATTGATCTTCAAAAAAACATAAAAAAAGCGAATGCTGTTTTTCCTAATAAATAGATAAAAAATTTCGATTAAAGCAAATATAATCGTTATTTTGTGCAATCAAATTTAAAATGTTATGTTGAAAAACAACTTCAAATATATTTCATTCTTACTTGTATTATTAATGATAAGTTGCGCCAAAAGAGGCAGCATAACCGGCGGATTAAAAGATACTTTAGCACCCGTCCTGACTTCAAGTTCGCCTAAAAACTTCAACACTAATTTTAAAGGAGATCAGATTGTTTTAAATTTTGACGAATATGTAAAGCTTAAAAACCTCAACAAACAGCTTGTGATTTCACCGCCAATGAAACGCGAGCCTATTATTACGCCAACTAATGTGAGTAAAGTTTTAACGATAAAAATCAAAGATACGCTAGAACCTAACACCACCTATAGTTTTAATTTTGGACAAAGTATTACCGATAATAATGAAGGTAATGCGATGAATCAATTTAAATATATTTTTTCGACAGGACCTTATATCGATTCGCTTTCCATTGGCGGTGTTGTAAAAGACGCTTACGAAAAAGATGTCGACAATTTTGTTTCGGTAATGTTATACGAAGCAAATGAAAAGTATAAAGACTCTGTTGTTTATAAAGATTTTCCAAGATATATTACCAATACTCTTGATAGTTTGAGAACTTTTAAACTAGAAAATTTAAAAGCCGGAAAATATCTTTTAGTTGCCATGAAAGATAAAGGAAGCAACAATAAATACAATCCAAAAGATGACAAAATAGGGTTTATTAAACATTTTATCACGGTGCCAAATGATACGCTTTTTGAAATTGATTTGTTTAAGGAAACTTTACCATTAAAAGCTGTAAAACCAATACAAGTATCAGGAAACAGATTGCTTCTTCCGTATGAAGGAAAACAGGATTTTAAACTTTCTAAACCGACAATTGTTCTTAAAAACAATAATGAAATTGTAAAAACTATTGTAACACAATTTCCGAAAAAAGACTCGTTACAAGTTTGGTATAAACCTCTGAAAGCAGATTCATTATCGCTGGAAGTAACAAAAGAAAATTACAATAAAAAATTTACATTTAGAGTTAAAGATCAGAAGAAAGATACCTTAAATATAACGGCAGCACAAAACGGTGTAATTAATTTTAGAGACAGATTTACATTAGAAAGTTCGACGCCTTTAGTGAAATTTGATAAGTCGAAAATGAAATTAATCAACAAAGATTCTCTTGCTGTAGATTTTGCGACAGAATATAATGAACTGGAACAAAAACTATATCTGGATTTCAAGAGAGAACCTTTAGAAAAGTATAATTTTACTTTTTTACCGGGCGCTTTAACTGATTTTTTTGACAAAGCAAATGATACATTATCGTATAAATTGACCACAAGGGAATATGAAGATTATGGCAATCTCGTTTTGAATTTAGTCAATGTAAAACGATTTCCTATAATCGTAGAATTAACCAATAAAAAAGGAGATAAAATCCTGGCCAGCGATTATTCTGAAGGGAATACAAAACTAGAATTTAATCATATAGAACCTGACTCATTTACTATTCGGGTTATATATGACGACAATAAGAATAAAGTTTATGACGCCGGTAATTATCTGGAAAAGCAATATGCCGAAGAAGTAAATTATTTACAGGAAGGTTTTGACGTAAGAGCGAATTGGGATTGGCAGCAAACCTTTGATTTGAGCAAACAATACGATCCTGATCTGGAAAAGAAAGAAGAACAAAAAAAGAAAAAAGAGGATAATAAAAGAAAGAAAACTACATTCTAAACGATCCAGCTTTAAGCAAAAAAAAAGCCTTCTGTAAAAAGAAGGCTTTTTTTATTTTTATTTACTAAAACAACAAAATACGCTACAAATATCGAAATAAAAGTTTTGAGAGTATCGTATTAAAACTGTTTCATATTATGAAACACTAATCGTAAACGTATCTTTATCACTTAAAAAATCCAATTTTTTTCGGGTTTCCAGCATACTATTTTTATCCAATTCTACGATAAAAACGCCTTCTGCTTCTTTTGGTTCGAGGATATAATGTCCTAAATAATCTACAACTTGCGAATGTCCGATGTGTTCGTAATTATTGGCATCCAAACCCAGTCTGTTAACTCCAACAACATAACTCAGGTTTTCTACGGCACGGGCTTTAAGTAAAATATCCCAGGCGTTGGTGCGCACTTTTGGCCAATTGGCTACATATATAAGCAAGTCGTAATTCTCTGTATTTCTTGCAAAAACCGGAAATCTTAAATCGTAACAAACCTGAAGGCAAATTTTCCAGTCTAAATAATCTACAATTACTTTTTCGGTTCCGGAAGTATAGGTTTTGTCTTCGCCGGCGAGCGTAAACAAATGTCTTTTATTGTAATACTGCATTTCTCCGGAAGGAAAAACAAAGAACATTCGGTTATAAAATTGATTGTTTTCTGTTATCACCAAACTTCCTGTAATCGCGCAATTTCTCTGTTTTGCGATTGATTTCATCCACAAAATAGTTTCTCCCTGCATAGTTTCGGCTACAGCCAAAGCATTCATAGTGAATCCGGTAGAAAACATTTCGGGCAAGACGATCAAATTAACTTCTGAATCGATTTGATTTATTTTCGAATCAAAGTTATTTCTGTTTTTAGAAATGTCTTCCCAATAAAGGTCTGATTGTATAAGTGCGATTTTCATCTTTCAAAAATACGAATTTTAATATGAAAATTATTTTTTGCAAAAAAAGTGTATTCTGCAAAATTTTCTCAAAAACACCTTTAGAAATCACACTTCTTTTGGAAATTAAAAATACTTGAATAAAAAATATTGCAAAAAATATGCATTTTGTGCAAAAAAAACGCAACTGTGAAAAATATTTATATATATTTGAACATCAATGCAAAACCAAAAAAACAACTAACCAAAAAAAATTATGAAAACAAAGTTAATTTCATTAGTGTTTATGGGAGGAATCATCTTCTCCTCAAACGCCAAAGAGATTGCAATAAAAACGCATCTTTTTGAACAAGCAAGCAATCAGGTTGAAATTTCAGGTCAGGTTCTGGGTCAGGACGATGGAATGCCAATTGCCGGCGCAACTATTTATGCCGAAAGCAATAATAAAACAGCAACGATAACGGATGAAAATGGAAAATTCAAATTAACTGTTCCGGAAAACGAAGCCCACATTATTATAACCTACATGGGCTACGAAACTTTATCTTTTGCCTTAATCAAAACTTCAAATTTAACCATCAGATTAAAACCTGCCGAGAATGTATTAGAACAAGTTTTAGTAACTGCTCTTGGGGTTAAAAAAAGCAGTAAAGCAATCGCATACGCTGTGACGGAACTTAAAGGAACAGAATTTACAAAAGCAAAAGAAACAAATATTGCCAATGCTTTGGTTGGAAAAATTGCCGGTGTAAACGTAAGCAGCACCGCAACCGGACCTAACGGATCAAGCAGAGTCGTAATTCGTGGAAACGGTTCCTTAAACGGAAACAACCAGCCGATGTATGTGGTAAATGATTTGCCTATTGATAATACACAATTAAATTTACCGGGAATTGGAAATGGCGCCGGATCAACAAGAATTAATGTAGATCGCGGTGACGGAACTTCGGTTATAAATCCGGATGATATTAAAACCATTACGGTTCTTAAAGGTGGAACTGCGGCAGCTCTTTATGGCGCAAATGCTGCAAATGGAGTAATTTTGATTCAGACAAAAAGAGGCGCGGCGCAACAAGGAATTGGTGTAGAGTACAATACTTCGTTTACTTTTGAAACACCTTCTATTATTCCGGATTGGCAATATGAATATGGTTCAGGAGCCGGCGGAAAAAAACCAACCACACAAGCGGAAGCTATTGCTGATGGTCGCTGGTCGTGGGGTGCAAAAATGGACGGAACTGATGTTATTCAGTTTGACGGAGTTGCCAGACCTTATGTGGCTCAAAAAGACAATATCAAGAATTTCTACAGAACGGGAACTACTTTTATCAACTCAATCGCTTTATCCGGCGGTGTTGAAAAAGCTACGGGACGCCTTTCGTTTTCGAATATGGATAATGAAAGTATTTTGCCAAACTCCGGTTTTAACCGCAAAACTTTAAACATAGCCGGAAATGTCAATTTAACAGACTGGCTGAAGTTTGATGTGGTAACGCAATATAATTTAGAAAAATCAGAAAACAGACCTACCGTTTCTGATGCTGAAGCAAATGCCAACTGGGGAACTTACATGATTGCAAACACTGTCGACATTAGAAACCTTGCCCCGGGTTATGATGCAAACGGTGTTGAAGAAGCCTGGAACCCGGTTGCTGTTGCTACAAACCCTTATTTTGTGGTGAATAAAATAAAAAACAACGATACTAAAAACCGTTTTATCGGAATGGTAAATGTAAAATTGAACTTTACACGTGATTTATTTCTTCAGGGTAGAATTGGTCAGGATTACACCGATTATGATTTCTTCGGATACATCCCAAAAACAACTTTGAACAATCCGGTTGGTTATGCGCAGGGTTCAAGAATGAAATTATCAAACCTGAATTCGGAAGCGATTTTAAATTATTCGAAGAAAAACATTTACAAAGATTTCTCTTTAAATGCCTTAGTTGGAGTTAACTCAAGAACAACGCTGCGAGATGAAACCAAAGTCGAAGGATCGAATTTTGTGTTGGATGATTTCTACGCTTTAAGCAATTTATCGACGCTTACCTATAGTTATCCGTACGGAAAAACAAAAACAAACTCTGTTTATGGCGCTGTAGATCTAGATTATAAAAATATCGTTTTCTTAAACTTTACAGGACGTCAGGATTGGTTTTCGACTTTATCTGCAGAAAACAACACGGTATTTTATCCTTCTGTCGGAACAAGTTTAATCGTTTCTGATATGATAACAATGCCTCAATTTATATCATTTGCAAAATTAAGAACTTCCTGGGCCGAGGTTGGTGGCGCCACTCCGGATCCGTACGCATTAAACCAATCCTATTCTATGATTCAGGGAGGACATAATGGTCAGCAATTGCAAGGCCCGACAAGTTCAAGAGTTTCAAATGCAACATTAAGTCCGTTGACTTCTACAACCTTTGAAATTGGAACCGATTTAGGATTTTTTAATAACCGCTTAAACGTAGATTTTGCCTGGTACAATCGTGCTACCACAAATGATATTGTCGAAACTACAATCTCAACTGCTTCGGGAGCAAACACAGCTTTGCTGAATCTTGGAAAGATGAGAAATAAAGGTGTCGAACTTTTACTTACAGGAAAAATTATCAACAATGAAAACTTTTCATGGGATGCGACTTTCAACGGATCTTATAACAAAAATACCGTTGAAGCACTTACAGATCAGTTAAACTCGATTACCATGGCAACTTCTGTAAATGGTTACGTAACAATTGCAAGTGATGTTGGCCGTCCGTACAGTATTATAAAAGGGTACAAACCTCGTCTTGATGCCGCTGGAAACACAGTTTACAACGTGAGCGGCGGTTCTGCAACCGTAGCTCAAGGTCCGCTGGAAGAATTAGGACAGGGAGTTCATCCTTGGGGAGCGGGAATCAGTAATGAATTCAAATATAAAAACATCTCATTTAGCTTTTTAATTGATGGAAAATTCGGCGGAAGCCTTTACTCGGGAACTGATTTGTACGGAACTCGTATGGGCTTAACTAAACTAACGCTTGACGGTCGTGAAAATGGTTTGCCAATTTCCGGAGTTGACACCAATGGAAATCCGGTGAATATGGTTATTGCTCCTGAAAATCTTAGAACGTATTATGATGGTTTAAGAAACATTTCATCCACTTTTGTTTATGATGCAAGTTTTGTCAAACTAAGACAAATTATTTTGGGGTATCAATTGCCAATTGAAAAACTAAAGTCGCTGTCTAAACTTCAGGGAGTTTCACTTTCATTCGTGGCAAGAAACTTATTCATTCTTTACAAGAAAACGCCAAACGTAGATCCTGAATCTGTATTTAGTGCCGGAAATGCTCAGGGTGTGGAACAATTTGGAGTGCCAAGAACCAGAAGTTTCGGTTTAAGTTTAAACGTTAAATTCTAAAATTAAAAGACATGAAAAAGATCACCATTCTATATATAACAGCCGTGCTTTTAGGAAGTATGACGGCTTGTACCAAAGATTTTGAAGAAATAAACACCAACCCAAACGTTGTTGAGAAACCAAACCCGAATTTCATTTTCAGCAAATCAATATTAGACGGTTTAAACAATAATTATTTTGCTACCAATATTTTGGAATGTGGCGGAATGCTGCAGCATTACGCAACTTACAAAGAAGCATCCGGAGTTGGAGATAAATATTTGAGTAACGAAGTTTATTTTTCAGCATACTTTAATCAGGTGTATCCAACGGCATTAAATGAAACCGAAATTGTAATTAATGCCGTAAAAGACAATGCAAACGACAGCAATAAATTAAATGTTGCCAGAATCTGGAAAGCGTATTTGTATCACAGAATTACAGATTTATACGGCGATGTTCCCTATTCTGAAGCTGCAAAAGCAAACAGCACACAAATTTTTCTGCCAAAATATGATACACAGGAATTTATCTATAAAGATTTATTGAAAGAACTTGACGAAGCTGCTTTGGCATTAGACGCTGCTAAACCAAGTTTTGGAGGTGCCGATTTTATCTATAACGGAGATGTGGCCAAATGGAAAAAATTCTCGTATTCGTTAATGCTTCGTTTGGCAATGCGATTGACTAAAGTTGATCCTGCACTGGCACAAACATGGGCTACAAAAGCAATCGCAGGCGGCGTTATCATAGACGGAACCGATAATGCAATCATGAAATATACAGACGGACCAAATGACATCAACAGAAATCCGGTTGGTTTTGATTCGAGAAAACAAGATTTTACGGCCGGATCTTACGGTCAGCGAAATGTGGAAGGCGGGAAATTATCCAAAACATTTATCGATCTTTTACAAACTACTGCCGATCCAAGAATTAGTGTTTATGCAGGAGTTTGGCAAGGAACGGTTCAAAACACCAATATTGCCGTACAAAAAGGTTTTCCTAACGGATTAAAAATTGCCCCGGCTCCAACAGAACAGGCAACTTATTCTGAACCAAATCAAAGTACTGTTTTCAAATATGATGCGCCGCTTGTAATATTAAGCAATGCCGAAACTAATTTATTATTAGCTGAAGCTGCTGCAAGAGGCTGGTATTCTGGCGAAACAGATCAGGCTTTGTATGAAAAAGCAGTAAAAGCTTCGTTTTTAAACATGGGAATTTATGGCGCCGGTTATACCATTGCAGATGCCACGCCTTATTTAACCCTAAATCCTTTTAATGCTGCCGGATCTTTTGAGGATAAAATGAATCAGATTCATACGCAAATGTGGATTGCCCTTTTTGTAGACGAGCAGGAAGTTTATGCCAATTGGAGAAGAACAGGGTATCCGGTTTTAGTTCCTGTAAATTTTCCCGGCAATGTTACAAACGGCACAATTCCAAGACGTTTCAAATATCCAACAAGCGAATATTCAGTCAATTCAGCTAACTTAGCAGAAGCGGTTAAACGTCAGGGTGAAGATAATTTCACAACAAAAATCTGGTGGGATAAATAATAACTGTTGGTGAAAAAATTTTAAACACATAGAAACATAGCTTTTGCTTGCGCTAAAAAAAGGCATTTCACTTTCATAAAAGTACATAGCTATGTTTAAATGCAGTTTCAAATATTTTTAATTTTTAATTCTCAATTTTTAATTAAAAAAAATAAATGAGCATATTAATTCTTACGGCATGCATTGCGTTCTTAATCATTCAAATCGCGTGGTTTAAACTCAATCCGTTTATTGCCTTTATCATAACAGCTTTACTGGCAGGTCTTTTTTTAGGTCTGCCAATAAACACCTTGTCGCAAACAGTGCAAAAAGGTTTGGGCGAAATGTTAGGTTCAATTACGCTGATTATAGTTTTCGGAACCTGCATTGGTAAACTTACCGTTTCCTCAGGCGCCGCCAATGTTATTGCCAAAACAGTTATGGGATGGACGGGCGAAAAATATGTCCGCTTAGGCTTAATGATTACCGGATTTATTGTTGGGATACCGCTATTTTATAGTGTTGGATTTGTTTTGTTAGTACCTTTAATCTTTTCAGTAGCCCATCAATTTAAACTGTCAAAAGTATATCTGGGAATCCCTATGCTTGCGTCACTTTCTGTTGCGCACGGTTTTTTGCCTCCACACCCGTCTCCAATGGCATTAAGCAGTATTTTGAATGCTGATATTGGTCTGGTTTTAGTTTACGGAATCATCATTGCCGTTCCAACCATTTTTATTGCAGGTTTATTATTTTCGAATTTATTGAAGAATATCAAAACCGAATCAGATCATGAAATTTTAAATGTAGAAGAAGTGGTAAACGAAGGAAAATTGCCCAGTTTTGCAGTTAGTTTATTCTCGGCTTTATTTCCGGTTTTCGGATTAACGCTGACTTCAGTATTACCTTTAATTTCAGATAATGAAACAGTCCTGAACATTTGCAAAACGGTTGGCGAACCAAGTATGATAATGCTGATTTCTCTATTGATTTGCACCTACACTTTAGGAATCAGAATGAACCGAAGCCTAACCTCTGTCATGGATGATTATGCAATTGCCATCAAAGATGTGGCGCTGATTGTTTTAATTGTTGGCGGCGCCGGAAGTCTGAAAGAAGTTATGATCGTGAGCGGTGTAAACGAAACTATTGTTTCCACTTTAACCCAAATCAACATTCATCCGTATTTACTGGCGTGGATTATGGCGGCCATTATCAGGGTTTGTGTCGGTTCTGCAACTGCTGCGGGATTAATGACTGCCAGCGTTTTATTACCTTTGTTACAAACTAATGGTCTCGATCCCAATCTTTTAGTTTTATCTGTTGGAGCAGGAAGTTTGATGTGCTCGCATGTAAACGATCCAAGCTTTTGGATGTTCAAAGAATATTTTAATATCAGCCTGAAAGATACTTTTAAATCATGGACCGTAATGGAATCCCTGGTATCTGTTTTAGGAATCATTTTTGTCTTTATTTTAAACACTATAATACATTAATATCATGAATTTATTACCTCAGGAAAAATTTGAAACACTCGGCTTGTCATTACCGCCGGCGCCTCAACCTCTTGGTATATATAAACCTTATTTAGTCGACGGAAAGTATTTGTACCTTTCTGGTCACGGTCCGGTTAATGACGACAAATCTTTAATCATAGGACGAATTGGCGACGATATGGATATTGAAGAAGGAAAACTAGCCGCAAGACAAGTCGGACTAACCATGCTTTCGACAATTGTAACCAATTTTGGAAGTCTGAACAAAGTCAAAAGAGTTATAAAAGTATTGGGAATGGTGAATTGCAATGGCGATTTCCTCAGACATCCTTACGTAATAAATGGCTGTAGCGAATTATTCGCTGAAGTCTGGGGACAAGAAAACGGAATCGGCGTAAGAAGTGCCGTAGGGATGGGATCTTTACCGGACAACATTCCCGTTGAGGTTGAAGCTGTTTTCGAATTATATTAAAGAAAAGTTATGCCACAGATTTCACAGATAAAATGATTTTTTTTTTTAGCCACGAATTTCACGAATTGGCACGAATTATTTTTCACACAACGAATTAGTGAAAATTTGTGTAATTCGTGGCAACCAGAATTTTTAATCTTTTTAAATCATTTAATCTGTGGCAAAAAAAACAAAGAATATGAATACAACACCACAAACAAGAATTGCAACTTTCGGAGAATTATTACTTCGGATGAATGTTGCAGATGGAAACAGGTTTACGCAGGCCAATGAAATAAAAATTCATGTTGGCGGTGCCGAAGCCAATGTTTGTGTTTTACTTTCCCAACTCGGCATTCAAACCGATTATATTACGAGATTGCCTCAAAATGATTTGGCACAACTGGCTTTAAACGAATTGCAGAAATACAAAGTAAACACCTCAAAATGTGTGTATGGCGGCGAACGTCTCGGATTGTATTTCGTCGAAGCAGGAAATCAAATCAGGCAATCGCAGGTTATTTACGACCGAAGTAATTCATCCTTTGCCACCATTCAGAAAGATCAGATTAATTGGGATTTGGCTTTCGCCGATGTGACTCATTTTCATTGGTCCGGAATAAGTCCGGGAGTTTCTTATGAAGCCGGTTTGGTTTGTAAAGAAGCCATACTTTCGGCACATCAAAAAGGATTACATATTTCTTCTGATTTTAATTACCGCTCTAAATTATGGCAATACGGAAAACATCCTTTTGAAATTATGCCGGATTTGCTTCAATACAGCACAATCACAGTTGCAGATTTAGACGCGATTGAAATTTATTTCGGAATAAAAACCGATAAAAACGAATCGGATGCCAATCGTTTCAGGAAAACATTCGAATTATTAAAAGAAAAAATGCCTTTGCTAAAAACGCTGGCCATGAGTTTTAGAAAATCAGACGGACTGGCGCATTTATATAAAGGCATGGTACTTCACGAAGGACATTTTTATGAAACCAAAGAATACAAAATTCATTTGGTAACCGACCAGATTGGTTCCGGCGACGCCTTTAACGCAGGATTATTATACGGATTATCCAACAAATTATCCGGACAGGAATGTATCGAATGGGCAACGGCTTGCAGCGTGATTAAGCAAAGTATTCACGGAGATTTTGCCATGAGCAATCCAACAGAAATTAGTCATTTTATTGCAAATGGCGCGAGTAACAGAATCAATAGATAAAATTATATTCAAGCATATGTACAGCATTTTAAAAGCACAAGGCGTACTTCCGTTAGTAACACAAATCAATATTGAAACAGCCAAAATTGTACTGCAATCTGCCAGTGATGCCGGCATAAAAATTATCGAATTTGCCGCTCGTGCAACAGATGCCAAGGAAGTATTTATACAAATGGTCGCGTTTAAAAAAGCGAACAATTTAGACCTTAAAATTGCTGTTGGTTCTGTTTTAAATGTTGACGATGCCAAAACTTATCACGAATTAGGCGCAGATTGTATTGTTTGCCCGCATACAGATTTAGAAATTGGCACTTATTGCATTCAAAATAATATTTACTGGATTCCGGGCGCGGCAACTTTAAACGAAGTGCTTCATGCTAATAAATTAGGAGCAGATCTTGTCAAACTTTTTCCTGCTGATAAAATTGGCGGGCCGGGATATGTAAAAGCAATCAGAGCGCCGTTTCCGGATTTAAAAATAATGCCAACCGGAGGCGTAACTTTAGAAGAAAGCAATCTGAAATCCTGGTTCAAATCCGGTGTTGTTTGTGTTGGAATTGGTTCTAATTTATTTTCGAAAGAAATGCTTTTGGATTTAAAGTACGAGCAATCGCTTGAGGCTTTTCAGAATTTAATTGAAGTTGTAGAAAAAACAAGAAACTAGATTATGCAGAAAAATTGGTGGAAAATTAAATCGGAAATTCACGTTGATACTCCATTTTTAGCCGTTTACGAAGATCGTATCCGGTTCAATCTGGAACGCCTTATTGGGGCGGTCAACGGCGACACTCAAAAATTAAGACCTCACATCAAAACACATAAAATAGGGGAAATTTTGGAGTTGTTTAAAATCTACAACATCAAAAAAGTAAAATGTGCTACAATTGCCGAAGCTGAACTTGCGGCCATACATGAAATTCCGGACGTTCTCCTCGCCTATCAGCCTGTGGGAGAAAAAAAAGAAAGATGGATTTTGCTGATTCAAAAATATCCAAATATAAATTTTTCGACTATTGTTGACAATTTAGAATCGGCGAAAGCCCTGAATGAAATTGCAACAAAAAACAATATAATTCTAAGTATATACCTGGATTTAAATACGGGAATGAACAGAACCGGAATTTCCATTTCGGATCAATGGATGGATTTGGCATCTGAAATAATTTCCCTCAAAAACATTCATTTTGAAGGATTTCATATTTACGATGGTCATTTAAAAGGAAGTGTTGAAGAACGGGAATTACAAGCTTCAAATTCCTTTTCGATTATAAAAAAAGGAATTGAAACAGTGCAGCAAAAAGTACATTACAGATTAAAAATTGTTGCCGGAGGATCGAATACATTTCCGTTTTATGCAGCTCAGGAAAATGTAGAATCAAGTCCGGGAACTTTTGTTTTCTGGGATTCGAATTATCAGACCAATTTACCGGAACAGGAATTTAAACCTGCTTTGGTTATTGTGGGAACGATAATTTCAAAACCCACAAATACAACACTTTGTATTGATATTGGATACAAAGCCGTTTCATCAGAAAATCCAATTGATAAAAGATTAGTGATTTTAAGTGATGAAAATTTAATTCCGATTTCACATTCAGAAGAACATTTGATTGTGGAAAATCGAGGAAAAAATCAATATAAAATTGGCGATACCGTTTATGCACAACCGTATCATGTTTGCCCAACCTGCGCCCTTTACGATACTGTTCAGGTCATTAACAAAGAACAGCAAATTTGCGATCAATGGCTGGTGGCAGCGCGTGGCCGAAAAATTAATATTTAAAATTAAGTCCTTCAATATGTTTATAATAGACGCCCATTTAGACCTGAGCATGAATGCCATGGAATGGAATCGAGATTTAAGAAATGACGTAACAACTTTACGCCATTTAGAAAAAGGAATGACGGATAAACCGGATCGCGAACGTGCGACGGTTTCGTTTCCGGATTTGCGAAAGGGAAATATTGGAATTGTTGTGGCTACTCAAATTGCAAGATTTGTAAAACCGGGCAGCATTATTCCGGGTTGGAATTCTCCTGAACAAGCCTGGGCACAAACACAAGGGCAATTAGCGTGGTACAAAGCAATGGAAGAAGCCGGAGAAATTACCCCAATTACCGATAAAAAATCGCTCCAAAAACAAATTGATTTATGGAATGACGGAACACCAAACGATAAAAAACCAATTGGTTACATTTTGAGTTTAGAAGGCGCCGATTCTATTATTGATATTTCATATCTTGAAAAAGCATACAATTACGGATTACGCGCCATTGGACCCGCACATTACGGTCCCGGACGTTACGCAAACGGCACGGATGCAACGGGAAAAATGAATCAAAACGGTCTTGATTTATTAAAAGAAATGGAGCGTTTGAATATTATATTGGATGCGACACATTTATGCGACGATGCTTTTTGGCAAGCTTTAGATCATTATAACGGACCTGTTTGGGCAAGTCATAACAATTGCAGAAGTCTGGTGGATCATAATCGCCAATACAGCGATGAAATGATTAAAGCTTTGATTTCGAGAGGAGCAGTTATTGGCGGTGCTTTGGATGCTTGGATGTTAGTTCCAAACTGGGAACGCGGTGTTTCGATGCCTTTGGGAATGAATTGCAATTTAGAAACCGTTTTTAAACACATGGATCATATTTGCCAATTGGCAGGAAATGCAAATCATATTGGCGTAGGTTCAGATTTGGACGGTGCTTTTGGAACAGAACAATCTCCGTATGATTTAAATACGATTGCTGATTTACAAAAATTGGTTTTGATTTTTAAAAGCAAAGGTTACTCTGATGAAGATTTAAACAAAATCTTTCACCAGAACTGGATAAATTTTTTAATGAAAAATTGGGATTAAATAAAAACCAAACTTGGAACTGCCTTTTTATACGATTGCAATTTTGCGTCGTTTGGATCAACTTCCGTAACAACGTAATCAACCTCAGATAAATTGGCAATTTTCATTTTTAGAACTGTATCCAGTTTTTCAGAAATTGTCAAAATCGCTGTTTTTTCAGAAGCCTGAATCATTGCTTTTTTTACCTGAACGGTTTCCCAGTCAGAGTCTGAAAATCCGCCTTCGATATCTAAAGCATTGGTTCCTAATATTAATAAATCGACTTTAATATTAGCCAATTGATTATAAACATCACCGCTCACACACATTTGGCTGTAAGACGAAATGCTGCCGCCAATCATGATAATTTTAACATTGGGTTTGTCCAGAAGTTCAACCGCAGATAAAACGGTAACGGTAAAAATAGTAAGATTTAAATCATTAGGAATCAAACGAATGAATTCGCGAATGGTCGTTCCGCCGCCAATCAACAAAACCATGCCGTCATGAAGTAAACCTAAAGTTTTTTGCGCAATAATTTGTTTTGATTCGCCCGCATAAGTCTGATTGGATGAAGAATGATGGTACGCTTTTGTCATCGCGCCGCCTTTTACTTTAATCAGTAAAGATTCTGATTCAAGTTCATTTATATCACGTCTCACAGTATCTTCTGAAACAAATAATTTAGCCGAAAGCGTTTCAAAACTTACACGGGTATGCAGGTTAATCTCTTTTAAAATAAGATTTTTACGTTCTTCCTTGCTATAATTTACCACTTCATTATCGTTATTCATGCGAATTCTTTTTTGAACAAATGTAAACAATAAATGCAATATTATTGCGAAGCGAATTATAACACAAAGTAATAAAAAAGTTAACAAGCCTAATTTAAAGACATTTATACACAATTAAGCACTGCAAAAAAAATGCAGCTTAATTTACAAACCGTAAATTTGTTTAACAACCAAAAAAATAACCATGCAAAAAAGTTTATTTCTCTTTTTGATATTTTGGTATTCCTTCGGAAATGCACAAACATCCCCAATCAATAATACTATTATTCCTGCGCCAAATTCATACAAAGCAACCGGAGATAGTCTTAAAATTGATGGACAAATAAAAGTTGTTTTCGAAAAGAACAAGTTCAGCACGAAAGAACTTAAAACGGCACAAATTTTTGAAAGTGCGATTAACAAAAAGACAGCTTCAAAAAAGAGTAATATTGTGGTTGTATTTATTGCTCAAAATCCTTCGGCTTCATTAAAAAAAGAAGCGTATAAAATTAACATCACAACGAAGAAAATAACCATTACCGGAAGTGAAGAAGGATTGTTTTATGGAGTGCAAAGTTTGCTTCAGCTTCTTCCAAATCAACAAAAAGGTTCTCAAATTAAATTTCCCTGCGTAATTATCGACGATGAACCCCGATATTCTTATCGAGGCCTGCATTTAGACGTCTGCCGTCATTTCTTCTCTGTTACTGTTATAAAAGATTTTATTGCACAAATGTCCAGTTATAAATTAAATAACTTTCATTGGCATTTAACAGACGATCAGGGCTGGAGAATTGAGATAAAAAAATATCCAAAATTAACCGAAGTCGGATCGAAAAGAGCGCAGACTTTAGTAGGCAATAAATTTGAAAGATCACCGTATTTTTTTGATGGAAATCCGTACGGAGGATTTTATACGCAGGAAGAAATTAAAGAAATTGTAAAATTTGCCGAAGATCATTATGTGAATATTATTCCGGAAATCGAAATGCCGGGTCATGCAACAGCTGCCGTTACAGCTTACCCAAATTTATCCTGTTTTCCTGATCGTCAATATAAAGTTGTCGAATATTGGGGCGTTTTTGATGACATTTTCTGCGCCGGAAAAGAAGAAACTTTTACTTTTCTGGAAGATGTTTTAACCGAAGTTATGGCTTTATTCCCAAGTAAATATATTCATATTGGCGGAGATGAATGCCCGAAAACAAAATGGAAAGAATGTCCTAATTGCCAAAAACGAATTAAAGATTTAGGTTTAAAAAACCAACATGAATTACAAAGCTACCTCACCACGAGAATCGAGAAATTCCTAAATGCAAACGGAAGACAAATCTTAGGCTGGGATGAAATGCTTGAAGGCGGATTGGCTCCAAATGCTGCTGTAATGTCCTGGCGCGGAGAATCTGGCGGAATTGCAACAGCAAAACAAAAACACAACGTAATTATGAACCCGGAGCAAGTACTTTATCTGGATTATAATCAAGGATATTCTCCAAATGAGCCTTTAACAATTGGAAGATTAACTACGGTCGAAAAAATATACAAGTACAATCCAACTCCGGTTGATAGTTTAACGGTTGAGGAACAAAAATATATTTGGGGAGTTCAATCCAATCTTTGGTCAGAATATTTAACGAGTCCGGCTAAATTAAATTACATGCTTTATCCTCGTTTATTTGCTTTAGCCGAAATCGCCTGGACAGAACCTCAAAACAAAAATTACAATCATTTTATTCTGAATCAAATTCCGTATCATTTAGAAAAACTGGAATTACAAAAAAGATTATATAAAGTTCCATCTCCTTTTAGTTCGGATGAAACCGCTTTAATCGCATCAAAATATGTTTTGGATTTAAAACCAACTATTAAAAACGGTCAAATTTTCTACACGATTGATGGCTATAATCCAGATGAAACGGCTGAACTTTATACCAAATCTGTAACCATAAATATTCCGAAAGGAGAATTTAGAATCATAAAAACGGTTCAGATTAGTCAAAGCGGAAGAAGAAGTTCGATCAACAAAATATTAGTCAGAAATCCGGATTTAAAACCGGCTTTAGCCATAAAACCAACTAAAAAAGGTTTGAAATATGATTATTTCACTGGAACATTATTCCAACAAGTTCAGGATTTAGAATTGGCAAAACCGGTTAATTCAGGCATTTTTGAAGGCGCAATCAGTAGTGAAAAATGGAAATCAAAAACACAGCGTTATATCGGCTTAAAATTTGATGGATATATCTATATCGCAGAAACGGCAAATTATACGATTTCAACGCTTTCAGACGACGGATCGAAGCTTTTTATCGATAATGAATTAGTTGTGAATAATGATGGCATTCATTGGCTCAACGAAGCGTATGGCGCTGTAAAACTCGAAAAAGGTTTCCATAAAATCAACATCAGTTATTTTGATCAGATTGGCGGAACTACCTTAAGCTGTTTTATTCAGCAGGAAGGAAAAGAAAAACAGGAAATTAGCGCCTCGCAATTGTATTATGAATAGAGACATAAAAAAAGGTTCCGACATCGGAACCTTTTTTTTTATTTAAAACTAAAAGTGTTTTTTAGATTATCCTTTTAAGCTTGCTGCTAAATATTCACGGTTCATACGTGCGATATTTTCAAGAGAAATTCCTTTAGGACATTCTACTTCACAAGCTCCGGTATTGGTACAGTTACCAAAACCTTCGTGATCCATTTGGTGTACCATGTTTAATACACGATCAACAGCTTCAACTTTACCTTGAGGCAATAATGCATATTGAGAAACTTTTGCAGCAACGAACAACATTGCAGATGAGTTTTTACAAGTTGCAACACAAGCTCCACAACCAATACAAGCTGCAGCATCAAATGATTTATCTGCATCGTGTTTGTTAATCGGAATGGTGTTGGCATCAATTGTATTTCCTGAAGTATTTACCGAGATAAATCCTCCTGCATGTTGAATTCTGTCAAAAGAACTTCTGTCAACAACTAAATCTTTAATTACAGGGAAAGCTTTTGCTCTAAATGGCTCGATAAAAATCGTATCGCCATCTTTAAACATACGCATGTGTAATTGACAAGTTGTAACTCCTCTGTCTGGTCCGTGTGCTTCTCCGTTGATGAATAAAGAACACATTCCGCAGATTCCTTCGCGACAATCGTGGTCAAATGCTACAGGCTCTTCTCCTTTGTTGATCAATTGTTCGTTAAGAACGTCAAGCATTTCAAGGAAAGACATATCTGGTTCGATTCCGTCGATTGGGTAATCAACGATTCCTCCTTTATCCTGGGCGTTTTTTTGACGCCATATTTTTAATGTAAGTTTCATAATTATGTTATGGGTTATAAGTTAAGAGTTAAACGTCATAGGGCTACTATTCCATTTTTGTCCTAGCTAAATAATTTATATATCCATTTAATATTGCTTTGGTTCTTTCGAACCTTTCTCTAAATTTTTGTAACAAATCTTCTTCAATATAATTCTCATCTATTGCTGTAATCACCTGATTTAAAGACTCAGTTAATGAACCTCGGGCAATTCTGCAGAATTGAATATTTTCTTGATAATGATATCTTCCAAAACCTTCGGCAATATTATCACTAACAGATCTAGAAGATCGTTTAAGCTGACTAGTTAAGGCATATTTTTCGTCAATTGGAAATTTCGGAAGAATATTTTGAGAAACAAAGATTCTTAATTCTCGTGCGGCTTTCCAACACTCTAAATCTTCGAACGACTTTAAACTCATAACCCTTAACTCTTAACTTTTTATTTATAACTTCTTTGAACTAATTTAATGTTTTCGTAAACCAGAGGTTCTTTGTGTAATACTGCATCACTTGGTTTTCCTTTGTATTCCCAAGCTGCAACGTATGCAAAGTTTTCGTCATCACGAAGTGCTTCTCCTTCTTCTGTTTGGTATTCTTCACGGAAGTGACCTCCACAAGATTCATTACGGTGCAATGCATCTTTTGCGAACAATTCTCCTAACTCTAAGAAATCGGCAACACGTGTCGCTTTCTCTAATTCCTGATTAAATTCGTTAGCGCTTCCAGGAACTTTTACATCTTTATAAAACTCTTCACGTAAAGCGGCAATTTCTTCGATAGCTTCAGTTAAACCTTGAGCGTTACGAGCCATACCTACTTTATCCCACATGATTTTTCCTAATTTCTTATGGAAATAATCTACAGAGTGAGTTCCTTTATTATTGATAAATCTGTCGATTTGATCTTTTACTTCTTTTTCTGCTGCTAAGAATTCTGGTAAATCTGTAGAAATTGGTCCCATTTTAATATCCGGAGCTAAATAATCTCCAATAGTATATGGTAACACAAAATATCCATCAGCTAAACCTTGCATCAAAGCAGAAGCTCCAAGTCTGTTTGCTCCGTGATCAGAGAAGTTAGATTCTCCAATTGAGAAACATCCCGGAATTGTAGTCATTAAGTTATAATCAACCCAAGTTCCACCCATTGTGTAGTGAACCGCTGGGTAAATCATCATTGGTGTTGTATACGGATCTTCGTCAACGATTTTGTAATACATCTGGAATAAGTTTCCGTATTTACTTTTCACGATTTCTGCTCCTAATTTAGTCACCAATGCAGCATCGTTTGCATCTAAACCTTTTACGAAAGCTTCTTCAGTTCCGTAACGTTTGATTGCCGCAGCAAAATCTAAGTAAACAGCTTCTCCGGTTTTATTAACACCAAAACCAGCATCACATCTTTCTTTTGCAGCACGAGATGCCACGTCACGAGGTACTAAGTTACCAAAAGCAGGATATCTTCTTTCTAAGAAATAATCTCTCTCAGCTTCAGATAAATCAGTTGCTTTTTTCTTTCCTTCGCGAATTGCCTGAGCATCTTCTAATTTTGCAGGAACCCAAATACGACCGTCATTACGTAACGATTCAGACATCAGAGTCAGTTTTGACTGGTGATCTCCAGAAACCGGAATACAGGTTGGGTGAATTTGTGTGTAACAAGGATTTGCGAAAAATGCTCCTTTTTTATGTATTTTCCAGGCTGCTGTTGCGTTACTTCCCATAGCATTTGTTGACAAGAAAAATACGTTTCCGTAACCTCCAGAACCAACTACTACCGCGTGAGCAGAATGTCTTTCTATTTCTCCTGTAACTAAGTTACGAGCGATAATACCTCTTGCTTTTCCGTTCACGATAACAAGGTCAAGCATTTCGTGACGGTTGTACATTTTTATTTTACCACGACCAATCTGACGGTTCATTGCAGAATAAGCTCCTAACAATAATTGTTGTCCGGTTTGTCCTTGTGCATAAAAAGTACGGGAAACCAAAGTTCCTCCAAAAGAACGGTTATCTAATAATCCACCATATTCACGAGCCAATGGCACCCCTTGAGCTACACACTGGTCAATAATATTAGCAGAAACTTCAGCCAATCGGTGAACGTTTGCCTCACGTGCACGGTAGTCACCTCCTTTTACAGTATCATAAAATAATCTGTAAACCGAGTCACCGTCACCTTTATAATTTTTTGCTGCATTGATACCACCTTGTGCAGCAATAGAGTGCGCACGACGAGGTGAATCCTGAAAGCAGAAAGCTTTTACGTTATATCCCTGCTCAGCCAAAGTAGCCGCAGCTGAACCTCCAGCCAAACCTGTACCAACAATAATAATATCTAAATTACGTTTGTTTGCAGGGTTCACTAAATTAATATGATCTTTATAATCTGTCCATTTGTCCGATATTGGGCCGTGTGGAATTTTTGAATCTAATGCCATTATAATTGATATTAATTATGTTGATTGAAATGATGAAATAATGCGATAATTACGAAAGCAGCCGGAACTACAACAGCGAACCAGTACCCTACTTTACTTAAAAATCTTGAATATTTGTTATGCATCCCCATTGACTGAAGAGATGAACCGAATCCGTGCCAAAGGTGAAAACCTAATAACACAAATGATATACAATACAATCCTGTACGAATTGGATCTTGAAACTTATGCACTAATTCTCCATAATATCTTGTCGCATCAGGAGCATTACCTTCCACATATTTGTATCCGATTTCAGGAAACCAAAAATCATAGAAATGCAATCCTAAGAAAGCCAAAATAACCAATCCAGAAATAATCATATTTCTAGAACTCCATGAAGCGTTTGCAGCTCCGTTGTAATTTGCATAAGCAATTGGTCGTGCAGCTCTATTTTGAGCCGTTAGTACAAATCCCATAACGAAATGGAAAATTACTCCGAATGCCAAAACAGGTTGCATTACATATTGAATTAGCGGATTGTAACCCATAAAGTGAGAAGCTTCGTTAAAAACATCTTCACTAATAATAGAAATGAAATTTAAGGAAACATGCAGCGCTAAAAACGTGATTAAGAATATTCCCGAAAGAGCCATAGCCACTTTCTTTAAGATGGAAGCATTCAATAGTGCAGATTGTGCCATAAGTGTTTAAGTAGTTTGTTTTAAAAAATTAGACAAAAATAACTCAATTAACAAAGAACTACAACCATTTCGTTGTTATTTATAATGATTTTAAAATAGACTAAGTAATACGTATATTTACTTATGAAAAATACTTAATCTAAGATAATTTTATTATAAAAAACTAGAAACATACACTTTACAAAAATTATTTAACACTTAGCAGACATCTTACGACCCTCATAAAACTTTATCAAATTATGATTTTAATCAAACTTTTAATTTGTTTTCTTCAAAAGTGACTTTGGTTCGAAATTTTATAGACGAAAAAAATGGTCATTCCATTACATAATTTTACCTTTATCAGCTTCAAAAAAAATGAGAATGAAAACAGGAATTGATGCTATCTCTTTTGATGTAGCCAACATACATTTACCCATCAAAACTTTGGCGATTGCCAGAAATATCGACCCAGAAAAATTAGAAAAAGGTCTTGGATTAATTAAAATGACCTTGCCGGATGTTCATCAGGA